>Ga0310691_10000077_pt1 | contig 189482 bp, 157 predicted proteins | sample 176DNAGHGlowgp2_FD_203887 | JGI IMG/M metagenome (GOLD analysis project Ga0310691, IMG submission 203887) | Sheep rumen microbial communities from Palmerston North, Manawatu-Wanganui, New Zealand - 1766 DNA GHGlow gp2 (v2) (version 2) | ecosystem: Host-associated > Mammals > Digestive system...
TTCGGGGTTGCTATGGTATTAAATTGTGAATGAGCAATAAAAAACTATCGCAGGTCTGATGCCCGTAAAACTCATGTCCTCCGTGCGACAGCTTTTGTATATTACCACCACAAAATAGCTTTGTCAATAACTTTTTTATTTTTTTTCAAATTATGTGTGGACGGCTCTTACAGTACAGAAAAAATGGGGCGATTCCCTTCGTACAGGCAACTAACAGGGGCGGTTCTCTTCATACCGGTTTGTATGTGGACATGGGTATGTCATGAACCGGTACGATGGGAACCGCCCCCGCCGTGACGACAGCAGTCTTCTATGCTTCGGCTTTCCACAGGCCGTGCAGGTTGCAGTACTCATATGCGGCAATAACCTTTGCATCCGTCTTAAAGACCGCACAGGGTTTTTCACTGGGAGCAAGTACAGCCTTCTGATATCCCTTCTCGGTCTCAAGGACTATCCACTGAATGAAATGTGCCTCGAGCATCGGATGTTCAACAGATCCGATGCTGACCTTTACGCTTTCACCGTCCTGCTCGATAACCGGTACGTGTTTCTCGCCTGCGGCATCCGTGGTATTGGGGATCAGTTCCTCACCTGCCGTAAGCGCATCCGCTATAACTATCTGATCATCAATCTTGTAAAACTTCATATGTCTCTCCTTTCATGCTGTTCTGCTTTTTTCCGGACACCTTAAGGTATCTCCGGGCCGCCCTGCGGCAAGGTTATTTTCTCATTTTTCAATTCTTTTTTCAACAAGTTCTTATGCCGTTTTTTTGACTTTAAATCCGTCCAGTATCTCACATATCTTTTCCGCGGCATGACCGTCACCGAAGGGTTTATACTCCGGATCTATCTTTTGTACAGCCGACAGCTTGCCCAGGATATCATTCCTGTCCGCCTTTGCCAGCTGGTTTCTGTTATCCACCATGGTCTCCGGCCATACAACATAATCAAACACAAAAACACACTGAACCCCGGCATAGAAAGCTTCACACTGTAACCCGCCGGAATCCGTCACTATCTTCTTTGCATGTAACGTAAGATGTACCGAATCGGTATAACCCACCGGATTTGTAAGGATTATCCTTTCCAAGCCTTCTTTTCTGACAATACGCTCCGCCCTTTCGTGATTTCTCGGATGAACCGGATACACTGTCGGGGCATCCAGACTGTTCATTGCATAAAGTATCTCAGTCAGGGGTTCATCACTGCAGGTATTCTCCTGTCGGTGGCATGTCATATAATAATACTCTTCCGGAACCTTTATCCTGCCGCCGTCAAAGCCGGTTATATCCGGATCTTTCCACGGCTGACCCGCGAAATGCAGAAAGCTGTCATACATGATATTTCCCACGCAATATGAACGTCCTGCCAGTCCCTCCCGCTTCAGCTTTCCGAGAGCATCTTCGGTAGCGCAGAAATTCAGGGTGGAAATATGATCCGTAGTGATCCTGTTTATCTCCTCCGGATTATCCAGTGTTCCCAGCCGGTTACCCGCTTCCACATGAAATACCGGAATAAGAAGCTTAACAGCAGCAAGAGCAGCGGCAAGAGTGGAATTCGTATCTCCGTATACCAGGACCGCGTCCGGTTTCTCCTTCAGCAGCACCTCTTCGATCCCCACCAGCATACGGGCTGTCATCTGCGCATGAGTACCGCCGGCTATCCCAAGATTATAATCAGGCTCGGGGATCCCCATTTCCCGAAAGAAAACAGCGGACATATTATCATCGAAATGCTGTCCGGTATGAACAAGTATTTCCCTGTGTTTTTTTCTTAACTGTCTGGACCCCGCAGCCGCCTTGATAAATTGCGGCCTTGCACCAATTACCGTCACTATCTTCATATCAATGCCTTTCCCGACATATTTCTTTCAGCTTCTGTTCAATTTCTTCAAAGCATGCATCAAGACTGTATTTCCTGACAGCGAAACGTCTTCCGTTTCTCCCGAGCTTACGGCGCAGCCCCTCATCCTTTGCAAGTCTGCAGATGGCCTCGGCAAGCTTTTCCGGTTCCTTACGCGGAACCACAACACTGGTATATCCCGGCCTTGTTGCCTCCATTAATCCCGGGACATCCGATATCACCACCGGTATCCCGCTGGCCTCCGCTTCCACCGCGGCAACGCCGAAGGATTCCGATTCAAGCACCGATGGTATTACCGCCGCGTCAAGATCCGCCCACAGTACTGCTGCTTCCTCCTGAGGTATGAAACCCGTCCACCGTACTATATCCCCGATGCCGAGTTCATCAGCAAGCCGATGGTATTCCTCTTCGTTTGTCCCGGTTCCCGCGATCACGACACGCAGCTCCGGCAGCCTTTCCCGGAGCATTGCCGCGGCCTTAAGCAATACATCGATGCCGTACTTGGGCTCCAGCTTTTTCACTGTTCCGATCACAAATAATTTGTCGTCCCCCCTGCTTCTCTTATCCGGGGAAAAAAACGCCGTATCCACGCCGAAGGGGGTGATCTTTATATTTTTGCGGGTATATTTCCGGGTCTCCCTCGCCATTGCCGCACTGGTAGAAAAAAGCAGTTTTGCCCGTGACAGGCTGAATTTCAGCAGGAGCCTGTGCAAAGGACTCTTACGGGGAAAATCATACACATCCGCGCCCCATACAGACAGCACATAGCCCCGTATTCCGGAAAGCGCGGCAGCAGCCCCATAGCTTGTCGCATAATGGACATTTACCACATCCGGCTTTATATCCTTCACAAGCCTTCTGATATTTCTCCCCTGAGTCAGATATTTAAGCTTGGCCATATCGCTTTCCGAACCCGAAAGGCCGAGATCTATCCGGTGCAGTACCACGCCGGGGAGATTTCCTCCCGTAAACGAGATCAAATGTACCTCATGCCCCCGGGACAGGAACCAGCTGCACCACTTCTCCATATGAACGCTGTCCGCTTCTCCAATAAAACATATCCTCAAAGCCTATACCCCCTGTCCCCGATGAAATACCTGCGAGCGCAGAAAATGTAACAGTTTTCCCAGGATATCCCTGTACACGAATATCGCCGCGGACGCCGTCGCTGCCCAGATGATAAACCTGTACACCGGATCCAGTTCTCCCGTGAAAAAGCAGATAAGATAGAGCGCGGCTGTTACGATCCCCGAACGCAGTATCCCGTAATGACAGGGATACAGACGTTTGGAAAAAAAACTCACAAGTACAAATACTATGATATATCCCAGCAGTGTCGCTGCCGCAGCAGCCTCCATACCGAATTTCGGGATAAATATCAGATTCATTCCAAGGTTAACCGCAGCGCCGGCGGAAACCGCCAGCAGGTAATAACCGCTCTTCTTTGCGAAATTAATACCGTATCCTATAACTCCGGACATGGCAAAGACCGCCTGTGCAAAAAGCAGGTCCCTGAGAGGCTCCGACGCGCTGTAATAGGCTTCGTCGGAGGACATGAGCCTGATTACCTCCGGTCCGAAAAGCGTAACCGTAAAGCACATTCCCAACAGAAGAAAGGACTCCACCTGAAACACATAATAGTACTGCCGTTTTGCCCTGTCACTGTCTTTCACCTGAAAGGCAAACGTGGTATACGCCATCGAAATGGCGGAGATCACCACATTTAACACCGTAACGAAACGCATGGCTATACCATATACGCCTACCGTTCCTTCTCCGTGAAAATGCAGCAGTACATATCTGTCGGATAATGCAAGTATCCAGTTGAGGACCGACATGGGTACCAGCGGGAGTCCGTACCGGACCATTTTCCCGAGGAGCGCTGTATCCGTCTCTTCTTTTCGCGGTGCCCGCTTCACAAACAGTATAAGCAGAATAAGCTGGAAAAAATTTGACAAAAGCGAGCTGATAACAAGCGATTCCTCGCCCATTCTGAACACTGCAACAAAAAGAATATTGAGCAGGATCATAGAAAGCGAGGCAAGAACATTTGCCAGACCGAAGAAGAACATACGGTTCTTCATCCTGAGCTCCAGTGAAAACGGCAGATACCACAGATTTACCGTAACACAGCCGAAGGCCATCACTACAAGATGGCTGTATCCGCCGGTATGGAAAAGAATATTCGATATCCCGCCCGAAAAAACCGCCAGAAACAGCGCTATGATCCCCATGAAAAAGAAGGTTACCGTCAGCGTGCTGAAAACCCTTTTCCCGCGATCCTCTTCATTCTTTTCGAAGTAAAATGCACTGAAGGCCGAATCCAGTCCCAGCGTAAAAAGGGGCAGGATGAATGATGTAAGATTTGTTATAGAGTCCGAAATACCAAGCTGATCCGGACTCAGATATTTGGTATAAAGCGGAAGAAGAAAGAAATTAATGGCTTTAAGGCAGACATTGCTCAGTACGAGAATGCCGCTGCCCTTAAGAAATTCAGTAAGATTATTCTTTCCCTGTTCCATATAGCTTCTCTTTGATCCTCTTTACCCGGCGGTACGCCTCCCGCCCCGTGACGGGCGCATACCGGCCCTCATAGTATCCCTTCAGCAAATGAGCCACTGCCCTGTGGTCATGATAGGTTTCGACATACCGTCTTCCCTCCATGCCCAGCGTCCTGCGCCTGTCCGCGTCCAGGACCAGCTCCTCCAGCTTTCCGTACAGTTCATCCCTGTCTGCGGAAACCACCGGCAGTTCCTCCGGATAACTGTTCCTCATCCTGTCATCGATATAGCAGATCACCGGTTTTCCCATTGCCATACATTCAATGGAGAATACGCCGTATGTTCCCACATAAATCTGATCCACTACTATATCCGCTGTCTCGTAGATCCTGAAGGCTTCCTCCTGCGTCATGCCCTCCACCAGGCGGAATTCCAGCTCCGGATATTTTTCCTTCAGTCTGTCAAACACCTCAAGTATGACCGGAGTCCCTTTTATCCCTCTCCTGCTGGGAGCATGAACTACAGTTATCTTCTCTCCCGGCTTCCTGATCCCGGGATAATGCGGTTCAAAACGTTCCACATCCATTCTGAGGGGAAGACCATATACAGGGGCATGCGGCTCCGGAAGGTAAGTGATCAGTTCATCATCATGGAGCACTATCCCATCGGCCTTTTTAACTATTTTCCGGTTTCTCTTCTTTGTGCGTTCCTCCAGATCCATTTCCGGCAGATATTCCATCTTGCTGGTTTCACAGAATCTGCGTATGTCCCGCACATCAGAGCCGTGAAATTCATAGAAGACCTTTTTGCGGAAAAGCTTATACAGCCATAAATCCTTATTGAAACCTATACTGTAGCCGTAATGAAAATGGAAAATATCATACCTCTTCAGTGCTTTCAGCAGAAAGACCCCCAGCTTAAGTACGGATACCGGCAGCTTCTTACGGTCATTGCGGTCTATATTCAGACATATATCATTTTTATATCCAAAGGGATTATCCATAAGGACCACCGAAGTTGCGTCCACACCTATTTCCCGGAGTCCCCGGACCGCATAGGAATTCTGACCGGCCATCTCCATCATCCCGTGCAGCACCCTGATTTTTTTTCTTTTCATATCCCCCACTCCCTTTCCTTCTCCGAGATCAGTACCAGCAGTGCCAGAAGTGTCCAATGCAGTGTCATAAGGATATAACTGCTGGGAGCAAATGAGGTGATGATGTATACCAGCAGCATTATAAATCCCATCCTTCCCCATTCCCTTCTCAGGGGATCCGTCTCGCTTCTCCTGATCTTCAGCATACGTGCCATCAGCATTACCAGCAGGATAAGAAATCCTATGCAGATGATCAGCCCGTACTGGGACATTATCTCGAAAATAAAGCTGTGGGGATTAATGAAGCCCGAATCCGAGGGATTTGCGGTAAAATATACCGGAAATCCGGCAGGACCCAGTCCGAGTAAGCCCGTGATGAGGGTCACGGAAAAGGCATCACGGTATATCAGCAGTCTGGTATACAGTGACCCGCGTCCTTCCGTGGATTTTGTGACAAACCAGGACAGACGCGAGAATATTCCTCCGTCCTTTTTGCCCATTTCCGCAAAGATCACTATACCCGCTGCTATCAGAATTAACAAAAGAATCAGTAATATCAGCCCGGTCTTTCTTCTGTCACCCGATACCGCAAGCCAAAAATAAGCGATCCCGCCGATTATTATGGCAAAATTACTGATGTTCGCATCATTTATCCGGTTGATGACCACTACTGCCGCAACAAGAAGCCAGCCGGGATCGATCGTGATCCTGCGGATATCGAAACGAAAACGTCCTAAGGCCGCTGTGCACATCAGCGTAAGCAGCGCGCTGAAATCATTTGTGTTATACATGATGCCGGAGGCTGAATGAATATTTTTCTTTTTTGCCGTCAGATTCTCCGGATCGGAGAACATGGAGTAGGACAGATGTTTACCCGTTATTATCTCCCAGTACCCGAGAATGATCAGTCCCAGCAGAACGAAGAAAAGCAGTCGTAACAGGATCTCGATCTCACTCCGGGAAAGACTCAGTCCCGTTAGTATGTAAAATGCAAGTATCCCCGAAAAGATCGAAAGCAGTTCCTGAAGCCCTCTGTGGGCGTCGGCGTATGGTGATAAAAACATGAGCAGAAGCCCATATATGAACCATACCAGCAGAAAACCCATCCAGACCACCGCTTCTTTTCTGCCCGGCAGCCTGATCTCCCCCCTGCAGGTCACAAGTGTTATAAGCGCCAGCGCCACCACCGCAACCCTGTAAAAGGTCCAATAGAATCCAAAAGTATTGATCTGTATTCCAATATCGGGAAGCGCAGACGCAAGAAGAAGGACCGCGGCTATTATCAGCCGCAGCCTTACCGGCTGTCTCATCACCTGTTCTTTTTTCCGCACTGTGTCCCGATAAGTCATTTCAATTCCCCGGCCGCCTTCCGCGCCCTGGCCGTCCAGAGATTCTCCGGTATGGCCCGGTATGCATTTTCCCTTTTTTCAAGAAGCCATTCGGGATGTTCGATTATGCTTTCCAGCATTTCCCGAATTACTGCTGTATCACATTCCACAGTCCAGCCATAGCCTGTTTTTTCAACAAACTCACCAATAGCGGTACCGGTGGAAGCCAGTACCGGAAGTCCGTGGCACAGATACTCATACGCTTTGACCGGCTGCGCCATATTCCTGTATTCATCCGGTTCAAAGATAAGAGAACCAATATCCGCCTTTCGGTAAAACTCTTCCAGTTCATCATCATTTTTATGAACTACCGATATACGGTCAGTAAGCAACGGTGCAAAGCTATCCTTCTTTTTTTCCCACTCATCTTCCCGGACACATAAAGTAAGTCTTGCCTTCTCCAGATAAAATACCGCTTCCAGGAGTTTTTCGATACGATAGAAGCTCTGTATACCTCCGACGTAGAATATCTCCAGCGGTTCTTTATCAAAGTCACGGGAGGAATAATCTCTGTGCACGGGATCGCCTGCCGGATCTCCCCCGGGCGGAAGGGGACAAAGTATCCGTTCATCTGTATCAAGATACTTTCCCATACCCATGTCCGGAATAAAAAGTCTGTTCAAAAGACATGCATATTTTCTCAGCTCAGACCTGTAAAAAAAGATCGCAGTCCTGTATTTGAGGAAGGACAGGGATTCCCGGTATACCGGGAATTTCCAGTATACATCACCGTAAAAAAGCCCCATGGGGATACCCTGTTCCCTGAGATATCCGAAAAAGCGGAAATCCATTCCGAAATGCCTCGGAAGATGATCCGGATCCGACAGCCGGAGCGGTTCGGTATTGCATTCCCCGTACAGGAAATCAAATTCCGTTCCCGAAGCGATCAGATCCTTCAGCATCCTGATCCTTCTTTTTCTTTTGTCGCTGTATCCCTGGATCAGAAAAACACTGTACCCAAGTTCCCTGAATGCCATCAGCATCTTTCTGGGCCGCAGCTGCCTCGCCCTGTTCCCGGTTTTGGAAAGGGGATACGGAAGATAAAAAATACAATTCTTTTTTCCCATGCTTTCACTCTCTCCATACTCTCAGAAACGATCATTTCACGAAGAGCAGGAAAGAAGAAACTCCCCTCCTGCTCAAGCTTATCGTTCTAACGTTACTATTCTTCCGTTGTCTGATGACGATACCAGATATTGATATCCACATTACCCTTTATGCCATTGATCCTTCCGGTATCAGAATACTGCCATACCTGATAGGGGATACCGAGGTCGTCACACTGGTTTCTGAGCCACCACTGGGCACACCAGTGCATATAATCAAGCTGTGTGGTATCAAGATCATCCTCGCACCACGCCATACCCGCATAATACATGGCCCTGTAACCGGCCTTCTCAACCGTCTCACAGAAGGCCTTTACTATATCCGTCCGCTGCTGCCTCGTCAGATTATTATGACGTCCGCCGGACTTATGCTCCGTATCGATAACTACCGGCAGTTCCACATTAAGCCCCTTGATGGCGTTGATCGTGTATTCCGCCTCCTCGATCGCTTCCTCGACCGTTATCGCCTGCGTAAAGAAATACACACCGACGGGAATGCCTGCCTTGGTGGCACCTTTAACATTTTCCGCGAGCTTGCTGTCATCATAAAGACCGCCGCTTTCAGAAAAACGTCCGCCGGCACGGACGATGGCAAAATCAACACCGTCTGCGGCAACAGCCTCCCAGTCAATATCTCCGTTCCATGCGGAAACATCAATACCGAACCACGAGTCCGGATTGTCATTTTCATCCATATGATACCTTCTGCCATTGACCATGGCATAGCTGGTATCATTGATTATTCCCGTGTAATACTCGTATACGCCTTCTTCCGACCATATTCCCTTTGCATTAAAGTAATATTCGGTTTCCTTTATCGTAAGCTTTACAGATCTGTAGAAAACTCCGTTCTCATCCGAATAATACCAGTTTCCGTCATACTTCATCCAGCCCTTTACGGTACGCACCTTACCCTTGGCATTGGCGTAATACATCTTTGAATCCACATGGAAGAAACCGCCCGAGGCCATGACTCCGTATTCATCAAAATAATATTTGACACCGCTCACAGTTACGAATCCGTCTTTGTACAGTTTCCCGCTGCCATCCGTCCTGTACCACTTATCATCAAACTGTATCCAGCCTGTAGCAGCACTGAGCACGCCGTTCTTGTCAGCCTTATATGCATAACCGTCATCACCGATTATCCGGGTGTCCGTCACCATTTTCCCGTTGCTGTCAATATAGTACTTCTTACCCTTTGACGTAATGACCTTATCCAGAACCAGAGGACCGCCTTCCGTGAAGTAATACCATTCGCCGTCAATAAGCTTCCAGCCCTGTTTAGTCCTGACCACTCCGCCGGGAACGGCATAATAGATACCGCTTTCGGCATAAATGAAGGAATTCTTCATGAGAGTTCCGTCATGATCCATATAATATGTCTTACCCTGTGACTTTACAAAAGTGCTCCTTGCAAATGTCACTCCGGTCTCAAGGAAATACCATTTTCCGCCGTTCCAGAACCATCCCGGTTTTGTATAAAAGGCTCCGCTTTTGGTTGCATAATATAGTGAAGTCCCCGCTTCCACGAAACTGTTCTTTACCATTGCTGCATCGGCTCCAAGGTAGTAATAACCTCCCTTAACATGGATAACCTGATCCTGCAGCAGTTCGACGGTCTCTCCGGAATAATACCATACGCCCTCATATTTGATCCATCCGGCATCCTTGACAAAGGCTCCGTCTTCACCTGCGTAATAGTACTTTCCGTCAAGCGTGATCACACAGTTTCTGATCATTTTCCCGTCATCGCCGATATAATAATTCTGATCCTTTGTCTGGACCGCGATCCCTGCGCAGAGCTTTCCGTCGACCGCAGTATAATACCAGTCATCACCGACAGAGAGCCACCCTGCTCTTGTGGAAAGGACACCGTCTCCGTCCGCACGGTAACCATATCCGTCTACCACCACATTTGCCTTGATAAGCATGGTATGGTCATCGAAGTAATAATACTTCTTTCCGCCGATCTCGGTTATCGAACCGGTTCTCAGGATAACCGGGGTATCCTTTTTATCGTCATTTTCATGAAATTCCGTCGTGTCCGTATCACCGTCGGTGGCATGGAAGCCTGTCGTGTCCGTATCACCGTCGGCAGCATGGAAGCCTGTCTTGTCCGTATCACTGTCGGCAGCATGGAAGCCCGTCGTATCCGTATCACCATCGGTGGCATGGAAGCCTGTCTTGTCCGTATCACCGTCGGTGGCATGGAAGCCTGTCTTATCAGTACCCTCAGCGCCTTCGGGCGAATCGGCATACGCCACCGTACTGAAGCCCAAAGTAAGAACTGCCGACGTTCCCAAAAGGATCAGTTTCTTTCCAAGATATTTACGTTTCATTATTCATCCTTTCCAAATACAAAAACTATCTTACTACCCCGACTGCCCCTAAAACCGGAATCTCATTTTCACGGCAGAAGCTTACTATCCTGTCCATCTTATTCAGCCTTGACGAATGCATCTCCTCCACCAGGATCACCGCATTGCTGCATATCAGTTTTTCCGCAGCATCCTTTTCTCCGGGGAAATCCTCCATCAGGATCAGATCAACTCCGTCATTTTTCAGCTCCTTCATAACAGTCTCCAGACCGGTTTTATCCGAGAGCACCTTTGATGACACAAGAACAGCTTCACTGATCTTTTGTTTCTCCATAAGCCTTCTTAAAACAAGTGTAAGATACGTGAACTCATCAGGCCCTTCCCCGTCCGGATATTCCGCCCTCTGCAGAAAACCTGCCATGCCTTTTTTCCTTTTTCCGATAATGATCCCCAGCCTTTTCAGACCGTATATACGTGAGAAATCCAGATCGGAAATAAGGCGTCCCGACAGCATATTCGCAAAGAACACAAGGATAATGAATACCACTATACCCGCTGCCCCGCCGATGGCCGCCATCATAAGGACCTTTCTCTTTGACGGCAGTTCCTCTTCCTCTGCAGCGGCCGAAGCCTTATTTTGTGTGCCTTTCTGCGCCACAACGGTAATGGTTTCCTTTTCGGTACCGTTTACCAGCATATTATAATATGCCTTCTGCATATTTCCGAACTTATTCACCGCCGCGTCTATTCTGGCCTGATCATCGGTGATCGCTGTTCTCTGGCTTTCCTGTTCGGAAATGAGTTCTTTATTTATGACAGTCGCTTTTGAAGCTCCCATCAGTTCTATATGATGACCGGGATACTGTTCCGAAAGCTTCTCTCCATATCCGATAAATGCTTTCTTTACCTCATCGGTCAGGCCTTCCGTAAGCTCACTCTGATAGACTGTCATCAGTAAAATGTCATCATACTCTTCACTGTCTTCTATTGAGATCATTTCCGAAAGCATATACGGACTTATCTCAAGCTTTAGTTTATCCGTAAGCTCCTGTGCCATCTCAATCCGATTTACATAAAGTACCAGTCCATGAATATATGATCTGTATGCGGAAGCATCCGCCCCCTCAGGACGGACCACCCTGAATTCCAGATTCAGGCACTGACAATCGTAGGGATCCATCTGCATATAAGGCGATTCGGCAAGATAATCGCGCCGGCTCTGCTTATCCTTATACCAGTAATACGCATCCAGGACCTTACCCATGGCTTCACGGGTCATTTTTTCCTCGCAGCTCTTCCTGGAATAATGGAGTTCCCGGACAACATCTTTCTCTTCCTCTTCCGCTTTGGCCCTGAGCTCCTCAGCTTCCGAAATCTGCTTATCCACATTCTTATTATATGAAACAGTAAAACGCCATCCGGCTAATGCACCCAATGCCGCAAAAAGTATCAGAATATACCAGAATCGAGCAATATCTATCAGTATCTTCCTGAATCTTATACCGCGTCTATCCATGATGATCTTCTTTCCTTCCTCTGCTCATGGCATGACTGTGTCATCGTTTTATGACTGCAAACAAAGTCTTTAGTAGTATACCGAAATCATGCAGAAGTGTAAAGTCCTTTATTTCCCGCAGGTTTACTGCCATCTTTTCAGGTAAGATATGCTTTATATACGCTTCATCAACCGAAAGCCCCTTATCCATGAGCACTTTCAGCCGTTCATCCTCATTTCTGTATTCAATGCTGGCTTCCGAAGTAACGCCGGCGGGAAGCAGCAGCGTGGCCTTCCATACATTTTTATACCGGTCAACATAATGCGGCACCTCCGGGCGTGTTCCCACAAAGGTCATATCTCCTTTCAGGATATTGATAAGCTGCGGGACCTCGTCCAGTCGTATACTTCTGATCTTCTTTCCTACTCCGGTGATCCTCGGATCTTTTCCTGCTGTAACTCGGGGACCCGAACCATCAGTCTGAACCTCCATGGTCCGGAATTTACAGATCCTGAATCTTTTCCCGTACTGCGTCATGCGCTCTTGTCTGAAAAATACGGGGCCCTCGGAATCAAGCTTTATCCATACAGCCACCCCGGCCATAACCGGGATCGCCGGAACCAGCAAAAAAAGAGAAGCCGCAATGTCAAACCCCCGTTTCACGAGAAGGCTTCCCCTTTTTTTATACAGTCTCCTGTAGTATGGTTTAAGCTCCGGAAGCTTCATATCCTCCGGCAGCATATTCCACGGTCTGATCATATCTTATTCCTCAATACTGTCAAATGTACCCGCCATATCAAGGCTGGAGAATTCATTCAGCGGAAGACGTACCGGTATGTCTTCCTTACTGCTCTTATATATCGCAAGTACAAGCTCCAGGGCATTTCGTCCCGCAACCGCATCCACATAAGGCTGTCTTTTTTCATGTATGGCATCCACCACGTCCCGGAACAGACTTGTATGTCCATTACCGTATACATTGCTGGTTGTTTCCTTTAGGCCCTGGTTTTCATGATCCTCCGGATCCTCATCCGCGAAATCCCAGACATCAATATTATTAGTTGAGGTTCCGCCGATCTTCACGGTACCCTTTTCTCCGAAAATGTACAGTGTTTCCTCAAGATTTTTGGGATAGACATTCACGGTTCCCTCTATCGTGGCTATGGCACCGTTTTTAAAGCGTACAACGGCCAGCCCCACATCCTCCGCCTCAAGATACGGATGAAGCACCTGTCTGGTCTTTCCATATACCTCTTCTACTTCATCACCGAAGGTCCATCTGAGCAGATCGATCCCGTGGATACACTGATTCATCAGTGTACCGCCATCCTCTGCCCAGGTTCCTCTCCAGGGCGCCTGGTCATAGTATCCCCTGTTCCTGTTCCAGCGCACATGAACGGATCCGTGAGAAAGCGTTCCGAACCTGCCTTTCTCCAGGGCTCTCCTCATCTTCTGTACAGCCACATTAAAGCGGTTCTGATGGCATGCTGAGACAACAACGCCCTTTTCCCGTGATCTCCTGATGATCTCATCCGCATCCTGCATGGACATGGCCATGGGCTTTTCAATGATCACCGGTATACCCCTGTCGATGGCCGCCAATGCGATACGCGCATGTGAACCGCTTTCTGTTGCTATACTCACCAGCTCGGGTTTTTCATTATCAAGAAGCTCTGTATAGTCTGTATATCTTTTTATTCCGTTATCCTTTTCCAGTCCGTGTTTTGAAAGAACCTCTTCCATCCTCTCCGGAAAAAGATCGCATACCGCTGCAATATCCAGTTCATTTCTCACAGCCGCAGCTATATGGTTAGTTGAGATACGGCCGCAGCCGATCAGTGCATATCGCATTTCCTGTCCCCTTTTCCTCTACAGAACCTCGATATTATTTCTCGGTACTATATCCTTCATAACATTTTTAGTATCAAATACAGCCCTGGCATGCTTCTGCACCATGGCATAATCAACATTGTGATGGGCGGCGGTGACCATAACAAGATCAAAGCCCTCAACCACCTCCGGTGTAAGCTCCGGAAGAGACCTGTCGCTTATCCCGTACATATTCTTAAACTCCGGAACCCAGGGATCATAGTATGAAACCTCAGCCCCTACCTTCAGCAGCTCACGGTAAACGCGGATCGCCGGACTCTCTCTGAAATCATCTATATCATTTTTATAGGATACTCCCAGCAGAAGCACCTTTGCGCCGTTGATAGCCTTTTTTTCACGGTTAAGAATATGCATGGCACGTTCAACACAGTATTCCGGCTGGCTGTCGTTAATTACCATACTGTTCTCGATCAGCGTTGTATGGAAACCGTATTCCCTTGCCTTCCAGGTAAGATAATAGGGATCCAGCGGGATGCAGTGTCCGCCCAGTCCCGGGCCTGGATAAAAGGCCTGGAAACCGTAAGGCTTGGTCTTCGCGGCATCTATGACCTCCCATACGGATATGCCCATCTCATGACACAGTCTGCCCAGCTCATTGATAAGACCTATATTGATATTTCTGTAGGTATTCTCAAGTATCTTCTCCATTTCCGCAACTGCAGGGGAGGAAACCGTGAAGACATCTCCCTCCAGGACTGCACGGTACATGGCGGAAATGACCTCTCCCCCATCCTTCGTTACCGCTCCCACAACCTTCGGGGTATTCTTGGTCTTGTAAATGAGATTACCCGGATCCACACGTTCCGGGCTGAAGCCAAGATAGAAATCCTCTCCGCACTTAAGCCCGCTCCCCTCTTCAAGCAGAGGCTTTATCAGCTCTTCGGTAGTTCCGGGATAGGTTGTCGACTCCAGTACGACCATGGTTCCTTTTCTCAGATATTTGGAGATCGCAATGGTCGAATCCCTTACATAACTGATATCCGGCTCCTGATGGCTGTCCAGCGGCGTAGGCACACAGATTGCGACAAAATCCACATCTTTGATAAAGCTGAAGTCCGAAGTGGCTCTCAGCTTTCCTTTTTCTACCAGCTCCGCCAGGTCGGAATCCACCACATCTCCTATATAATTATGCCCTGCATTTACCATCTCGACCTTGGAGGCCTGAACATCAAAACCGATGGTGGTAAAGCCCGCCTTAGCCTTTTCCACAGCAAGGGGAAGTCCTACATACCCGAGGCCCACCACACCTGCAACAAGAGTCCGGTCTTCTATCTTTTTTAACAGTTCTTCCTTCATTTTTTTCTCCCTTGAACAGCTCAGCAAACTGCTTTGCGAGCTTTTCGTAAGTATATTTTTCAATAGCCGCCCTGTGTCCGTTCTCCCCGAACTTCTTCAGTTCTCTTGCCGGGATCTTCTCCCATGCGGCTATAACCTCATCCGCCTTATCCGGTGAATCTGACGGGACCATGATCCCGCAGTTATTCTTCGGTATCAGATCATCGGGTGTTGTTATCGCGCATAATATGGGTTTCCCCGCCATCATGGAATCAAATATCTTATTCATACACAGGCCGAAACGGTAAAGAGTCGAATCCCGGGCACCCACATAGGTGCAGCTGAACCGTTTCGTCAGGGACGGGACCTGCTGCTTTCTGATCTTAGGAAGGAAATAAACCTCCTTAAGGCCCATTTCCTCCGCCTTCTTCCGAAGCTTCTCCTTCTCCACGCCGTCTCCCACCAGCACATATGAGGCTCTTCCTTTTCTCTTTGCCGAAAGTGCCGCTGTCTCCAGGAGATTATCCAGGGAATTCGAAAGCGCATGTCCGCCGAAGTAACCGACTATGAATCTTCTTCTTCTCTTAAGCCTGTTAAGAAGCTCTTCATGCTCCGGCGGCAGAGGCTCCGGTGTTTCCCACTCTTCCGGCACTATACCGTTTGGGATATAGGTAAAATGCCCCGGTTTAAGACCATGCTGCTGCATGTATTCCTCAGCCAGCGGCAGAAGTGACACGACCTCATCACTATTCCTATATGCGGAATTCTCCCCGATCTGCATGGCCACACAGAACGGATGCCATTTTGACATGCCTCCCATTTCAATGAGTGTGGCCGGCCACATATCATGAACCTCATGGATAAGGCGGGATCCGGGGGAAAACCTTCTTAACCTCTGTCCCGCATAGGTATCCAGAGGATAGGTGGAGGAAGCAATGATAATATCGGGTTTAAATCTTCTTGCTATCCGTTTTGCATACAGCCACAGCTTTCCGGCAAACTGACCCATGGTCAGTGCCCTTGCCGCACCGTTGCCGCTGTAGGTTCCCGTATGGATCCAGTGGTATTTGATCCCGTCTATAACCTCTTTCTGCAGATCCCCCCTGATCACGGGGTTCTTTGTTCTGAGATGCGAAAAATCCGCAGCTACGATATGAACATTGTAACCCATCTTAACCCATTCCCGGGCCATATAATACGGTCGGAATTCCATTCCCATTTCAGGTGAGCCGGCATAATGTTCGATCATCAGGATCTTTTTCATGTTTCATCATCCTTTTGTTTTTCAACTATTCTTAATTCAGGATTTTGTAACTCCTTTTTTCTGTTCCTGTTGAGCAGGCGGCTTTCAAAGGCTCTGACAGCAAAAAAGTCAGCGACCGCCGCCACCGGGATACAGCAGAGTATCGACAGAACAAAAACCGCTGCCGATTTCCAGAATATCTCCGGAGTAACGGTAAGCCCGAGAAACTCCATGTACCAGTAATCTCCGAGTTTATTATAAGTTCCCAACAGATCCTCAAACATCAATCCGAAAAGGCAGTGCCAGATCAGGATCGTAAGAGAGTGCTGTCCGAACCAGCGCATCCGTTTTAAAAGGAACCTGTTCATGGACATAAGCCTTGCCACACCGAAAAATGCCGGAAATGCAACCAAGAGCTGCAGCACTGCAAGGGGTACATCCAGCCAGCCTCTGGTACCGATAACGCTGATGTAATACCCTTCGTTCCCTCCAAAGACAAACAGTCCGAAATGAGCCGCAAAAAAAACTATAGTATATATGATCGTTACGGGCAGGGGTATTTCCCTCAGCCGTTCAATGACCCCTGATTCCTTTATCTTCACACCGATAAGCATAAAAACCGTAAAGAGCGGAACTATGATCAGAGACCATGGCAGGGGCTCAACAAAAAGATAGAGCGGGATCTGAACAGCCATCAGACCCAGCACAACCGCAAGCCAGACCTTTGTACTCCTGCCGGACACAAGCTTTGCAAGCGGATAAAAGATAAGCAGTGTCCATGCCAGGGCCCAAATATACCACACCGGTGAAAGATTACAGAACAGAATACCGCCCTCTCCCCATTCGGAGGATATCTTCGTTGTTATCTCCGGCCTGAGGAAAGTTACTGCCGCATCATGCAGGACATCCCTGGAGTTATAACCATGGACAAGCCTGCAGTAGATACCGCCGATACCGAGCAGCAGAAGCTCTCCGAGGAATACCGGAAGGATCAGTCCCAACAGTCTTCTTTTATAGTTCTCAATTACGGTTTTACCCGGTTTAAAGGTGTATCCGGATATCATAAAATACAATGCAATAAGCGCCCATCCAAGGGATTTTATCATCATATCCGGGATTCCGTCCTGAGGTCTGTATACCAGATGATATATAGCTATGATAAGTATACCGAAGCCTTTTATAATATCAAGTTCATCAACACGTTTTTTCTTTTCCAACTTTTTGGTCTGCCTTTTTTAAATGTTCTTTTCCTGTTGTGATCCGAAGTAATCAAAACAAAGCATCGTTATATCATCAAATTGTTTGGCATCACCCGCAAAATCATCGATATCCTTTCGAACATGATCCAAAAGCTCCTTAGGTGCCGCATCAGGCAGTTCATTCAATGCCTTCAGCATTCTCTCCTCCCCATAAAGCTCACAGGAATCATCAGTAGCTTCCGGGACTCCGTCTGTATATACATATATCCTGTCCCCGGGACTTAATCTGAAGCCATGCTCCCTGAATGGAATTCCATCGACAGTTGCAACTGCCGGGGAATGTTTGTATTTTACGGTTTCATACCTGCCACCCGCTCTGCGCAGCACCGGATGCTCATGTCCCGCATTTGAAACTACGGCCTCACCGGTTGATATACAGATGATCGCCAGCCAGACAGTAACAAAAAAACCTGTATCATTCTCGGCGCAGAGTTCCTCATTTACATCCGACAGGATCTGTCCCGGCGTGCCTCCCATCATGGCCCGGTTTCTTATCTTGGTCTTTGAATTCACCATGAAAAGAGCAGCCGGTATTCCCTTTCCTGACACATCTGCTATCACAAGCGCCAGATGGTCATGATCTATAAAGAAATAATCATAAAAATCTCCCCCGACCTCCTTGGCAGGATCCATGATGGCGTAGAGATCAAATTCATTTCTGTCGGGAAATGCCGGAAACTTTCTCGGCAGCATGCTTGCCTGGATCGAAGTCGCCACGCTAAGCTCTGCTTCGATCCTCTCACGTTCGGCAGTTATGGTCTGTATCTCATCGAGATACTGGTCTATGGAGACAACCATATCGGAAATGTCTCCTGAAAGCGCACCGATCTCATTCTTCAGACGGATCTTTTTCAGATCCCTGAGCACGGCTTTGCTGTCCTTTGTGTCTATATATCGTCTCACATTTCTCTGCACTCTCTCGATGGGTCTGAGCGTCAGGAAAAATACGAGAACAAGACTTATAAGCGCCAGAGTTACCTGCAGCATGATAAAACTGATCATATTGCTGAAAACCTGACCTTCTGTCTCATTCATAACTTCGGACAGATCAAAGGCAAGTCCTACCATTACGTGCATATTATCCTTTATGTCTTCGATATATACATATCTGTCCACATAATTACCGCTTTGGGCAAGATGTCCGATACGCGACACAGCCAGCTGCATATTAAGCTTCTGGGCAGGTGTACTGGTTGCCTTTACGCCAAGCACATAGGCATCACCGTAGTTGGTACCGCGCTTTTGATCCTTCTTTGCACCGCTGAGAAGAAAGGTCCCGCCCTCATAGCTTTTCTCCATAACGATGATATAGACGTAAGCAGGCCCGTAGGTCTCCCTCATCTGATTCAGGTGTCTCAGAAGCCATGTATAGACGACCTCCGCATACTTCTTCTGATCCTCCGCCGATAGTCTTGCTACTTCCTCGGGCTCAGCATCCGCTATGACCAGCCAGCTGTTACGTTCGGAAATATCTCTTGCCTTTTTGGCAGTCTTTTCTCCGGCTTCATACTCAACATCCAAATCATCGGCATGATCATACCAGTACTCCAGAAGCCATTTGTAGGAAGGGTATTCCTTCAGCTCCGATCTAATCTCTTCTGCTATGGCGTCTCCCAATTCCTCGCGCTGGGTTCTTACCTTTTCCTCTGAGGAATTACGGAGTGTAAAATAAGACAGCACTGCAGTAAGAATTATGGCAATCAGGAAGAAGATCGTAACCTCTCCCACAACACTGAAACTGGTCCGATCCTCCGCCTTATACTTTTTCAGTATTAACTTATCCTTAAGCCTGTCTTTCACAGCCAATACTCCCTGCGGTCATCTGTTGCCAAAACAGCCTAACGGTCAGTACATACGCCGTTATCCTTAAAACTGTATACTGTTCCGTCTATCCTTACATTTCCGGTGACCATCGCACCGCTGTCGCTTAAATAGTACCATTTATCGGAGATCTCCTTCCAGCCGGTGACCATCGCACCGCTTCCGGCTAAATAATACCATTTCCCGGAGAGTTTTCTCCATCCGGTGACCATCGCGCCGCTTCCGGCTAAATAATACCATTTCCCGGAGAGCTTCTTCCAGCCGGTAACCATCTTGCCGCCCGGGGTAAAGTAATACCACTTTCCCGAAACCTTTTTCCAACCGGTACTCATGACGCCGTCATTGGAAAAGTAATACCATACAGAGGCTATCTTTACCCAGCCGCTGACACGTCTGCCGTCAGCATCTCTGTAATACCACTTATTTCCGCTTTTTTCCCATCCGGTTTCAATGGAAGGACCATTACCCGGGTCGTAACCGGTGTCGGGGCCGCTTCCTGTATCCTTATCGGGATCACTGCCTGTACCGCTTCCGGACCCGCTATTGATAAATTCATTCCATGAAGGATCCAGCTTTTTTATTTTTTCAAAATTCTTATCCGAAACGGGAACCGAAAATGTTCTTTCCGTGTCTTCCGGCTTTGCAGCAGCTGCTGCCGGAAGTCTTCCGAACTCCTGGGCCCAGAATATTTTATATATACCGGCGCTTACATATACACATCCGATGCCGATACTCATATAGGCCGGATTAAGTATATTAGCCTTGTGTCCTTCGGACTTCATCCACCCATTAACCACTGCATCGGGTGTTGTATATCCGCAGGCCAGATTCTCTCCGTAGCTCTTGCCGTTAACTGTATAGAATGCGCTTCCGTCGGGACGGTTATGATCCATTTCCCCGCTTACCGCTTCGGAGACAACATTTTCCGCCGCTCTCTGCATGGCCGCCTCAAGCAGATCCTTATCCATCGCAAGCTTTGAAAGCCCGCGGGACGTTCTCTGCTCATTGATCAGATCAAGTACCTGATAGGCATAATCATAGGAAACCGATGCAGTTACGGATACCTTTTTAGAAGCAGCCGCCTCCGCCGGAATTTCCGAAGAAACAAACGGTAATGATCCGAGGATCAGTGCCAGCAACAAAACCCATACGATCAGCTTCCTCTTTGTTCTTACTTCACCCATACTTCCTCCTCTCCGGAATACACCTGTCTTCAAAATGTAAATCTATTCTCCGCGTATCAGTTTCTTCAGCCAGAGTCCCGTATCCGATAAGTCACCGTCTGTCCATCCGCTGTGTTTTGAACAGGAATTCCTGATCAGTGCCGAAGTCTCCGCTTTGTTTGAAAGACTCCAGCCCGCATAGGACAGCCTGTTGTCAATTATGAGTTTTTTCCATGCCGAAGCAGATGTGTAATCAATGCTTCCGCTGCCGTTTGCCGCACAGATGCTGAATTCCGTGATAAATACGGGAGTCCCCGCTGCAAGTGCGGTCTTAAGCTTATTTCTTATGTCGTCTTTGTGGGTCGATGCATAAAAATGCAGCGCATACATCACATTCTTTTTATCTTTTACGGGATTTGACGCCACCAGATCCACATTCTGTGACCAGTTAGGTGTGCCGACTATGATCACAGCCCCGGGATCATTTTCCCTGATCACAGGGATAACCGTATCCGCATATTTTTTTATATCCGGCCAGACTGCCGAGCCATTGGGTTCATTACAGATCTCATAAAGTATATTGTCATATTCAGCATATTTATTAGACAGATCCGCAAAGAACTGTTTTGCTTCGGAAATGTGTGTATTGGGGTTACCGTCCTGAAGGATATGCCAGTCAAGTATCACATACATTCCCAGCTCTGTGGCATATTCAACAGCATTATAGATGGTTTTATCCAGCTCCGATTTTGTAACCTGATCATAGTTAACGCAGTATCCCCCATACTCCTCGGTATATACCGCAACCCTGACAAGATTTGCCCCCCAGCCGGACTGAAGTGTCCGGAATGCATCCGGGTTGATATTATGTCTTCCCTCTTCCCAGATTATCCCAAAAGTGCTGACGCCCTTCAGCTGAACGGGTTTCCCGGCCGACGAACAGAGCTGTGTTCCCTTAACCTGAAGCTTTCCCCATGACGCCGCAGGCGACCCCTTGGGATAAGAGGGAGCCGGCAGCCGTGTGGTGGCAGGAGTTACCAGCGGTTTTGCCGAACTCCTTGTCCTGGTCCATGCCCCCGTACCGTCAACATAATACCTGCCTATCCATTTGTTTGTAACCATATACCCTTTTGGATCAAAATAATAACTCTTTCCGTCTATCCTGAGCCACTGCTTTCTGGGATACCAGTTACCGGCCTTAAACCACCAGCCGTTACTGTTTTTTTTCCATGCACCGTCCCATTCCTTCTCATACCAGCCACTGCCGTTCAGCCAGCAGCCGTTGATATATTCCGACTTTGCGTAGCTCCCGTCCGGATACTGATACCACCAGCCCTTATCCGCCTTCATCCATTTTCCTTTTACTGCGGCTGCCTCACTCTGATCCGGAAACAGATTAAGCATACAGATCATGATCACAGCTGCCAGCAGCAGCTTAATTATACGGCTTTTTCCGAATATATGCATGCCTTATCTTCTCCTTTCACATAAGGATCATCCCTCTCCCAATGCCAGCTCCGCGACACCGAGAGACCCTATAACATTAACCTCGTTTTCCTTACAGAACTGAAGAAGCTCTCCGAGTTTCTTTCTGTTACCTCCATGGAGTTTTTCCAGGAAAAGACCATGCCCGGAATTAATAAGCTTTGATAATGCCTCGCTGTCTGTTGCCACTCTTTCAGCCGAAAGCACCTCGATACCCTCTTTTTTGAGACAGGCTTTCAGCGTCTCTCCCGCTTCTTCCACGGTCTTATCCGACATCGAAGAAAGCAGTGACAGTTCCCTTATCCCATGTGCGCTGCAGTATGCCCCGATCCTGACTGCCGAATACTTTATGCTCTCTTCATTCGATGTAAAAAGCATATTCCTGAATTCTTTCCGAAGAAGGAAATTATTTTTATTTCCTTTGACAAACATAAGTCCGAAGCTTCTGAGTCCGACATTTTCGGAATAATCCGAAACTGAGGCATGTCTGAGGGAAAGATAAAGCATCAGTATCAGCACACCTATTCCAAGGAATCCTCCTGCGATCATGCCGATCAGAACATATTTAAGGTTAATACCTGAGGGTTCCTCGGGCAGATCTTCATCACCGACAACCCGGTCCAGTCCCAGAAGATATCTGAGATAAGCTTTCTGTGATGAGGTGAAGCTGGTGTATGAATTAAGATATGCACGACGGTAAGTGATAAGATTCGCACTTGCATTACGCTGTGCGGATTCAGTGGTACTGTCATACAGTGTTATCCTTTTTTCACTCACCTTCTCTATATTGAGAAGCGGTTCCTTTTCTGTCATGCCCTTCATATAATCTTCAACGACCTTGCGGAAATCAGCCGGAAGATTCGGGTAAAATGAATTCTCAACCACGCCGATCGAGATCTCACCGCTGGAATTGCTGATCCAGACAAGTTCTCTTATGTAAGGATATTCGTTATATACCGGATCGATCTCGATGATGTCGGGAATAAACATACCGTCATTTACGTATGTACGGAGCAGCTGCTGATATGTATTCTCCAGCACACCTGTACTCTGCCCTGCCGGAACTCCGGTGTATACCATGCGGTACTGGACTATAGTCTGGGTTTCTTCCTTTGAGTTACCCTTCATCAGCACAGAATCCCTGAAATAACGTTCAGCTCCCTTCATGCTGGAATACTGCATCGTTGCATTCTCAACCGCGATCTTCTCAGGTTCCGTCAGATCCGAACCGTCGCTTATCTCCGAGGCCGCATCGGCAGCCTTTTTATCCTTATAATATTTATAACCTCCAAGTATGGCTCCAAAAGCCAAAGCAAAAATCAGTATAATCCAAAAACGTCTGAGCAGGTAATAGAACAGACTCTTCAAACTGATCCTACGGATATTCATCCCTCGTTGTCCTCCTTATATCATGTCCCACGTAAGGATCGTGTCTTCAGACTGATCTTCACGCAACACTCGTCCCGTCACTATATCTGTATATACCGGAGATATACCCGTACCCGGCCGTTTCGGCATAAGATCCGACGGTCCTATCTTCTCTCCCGCCTTCATATCTCTGGTAAGTACAAGTGATCTCCTTGCCTCACGCCTGGGGATCTCTTCGCACGGAAGAACTGTCTTTTCCGGAGAACCCATTACCCGGTCTATCCATCTGAAGTTCTCTATAGCCCTTCTGAAATCATCGGGATCTCCCGCATGATAATGATCATTTCCCTGAAGTGTTTTATCCAGCGTATAATGCTTTTCTATGACCTCTGCTCCGAGCATATATGCGGCCGCAAGAGTCATCATGGACCCGTCCGGAGCAACATGATCCGAAAAGCCGACGCGCACATCCGGGAATACCTTCTTCAGCGTCTGAATGATGCGCAGATTGGCATTTTCGGGTGCCGTGGGGTATGACAGGACACAGTGCAGCAGGACTATATCGCTGCAGCCCGCATCCCTGAGCGCCCTTACAGCCTCATCCACTTCAGACAGATAAGAGGCGCCGACCGAGAGATATACAGGCTTGCCCTTTGATCCTATATGCCTGATGAAAGGAAGATTTGAGAGATCCGACGAAGAGATCTTATAGAAATCAACCATATCGTATAGATAATCCGCCGAAGCATAGTCAAAAGGAGTTGACGTAAAATCCATCCCTTTGGAATGTGTATAATCACACAGCTCCCGGTATTCAGCCTCCCCGAAATGATCAAATTTCAGAAACAGTTCATACTGGGTCTTTGTGGGTTCCTTGGTCGTATCCCAGTAAGCCGGCGAATTCTTGGATACTATGGTCCCCGCCTTATAAGACTGGAATTTTGCGCAGTCAATGCCTGCCTCCGCAGCCCTGTCAATATACAGCTTTGCAGCTTCAAGCGGTGTGATCCCCATTACCTTCGCGGTATCATAGAAATTAACACCCATCTCGGCTATCATATACGGTTTCGATCCTCTCATCATTTCCTCCTGCTTTCGATCTACAGATTCTCTATAAGTCCCATAACCCGTCTGCGGCCGTTCCTGAGATCATGGCTCAGCATCAGATCCTGGAAACGCTGCCTGCTCTCCTTGGAAAGGGACAGGTACATCTTCAGATTACTTTCTATCATCTCATCCGTCGGGTGAAGACCGATATAGGTAAATCCGTTTTCATTACTTACAAAGCTGTGGCGCTCCTCCCTCACATTCTGTGACATGGCTATGGAGGGAATACCCAGTATGGCAAGCTCATATCCCGTTCTTCCTCTTGAGGTTATCGCCATATCGCACTTTCTCATAAGTTCCGGCATATTCGACACATCGTAGAGCACTTCGATATTCGGTCTGCTGTTGTACTCCATCAGCTGCTCTACATTATCCTTCGCTCTGCCGAGGACTACGGTAAACCGGATATCATCATATTCGGGTTTCGAAGCTATCGCAAGGATACGGTCCGAATAATTGGAGGGGTCCGCTCCGCCGAATGCAACGAATACACGCTCCACCTTATCGCGTATCACTATCGGGTTATACATAAGGAAAAGCTTTCCGGCGATATAATACTTCTCTCCCGATTTAACCTGGGGATAATTGGCATCGTTATACAGTGCGTTGAATACCAGATCCGCCTTTAGTATCCCTTCGCCCTTATCTTCAAAATTAACTATCTTTGCGTTTGGAAGCACCGAGCGTAGACCAATCATGTAATCAATGGATGTGGACAGTATATCATTGATCATAATGTCATACTGCTTTTCCTTACAGCATTCAAAAAGTTCCGCTATACCGTTTACCGGTATCAGATTATGAGTGGTCTTCCCGAAAACCGAAGCATCCGTCTGATTAAGATCGTAATAGATATCAGGCTTACTGTAGAATTCATCCGCCAGCTCAAGGGCACGATAGATATGGCCCATGCCTCTTTTGTTATTACCGTTCACGTATATGGCAACCGTTTTTTTGTTAAGGGCAGCCGCAACGGCGTAAAGGTCGGCAAATGTATCCACATCCACCGATTCATCCTCCGGAACCTCAAAAACATCAACCTTTTCGCCTATTCTTGAGTTTTCCGTTACCACAGAGGCTTTTGATATCACGAAAGCTCCCGTTTCCAGATAGTTTGGCGGCAGATATTGACGGTTCAGCCGTTCCTTATAATTAGGCACCTTATGTCCATCCTTTTCACCCCATGAGAGATGAGGTGCATTTATCGCCGATATCACCGTATCAAGCTCATTTTCGATCGCATATTCTATGGCCTTATCCAGTGTATCTACGGTAAGCGTCGGGGAAGTCGGCTGCATGGTAACGATATAATCCCAGCCTTCCACAGGACTCGCGGCATCATATATAACCGAGTCAAGAGTGACATCATCCCTGCAGAGACGCTCATCTCTCCAATGTACTCCCGCTCCCATTTCACCCGCTATTATCCTTACCGCTTCCGAATCCGTTGTCACTATCACATCCGTGATGTTTTTGGATGTAAGCGCATTATTTATGGAATAATACACCAGCGGTTTCCCGCCTATGATCCGGATATTTTTATTGGGTATCCCCTTGGAACCCGCACGTGCCGGAATAACTGCTAAAATTCGCATTTTTTTCTCCCTCAGTATTCTCTTTCTTTTTATTTTTCCATCCCATGATATCCGGAAGGAAGACTAGTGCCAGAACCACTACCGTAAGTCTGTTCACTCCGAAAACATGATCGGTCAGACCTCGGAACGCAAATGCCATGATACACCAGAAATATATCCATTTCTTTTTACGCATGGCATAGATGGCAGCCCTTGCAAACATAAAGGGGACAAAGATAAATCCTCCCAGTCCCAGATAAACATGTACGAAAAGATAAGCATTATGCAGGTTGCCCTCATAATAGATCGCCATAGGCACTTCATCCAGAGGCGTCCCGAACAGGATACGTCCGGGACTCTCGAGAGTCTGCCGGATATAATCTATCCAGCACTCCAGCCTTCTTCCTCCATCCATGCCTTTATCCGTAAACCTCGATACAACATAGAGATCCGAGAAACGATTCAGAAAGCTCTGCACCACTATCACGATGGCAGGTATCATTGCCAGAAGTATTACAACCGCAAGAATGATCCTTTCCCGCTTGGTAGTCTCATCCTTGAAGAAACGTGATATGAGCATTCCACCGAGCAGAATGGTACACGCCAGGAAACCTCCTCTTCCGCCTGCCCAGAGACTGAGTACCCAGCTCACGACCGCCGGAAGCAGCGGCGCCTTCTTCCCCCTTGCATCAAGGAGGCTGTAATATATCACTATCGGTGCAAGAAGATGGACCGATATGTAATTATTTGAAGTATCCACGAATACTCTCGCGTCTTTGCCGTGTAACAGGAGCTTTACGGTTATGACAAGAGCATTTACATCCATAGCCATACGAAAAGCGTTCTCGTCAATATTACCGTCCAGGAAAAAAACCGCCATAAGAAATGACAGCATCAGGATTATCAGCAGCACCCATGTGAGATTCCCCACAAAGAGGATATTGCATATACCCAGTATCATTGCCCCGAATGCAATAAAAAGAACAGGGCGAAGCCTGAGCGCTCCCTTATCAGAAAAGAAAACCAGCGCTCCCAACAGCATGACCCCGTAGAACGCAGCGCTGAAAACGCCGCTTTTCACCTGATTTACAGCTGTGATCACGGCAAAATAAAGAACCACCACCAGCGAATACACAAGGCTCTTCAGATCCAGATATCCTTTTTGTTGAAGAAACGTATCTTCCATTTTAATCTCCCGCCAAAGCCTTACTTAATCCGCCTGCCGCAGCCTGTCTTTTATCTCTTCGATGATCCGGCTGAGTTCCTCCTCAGATTCCGGGATCTTTATGCTGTCCGGATCTCTGTAGGTCTTTCTGGTAAGTTCAAAGAATCTGTCCCTGTCCTCATCATTTCCGTTTTCCCTTCGATACAGATGATAAAGGAGAACTGTCTCGGGCTCTTCGTCAAAAAGCAGCTTAGGCATTATCGTAGCCGTTGAAAGCAGGGAAATGAGTATCATTTTCGACGGATCAGACGCAAGACAGATGATCTCAAACGGGATCGTCGGGTAGGGATAGGAACGTATGGCTTCATCGTACTCCCTGCTGTCTCTCGGATGCCTCTTTACTATAACCTTATCATCTCCGAATTCTCTCCTGAGCCGGTCATACAGCTCAACCACGCGCTTATCATTCTCGGGGGACAGAACCCTTTCCCTCAATACATCAAAAATGATAACCGGTTCTTTGATCCCCTTGTCATCGGTGATCTCAAATATCTCCTTCAGTGCAGTGCGCACCCTTTCATTTTTGTTGAAATTCGGAAGTTTATATATGGGAAGCTTATTGTCGGGATGCATTTCCTGAAAGAGTTCCGGGGAATACATGTAATATCTTCTGCAGCCCCTGAGCTTCTTTGTCCCGAGCATCATTTTCTTGATGACCTTATCGTAGGGCGCGGTCCTGAAGGTATTGACATTATCATAGCTTCCTTCCCCGTCATCAAAGTAACAGGTTTTTGTCTTTATGTCTCTTTTTGAAATGTACAGCATCAGGATGTTTGCTATGAATACATTTCTTGTGGCGTACATTCTCCGGTAAACCCTGTCCGGAAGCAATATCTCCTCAGCCGCCCGGTCAATATGCGCATAAAGGGAAAGCACCGCCGAATAACGTCTGATCTTTCCCGCGGCGAAGCGCACCTTTCTTATGCTTTCCAGATCATCCAATACCACGACCGTATCAAATATCCCCTGGGCACGTATTCTTTCTCCCAGCGCTGCCGCCTCATCAAACTGCGGATCGATATATAGATCCGCCCGTTCCTTTTTGTCAACTGCCAGACTTATGGCCGACATGACCTGAAAAGGCGTGGTACATATATACATAGCGTCCATCTTTTTCATTTTTCTGCAGCATTCCTTATCTTATCGTAACTACTCAAAGCAGCGGTGTATCAGTTCGATGATCGCATCCTGCTCCTGTATCGTCATCTTATTATCGCTGGGAAGGCACAGGCCTCTGTTGAAAATGTCATTTCCGACATCCGAGATCACGCCTTCATCTATATAGGCATTGCTTCTTGCCCTGCCGTTTCCCGTAGCGGTTATGTACGGATGCGCACGGTAAATGGGCTGCAAATGCATGGGTTTCCATATCGGACGTCCTTCTGCATTGTAAGCCGCAAGCAGATCAAGTATCTCGGACGGGGATGTCTTACCCTTTTCCTTCAGGTATAATACATCTCTCTCTCCTCTCACATGGCGCGCCATTGCTTCAGGACGTATAGTGAGGCATGAAAGCCAGAAGTTCGGTTCCGAACAGGGAAGGAACGGGTTCATGTCTACAGGAAGATCCTTCAGCCCTTCAAGGTAACGGTAATATATCTTTTTCTTCTGTTCGATATGGGTTTCCAGCCATGGCAGCTGCCCCCGTATAACTCCGGCAATGACATTACTCATTCTGTAATTATAGCCGAGCTCCTCATGCTGATACCATGGTGCATCCTCACGGCTCTGGGTTGACCATTTCCGTACCTTGTTTGCCATCTCCTCATCATCCGTCAGGAGCATGCCTCCACAGGAGCCGGTGATGATCTTATTGCCGTTTGCCGAAAGAATGCCTGACGGGTTACCGAAGCTGCCCGTCTGTTTTCCCTTATATGATGCGCCGAAGGACTCCGCCGCATCCTCGATTATGAGCGCGTTATGTCTGTCACATATTTCCCGGATCTCATCCATCTTGGCAGGAGTTCCGTAAAGATGGACCAGCATTACCATCCTGACATCGGGGTATATCTCAAAGGCCTTCTCAAGCGCCACCGGATCCATATTCCAGGTTTCCCGCTCGGAATCGATAAATACCGCTTCACCGCCTTCATAGGCAATGGGGTTTACCGTTGCATCAAAGGTTACATCACTGCAGAAAACTTTCTTTCCTGCCAGAGCTCCCTTTATGGGATCAGCCTGACCGTAAAGCTGTTCGGCCGCCAGCTTGATCGCAAGATGAAGCGCCGCCGTACCTGCAGAGAGTCCGACGCAGTATTTCCTGCCCACCTTTTCGGCAGTCAGCCTCTCAACAGCATTTATATTCTCTCCCACCGTCGACATCCAGTTGGTTGCAAAAGCCTCCTGCACGTAGGTCATTTCAGAGCCATGCATGGTGGGGGATGACAGCCACACCTTCTTCTCAAAGGGAACTATCTCACGCTTTGCCCTTGGCGCCGGAGTCAGGTTCAGGGCCTTTCCGAAAGCGTCAATGACATAGTCCACCTCTTCATCCGTAATGCAGGTGTTCAGCGGCAGAGTGATCTCATTTTCATACTGATGGAAGGAATTGGGATAATCCTTAATATCAAAGCCCAGCGCGATATATGCGGAAAAAAGCGGAAGCGGCTTATAGTGCACATTGGTAGCCACCCCATACTCCGACATGCGGCAGATAAGGTCATTTCGTTCCTCTTCGCCTATGCCCTTCACCCGCACCATATAAAGATGCTTGCTCGACTCTTCGACCACATCCGGACTCTGGATCACATCCACCGGAAAATCCCGAAAGGCCTCATTATATCTGTCTATGATCTCTCTTCTTCTCTTCAGTGTATCACTGTAACGTTCCAGCTGCGTAAGTCCTGCTGTGGCAGCCATATCCGTCATATTATACTTATATGCCAGCTCAAGGATATCATACTCCCATCCGCCCAGCAGCGACTTCTCAAGCGCGTCCTTGCTCTGCCCGTGCAGTGACATTATCATCAGTCTCCGATATATCGTTTCGTCCGGTATACCGGGTATGCTGCGCCATACAAGCGCCCCGCCCTCGGCGGTGGTGAGATTTTTTACTGCATGGAAGGAAAATGTTGTAAAATCCGCGATCTCCCCGCACATTTTGCCCTTTCTCATGGCTCCCAGTCCGTGAGCCGAGTCTGCGGTCACCACGATACGTCCGATGGCTCTCTGAAGCTCGGATTCGGGATGGAAAAGGCCTTTTTTCTTTTCGACGATCTCAAATATCCTGTCATAATCACACATCAGTCCCGCGAGGTCCACCGGGATTATAGCTTTGGTCCGCTCCGTAACCGCTTCCTCAAGCTTGTCGTAATCCATTTCGTATGAATCTTTTTTCGTGTCCACGAGCACGGGCTTTGCGCCCACATGATATATCACACTTGCACTCGATGTAAATGTATATGCGGATGTGATGACCTCATCTCCGGGGCCTATTTCCAAAAGCCGCAGCGTCATCTCAAGACAGGATGTTGCCGAGTTTAAGCATACCGCTCTGGGTGCATGCACATACTCCGCTATCTTCTGCTCAAAAAGCTTGGTCTTCGGGCCTGTTGTTATCCATCCGGAGCGCATTGCTTCGGATACGGCGGCTATATCGGTTTCACGCAGATCAGGTGGTGAAAATGGGATCTTCATTGTATATCCTTCTTTCCTGAATTCATATTCATTGTTCATAGGCATAGCTATTCGGATTATAACACAATCCGTACTAGAATGCACGAAAAAGATCGTACATACAAAAGAAAGCCCCCGCATTTACGCAGAGGCTTATCTCAACTACTGATTTTCCTGAGGATGGTAGGTCGGGACCATGCGCTGTACCACTTCTCTTATATCTGACGGTTCCTCTACCACATAGGTACTGAGGGCTTTAAGCTCCTCCATGAATTTTTCTTCATCCATTTCGATGGGCTTACCGATATGGATCAGCTTATTCTCCGTCTCCTGCATGCCCTCTTCCTTCATGAGCATTTCCTCATAAAGCTTTTCGCCGGGACGCAGGCCGGTAAATACTATTTCTATATCTTCCCCCGGTTTGTGTCCCGAAAGAAGGATCAGATTCTTTGCGAGATCCAGTATCCTTACCGGTTCTCCCATATCCAGTACAAATATCTCTCCGCCCTTCGCATAGGCTCCTGCCTGAAGCACCAGGGAAACCGCTTCCGGTATGGTCATAAAGTATCTTATGATATCCGGATGTGTTACGGTCACCGGTCCGCCGGCTGCTATCTGCTTCTTGAAAAGCGGGATAACGCTTCCGTTCGAACCCAGGACATTTCCGAAACGCACCGCAACAAAAGATGTATCCGATATCTTATCATAGGTCTGGATTATCATCTCGCAGAGACGTTTTGAAGCGCCCATAATATTTGTGGGATTGACCGCCTTATCCGTGGAGATCATAACAAACCGTTTTACCTTCCAGCGGTCTGCCGCCTGAACTATCTTCCAGGTACCGAGGACATTATTCTTGATCGCTTCGTTGGGGCTGTCCTCCATGAGGGGCACATGTTTATGAGCCGCCGCATGATAAACAATGTCGGGATGATATTTCTGGAATATCTGGTCAACACGCTTTGTATTTCTCACCGATGCGATCAGGACCACCAGATCAAGATCGGGGAAATTCTTTCTCAGCTCATTCTGCACATCATAGGTGGTATTCTCGTATATATCAATGATTATCAGCTGTTTGGGGTTATGACCCGCGATCTGCCTGCAAAGCTCGCTTCCTATGGATCCGCCGCCGCCGGTGACCAGAACCACCTTGTCCGACACATAACCCATGATGGAATCTATATTTACCTCTATCGGTTCCCTGCCCAGAAGGTCATTTACATCAACCTCCCGGAGATCCGTAACATTTACTTCACCGTTGACCAGCTGATAAATACCCGGGATCTTCTTAAGTTCACAGCCCGTTTCCTTGCATATGTCCAGGATATCATGGACTTCCTGGGGTTTTGCCGAGGGCATGGCAAGGATTATCTCTTCCGCCCTGAGCTTATCCGCCATTTTGGGTATATCATTACGGGTTCCGACAACCTTTACGCCGTGAATGTAATTCCCGACCTTTCCGGTATCATCATCGATAACTCCCACAACCTTCATGGGAAGATAACGGCTGTTCTTGATCTCTCTTATGAGCTGGTTTCCGGCATCTCCGGCACCTATGACCAGTACCCTCTTCTTAACCTCTTTCGTCGTCCTGACACGTTTCTTCACAGAGAAAAATGTCTTATAGAAATATCTGCTGATGATCGTAAGACCCAGAAGGAACAGCAGGTAAAGAAGGTAATAGCTTCGCGGGAGCGGTACTACTATATCATGATTCATCATCATTACGGCAGCCATGTTAAGCAGGCTGGCGACTATACATGAAAGCACGATATTAAAGAATTCGGTAGCCCCCGCATAGGTCCACAGACTTGTATAGAGCCTGAGCAGCGCAAAAACAAGGATAGTGATCACTACCGCAACAGGCAGGCTCTTATTGGTCACTGACATATACTCATCCGGCACCTTTGACAGCTGCAGGTCAAAGCGAACAAGAAGAGACAGGTAACTCGCAAGGATTACCGCCCCTATGTCGTATAACACAAGTATGATCTTGGTAAGCAGATTCTTCTTCATAATATCGATAAAACTCCCGTGACTTACCCCTCTGCACAGTTTTTACATTTCGACACAGCATTCGCCATTCTATCACTGCGTCCGGAAAAAAACAAGAAGTTTTTTACCCGGCTGTCATCCCCTTCCTTTCCTCATCTAATGGAAAGCTTTTTAATGACATTCAGACCGTCCAGCCACTCCAGCATCTTATTTTCTTTTATCATCCTGTCATACGAACCGTCTTTCAGGATCAGTGACAAAATGAACATCAGTAACCACACTATGATAACACCCAGCGCAGCGCCGGCAACGATACCGCCGATCTTGTCAACCACCCTGATGACAGGAATGGCCTTGATCACGCTTCCCAGGACCAGACATATGATCAGCAGTATCACTCTCAGAAGGATAAATGCGGTTATACCGGCGATCACATTTACCACCACAACGGTCAGGCTTCTTGATATAAAATGATACACATCGGATACTCCAAGCTCCTTATATCCGTCCGCGTTATTATTCTTAAGCAGGTATTCCTCGAGGAAATCCGGTATCCCGAGATCCCTGATGAAGCTGATCTGATCCTGCCTGCCGGGATTACTGCTCATTGCCTGATCGATCTGTTCTCTGGTTGCTTTTACGGTACTGTCCACCGCGGAGCTTATGGTATTGCCGACCTTCTGCTCCACAATGCTGTAGATCTTTGAGTCTATGGATTCATCAAGCTTTGTATGATCCTGCAGCCACTGGCTGACTACAGGTGTCAGTACGTAGGATAACGCCAGCGCTATAATAGTGGCAACGGTTCCGATCACGGTTCTGACAAACCCTCTCATATAGCCGACAAAACCAAAAAACGCTATACAGCATATCGTAAATATAAACAGCCAGTTCAACTACCTGTCCTCCATTCTGAGCCTGATCTTCTCGGTCCTGCCTTCAAATGTTACTATATATTCGTTGCTTCCTGCTGTCGGGATCATGTTGCGGACTGTAGAGTCAAAAGCGTAACGGAACTTTGCGCGTCCTTTTTTAGTAACGATCAGACACTGGTTGCCTCCCGTAAGGATGATCTCATCCTCAGCGGCATGTATGGTGTCATAAGCCATGTTAAAGGAATAATGGAACATTTCATCCCCGCTGAAATCATATACCCTGAGCAGGAATGCATTATTATCCGATGCATCCGAGGAACGCTCCACCGTCCCCAGATATTTGGAAGAATAAAAAATGCTCTGTATCTGCGGCTGCTGATACCTGATCCTGCATCGCTCGGAAGGCGTCTCCTTCATATCGTAAAGGGTTATTCCCTGATCGGAGAATGCAGCCACCAGATTGTTAGTGAGGAACTGCACCTTCATCACCATTTCCCCCTCCAGGCTGAAGCCGCCGACCATACGGTCCGCATTTGCATTCTGGCCGACAGGGCCGAAATTGTAAGCCGTGAGGTTGTTCTTTGTCTCTATGCCCTGCATGAAGAAATAGCTGGTGAACAGCTTCTCTCCGTCATCGGAGATACTTATATCCAGAGGATAACCGCTTTTATCTATGGATGTCTGGATCTCATAGATCTGGGTTCCGGTACTGTCATACATATTGATATAATTTGTCGTGTCGCTCTCCAGTACGACTGCGAAGGCACCCTGGGAAGCCACATCGATATCCAGGATCTTATAGGGCATTGTAAGGCTGCTTACCGCACCTTCGGTATTGAACACATGAACGCCGTTGCCTCCCTTATCCGCAACCACCGCCCAGTTCCCGTTCGTGCTGGCGATAGGGATCTTCATATCCGCCCCTGCGGTCCAGACAACATCCCCGTTTGCATTGATATAGGATATACCTTCGGGAGTATACTTCAGCAGGTTACCGCCGAATTCCGTATATTCGGCATTTGCTTCATAGATGGTATCCGTGCTGCTGAGCACCTTATAGCCCTTAAACTCACGTATGGTAGTGTATACATAATACGCGACTCCTCCGGCAATTGCAAGCAACAACAGCAGCACAAAGAGCCGCGCTTTATTTGCGCGGCGCCTTTTCTGTCGGTAGACATTCTCTTCCGCAAGCCGGGGATCTCCTCCGACCCGGATCACATTGTCATCCTCAGGGTATCCCGCAATGAAATCCTCCGACTGCTCCTCCGGTATATCATTTTTCCTTCTACGTCCTGCCATATTTATCCTTTTCGGTCAGGATACTCATTTTCTGGAGATCCCTCCCTGATTCTGCTTAGTACTGCGGTAAACCGCTATCGCCGATGAGACGGTTACTGCCTGACCGGAATCCATTATGGCGATCAGTTCATCCAGTCTGTCGGTCCTCATCAGCTCATCCCCTATATGGGATGCGTAATCTCTTGAAATCACGAGGCTTTTTTCCTGGAGTGACTTTGACGCCTCATCGATCTGCAGCGCCAGTCCCCCCGCCTGCTCCTTAAGCTCTGCAAGAGCGCCCTTTCTTCTTTCATCGATCTCGGCCTCTATGTTGCGTGCCGTGGATTCATCGAATTCAACAAGTGCCCTGTGTTTCTGCTCCCGTATCTCTTCTTCCTCTTCACCTATCTCAGCGAGACGCTGTCTCACAGCCTCCACATCATAGCGGCTTTCATCCTGATCCCTTTTAACGGAGCGTTTTACACTGCGGATCTGCTTATCATTTTCCACAACCGCCTTATGATACCTTCTTGCCAGCTTCAGAGCCTCTATATTCGGAACCTTGACCTTTATATAGATTGCGAAATAAACCACAATGAAGATAATGATCATGACCATGGGAATGATCACGGTTACAGCTGTTTTTGCGCCATCACCCATGGAAGATGGATTTATGAAAAGCTTTTTGACCAAAAATGTAAAAACAAAGGGAATGCCTACAAGGAATATGGCGAACAGTACGACCATCATCAGCATCTGAATCCCGTCTCCGGGCATAAACATTACATTAAAAAGCCTGGTTCTTGCAAAGGCAGGAATATTGCTCCGTCTGAGCAATTTTCTGTGTTCCTTCTCCGCCTCATTGGAATCCCGCCTTATATCCCTTGTCTCATCTTTGATGCGTTCGGCTTTTCCGCTTTTTACTATCCTGCCTTTTTCGGATTCCGCTTTTCTCCTTTTTGATCTTACCTGAGAGAGCTGTTTATCATAGCTGCCCTGTACTTCGGCGCGCCTTTTCTTTACGGTAGAAAGCTTTTCATCCTGAATGGACTTTTCCTCAGCCGCAATGCTCTTCTCCAGTCTTTTCTGTTCCGCTGTCATTTCCCGTATCCGCTGTTCCAGAGCCTGTTTTTCGATAACGGCATTTTTAACGCGGACCAGAAATTCCCTGTCCTCCCGGAATACATTATCAGCCAAAACCTCCTCCTTCCCGGGGCAGGCTCTACTCCCGTCCCTCTGCCTGAAGTGATTTATTAACTGCCGAGATCAGTGCATACGTAGACGCTACAATAATATCATCCTGGATACCGGCACCCCAGTATACCTTGCCGGATTCTTTCATCTGGATACCCACATAGGCACAGGCCTTGGAATTCGAACCTCTGTTAATGGCATGTTCCTCATAGGTTATCAGCGAATAATCTATATGGAAATGTCTCTTCAGCGCATTGCTGATAGCATCCAGACGGCCGTTGCCCTGACCGTGGTATACCTTGTGTACGCCGTTACGTTCAAGAGTTATCTCACAGCGGATGCCGTCGATCTGCTGGAAATGGCACTCAATATAATTAATGGGGGCGTCAACATTTACATACTCCTTCTTAAAGATATCCACAACCTCATCAGGCTGGAGTTCCTTATGCTGATGGTCGGAGTAATCCTTTACCGTATATCCCACATCCTCCTTCATGGCCTTGGGAAGCATGAAACCGTACTTTGTCTCAAGCAGAAAGCCGATGCCTCCCTTACCCGACTGGCTGTTGATACGGATAACATCACCGTCGTAGGTACGTCCGATATCTTCCGGGTTCAGGGGCAGATACGGTACCGTCCACATCTGATCCGGATCATCCTCGCGATACTTCATACCCTTGGCGATAGCATCCTGATGGGAACCTGAAAAGGCTGCGAAAACAAGCTTGCCGCAATAGGGTTCACGGGGATAGATCTCCATTCCCGTAAGTCTTTCATATGCCGCCTGGATCCGGGGCATATCACTGAAGTCAAGCACGGGATCGACGCCGTGTGTATACATGTTCATTGCAAGAGTGATGACATCAACATTTCCTGTACGTTCACCGTTGCCGAAAAGAGTACCCTCGATACGGTCTGCGCCCGCAAGAAGGCCAAGCTCCGCATCGGCCACTCCGCAGCCGCGGTCATTGTGAGGATGAAGTGACAGCACCACATTCTCCCTGTATTTAAGATTCTTATGCAGATATTCTATCTGGCTGGCATATACATGCGGCAGTGACATTTCCACAGTTGCGGGAAGATTGATTATAGCCTTACGGTCCGGAGTGGGCTTCCACACATCAAGCACCGCATTGCAGACCTCAAGAGCGTATTCCGGCTCGGTCCCTGTAAAGCTCTCCGGGCTGTACTCGAAACGGTAGGGAGCGCCGTCCTCATCCGCAAGCCTTGCCAGAAGTTCCGCGCCATCGGTGGCTATCTTTTTGATCTCTTCCCTGGATTTGCGGAAAACCTGCTCACGCTGAGCGCGGGATGTGGAATTATATACATGAACAATGACATTCTTCGGGTTTGCTCCGCGCACGGCTTCAAATGTCTTCTTGATGATATGCTCTCTTGCCTGAGTCAGTACCTGAATGGTAACATCCTCGGGGATAAGATCCTCTTCGATAAGGCGGCGGCAGAATACATATTCCGTCTCGCTTGCAGCCGGGAAACCTATCTCGATCTCCTTAAAACCTACACGGAGCAGCTCCTTGTAGAATTCAATCTTCTCATCCAGGCTCATGGGAACCACAAGGGCCTGATTACCGTCGCGGAGATCCACCGAGCACCATACCGGTGCGTGATCCACATATTCCTTCCGTACCCAGTCTGTACTCGGTACGGGAGGCATAAAATAACCTCTTCTGTAATGTTCAAAATTCTTCATTTCTCCAACCTCCAATCTCTTATTCTACTATAATTTACATCAATAAGCAACAGCCGGGTTTTGGCATACACAAAGCGCCTCTGCGGGAATCATCCCGCAGAGGCGCTGAAATACGCTGTACCACTCTGCTTCACCCTCTCCGGATCGAAGAAGGCCTCATTACGGATACGGATCCTTCGGATCTTATATCCTTCTGATATATCGGTCAGAACCCGTCCGAAACTACTCTCCATGGATTTTGCCCCGGCCGCTCAACGGTGAGTTCACTTCAGCTTTGCCACTGCCTCGCACCACCCGGCAGCTCTCTGTAAGGCTCTCCTGAAGCTACTACTCCGCATCATAGCGTTTCCTTAATGATTTCCCTGAAGATACCACACCGGCATCCGCTCTGTCAAGTGCCTTTTTTAACAGCTTATCATATCCTGATGGTAAGGTTGTTAAGTCCGAGAGAATTCACGTATTTTACATCCTTTACCATTCTGAAGACCATCCTGATACCGATATGCCGGGCAGGATCATTTTCATCCGGTTTTGCCATTTCATAGTAGTTCACCGGATCAAAGCCTTCGCAGTTGTCCCTGATACGCAGGATCAGATCCTGTTCCTGTTTCCGGACGAGACGGATATCTATCCTGTTATTCCGCCCCTCAATAAAACCGTAATCCAGGATATTGACCGCCATTTCCTCTATACAGAGGGCAGTATACATGGTCTTTCTTGCACTCTCACCCTTTTCCTCACAGAAATGCGTAGCCGCAAGAGCCGCCTTTTCCACATCTGCCTTATTCTGTATCTCAAGCTCCAGGAGCTCATCATTCGCGGCGCCGAAACCGGGCGGGATACAGGTGTAGCTGTCCAGTGAGAAGAGCTTCCGGCCCGACTTTTTCTTCACATAGAGTGAAATGAAAAGGAGTGTAAGAACCTCTCCTATCAGGTAATTAAACCAGACGCCGGTGACGCCTGCGGTTGCTCCCCATCTGGATCCGAGCAGGTGTCCGATGGAAAGAACAGCCAGTGACGGAAAGACAAGGTTCTGTGCTACGGATATAACCTCCGAGAATCTGACCATGCCTATGCCCTGGTAATATTTTTTGAAAGCAGCGTTGATGGCACTGGGAACCAGGCACAGAGAGAACATCCGGAGTCCCACAGATGCATAGCGTACGGTATCCGCCGCCTGAGCTATTTCTTCGGTAGTTTCTCCCGGAAAAACAAAGAGTCTTGCGAGAAATCCTCCGAAAACCAGGAACAATACCATAGCTGCCACATCGATCACCACAGCAAACCATATCTGCTGCTTCACCGTTTCTCTCAGGGAGTGTTCATCTTCTTCGCTGTAGGCGATACCTGTCAGCATGAGGGACACTTCAGATACCCCGTTGCCCAGGCAATACCCGAGATTCGCAACTGTGGAAACTACGGAATAAGCCGCTACGGCAGCCTTTCCGCCGACACTCATCATCGTATGGTTGATTATATAAACCAGCATAACAAGGCTGAGCGAATTTATGACGGTAGGAACTCCTCCGGCGGCGATCTCCTTGAAAAGCCCGCCTCCCAGATTTTTATTCGTAAATTTGTATATGCAGATCTTTTTAAAGAAATATACTATTCCTATCGCTACGGCTACATAATAGCTTACAGTGGATGCAAGTCCCATTCCCAGAGTATCCCACTCAAATACAAAGACATTCAGAAGATCCGCAACCACATCTATCGCCGTCATGACAAGCACAGCCGTCACCAGCCTGGTCCTCTGTCCGGCCATCTGCAGGAAGGGCACAAGAATCTGCGCACCGATAAATGCCGGTGCACCGATAACGAAGCCAATAAGATAACGCCTTGTAAGCCTGAATACCTCTGTACCTTCCTTCGCGCCGAGCAAAAGGCACAGCGGATCCGCAAATACGATAATAACCAGCACGCCGGCAAGAGATACCGCAAGTGCCACAAGGACTGAAACGGAAAAACAGCGATTGATCTTCCCCTCATCACCGCTTCCCATCGCCTTGCTGCAGACAACCTGGATTCCGGTGGAAAGAAGAGATCCGAAAGCCGCAAAAGCCAAAAGCACCGGGGTTGCCAGACCATACGCCGCCATGGCATCAACGCCAAGGAACCTTCCGATCATTATACTGTCAATAAGCAGACATAGCGTCACAGCCATAGCTGAAACTATCTGTGATGCCACCATCTGCTGAAAAAGCTTACGTACCATTTAAGATACTCCTTATAAAAATGTTTTACCCCCTCATAACCTTCAACGGTCCCTCAGTCAGTGCATTTCTTATGTCATGACTTCGTCATGACCGCACCTTTCACCTAACAAAAAACACATTTACAGACAGAGATGATTTTACCATGACCCCCCTTTTTTTACAAGGCTATTATCAGACACATTTTTCTCACTGCTATTCACGGTAGCGGGAACAGTAACTTCTCACTTCCATTTCACGAAGGAAAATAGTATTATCAGTGTGAGTGTTTTTTGCTGCCGGATGGCTGCAGAACATAGTAAGATTTTCCCGGAAAAGAGGTATCATTATGCCGCAGATCACGAATGACTGGGCTCCGCGACTTGCCCCGGAGTACTCAAAGCCCTACTATAAGGAGCTTTACAGATTTATCCATGACGAATATGCCTGCAGGGAAATATACCCTCCCGCGCAGGATATATTCAATGCATTTCATCTCACACCGCTTTCAAAGGTGAAGGTGGTGATAATCGGTCAGGACCCCTATCATGAGCCCGGTCAGGCACATGGTCTGTCCTTTTCCGTAAAAAGAGGCGTGGATATTCCTCCGTCACTGCAGAACATTTACAAGGAACTGCATGATGATACGGGCTTTGTGATACCGGACCACGGCGATCTTACAGGCTGGGCAGAACAGGGCGTACTGCTGCTGAATGCCGTTCTGACCGTTCGTGCCCACGCTGCCGCTTCCCATCGCGGTAAGGGCTGGGAACAATTCACCGATTCCGTTATAAGTATCGTAAATGAAGAAGACCGTCCCATCGTATTCATGCTCTGGGGCGGCTTTGCAAGATCAAAGGCACATATGCTGACCAATCCAAAGCATCTGGTGCTGGAGGCTCCTCACCCCAGTCCGCTCTCCGTATACAGAGGCTTCTTCGGCTGCAGGCATTTTTCAAAGGCTGACCGGTTCCTTGCGGAAAACGGAGTCGAACCTGTGAACTGGCAGATATAACATTTTCTGATCGGGCAGGGTGCCGGACAAAAAAGCATCCCCGCCTGCCGGTCGTATCGCGCAAAAATACAAATGGCTGACAGTCCTGTGCCTTCACAGCAGACCGTCAGCCATTTTAAATGCCGGTAAGAAACCTCTACATAGCCTTTACTTCATCAAATTCCTTCTGTATCTCCTCATTGGGAGCCTTTGTCAGCAGACTGAATACTACAATAAAGATCGCCGATACCAGGAAAGCGGGAGCAAGTTCATAAAGATCCCATCCGCCGCCCATTGGCCGTACCAGATATTTCCATACGAATACCATGACGCCGCCGGATATCATTCCCGCGATAGCACCTGCGGTATTGGTCCTCTTCCAGAAAAGCGAGAAAAGCATGATCGGTCCGAAGACTGCGCCGAAGCCGGCCCACGCAAAGGATACGATATTAAATACCGAACTGTCGGGATTCCATGCAATAATGATAGCCAGCACCGCTACTACGACCAGTGTCAGACGGGCGGTGAGCATGGAGGCCTTCTCACTCATTTTGATCTTGAATGTATCCCGGAAGATATTCTCGGATACCGCACTGGATGCCGCGATCAGCTGCGAATCTGCGGTAGACATTGTGGAAGCCAGGATACCTGCAATAATGACACCACCGAACAGTGCAAAGACAAAACCGTTTGCGGCAATATGCTTTGCTATGATTATGATCAGTGTTTCCGCCTTGGAAGCGCTGGTCGGATCTTCGATCAGATTCTCAAGCACGCCTGTCTCTGTCAGGACTCTTCCCACGATACCGAGGAAGATCGCAACTCCAAGAGAGACCACTACCCATACGGATGCAACGCGGCGCGAAAGCTTCAGTTCCTTTGCGTCTCTTGCCGCCATGAAGCGAAGCAGGATGTGCGGCATACCAAAGTAGCCGAGACCCCAGCAGAACATGGTGATCTTATTGAAGAAACCGTAGGAATCCGCTCCTCCGGTAACATTATTATGTGTAGCCGAAAGGTCCATGAAGCCCGGAAGTTTACTTGCATTTTCCGCTACCGCGCCGAAACCGCCGGCATGATAAGTGCCATAGCCAAGCACTGCCAGAAGTGCGATAGTCATAACTATGGACTGCACAAAGTCAGTACGTGACGCAGCCAGGAAACCGCCCGTAGTGGTATAAGCGATGATGATGATGGCTGAGATCACCATGGCCACCTCATATTTAACATCAAAAAGATTCATGAAAAGCTTGCCGCAGGCAGAAAATCCCGAAGCAGTATACGGAACAAAGAATACGATAATGGCGATGGCACCCACCAGAAGCGTAATGTTGCTGTTGTCACGGAAACGTTTCTTGAAATAATCCGGGATGGTGATCGCATTTACCTTTTCGGAGTAATTTCTGAGACGTTTTGCCGTAAAGAGCCAGTTGAGATAAGTTCCTACCGCAAGGCCGAAAACTGTCCAGCCTGCATCTGCAATACCTGAAAAGTATGCCAGACCCGGAACCCCCATTAAAAGATAGGAGCTCATATCCGATGCTTCCGCACTCATGGCTGTGACAAAGGGACCAAGTTTACGTCCGCCCAGATAGAAGTCTCCGACATCATTTGTATTTCTGGATGATAAAAAGCCTATGACCAGCATTCCTACCAGATAGACTCCAATGGCAACCAGAATACCTATTTGTGCCGTTGTCATTTTTTATTCCTCCCTTTCCCCTTGTGATACAGTCGCTGCTGTTTCATCACCTGCATGCCTGCTTCCGCCCCTGTCAAGTCCGGAGAGGACAGCGCCTGTCATGAAAGGTACGATCCAGGTAAAGAACCTGTAAAGGATCACGCCCGCAGCAGCAACTTCTTCGGCAACCATTGAAGTATATAATAAAACGAATACAAATTCAAGTGTTCCGATGCCTGCCGGCGATACCATCACGCCGCTTATCATAAAGATCACCGCCATCATACCCAGTGAAATAAACATACTTTCCATATCCCCGGCAAAGAACAGTATCCCCGGAATAATATACCAGCAGCCCAGCTTCAGGATGTTCATGCCTATAATGGATAAGGCCGTCCCGGGCCTGCTCCAGATAGTACGCCCCTCTTTATTAAACAAACATATCTGTTCGATCAGGCTTTCTCTCTTATCCGCAAATCTTGTACCGTCCCTAAGGATCCGGCCTGCTATACGCTCCGCCAGCCTGGCGATCCATTGTGACGTAGTTATAAGTATCAGCGCCGTTACAATAAGGGCGATCATTGTCACACCCAGATACAGATATTTTTTATATTCAAGGATTCCCTGCTGACCTGTGCAGAGCAGAATGATAAAACCTGTGATCCCAAGTATACCCACAGTGATCTTTTGAAATGTGTACTGAACCAAAGACATACCGGTCCCCTCCGAGACCGGTATGCCTTCTTTGTTATAATAATAGACCTGCATGATCCCGTTTCCGGTTCCCAAAGTCACCAGACGGTAAAATGCACAGATGAATGCAACCTTTACACCTCTCCGATAGGGCATACGGACAGCCGCGAATTTTGTCATGCGGCTGATGATCCCTCCCTCCACCAGGAAGTATACCAGCGCGGCAGCCAGGCTGAGGATATCCAAATACAGCGGTCTCTCCATGATCTCTCTGAAAGCGTCACGAAAAAGGTCCTGCTGCCAGAAATACACTCCAACCATAATAACCAGGATAATGATCCATTTTACTATGATCCCTGTTCTTTTCTTCCTGTTCATGGATACAGGCGTATCATTTTGCGGATTCCTTAAAGTCATATTTCATCACCGTTACCGACAGCGGAGGCACATCCAGAACTATGGACTGCTTCGTTCTGTCGCAGGGTATATTTTCAGCCTTTACAGACTTCTTACTGTTCCGTCCCAGTCCTCCGTATTTCGGATCATCCGAAGACAGGAGTTCTTTATAGGTCGTGAGGCACGGAACTCCGATGCGATAGCCCTTTCTTTCCACCGGAACAAAATTGCAGATGAACAGCAGCTGATCCTTTGCAGTCTTTCCTCTTCTTACGAATGCCACGATGCCGGATTCCGCGTCATCTACCTTCATCCACTCGAAGCCCATAACATTATTATCGTTATAGTACAGGGCATCATACTTCGTGTACATATGGTTCAGTTCCTTTACGAAATCCTGCATACCCTTATGCATAGGATCATCCAGCAGATACCAGTCAAGACTTCTTGCCTCGGACCATTCTCTCAGCTGTGCGAATTCCTGTCCCATGAACAGCAGCTTCTTGCCCGGGTGTCCGCACATGAAACCGTAGGCGGTTCTCAGGTTTGCGAATTTATCGAATTCCAGGCCTGACATCTTGTTCAGCATGGAGCACTTCAGATGTACCACCTCATCGTGAGAGATAACAAGGATGTAATTCTCCGAATAGGTGTAGGAAAGGCTGAAGGTAAGCCTGTTGTGGTTGAATTTACGGAAATACGGATCAAGCTTCATGTACTCAAGGAAGTCATTCATCCATCCCATGTTCCATTTAAAGAGGAATCCGAGTCCCTTCATATCTGCGGGAGCCGTAACACCCGGCCATGCGGTGGACTCCTCGGCGATCAGGTAGGCACCGGGGTTTCTCTCCTCCATAACCTTATTTATATTCTGCAGCAGCGCTATTGCCTCAAGGTTCTCTTTTCCGCCGTCCTTATTCGCTACCCATTCTCCGTCCCGCTTGCCGTAATCCAGATACAGCATTGAAGCAACAGCATCCACGCGAAGGCCGTCAATATGATACTTTTCCACCCAGAAAAGAGCATTTGAAGTAAGGAAATTGATGACCTCATTTCTGCCGTAGTCAAAGATATAAGTTCCCCAGTCGGGATGCTCACCCTTTCTGGGATCTGCATTTTCATAAAGAGCCATGCCGTCGAAACGTCCGAGACCGTGTGCATCCCTCGGGAAATGTGCCGGTACCCAGTCAAGGATAACGCCGATGCCCCGGCGGTGCATTTCATCTACAAAGTACATGAAATCGGCAGGGGTACCATAACGCGAGGTCGGTGCATAATAATTCGTCACCTGATAACCCCATGAACCGTCAAAGGGATACTCCGCTATACCCATGAGCTCGATATGGGTATAACCCATTTCGGTTATATAGTCACCCAGCATCTGCGCCAGTTCCCTGTAATTATAAAAACCGAAATCCGAATCCTCGATCTTCTTTTTCCAGGAGCCAAGATGGCACTCATATATGGACATGGGCTGCTTGATCCTTGTAACCCTGTCAATCTTCTTACGCTTCTCTATCCATTCGTCGTCCTTCCACGTGTAAGAAAGGTCCGCGACGATATTGGCGTTATCGGGCCGCACCTGATCCTGATTCCCGTAGGGATCGGCCTTGTAAAGTATGTCGCCGAAACGTGTCAGTATCTGGAATTTATATACTGCGCCGGGCAAAACATCCGGGATGAACAGCTCATATATACCCGATGCCGGGTGGATCTGCATGGGATTCAGTGCACCATCCCACATATTGAAATCACCGACAACGGATACACGTCTTGCATCCGGTGCCCACACAGCAAAATATGTACCCTTAACGCCGTCGATAGTCATCGGGTGAGCGCCCATTTTGTTATAAATATCATAGTTCTTACCCTCTGCGAAAAGGTAAGCATCATAATCCGTGATCAGTCCGTTAAAACTATAGCAGTCTGCAGTCTCAACCGAAGTTCCGTCATAATAATCCGTTACGAAACGGTATTTGTTGCCTTTGATCTTCTTCTTCGGGAAATAAATACCATAAAAACCGTCATCCCCTATCCTCTCCATGGGCATGAGTGTCTTACCAGCAGGTGTCTTCACCGAAACCCCTGAAGAATGCGGCTTAAAGCAGGTGATAACCTGTCCGTCACCATAATCATGGATTCCCAAAAGATGCTTTGGTGCGTTGATCTTCCCCTCCATCAGCTCATCATACAGGATCCAGTTGATCCAGTTATGCAGTCTTCCGTCCATTTATAACCCTCCTCAAATTTTGCGTTCCGGAACAGAATTCCGGCGAAAAACTATCTTTAAACATTCTACCATTTTCATATCTTTGTTTCAACCTGCTTTTGGGCGGGTTGTTGCATGTCTTGTGAAGACATGATAGAATTGCTGTTACCGTTATGAACATTTTTTGTCACTGCACGGCACACATGAATTCATGAAGGATCCGCTCTTGAATTCATGAAGGATCCGCTGTTGAATTCATGAAGGATCCGCTCTTGAATTCATGAAGGATCCGCTGTTCATTTTTGTTTTTGAGGTTGGTTTTTTCATGAACTTCCTGAACATCCGGTGCATGTGGACCTGAACATCCGGTGCATGTGGACCTGAACATCCGGTGCATGTGGAAATGCTGAGCAGACTCATTTATTAATTATACCGGCGGGGACCTTTCTCCCCCGGGGAGAGCGAAAATGGCTGAAAAGAAAGCCTCCAGGGGCATGCTTCAACTGAAAAAAGAACTGGAAACGGGAAATATCAAACCGTTTTACCTTCTTTACGGTTCGGAACGTTATCTTCTTCACGAATATAAGAAGAAGCTTATTTCCGCATTGGTTCCCGAAGGGGATACCATGAATTTTACCGCCTTTTCCGGTGATAAGGTAGATATACCTTCACTGCTTGACCTCGCGCGTACCATCCCTTTTTTAAGCGAGCGCCGCGTCATACTCGTGGAGGAAAGCGGATTCTTCATCAAGGCTCCCGAAGCCCTCGAAGAAGGACTAAAGGAGATCGCGGATTCTACCGTTCTGATATTCATTGAGCCGGATCAGGAGAAAAGCACCGGCATGGTGAAGGGGGTGGATAAGCGCGGACGGCTGTATAAATACTTTGATAAGGCAGAAGCCGCTTATTCCTTTGATATTCCCGATGATTCAGACCTTATCTCCTGGATAGCCGGCAGACTTTCCTCTGCCGGTCTTCCCATCGAGAAGAGAGTTCCGGAAAGGCTCCTTGACGCAGCCGGGAGAAACATGCAGTCTCTGGAAAATGAGATGGAGAAGCTGATCTCCTATACCATCGGACGTGACCGTATTCTTGTTAAGGATGTGGAGGATATCTGTATCTCGCAGGTCGAAGAAAAGGTCTTTGAAATGATAGATGCGCTCTCATCGCGGGACAAGAAAAAAAGTCTTCAGCTTTACAGTGATCTTCTGTATCTGAAGGAGCCTCCCATGAAGATAATTGCGCTGATACGCCGGCAGTACCTTATACTCCTCCGCATCAAGCATATGCAGAAGGACGGTACTCCCCGAAACAGTTTTGCCCGTCTCGCGGGAGTTGCCCCGTACTATCTTAAAAGATATGAGGCACAGGCCGACAGCTGCAGTTATGAGCAGCTGCTGCAATATTCCGATGCATGCTTCGATGCATCGATAAAGGTCCAGCAGGGCATCCTTTCCGACCGCAATTCACTGGAACAGTTGGTCCTGCTGCTGCTTTCGGATACGGAGTAACCACGGGAACGGTTCCGGCATATGCGGATCTTCCTACACCTGTCCGAAGCCTTCGACACAACCATCGGAACAGTTCCGGCATACGCGGATCTTCCACCCATGCCTTCCTCAGAACCGTATACCTCCAAAAGAAGGTTCTCTGACAGCTGTTTTTTTCCGGACACATGCCGCGCTGCCCACCCGGAACCCACATCACATAGATAAAGAAAAGAACCGCCGTGGTGTACTTCCGGCGGTTCTTTTCTATCATGTTTCAGTAGAAACTAAGCAATCTTATTTACAGCAAGAGTAAGACGTGAGATCTTGCGGGATGCTGTATTCTTGTGATAAATACCCTTTGATGCAGCCTTGCTGATCTCGGATGTTGCAACACGAAGTGCCTCCTCAGCCTCTGCCTTGTTTCCTGCCTCGATAGCAACCTCAACCTTCTTTACAAGGGTCTTAATCTTTGACTTTGTAGACTTGTTACGAAGCTCTTTCTTCTTAGCTACCAGGATTCTCTTCTTAGCTGATTTGATATTTGCCAAAGCTCTGTACCTCCAAAAAAATAAATGAGTTATATATAGCGGATCCCATTTAGCCAAGACACGGTCAGCTTCGAAAAGCCGGGCATGTGGAATCATTAACGATAGTCACGCAGAACAGTATGATAGCACCCGAATAAGGATTCGTCAAGCACTTTTATTTATAACAATATGGGGTTCTTATTCCTGATCCTGGAAATCGATGACGGACAAATCCGCACTTCTTGCGTTTGGTGCATCTTCGGCGTTTATAGCCCGTCACTCACTCTCCTCAAGCTGAACTATGATCGCCATGGGAGAATAGCCCTCATTCCGTATCAGCTTCAGATCGGCCTTCATAATGATCCTGTCTTTCGTTATGGTATCACCTTCTTTAACCCGTACATCTAATCCCCGGCCGTTAAGCTTCACGGTATCGATCCCGATATGAAGCATGATGCTGCGGCCGTCCTTTGTGGTAAATGTGACAGCATGCCCTGTATCAGCAACTGAACTGACCGTACCGTCACAGGGAGCATAGAATATACCCTTCTCAGGCATAACCCCTATACAGGGGCCCAGAACACCGGCAGCAAATACCTCATCCGGTATATCCTCCATAGGATACACTTTCCCGTTTACGGGAGAAGTAACAGTGCTTCCCCGCCTTACGGACAATGTATCCCCGTGTTTTACATTGCGTCTTGAATTTCTGTCCGGGATCTGAGCAGAGACTGCTCCTCCGGACTTTAAATCGCTCTCATGGATGGTAAAATAAGTGATCAGGTAGCTGCATACATAAGATATGATCAGACCGATCACATAAAAGATCACGCTCTTTAATGCACCTCCCGGGCCGCCTGTCATAACAAATATTCCCAGCAGACCAGAGGGGCCCCAGGTTGTAGAGGCAACCTCCATAGCCATTACAAAAGCACCGCCGAAGCCTGCCCCAAGACCCGCAGTAATGAAAGGCTTCCCGAGTGGGAGTGTCACGCCATAGATCAGCGGTTCCCCTACGCCCAGCAATCCCGCGGGGAGCGCACCATTTATCACTGAGCAAAGTTCCGAATTTCCCGCACGTTTTGCCTTTTTCCGAAGTGCCAGAGCTGCTCCCACCTGACCGGCTCCTGCCATGGCAAAAGCAGGATAAAGAGTAACATATCCCAGCTCCTCCAGCTGCACGGTATACAACGCTATCAGTCCATGATGCATTCCTGAAGCGACAAGCGGAAGAAAAAGAAATGCAGAAACATATCCAACCAGCACACGGACAAATATACTCTCGGACATGCATATCTCACCAAATGCCCATGCTATCCCACTTGAAACAAATCCAAAAAGAGGCATGATGATAAGTACATACGGGATCACGCACAGAATCAGAGTCAGAAATGGCGTAAATATCATATCCACGCTTTCCGGCATGCGGGCACGGATCCATTTTTCAACATATGACATGATTAGCACACCGAAGATCACCGCCAGCACACCGCCCTTGCCTGAATGAAGTATGGAGCTCAGCGGTGTTTCGCTGTTTGCCAGTCCCAGTATCTCCGCTATGGAATTGATTCCATCCAAAGATGTGATCATTCCCAGCATTCCGCCGATTATTGGTGTTCCACCAAACCGTTCCGCCGCACGATACCCCGCCCACGCCGTTATATATGTCATAAACGCAGTCTGTATCAGAGTCAGGAACTGATATAACAGATTCCAGAAATCTTTATCCGCATAGTCCGGAACCAGCTGTGCGATCAGAGCTGCAAAACCGGCGCAGAGTCCAGCAGTAACAATCCCGGGAATGAGCGGAACAAAAATGTCGCCTACAGTTTTTAATGCACTTTTGATCCTGCTGCTCTTCCGTTGGTTCTTCCATTCCCGATGAAACCCTGCTTCGTTACTCACGGCGGAGCCGATGCCGGCATCATGAAAAGCATCCGCATATTTCCTGCATTTTCCGGGGCCCACAACTATCTCATATGCATTCTCCCTGTCATGAACCAACTCCATGACATCCGTTGCAGCCTTAAGTCCGGTTTCATCCACCGGTTCCTCCGACCGCACCTTTATCCTGAGTCTTGTCATGCAATTAAAAGCAGATTCGATGTTATCTCTTCCCCCAAGATATGTGATCAGTTTTTCCGCTTTTTCTCTGTACTCGCTCATAATACACCCTGCAAAAAATATTAAACCGATTAACGCGATCACCATTATAGCATCTTTATTATCTGATGAAAAGCGATCACAATTCAGTTGACACAGTATCATATACATAATATAATCACATTTATATAAACATGTTTATATTATGGAGGTCGCATGTCACGTAAAATTACTATTTCAAAGGAAGTGATCCTTGATGCTGCACTCAAGATGCTGATCAGGGACGGGTATTCATCTGTGAATATCAAAACCCTCGCCAAAGAGATTGGCTGCTCCACACAGCCCATTGCATGGCATTTCGATAATATGGAGGGATTCCGGCGTGAACTGAGGGAATATGCAATGACTTATGCTGCATCAAAATCCACATCCGGCCGCTCCGAAAAGCCTGGGGCGCCATATGCCAAGGATGCCGTATCTGCTTTTGAACAGATGGGCAGTGCATATGTAAAAATGGCTCTGAAGGAACCGAATCTCTTCCGATTCCTGTATCTCGGAGAATCTCCCATCAGCAAACCCTATACATTAAAAAGTATCACCACCGGAAAAGAACAGCTGGCAATGATAGATGGAATAGCTGCGCACACCGGACTTACCAATGAGCAGGTGATCCGTTGTATTCAGAATACGGTTATATATTCCCACGGTCTTGCAACCATGGTTGCAACCGGTGTATTTAAGGCCGGCGAAAAGGAACTTATGAAAATGATCAAAGACGCTTCCGCCGGCTTCGTCCGGATGGAAATGCAGGCAGAACAGAACCATCAGTAGGGATCACAGAAATGAGCGAAACGATAATGACTGAAAAACCATCCGTTGAAGAAACAAGTCTGCCTGTACTCCTCCCCATACGTTCCGTCATTTTCCTTCTGATCTTTGTTGCCGGTTCAGCAATAGCAGGAAAAAAAGTGGAGGATATCAACAACTGGTGGTCGATCGTTGCAACGGTTGTAAATATCCTGATGATCAATATGCTTAGCTGTATCGCGAAAAGGGACGGAAAAACCTTTCGAGAGCTTATCAATTATCGGAAGGGAACAACCAAAGCCCGGGATGTTGTGATCATGTCTCTGATTGCATTATTCGTTGGTATGGGTTTCATGTATCTTTCCGGATTCCTTATTTATGGCGCCTTCATGCCCAGGATATCTCTTACCATGATCGCTCCCATTCCGAAAATCCCTGCCATATTGAACATACTACCTTTACCTGTAACTACCGCACTTGCTGAAGACGGTCTGTACCTTGGTTACGGCATCAAACGTATAAGCACAAAATGGGCCGCAATCACATTTCCCGCCTTCTTCTACGCACTGCAGCACTGCTTCATTCCGACAATATTTGATGTCCGGTATATGGCGTATCGATTTCTGTCCTTCCTGCCGCTGACGGTGATTTTCTGCCTTTATTATCATAAAAAACGCAATCCCGTTCCCATCATGGTCGGACATGCCATCCTGGATCTCGCCACAGCCATGTCAATCTTCGCCACCTCCTTATTCCCCAGGGTGTACGATGAACTGAGCAACATGCTGCCATAGCCTGATTTTCCTATTATGCTTGCTTCAAAAAGCTTCCGGCTATGATCTTGCCCATTTTCCCTGTTTTCTTAGCCGAATCCTTTTCCATCAGCGTTACATGAGGGGATCCGGCTAATTTTTACCTCATTTTCTTCTTTTCCTTAGCCATATCCCCCTTAAACAGTCGTCACTTGAAGGGATCTGGCTATTCTTTTCCTAATTTTCTTCTTTCCCTTAGCCAGATTCCCCTTAAACTGTCTCTACTAGGGGAAATCCGGCAACTTTTTACCTCTTTTTTTCATTTTCTTTGCCATCCATGGTCTGTACTGATAATCTACTAACGAATATTGCTACGATTCTCCACACTTTTTATCAACCCTTAGTCGTCTACGTTTTTCCCTTACGATTAAGAGATAAAAAACGTAATTATCCAGCGCCCGACTCCTACGCTCCACATCCAGAACGTAGGATAAGCCAGAGACTTCTCCACTTGCCCATACAGTGAAAACCATAGAATTCAATCTGGAAAACATGCTTTCCATCCGTGAATTTTATGAATTCCACAGGGTGTTGAATAGTTACAATAAAACTATGTTTACTCCCATTATGTCAGTTCTCTTAGCCACTTATACAAAGCACGATAACTTCATCATTTCAGAAGATAAAGGCTTAATTAAGAAAAAACCGATGGGTTGGTCGCTATTACGGTGATACCAGGACGGATACAATGTATCGCCTTTCGCAAAATGCAATATTCTTCAGGTAGGTACGTGACAACCTATCCGTCCTGGCACCTCAAACTAGTAACCCAGTGTAATCTTCAGACTTTTTATCATATTGCGGACTTCTCTGGTATTGATCGGGTATTTTTCTGTTTCAAACGTCCATAACAATACATCATGTTGATAGAAACCGCTCTCCTCATAATTACGGATCTTCAAAAATGCATTGTTACGATAATCCATATCATCCATCATGCCAAAGTGCTCCCAGTATATTTCTCTTCTGTTTTTCAAGTCCAGCAAAGTAAAATCCGGATGAACCGCTCCATGTCTCAATTTCAATGGTTTTTCATACAGAAAAGGCACCTTCATTTCATCCAGAATGTCCGCTATGATCACCTCTGATTTGGAACGTACTCTTAAACCACATCTTGTATAATACTCCGGATATCCATCTTTATAATCCACGCCTGAATACTCCTGATCAATCCAGTTTTTCAGAAACTCTTCATCCGTGATATACGGGCTTCTGATTATTTCCCATTTGCCCGGACTCATAAGCTCTTTCGCGTATACATATGGATTTTCGACAATTGAGCTTTTCATTTTTTTCAAATGTCCAATTGCTTCCTTAAGAATCTTTTTCAGTTTTTCATCGTACTCTATCTGTGCCAGAATCTCCGCTTTCTTACGTTCAGATTTTTTTATGTACGTTCCTGTTTTCTCCGAACCATGTTTTCTGATAAAATACTGATACGTGTTGCGATGTTTTGCAGCGCGTAGCTGAGCGCCTTCAGGAACACTTTTTTTCAGCTTTTCCAATTCAATGGTAATTTTCTCCAGATCTTTCTCATACCTCATAATCTCATGTTCCATGTCTTTGATGTAAATCATTACTCTACCTCCAATTCATAATTATTACAGATTTACCCATTTTCACTTCTATTGCTTGCTTCCAATAATCTTCCGGCTATGATCTTGCTTGGTTTCCTGATTCTCTTAGCCGAAAATCTTCTATTTGCATGCTTCTAAAATGCTTCCGGCTATGATACGACTCATTTTTCTGGTTCTCTTAGCCAGAAGCCTTCTTTCTACCCGCTTCAAAAAAGCTTCCGGCTATGATCTCGCGTGATTTTCCGGTTTTCTTAGCCGATTTTTGCCTTTTCTACCTGCTTCAAAGGATCTTCCGGCTATGTTCTGACTCGTTTTTTCTGGTTCTCTTAGCCGATTTTGCCTTTTCTACCTGCTTCAAAAAAGCTTCCGGCTATGATATATTGCTTTTTTCTGGTTTCCTTAGCCGTCGGATGTTTAGTGGCTGGTTAACGATTTAAATCCAGCTAAAAACAAATGCATTTCTATATTTTTCTTAGCCACCAACCAGGGGAAAAGGGGATGGCATGAGGACAGGGCCGGGGGCAGGCAGGTGATTTCACCTCCGCCCCCATATCACTCCAGCTCCATGATCACAGCTCCGTTTTGGTCAGTGCGGAAGATGGTAAAACCGGCGTCCTGAAGGCGTTTAAGGGTTGAAGGTGCAGGATGGCCGTAAATATTCCGCCGGCTTACGGAAATCACTGCTATGCTGCCTTCCTTCGATATCTCCTTAAGGAATTCCTCTGATGATGAATAAGCTGAGCCGTGGTGAGGTACCTTCAGGATATCCGGATCTATACGTTCCTTCAGAACGGATATCAGCTCTGCCTCGATCTCTGCGCCGATATCGCCGGTGAAGAGAGTTCGTACTCCGTAAGCATCCAGAGATATCACAAGTGAATAGTCATTTCCGCTGCCGGAATCTCCGGGTTTTGGATACAGCACCTCGAGCCGCACTTCGGGATCGTCAGTCTCTATCACATCTCCGGCAGAAAGGTAGTACACCTCTGTACCAGCTATCTCAGCCGCATTAAGGATATCCCTCAGCATCTCATCCTCTTCCGTTCCGGCAGCAAGGCAGACTGCCGCCGTACTTATGCCTTCCTTTTCTCCTTCTTCAAGAAGTTCAAGGACGCCGTTCACATGATCCTTATCCGTATGTGAAACTATCGCAAGATCCACCCCGGTAACACCATAATACTTCAGTCCCGGAATCAGTATTTTTTCACCCGGATCGTTCTTTGATGTCGAACCGAAATCAAACAATATGTCCGTACCCTCTGCATGCAGCAGGCATCCGTCTCCCTGCCCCACGTCAAAGAAAATGATCTCTTTTCTCATGCGGTTTCTCAGCACTCCGTAGCCTGCAAAGATCCCGACACACAGTCCAATGCCTGTCAGCGTGAGGATAAAGAATCTCCACTTTCTGTCCTTTCTCTTTCTTTCCGAAAGCAGAAGATGCAGTCCTCCCACAGCAGCCGCCGCAAGAAGCAGCATTACAACCATCTCTTCGTCGGAAATGTGTCCTGTAACCACCTCCTGTCCCGGGACCTCCCTCATACTCCGGCAGAGCCTCTCATAAAACATAAGTATCCACCTGCAGGGTAAGGCCGAGCAGGTACCCGCCTTCACAAAAACCGGTATCAGACCCAGCAGCATCCCCACCGCTCCACTCACCACCGCCACTGTAAGCAGTGGTACCACGATAAGATTAAGAACCACCGCATAGGGTGCGATGAAATAATAATCCCTCATCATCACCGGAGTAAGAAAAAGCTGGACAAAAAAGCTGAGAAGAACAGATCCCGTAAAAGCCTTCACCGCACGCCTCAATAACATAGGAACCGAAAGGAATCTGTCCTTTCCGAAGAGGCTGTTATATATCATCTGTTGTGTCCCAACCCCCGCAACTGCAAGAAAACTCAATAGCATACCCGATGAACTCACGCGCCACGGCTGAAAAAGTATTATCAGAAAGAGAGAACATACCATGGCTGTGGGAAGATCCGAAACCCTCCGAAAGATCCCTGCCAGATTAACCGACGTTATCATGATAACCGCCCTCAGAGTAGCGGGTGAAAAACCCGTAAGGAAACCATAAAGCACAAGTACTGCGATCGTTACTGCGGATGCCTTTTTCCTTGTCAGTCCCAGTTTAAGCAGTATGCCCGACAGAGTTCCTCCCAACAGTGCCACATGAAGTCCGGAGATCGCCAGAATATGTGCTATACCATTCTTTTGATACAGTTCCTTCAGCTCCTTATCAACTCCGGACCTCTCCCCCAGTATCATCGCCGCAAGCACGCCGGCCTCACTCTCCGGCAATACCCTGTAAATGGCGGCTTTCCCGGCCTCCCTGATATCCGAAAGCATCCTGCTGAACCATACTCTCTCACTCTCATCATATTCAACCTTTTCCGCGATCACACTTCCTATTACCCCTTCGCTCTCATAATATGCAAGAGTATCAAAGGCCCCCGGATTTGTTCCGGCAGAAAGCTTCGCCATCTCACCCGTCACACGAACGCCGTCTCCGGGCAGCAGTTCTTTCTCTTCCTGATAACGCACCAGCAGTCTTCCGGGATTCGAGCTTATCACATAGCCTCCCGTCTTCAGGGTCGTCACCGTTCCCGATATCGTCACTTTTTCACCTTCTGCCGGAAGCGCCTCCTGTTTACTTTCCCGGTCCCGGCGCACGCCCAGGTTCCATATTACCCCCAGGGCAAAAATAAAGAGAAGCAACATGCCATGAATTTGCTTCATTTTCACATGGCCTGTGCTTCTCTTTATGATCACTGCCGCCGCAGCCGCCGCAAGCAGCGGTATGATAAAATCCGTATATTGTATCTCCCCCGCCAGGACTCCCAGTAAGAAAAGTCCCAGCAACGTCATCAGAGGTCGTTCTCTCATTCTTCCGCATCTTCCTCCGGATAAAAAAATTTTAAGGGAACATGGGTATCGATCCCGCCTATTTCATCTCTTTTTCCACCATCGATCAATATCTGTATACTCTTAATATGAGGAAGCCTCGAAACGCTGTCGACCAGGGATGCTATCTGCCATTCATTGCAGCCCGTTTCAAATTCCTGACTCAGATCCACATATGCCACATTCTGCGTAACCGATACGGACAGCAGCTTTGTCCCCTCAGGAAATACATTTCTCTGGATCAGCTGCCTTACCACCTCTTCCTCAACAGACACATCCAGCTGCAGAGTAATGGCCAGGGTCATCTCCTCCAGGCTCTTTCCGTCCTCACCGGGAATATAAAGCGTGATGCGTCCGTTATTCTGCCCTGTAGGGATCACCTTGTCATAATAATAAAATGAGCCGCTCTGCAGTTCTTCCTCCTCGCTCTCTCCTTCAACGTTAACCGTCGCTATCGTGATGGTCCCGAGATTTTTGATCTGGCTCACAGTGCTTACGATCGCCGCCTTTTCAAGAAGCTCCATCTCCCGGGTCACACTATCCCCAACGGAAAAAGACAGGGTAACGGCATTTTCACCGCCCACCGTGTATCCCGTAAACTCCATGCCGTCAGTAAACTTAAGTGCATTCATCACTTCTTCCAGACAACCGGATACCGAGTCCGGCTGCTTAGGCTGAAGTTTTTCTTCCATGGCGACAACCGTATTTCCATCTACGAAGTACAGCGTGATACCCCTTTCATCGGTAATACTGGATTCCACACTTTCAATGACCGTTTCCGTCAGGCCTGCGGGTTCCTCACCGCAGCCTGAGAGGCAGAGTGAAATGATCAGTACCGCCGGTGTCAGCTTATATAGTTTTCCGTGAAGAACCTTACTCATTTTCACTTTCCCGCCGTAATAAAATAGCTTTCAAAATATCTTTTTCACTTTCCCGCCGTAAAATAATAGCTTTCAAAATATCTTTTTCACTTTCCCGCCGTTATAAAATGGCTTTCAAAATATCCTCCCACAGGACTTCAGCCCAAAGGCTCCTCATCTCCGGCCTCGGCCTGTATCTCCTGTGAAAGAGGCATACGTACAGAGAAGGTTGTACCCTTGCCCGACTCACTGTAAAGCCTTATCGTTCCGCCATGGGCATTTATTGCCGACCTTGCGATCGCCAGTCCAAGTCCGGTTCCTCCCGTATCACGGCTTCTGTCCTTATTCACTCTGTAAAAACGGTCGAATACCTTATCCTTTGCATCATCCGGTATACCCACTCCGGAATCCGCAACCTTGATATAAAAATACTTATGATCGGCATTCAGCGTGATCCTTACCCAGCCATTATCCACATTATACTTGATAGCATTCTCGACAAGATTGGAAATGACCAGTGACAACTTAACCTCATCAACCTCTGCAGTAACCTCACGGTAGCTCTCATAGGTGAGCTCGATATCTCTCTTTCTTGCAAGGGGCGTCACTCTCCGCATGATCACATCGATCAGCTGGTTGATACTGACATTGGAATAATTCATCACCGCATTCTGTTTATCGGTTTTAACCAGCGCCAGCAGGTCATTTATTATCTTTGTCTCGCGGTCTATCTCATCCACGATATCAGTCATAAATTCCTGATAATCCGCGGCTGTTGCCTGCTCGTTCTGCAGCAGGGACTCAGCCAGGACCTTCATTGAGGTTATCGGGGTCTTCAGCTCATGGGATACATCCGAAACGAATTCCTGTCTGGACACATCAATATCCTCAAGCTGTGAGATGACTTCATTATAATTCTTTGCAAGATAACGTGTCTCCTTAAATCCCTGCTCAGGCAGCTTGGCATCCAGGTTACCTTCGGAGATGAATGCGATCCTCCTGTTCATATCCTGGAGTCCTCTAACCGTAAGATGAGATATAAGCCACACAAAGAAAAGAAGTATCAGGGAAATGACTCCGCAAAGGATCATCGTATTCTGCACCATTTTTTCATGCCGTCTTTCGATAGCACGGGTTGACGCCGTAGAAACGATGACGCCCTCTATATCTCCCTTTTCATCCCGGATAGGAAGTATGACCTCGGCATAGGAATTCCTGATCCAGCTCAGCTTGTCCTTCCTTCCGGTCATAACATCCATCACATTTTCACTGATTATGTATGAATTCTGCTGAAATACAAAGGTATCCTTCTCGATCCTGTAATTACGGTCAATGACAAGGATACGTCCCCCCGCCAGAAATGCGGTTTCATCAAGATCCGAATCCAGCGTATTCTGCGATGAGATCAACTTAAAATGCTGCAGGGAGATCCTGTCTGCCAGTCTCCCTGCAGTATCTTCGGTTTGTTCCAGAAGACTGTCGGAAGCATTTTTTCCGTCCAGATAAATGATGCCTGCGCCCACCGCCGCCATTCCGATCAGCAGCAGCAGGAGTACGGTGATCCGGAGAAATGCACGCATGCTTATGTGAAGTTTTCTGGTTTTTTTCTCTTTCATTTTGTATTTCCCGTGGCTGCCCGACAGTGACGTTAGATCTCTTCATCCGCAACCGGAGGAGCCGTTGCCGCCTGAGCCGCACGATAAGCCTGGTCATACAGGATCTCCTGTGCATTGACCGGCGGATCCTCATGTGTAACATAGACATAGGTTCCGTCAGGCTGCTGCTCTCTTGCCTTAACATTATCTTCCAGCTGAAGCCTGAACATATCACGTATCTTCTTTTTGAGATCGCTATTATAAACAGGGGCCGCTACCTCCACACGGTGGACGGTATTTCTGGTCATGAAATCCGCAGACGCGATGAACATTTCCTCTTCACTGCCCGTTCCGAAAATGTAAATACGGGAATGCTCGAGGAATCTTCCCACTATGGATACCACGCGGATGTTATCCGTCTTTCCGGGTATTCCGGTCCTGAGGCAGTTAATACCGCGGATCACCATTTCCACCCTGACTCCCGCCTCCGAGGCTTCTATGATCTTATCCATGATCACCTTATCGGTAAGAGAATTCAGCTTGAAGCCCAGGTAAGCCTCTCCGCCCTCCCGGGCAATTTCGATCTGCTTTTCGATCTTTTCAACTATCTTATTCTGCAGGCATCGTGGCGCAACCAGAAGATGCTCCGTGGATTCAAGCACCTCGCCCAGAGAAAGGGCCTGGAACACCTTTGCCGCTTCGGCGCCTATACGTTCATCCGCGGTCATAATGCAGAGATCCGTATAAAGACGTGCGGTCTTCTCGTTATAATTCCCGGTTCCGATCTGGGTGATATACTGTACATTATCACCCACCTTCCTGGTTATAAGGCAGAGCTTGGAATGCACCTTAAGGCCATCAAGGCCGTAAATAACGTGGCAGCCTGCGGACTCAAGCATACGCGACCATTCGATATTATTCTCTTCATCAAAACGTGCCTTCAGCTCTACGAGTACATCCACCTGTTTACCATTCTCGGCTGCCTCCACCAGAGCCTCAACCACCTTGCTGTGTTTTGCAAGACGATAAAGAGTCATTTTGATGGAAATAACGGCCGGATCATTTGCCGCCTCGGTAAGCATATTCAGGAAAGGCCGGATGCTCTGGTACGGATAGGAAAGCAGCTTGTCTTCCTCCAGGATCTGGGGGAGCAGCGGTCTGGTCTCGTCCAGATCCGGCGTACGCTGCGGGAATCTCTTTTCGAAGAAGAGCTCGCTCTTATGACGCAGTATATCCTGTATGTCAAATACAAAGGACAGATCCAAAGGCGCCTTCACTTTAAAGATCATATCCTTTTCGATCTTCAGGTAATTCTTCATCTGTGTAAGCACCTGCTTATCCAGATCTCTGGTATATTCCATTCTGACCGGGGTAAGCTTTCTTCTCTGCTTCAGGATTTCTTCCATATGCTCTCTGTAGCTGAGTTCCTCATCATAGCTCTTATCCGCATCGATATCCGCATTTCTCGTAACACGGATCAGCGATTTACTGACTATATTATAACCGGTGAAAACACTCGGAAGGAAATGGAGTATCAGCTCTTCGGCAAGCATATAATAACCGTTCGCTCCAGGAATCTGGATCAGCCTGCGGAACATGCCGTTGTTACATGGTACGATACCTATCCTGGTCTTTACATTCTTTGCCTTGGAGTTCTTTGTGGCAAGTACCGCTACCGCACATATCTCATTATTCTTGATGAACGGGAACGGCTGCTTCTTGCTTACGATAAAGGGAGAGAGCAGCGGCAGTATCTCCTGCTCGAAATAAGTCTGAAGATAGGCGCCCTGCCTCTCATCCAGCTTTGCGAAATTGATGAGATGGATATTCTCCTCCTCCATCCTTCCCATCAGATTTGCGTATGAGATATCCTTGCGCTTATTCAGCTCCTTTACACGCTCCCGGATAGCCTCAAGCTGTTCCCCCGGAGTCATGCTGGTCTTATTCTCTCTTGCATCTTTTTTGATGAGCATCTCATCATGGATAGAACCCACCCGCACCATAAAGAACTCATCAAGATTCGTCTGATAGATGGAAATGAAACTGAGACGTTCACAGAGCGGAGTACGCTCATCCTCGGACTCCTCAAGAACCCTCTCATTAAACCTCAGCCATGATAATTCTCTGTTTTCATAAAGCTGCTTGCTCATTCCTTCTCCTCCTGAAAACACAATGTATAGTAACGCTTCCCCTTAACTTTTTAATATATCTCAAATAGAATATTATGTCAATGACGGCCGGTTTTTTAAAAAGCCATCCCGGGCGAAGCAAAGGATCCTGATCACATATTGTGGAGATCCTTCACCTCGCCCGGGATGGCTCAGGCTGTCGCATGTGCACCCGTTATTCGGCACTTATGCCCTCAGTCTTGATAATATATTTTACGTTACATGTCTTGCCATCCGCAATCCCTGTGAAGCTGCTGTATTCTACGCCTGCGTCTCTCATGGCATCCAGCTTCTCCACGAAGGAATCAAGCTTCTCCTCGCCGCTGTCCAAAGCCTGTACCAGGGTATCGATCCCTTCCGAGAATTCATCGGCGCCATCCTTAAGCATGGTTCCTCCCGAACCAAGCAGATCCGATCCGTCCTTCAGCTTCTGTGTTCCTTCGGCCAGTGTATCCGCGCCCTTCTTAAGTTCTCCCGAACCTTCGGACAGAGTTCCCAGTCCTTCATTCAGTGTACCGTTGCCCGCTGCTATCTGCGATACAGCGCCTTTAAGTTCCTCGATCTTAGGTGAAAATGCGGAGAGCTCTCCGTCAACAACCTTAAGCGTCTGGTCCACACCGAGATTGATGCCTGCTTCTGCATACGCCCTGCACATTGCCGTAAGCAGAGGCTTGAAACCTCCGTTAAGATTTGATGACATATTGTCCGTAAATGCCTTGAATTCATTTGCCAGCTTACCGTACTCAGTACCATAACCCGTTCCGTAGCCTGTTCCGTAGCCGTAGCCATAGCCCGTTCCGTAGCCTGTTCCGTAGCCTGTTCCGTAACCGAGACCGTAGCCCTGACCGTAGCCTGTTCCGTAACCTGTTCCGTAACCGAGGCCGTAGCCGTAACCATAACCTGTTCCGTAACCTGTTCCGTAACCAAGGCCGTAGCCCTGACCGTAGCCTGTTCCGTAGCCTGTTCCGTAACCGAGGCCGTAGCCCTGTCCATAGCCGTTGCCGTAGCCTGAACCGTAGCCTGCCGTAAATGCACCGATAAGTGCAGGAGCAAGCGTACTCATTTGTGAATTAACCGCTGCAGAGATCTGATCTGCCAGTGCTGCCTTAAACTGTGCTATCTGCTCTTCGGAAAGATCACTGTAGGTCAGTCCTTCATAGCCAAGCTGGGGAAGTGCCTGATTGATCACTGCAGCCGTCACGGTCGGTTCGATAGATGCACGGACTGCGCCGTATGCCTGCTGATATGCCGGATTGGATGTAACCTGCGAAGGATCTGCCTGGAGAGATGAAGCAGCGCTTTTACCCTGTGCTGCCGCATCAGCCGCGATCTCCGACTTTAATTGACTTGTAACCGATGCTGCCCCCTGAGCTCTTGCATCTGCTGCGATCTGGGCCTTCAGAGAGTCGGTAACCGATGCCGCGCCCTGGGCTCTTGCATCTTCAGCGATCTTTGCCTTAAGCTCATCCGTTACTGATGCTTCACCCTGAGCCTTCGCATCCTTTGCGATCTTTTCCTTAAGCTCATCCGTTACTGATGCTGCTCCCTGAGCCTTCGCATCCTCAGTGATCTTTGCCTTAAGCTCATCCGTTACTGATGCCTGACCGGCTTCTGAAGCTTCCTTGCGGATGATGGCTTCCTTTTCCTCATCAGTGAGGCTGCTGTCTGCAAGTGCGGCAAATGAAGGTGCCTCCGACAGTGCACCGGTAACGCCTGAAGTAAGCGCACCTGATATCTTGTCCTGTGTATATCCCTGGCTCTCTACCGTATTTTGGATGCTTTCTGATGCAGCCTTCTTCTGCTCGTCAGTAGCCTCCGTTGAATATGAAGATACATCGGGAAGGTTAATGCCCTGAACTGCTTCATTAAGCTTTGCAGAGCCGTCTGCAAGCTTTCCTGCTCCGTCCTTCGCACTCTTAACGCCATTATCCAGTTTTGCTGCACCCTCTGCCAGAGCATGAGCACCGTCGTTAACCTGACCGATACCGTCCGAAAGCTTTTCTACACCGTCAACATATGTCTTGATACCGTCTGAAAGCTGGTCTACACCATTTACAAGAACTTCCTTCTTCTCGTTAAGCATTTTCTTCAGGCCTTCAACATCCAGATTCAGGACATCCTCCGAAAGATTGATGGGCGTTGCAAGCGTAAGTGCCATATCAAGTGAGAAATCTGTTGTTTCGGCGGAAACTTCTATGGATGAAGGGATCTCAAGCCCGTCAAGCTTCATATCCAGGTTTTCCTTCATTCCGGGAAGACCGAAGCCCACTATTATGAATCTGTTTCCGTCCGAAACAACTTTTCCGTGGGTAACCTGTACATCCGTAAAGGTCTCGCCGTTCAGCAGAAGCCCGGTTCCCATAATAAACGGTGCATATACGTCTCCTGCCTTTGCATTGTTGAAATAATCAAATACGATCTTCACCGACCCGCTCCTGCCGGCCATTTCTTCGGGGGACATTTCCTGTCCGTCCAGATAGTATCTTACCTTAACTCCCACCGGAATCTCGGCATCCGAATTTCCCTGATAATAGATCGGATTACCGTCTGCCTGCCAGGTAAGAGAATCTCCGTCACGGGTAAAGCCTTCATCACCCCTGACATTCTCTATATCCGAAAGGTTGCTTTTATCCTTAAGCTCGGCGGAACCGTCGGGATTCTTCAGCCATTCGCTCACGATAACCTTCTTCTTATCACCTGTCGGATCCGCGATCACATAAACCGTCTCATCCTTATCGCTTTCCAGTGCCTGACCCGGATTAAATGTAGTCTTAACAAGTTCCGAAAGATCTTCTATCTCTTCCGTTTCCTCCTGCTGGGGTTCCATCACCGTAACCGCATCCGCCTTAATATCCGCACTGCCGCAGGCTGAGGTGCCGAGCATCATGGCTCCTACCAGAATACCTGCCAATACTTTTTTCTGCATTCTCATTTTCATCAGGTTCACCATTCCTTTCAATATCCCTGTCTCAGACCGTCTGAGCCTCTTTTTCCTTCTTTATCTTCTTCTCCCTGCTGATAACATCCCTGAAGCCCATGGATGTACGCATGATCACCGGATCAAAAACACGGAGTACTGCCGGAAGCAGAAGAATAACCACAAACATACTGATGACCGCACCTCTTGCCATAAGTGTACAAAGGGAACTGATCATATCTATATCCGAATACATTCCTACACCGAAGGTTGCGGCAAAGAATGAAAGTCCGCTTACTATGATCGAAATCATGGAATCCTTCAATGCCGTGGTCACAGCCTGAACCTTGTCCTGCCCGCCTATACGTGCACCCCTGTATTTATTAGTCATAAGTATCGCATAGTCCACCGTGGATCCCAGCTGTATGGTCCCTATTACGATGGATGCTATAAACGGAAGCACCGTATGCGTATAATACGGGATCCCCAGATTAATGAAGATCGCAAACTCGATGACCGATACCAGCAGTACGGGAACCGATACCGAACGGAACACCAGGATGATGATCAGTCCCACCAGAATAATGGAAACCGAGTTGACCACATTAAAGTCATGGTCCGTTATATTGATCAGGTCTTCCGTACAGGGTGCTTCACCGATAAGCATTCCCGTTTCATCATATTTATCCAATATACCGTTGATCGTATCGCACTGCCGGTTAACCTCATCCGACGCCACCTTATATTCCGACAGTATGAACATCAGCTGATACTGCTCATTTTCCAGTACATCCAGAAGTTTCTTCGGGATCAGTTCCTTCGGAAACGTGGGGCCGACCAGTGTGGAAAGCCCGATCGTTGCCTTAACGCCCTCCACCTTGTTCACTTCTTCCGCAAAAGCCTTAACCTGCTTACTGCTGAGCTTGCTGTCCATAAGCACCATGTGGGTGGAATTCATCTCAAACTGTTCTTCCAGCTTTGTATTAGCCACTATACTTGGCAGGTCCTTCGGAAGTGATGAGTCGAGATTGTAGTAAACGTCATTGTGAGCCTGTCCGTAATATGCGGGAATTATAAGTGCCGCAAAAAGGATAAGTCCGACATAGAAATGTTTTACTATCCATGAACTGATCTTTGACATATCGGGTATCAGCGCCCGGTGGCCGGTCTTTTCTATAGCCTTGTCAAATATGAGGATCATAGACGGAAGTACCGTTACACAGCAGATAACTCCGAGAACAACGCCCTTTGCCATTACGATACCCAGGTCAAAACCGAGGGTAAAGCTCATGAACATCAGTGCCACAAAGCCTGCCACCGTTGTAATGGAACTGCCCACAACGGATGAAAGTGTTTCATTTATCGCCGCTGCCATAGCTGCCTTTTTATCTCCGTGGCTGACTTCCTTTTCCGCGGAATAGCTGTGCCAGAGGAAAATGGAGTAGTCCATGGTCACTGCCAGCTGCAGGACCGCAGCCAGAGCCTTGGTCACATAAGAGATCTCACCCTGGATGAAATTGGATCCCAGGTTATAAACCACCGCACATCCTATGGAAAGAAGGAAGAACACCGGGACCAGGAAGGAATCCATGGTAAGCATCAGGATGATCAGACAAAGGCTTACCGCTATCGCAACATATACCGGAACCTCTCTGTCGGAAAGATTCTTGGTATCTACGACTACCGCTGACATTCCGCTTATATAGGTCTGATCGGATACTACCTTGCGGAGCTGCTCTATGGCGTTCATGGTCTCGTCGGAAGACATCGTCGTATCGTAGACAGCCATCATCAATGTGGCATCCCCGCTCTTAAGAGCCTTCTGAAGCCTCTCGGGAAGCAGTTCTGCCGGGATCGATATATCAATTACCGATCCATACCAAAGCACCTTCGTAACATGCGGCACCTCTTCCATCTTCGCCGCCATGGCCTTTATGTCCTTGCCCTTCATGTCTTCCACGACCACAAGCGAAAAGGCACCCGTTCCGAAATCATCCGCCAGTATTTCCTGGCCCTTCATAGTCTCTATCTCTTTGGGAAGATAGGTCAGGATATCATAATTCGTCCTGGTATTAAAAAACCCGATCGCTGACGGTATGAGCAGCAGAACGGCAATTATCAGGATCGGTATCCTCAGCTTTACCACCGCCGAGCCAAAGCCCTTCATAAAAGCACCTCCGTTTCAAAAACCATTTTTGATGATCATAGAGAAAAACCCTCGTTTCATGGCATACTATATGCCCTCATCCTTTCGAAAACATTATACAGAATTCTAAAAATGTCAAAACCCGGCGCCATCTTTATACACTTTCGATAATCTGACTAAAAAAAGCTGCCGTTTTCTTTGTATCAGAGAAAACGACAGCCCTGTTCAGCATCCCTTATTCACTTTTCCTTGTTTTCCAGAAGCACCCTTCTGAATGCCAGCTGCTCAATGGATTCCAGCAGGACCCTCATTCTTGAGGCTATCTCCCCCGGATCCTCCTTCATCCCGGTCTGGACCCATTCCATTATTATCCCGCATACCCCGTACGCGAAAAACCTGGCTATGAACCGCTGTTCCTCAGTATCCACGGCATTCATAAACCCTCCCGCTAATTCGGGATTGTTTTTTATGAGATCTATGGCACTTCCCAGGATATTTTCCGTATCTTTGAGAAATATCCTTATCATATCCTCTCCGGCATGCTTAATGGTATTAACCGCAAATACCTTATCCTCACGCAGCAGCACCAGCATACGCTCCATGCAGGAATCCCAGGTGTCAAAACTCAGTCCCTCAAGACTGGGTTTATAATAATCCTCATAATAGATCCAGGTAAGCAGGTCATATTTATCCTGAAAATGATAATAAAAGGTCTGCCGGTTAACATTACAGTAAGCAGCTATATCTCCTACCGAAATCTTATCGAAGGGTTTTTCCTTTGATAAAGCCTTCAGGCTGTCCGCTATGGCGCGTTTTGTCTGGACTGCATCAGCCATTGATCTTATCCCCCGTAAAAAAATGATACTGATCATACTAAATAATCTGTTCTATTTTACAAAAAAATATGATAAAATTCAAGGAGCTTAACATATGATGATAGGAGGTTAAACTGTGACTATAGCCGGACTTATCGTACTTGCCGCTATCCTTTTGATAGGCGGTTTTTATATTCACACAGCAAGCAAGCTGGGGCGGCTTAACCAGTCAGCCCGGAACACTGCGGGAGAACTGGATACCCTTCTCTGGGACCGTAACCATATCCTTGACCGTATCATACAGAAGGCTGAGGAAGCGGGCATCAGCGTTCCCGAAGAGCATAAAGTTCCCATTTCCATGGCCCTCGGAATGCTTCCTGTCATGCAGATGAGCGTATATAAAGCCATCGACGACAGAGGAAAAGCCATATTCGAACTGGTAAATGAAAAGCCTGAGCTTGCCGATACCGACGAAATGAAGAAGCTTATGGGGAGATTCACCAATCTTAAAATAGACATCTCGGAATGCGGGAGCAGATATAATCTTAAAGCCACTGAATTCAATGCCTTCATCAACCGGCCTCTTGCAGGGTTTCTTGCAGGCCGGAAAAATATGTCGGCTAAGAACCATTTCAATATAGCTCTTGCGGAGGTAAGTGCGGTATGAGAATTCTTGTTGTTGAAGATGAGAAAAGGCTTGCCGAAACCATAGCCGATATCATCGAGGAAGCAGGAGATACGGTAGACATCGAAAATGACGGTGAAAGCGGTTATTATGATGCAGTATCCGGTATCTATGACGCCATAGTTCTTGATGTGATGCTTCCCGGGATGAACGGCTTTGAGATCCTGAAGAAGCTCCGGGAGGAAGGTATCGCCACTCCCGTTCTTATGCTCACGGCACGTACCGAACTCACCGACCGGGTCCGGGGCCTCAATCTCGGGGCGGATTATTATCTCACAAAGCCTTTCGAAAATGCGGAGCTGGTTGCCACTCTTCATGCGATCATGCGAAGGAAAGCCGACTTTGTACCGGATAATGTCACCTTTGGAGATCTCACCCTGTCCCCCTCCTCCTGTGAACTCAGCTGCAGCGGAAGATCCATCAAGCTCAACGCCAAGGAATTTGAACTCATGCGTTATCTGATGATCAACGGCAAAACCATTCTTTCCAAAGAAACCCTGATCAATAAAATCTGGGGATATGATTCCGATGCCGGAGACAATAACGTCGAGGCATACATTTCTTTTCTCCGCCGCAAGCTCAATGCACTTAAATCCAACGTTTCCATAACCGTTGTACGTAAAGTCGGTTATCATCTTGAAGTTGCCGGCGGGTAATCGATCATGAAAGAAAACATCCGTAAAACAAAAAAACCTTATGTCATCCGCAAACTGCGCATTGAATTCATCACAGTGATGATGGCCATAGTTGTGGTCTTTCTTGCTGTGATTTTCGGTGTGCAGTATTTTGGTTCCAAAAGAACTCTCCGGGAAGAAAAACAGGAGGCTCTTACTTACGCTCTTAACAATATGGCATTCTTCAGGGATGACATATCCCAGCCCGGAATGCATAACGATCCTCCTTTACCTCAGGGAGACGGAAAGCCCGATGATAACGATGACTTTTTCCGCCGCGGCGGCCGCAACCTGTCGGATTTCAGGGATAAATCCTCCAGAACGCCAACTCTTGTGGCAGTTGTCGACAGTGAAGGAGAAGTCTCCGTCAGGCAGAACAACATTTTCTTTATCGAAGAGGAGGATGTGGACGGCCTGATACAGACCGCACTTGCAGGTACGGAAGAAAACGGCCGTATAGAAGATCATGATCTGGAGTACATGAAGAAAAGCCTGAATAACGGATCGACAGCCATCGCCTTCGTGGATAACTCAGGTGAGACCTCCATGCTGAAAGCGGAACTGATACGTTCGATCTGGATAAGTCTGTCTGTCATCGTGGTCATGTTCCTGCTGAGTCTGGTACTTTCGAAGCTTACAATACGGCCGGTAGAACGCGCCTGGGAGGACCAGCGGCGTTTCGTGGCGGATGCATCCCATGAACTTAAAACCCCTCTTACCGTCATCATGTCCAATACCGACATGGTAGAACGTTCACTTAAAAATCTCCGGGATGAGGAAGGCACTGCTGCGGACACCGGAACCCTTAATATTTCCACACGCAAGCTTGACCGTAATCTCCGCCGCGTCGGGAATGTACGCGAAGAAAGCCTCCGCATGAAGGAACTGGTCGGGGAACTCCTTGAGGTCGCACGCGGAGATACAGGTCAGAATGTAGCGGAATTCCAGGATGTGAATCTGAGTGAGCTTGTAAATGATGCTCTGCTCTCCTGGGAGCCGGTCTTCTTTGAAAACGGAAAGCGCCTCACCGGTGATATCGATGAAGCGCTTCATATGAACGGAGACCGCGTCACACTGCGGAGACTGATCGAGATCCTTATTGACAACGCATTAAAATACAGTTCGGAAAAATCCGAAACCTCCATATGTCTGAAGAAGGAAAAAACCGGAAACCGGCGTGTGCTCCATCTTTCTGTTGCAAATGAGGGGACTCCTCTTACCGATGAAGAGATCTCCCACCTTTTCGACAGATTCTACCGTGCCGACAGTTCACGGGAAAAAATCTCCGGCTATGGTCTGGGGCTTTCCATCGCAGCCTCCGTCACTGAGGCACATAAAGGAAAGATACGGGCTGCGGCAGACGGCAGCAGGGGAAATATATTCCATGTCACCTTCCCCATATGATATCCTGCAATGCATCGCTACTCTCCCACTCTGCGTATATTCTCCAGCCCGCGGGTCATGCATTTTCTGTATACCAGATAGTCAAACAGCACGACCGCAAGGAGAAGCACCACGCCGGCAGCCGCCGTCGGAAGGCCCAGCACTGCGTAAACCAGTATCCCTATTCCGGCCATTACCGCCGCTATGCCGATGGCAATTGCCATACAGAAAAATGTATTATAATTCTCCCTTAATGCTGTAAGAGCGTCCTCCCATGCGAGCTTCGGATTGATGGAATCCAGCATCATTCCCAGATATGTTATACCGAAGGAAGAAGCTGCCGAAAGCAGGATATGCAGCAATATATGGTGAACCGGAAGGCCTGCATATATACCGAATATCAGGAAGAAGGGAGCCGTTCCCAACAGCGTGACCAGAGTTCCGAGCATCCCCTTTGCGTGCCACTGTATATGTAACGGCACAGGTATATACTGAAGCACTTCAAAATGTCTTCCCTCCCTGGAAAAGCAGTTTGATCCCAGGCAGTTCATGGATCCCATGATCATGGTTATCGCCCCGGAAAATATCATGACTCCGATGGCAAATCCGGAATCCCCTCCGTTATAAAGGGAATTAAGCGCCGACGGCCCCATATCGGTCCCCGTCATGCTTCCCGCAATGATGACAAATACAACCCACACAGCGGTTACCAGGATACAGTTGGTAAAGAATACCGGCGTCCTGCGAAGGATATTCCATTCCTTCTTCATCAGAGTACTGAGCGGGCTTCTCTTCTTCATCGCCTTTTCTATATGAACCGACCTTTTCTTTGCCCTGTGTTCCCCCTCTCCCAGCCTTGAAACGGAATCCAGATAGAATCTGTCAGCCACAAGCAGGAACAGGACTATAAGTACGGCATGCATGAGAATGAAGAACAGGATACCCAGGGCATTTCCGTCATGCATCAGCATCATAAGAAAGCTGTTCTCCGCAAATACCACGTTCATAATACTGATAAACGGTATGTCCTGAGATGCCGCATTCACTATCCAGCTGTCCACATCTACCGTCTTAAGTGTCGTAAGCGCATATGCCGCAAGTCCGAAGACCACCAGCATAAATATGATCGATATCCTCCGTACCGTATCCTTTGACTTTACTATACGCGTAAAAGCCATCAGTATTATCCCGAAGATCGCACAGTACATCATCGGTACGATGGACAGGAGGAAACCGAAGATCAGGGCAAAGAACCACCTCCAGACCGGCATTTCCGCCGCTATACCGTATCCAACGGTACAGGAAAAGATGAGAATGAACTGGATAATATTCTCATTTCTGTATGCTGCGGTGAATTTTGCCGCCGCAAGCTCCCGTCCTTTCAGAGGAAGCGGCAGAAGCCTCTCCAGATCCCGCGAAAAATACAGTTCATTGAAGACCACATTGATCCCGAACACCATGGTAAATATGGAGATAAGATGATACATCACCAGCAGCCCGAACTCTCCGTGCCCGGCGCGGATCAGGGATCTGGTCATAAGATATGTAAAAAGCCCGCTGCCCACAGCCACCGGGATCATGATAAAAATCACCGCAAAAGCCGCCAGCGCCCTGAGCTGCACGCGGCGTATCTTATCCTGTGGCGGTTCGTAGGAGATATCTCTGTTGAAAACCCGGATCAGTCTTTTATAGTTATTCATTCTTCCTCCTTCATGAGCTCAATGAATACCTGCTCCAGATCCTCATCCTTGTTGCCGCCCCGAAGCTCGTCAAGTGTTCCATAAAAACGCTTCTCTCCCCTTGAAATGATGATGACCTTGTCACAAAGCTTCTCAGCCACCTCAAGAACATGGGTTGAAAAGAGCACACTGTTGCCCTTATCCGCATGCTCCCTCATCATTCTTTTCAGATTATAGGCAGATTGCGGATCCAGGCCTATCATAGGCTCATCAAGTATCCATACAGCCGGATCATGTACCAGTGCGGCTATGACCATGACTTTCTGCCTCATACCGTGGGAGTAGCTCTGCATCCTGTCCCCCAACACCTCTGTCATGCCGAACTGCTCGGCAAAATAAGCCGTGCGCTGCTTTCTGTCCTCTTCGGATACACCGTAAATATCCGACATAAACCCGATGAATTCATAACCCGTAAGCTTTATATACATGTCGGGATTATCCGAGATATATCCGATGATCCTTTTCGCATCAATCGCATCAGGGGACATTTTCAGGCCGTTGATCCTTATATCCCCCTTATCCGGTCTCAGTATTCCCGTGAGCATGCGTATAGTCGTCGTTTTGCCGGCACCGTTGGGTCCGATGAAACCTACGATCTCTCCATCCTCCACAGTGAAACTAAGATCCTTAACTGCCGGTTCCTTCCTGCCATATGTCTTCGTTACCTGATCAATCTCGATCATAGCTTTCTCTCCTTTTTTCCGGATTTTCGGCGTTTCTCTGTTACGATAATAACAGGATTCATACCTCATTTCCATAATTCAACGAAAAAAATGTGTTTTTTTGCAAATAGTGATTTACATAATGATAAATATATGCTATCATCTTAAATGTTACATTTTTGTTACAAATAGGAGATGGAAATGAAACATTTCAGAAAAATACGAACAGCAGCCTGTGCACTGGTACTCAGCGCTTCATTTCTCCTTCCCGTAACGGGCAGTTCTTTTGTGGCATACGCGGATGAAAAATCCGAGATAGCGGATATAAAAAAGAAAAACGAAGAACGAGAAAGAAAGAAAGCTGCTGCCCAGGACAAACTGAACAGTCTTAATATAGAGGCAAATAAGATCGAGGATATCATTTCAGAGCTGGATCAGGAGATATGCGAGGCTCAGGCAAATATCAGGGAACTGACTGCTTCCCGGAATGCCATTCAGGCCGAGATCGCCGTTACCGAGTCAAACCTTCAGATAGCATATATCGCAGAGGCCAACCAGTATGAACGTATGAAGGAACGTATCGCCTATGCCTACGAGAATGGCGATGTCCAGTATCTTGACGCTCTGATGGCGATCGATGATTTCTCAAATATCATCAACCAGTCTGAATACGTGGAACAGATTTCCGGCTACGACCAGATGCAGTTAAATGAGCTTATCGAGATCAAGAAAGGCATCATGGAGCAGGAAAACCTGCTGGCGGATAAGCTTGCGGAGGTTGAGGAGATTAAAGCCGATGCCGAAGCTGAAGAAGAAGCCCTCCGCATCACCCAGGAGGGAAAGAAAGATCTTCTGCTGGAATACTCCTACATGATATATGATACCCGTGCGGAGGTTAACGAATTCCAGAAGCTGATCGATGAAGGCGACTATGAGATCCGCCGCCTGGAGGAAGAATATAAGAGAAAACAGGAAGAGGCAAGGATCGCTGCCGAAAAGAAAAAGCGCGAAGAGGAAGAAGCCCGTAAAAGAGCCGCCGAAGCAGCCGCTGCAGCGGCAGCAAACAACTCTTCTTCATCCTCATCGTCCTCCTCATCCTCATCGTCAGGAAACACAAACAAGAGCTTTGATGTGGTAAACCCTACCTACAGCTCCACCGGCTGGTTATGGCCCTGTCCCGCAAGCCACCGTATCACCTCCGGTTTCGGATACCGTACGCCTCCCGTTGCAGGAGCAACAAGCTATCATCAGGCGATCGATATCGGTGTTGCCATCGGCAACAGCGTAATAGCATCTGCGGCAGGCCGCGTTATGTACACCTCCTACAGCCGTGGGCGCGGCAACTTTATCCGTATAGATCATGGCGGCGGCGTAACGTCACTCTATCAGCATCTTTCCGGTTTTGCGGGCTACGGCGCCGGAGATTATGTCGAAGCGGGAACAGTCATCGCCTACTCCGGAATGACGGGGGTATGTGCCGGTGCTCATCTGCATTTTGAAATATGGGTAAACGGTACGCCCGTCAACCCGCTCAATTATGTGTCACCATAAAACAGCAGTGACCATTTCAGGTCACAGGATCATTTATATGCATGAAAAGATCGAGCAGGGCCTGCTCGATCTTTTCGTTTTTAAGAGACTTTTTTTGCAGTTTCTCCGGATCACCGGGATATCAGATACAGGATCACTTAAATACTGCAACAAGTTTCATATCTTCGGACACCTTTATATTTATCGTGCTGTTATCGGAGTAATCCTTTCCGTTATTGGTCCATTCTTTACAGAAGCAAAAAAAAATGAGGATGGAATCCTGTGATGATCCCACCCTCACTTCATTGCTGTATTCATCTTATATTTTTCAGCACATTCTTCATGCTTATTCTACAGCTTTCTTCATGCTTATTTTACAACACTTCCTTCATGCTTACTTTACAGCACATTCTTCATGTTTATTCTACAGCTTTCTTCACGCTTATTTTACAGCACTTCCTTCATGCTCTTCACATACTCGTATAATGCTTTCGGTGCTTCCTTACCCTTTTCCGCCACTATCCGCACCATGGCCGATCCTACTATCACACCATCGGCATAGCCGGCCATTTTCTTTGCCTGCTCAGGCCTGCTGATACCGAAGCCTATGGCAGCGGGCACATCAGTCACTTCCTTTATAGCCGCTATGATACCCGAAAGATCTGTTGTGATCTCGGATCTTACCCCGGTAACTCCCAGTGAGGAAACAACATAGATAAAGCCCTTCGCATCCTTTGCGATATCCCTTATCCTTGCCTCACTCGTCGGTGCGATCATGGAAATAAGGTCCACGCCCTTTTCCTCAGCCGCCGCCCTGAATTCACCGCTCTCCTCATAGGGTACATCCGGGATGATGATCCCGTCTATGCCTGCCTCCGCAGCTTTTTCAAAGAAACGGTCCTTACCGTAATGAAATACCGGATTGGCGTAGGTCATAAATACCATGGGGATCCTGACATCCCTTCTTACCTCTCTGACCAGTTCAAATACCCGGTCTGTCGTCATGCCGGCGGTTAATGCGCGGATGTCGGCCTCCTGGATCACCGGTCCTTCCGCGATCGGATCCGAGAAAGGAATACCCACCTCGATAAGATCCGCGCCGGCCTCGGCTACAGCCCTGAAATTCCTTACGCTGGTCTCGAAATCAGGATCTCCCGCCGTAAGAAATGCGATAAACGCCTTTTTATTCTCAAATGCTTCATGAATCCTACTCATAGATCTCTACCCCCCTGTATCTTGCTATAGCCGCCACATCCTTATCTCCGCGTCCCGATATGGTGCAGAGTATGATCTGATCAGGGCTCATGGATCCTGCTATCTTCATCACATGTGCAACCGCATGCGCACTCTCGACTGCGGGAATGATACCCTCCGTCCTTGAAAGATACTCAAATGCACCTACAGCCTCTTCATCCGTAACCGGCACATATTCTGCTCTGTTGATGGATTTAAGATAAGCGTGCTCCGGTCCTATACCCGGATAATCAAGCCCTGCGGATATGGAATAAACCGGTGCGATCTGTCCGTAACGATCCTGGCAGAAAAGGGATTTCATACCGTGAAAGATACCCTCTTCACCGTTTGCCATGGTCGCCGCATTTTTAGGATCATCCACTCCAAGCCCCGCTGCCTCACATCCGATGAGCCGTACGCTCTCATCCGGTATATACTCATAAAAAGAACCGATGGCATTGCTGCCGCCTCCCACGCAGGCTATGACCACGTCAGGGAGCTTTCCCTCCGCCTCAAGTATCTGGGTCTTGCTTTCCTTTGAGATAACACTCTGGAAGTCACGCACGATGGTCGGAAATGGATGTGGCCCCATAACGGAACCGAGAACATAAAGAGTATCATCCACCCTCTTGGTCCACTCCCTCATTGCCTCATTTACGGCGTCCTTAAGAACCCTGGTTCCCGTCATGACCGGGTGGACCTTAGCTCCCAGAAGCTCCATACGATATACATTAAGTGCCTGCCTTTTGGTGTCCTCTTCTCCCATGAAGATCTCGCATTCAAGTCCCATGAGCGCAGCTGCAGTAGCCGTTGCCACTCCGTGCTGACCGGCACCTGTCTCGGCGATCACGCGGGTCTTGCCCATCTTCTTTGCAAGGAGCACCTGTCCCAGCACATTATTGATCTTATGGGAACCCGTATGATTAAGATCCTCACGCTTAAGATATATCTTTGCGCCGCCAAGATCCTTCGTCATCTTCTCCGCATAATAAAGGAGCGACGGACGTCCTGCGTAATTTCTGTTAAGCGTATCCAGTTCCTCTATGAATTCAGGATCATTTTTATACTTTTCATAAGCCTCTTCCAGCTTATGTATCTCATTCATCAGGGTTTCCGGAACATACTGCCCGCCGTACTTTCCAAATCTTCCTGCTGTTTCCATTTCATCCTCCCATATATGTCATTTTTGTCCGTTAATCACTTTAACCGGTTCCGTACCCGGACATTATCTTTGTTTCATTTCTGCTATCAGCCCTGTCTTATCGCTGCTCCGCATCAGCATTTCACCCACCAGGACTGCGTCTGTACCGTTTTCATACAGAAGCTTTACGTCCTTCGGAGCTGCGATGCCGCTTTCGGAAATGTACAGCACATTGCCGGGAACCATGGATCTAAGTCTCAGGCTTGTTCCCACATCTACCGTAAAATCCTTCAGGTTTCGGTTATTAACGCCCACTATCCTGGCGCCTGCCCCGAGGCAGCGTTCCACCTCCTCTTCATCGTGTGCCTCAAATATGCAGGAAAGTCCAAGTCCGTCCGCATAGCTGAAGAACTCTGCCATCTCCCTGTCCGAAAGGATCGCGGCGATAAGCAGTACGGCGGAGGCACCCAGCACCTTTGCCTGGTCTATCATGTAGGTATCTACGGTGAAATCCTTACGCAGTACGGGAATCCTCACCCTGCCGGCTATCTCCTTAAGATAAATGTCACTCCCACGGAATCTGTCCGGTTCCGTAAGGCAGCTTATACAGTCAGCGCCTGCCGCTTCATACTCCTCCGCGATCTCAAGATAGGGGAAATCCTCCGCGATCACTCCCTTGGACGGAGAAGCCTTCTTTACCTCTGCTATAACGGAAAGTCCCGGTTTTCTGAGGGCAGCTTCAAAGGGAAAGCCGGCTTTACCATCTTCCGCAGCCATTTTTTCCGCAAGTCTGCGGAGTTCTTCCGGTGAGATCTTCTCCTTATCCGCGGCTATCCTTTTCCGGGTTAATTCCGCAAGTTCATCAAGGATCATCTTCAGTCCCCCTTCTTAACGGTTGCTTACTTCTATCATCTTTTCAAGCGTTTCAAGGGCTTTTCCCGAATCAATGATCTCTGCCGCAAGCTTTATTCCTTCCGCCATGCTCTCAGCCTTGCCGCCGATATAAAGGGAAGCTCCGGCATTCAAAAGCGTCGCATCCCTCTTCGGTCCCTTTTCACCCGAAAGTATGGCACGGGTGATAGCCGCATTTTCCTCCGGAGTTCCGCCCATAAGGTCCTGCTTGCTGCAGGTCCTGAAGCCAAAGTCCTCAGGCCTTACGACCGTGGTCCTGTACCATCCGTCCTTTATCTCGCAGATCGTTGTAGGTGATGACAGGGAGATCTCGTCCAGCTTGTCCTGTCCGTACACAACCATCCCCCTCTTTACGCCGAGGCTTACAAGAACTCTGGCCAAAGGCTCTACAAGGTAATCATCATACACGCCCAGCAGCTGCATGGAAGGCGACCCCGGATTTGTAAGGGGGCCGAGTATATTGAACACCGTTCTGAAGCCCAGCTCTCTCCTTATACTTCCAACATATTTCATGGAGGTATGATATTTCTGTGCGAAGAAAAAGCACATACCCGTTTCTTTAAGCATCTCTATACATTTATCTGGCTCCTGCTGGATATTAACCCCCAGCGCCTCCAGGCAGTCCGCCGTGCCGCACTTTGATGAAGCCGCACGGTTACCGTGCTTTGCGACCTTCATTCCGCCCGCAGCGGCAATGATCGCAGAGGTTGTGGAAATGTTGAAGCTTCCGGCATTGTCGCCGCCTGTACCGACGATCTCAAATATCTCCATCCCGGTATCCACACGGGTAGCATGGTCTCTCATGGCAGCTGCGCATCCGGCGATCTCATCCGTGGTCTCCGCCCTTGCGCTCTTGGTGGATAATGCCGCGAGGAATGCCGCATTCTGGGTTGCGCTGGTCTCACCCGACATTATCTCGTTCATTACGGTATATGCCTCATCGTAACTAAGATCTTCCTTGCTTACTATCTTTTCGATTGCCTCTTTGATCATTTGTCTTTCCTCCTGATGTGTTGTATTTTTCAGTTACTGTTGACGTGTTATATTTTTCAGTTGCTGTTGATATGTTATATTTTTCTGCTACTGTTGATGCGTTACATTTTTTAGTCACCGTTAATAAAATTCGCAAGTATCTTCATTCCGTCCGGTGTAAGTATCGATTCGGGATGGAACTGAAGTCCGTATACCGGGTATTCCTTATGCATGACTGCCATGATCTCCCCGTCATCCAGACTCACCGCCGTAACCTTGAGGCAGTCCGGTATGCTTTCCTCCTTGGCGGAAAGTGAATGATACCTTGCCACCTTAATCTCTTCTTCAAGTCCCCTGAAAACAGGGCACTCCGTATCTATCCTGCTCACCGACTGTTTTCCGTGCATCAGTCGTTTGGCATATGTGACCTCCGCACCGTACACCTCGCAGATCGCCTGATGGCCCAGGCAGACGCCCATTATGGGAATCTCCCCTGCAAGCTTCCTTATCACATCCTCGCAGATGCCCGCATCTGACGGTTTTCCGGGTCCCGGGGAGAGTATTATCTTCTCCGGCTTCAGCTCCCTGATCTCCTCCGCTGTAAGTTCATCATTTCTCACCACGCGGATCTCGGGAGAAACAGTTCCGACAAGCTGGTAAAGGTTGTAGGAAAAGCTGTCATAGTTATCTATCAATAGTATCATGTCCCATCACCTCAGCTTTCACTTGCCTGTTCCACGGAATTCAGGACTGCCCTGGCCTTGTTCAGGCTTTCCTGATATTCACTTTCGGGAACGCTGTCCGCTACTATACCCGCACCGGCTCTTACATAAACCTTTCCGGATTTTTTGTATGCAAGCCTGATAGCTATGCAGGTATCAAGATTTCCGGCAAAATCTATATATCCCACCGCTCCTCCGTATACACCGCGCTTCACGCCCTCAAGCTCACTGATGATCTCACAGGCTCTTATCTTGGGGGCTCCGGAAAGCGTTCCTGCCGGAAGCACCGCGGAAACGGCATCCAGGGCGTCATACTTTTCCTTATCTATCAGGCCCTTCACCGTAGAACCGATGTGCATGACGTGGGAATATTTATGAACAGACATATAATCCACAACTTCAACGGTTCCGAAGCTGCTTATCCTCCCCAGATCATTTCTTCCCAGATCCACAAGCATGTTATGCTCCGCCAGCTCCTTCTCATCTTTGAGAAGCGCTTCCTCGAGCTCCTTATCCTCATCCGGGGTTTTACCTCTCGGTCTCGTGCCCGCCAGCGGATAGGTATATAACTCACCGTTATCCAGCTTAACCAGCGTTTCCGGCGACGCCCCCGCCAGCTCTTCACCGTTCATATCAAAATAGAACATATACGGCGAGGGATTCGTGCCCCTCAGCAGCCTGTATGCATCAAAAAGGCTTCCTGCATACTCCGCTTCCATCCTGTTGGAAAGAACCACCTGAAAGATGTCTCCCTCGTAAATATAATGCTTACCCTGCCGGACCATTTCGCAGTATCTCTCTTTGTCGAAGAGAGGCCTTAATTCCGACAGCAGGCGCCCCTTAGGTATTATCTCCTTCTCTCCGAAAAGTATGGTCTGTTCCATTTCATCCAGCTCCGCAAGAGCTCTTGAATATCCCTCCTCCAGCGATTCGGTCGGAACATTTGTGATAAGCACTATCCTCTGCCTGATATTGTCGAAGGCGATACATTTATCATAGAGCATCAGCTCCATGTCCGGGAAACCGTCGGACTCCTTAACGGTAAGGTCCAGTATTGGCTCGCTGTACTTGATATAATCATAGGCAAAGTATCCGACCAGGCCTCCCGTGAAGCTCGGCAGCCCCTCCGGTTTGGGGCTCCTGTAATCCTTCAGCAGCTCCCTCAGCACTTCTGCCGGACTCGCGTAGGCATCCGCTTCCTCTGCCTCCCGCCGTATCCTGTATACCTTAACCTCTCCGGTATGAAGCTCCTCCACCTTCATCTCATACCGGTTCAGTATGATGCTCAGCTTCGGATCATAACCGAGAAAAGTGTATCTTCCGGTATAGGACTGGTTTACAACACTCTCCAGGATAAATGTTCTGCTACTCTTCTTCTTCAGCCTCCGCATAACCTCGATAGGTGTTACCATATCCGACAGGATTTCCTTTGCCACCGGAACAATGCGGTATTCGTCCCGGTATCTCTTCAGTTCCTCATAGCCTGTAAGGATCGCCATTGCCGTACCTCCTGGTTTATATATATAGTCTCTTGCTTCGTCCGGCCTCCGGTGCGTGCGATTGGTGTACACTTATAACATAAAAAAGTCCTTCATCCGGATATACTCCGGATGAAGGACGAATATACTCGTGGTGCCACCTTCATTTCGCATATGGATAATATGCGCTCATTAGCAGGATACTAACATATCCCCGGCAATTAACGCTCGCCTCACGTAGCCTAATACTCAGGATAAAATCCCTTTCCGGGCTCCCTCCGCAATCCATTTGACAGACAGTAACCGCCGGGTTCTCAGCATCCCCTGCTCTCTGTGAGGCACCTCTTCTGCCGTTATCTTTGCATCATCGGTTTATCGATATGTCGCTATTTTATGCTCATGAAAAACAAATGTCAAGCATAAATATTACTGATTTTTTGATTTCTGTGTTTCCTGCCACATGGTCCGCATATATTCCACGTATTTCAGATTTTCATCACCGTAGCCGAGCCTTGCATACTGACAAAATGGGGCCACTGCCCTGATGGCGTCATCCATGGGAACGTCCAGAGCCTTCGGATATGACATCTGGAAAGAATCCCTGACCGTCTCGGTCACGATAAAATACTGGGTACCGTAATTGGTATTCACGACCCTCTTATACATGAGCAGGACCTCCGATGTGGATATCACCCGTGTGAGATTCGGTTTAAATGCAAATAACTCCGCCGATGCGATCGCAGCTTCATTCTGGTATGTAAATGTCCTGAAAAGCCTGTCTCCTTTTTCAAGCAGCTGCGGATCCCTCTTTACGGGTTTACAGCTCCCGGGGCGAAGGTATTTCACCAGAAAAATGATAGCCGGGATCAGGAATGGCAGCAGGAAAAAAGCGCACACCACCACCAGTATCCAGTTATCCGATACCACTCCCAAAATACCGCAGACCGTAATCACCAGGCTGAGTATACCGAACAGAATAAGACCGGGTTTAAGCCGTTTTTTTATTGCATTCAGAATAATACCTCTCCCATCGGGATTGGGAACATAATTTACCGTTTTTGCCATGATCTCTACCCTATCTCCGCTATCGCCTCTATCTCGATCAGAACATCCTTCGGAAGCCTTGCAACCTCCACGCAGCTGCGGGCAGGAAAGCTTGTCGTAAAGAATGACGCATACACCTCATTTACCTTTGTGAAATCATCCATATTCTTTATGAAAACCACGGTTTTCACCACTCTGTCAAGGCTTGTGCCCGCCGCCTCCAGCAGAGCTGCAAGATTGCCGACAGCCTGACGTGCCTGTACCTCGATATCACCCTCCACAAGCTGACCGGTCGCCGGATCGATGGGGATCATACCCGAAGTAAAAAGAAGATTTCCCGTACGTACCGCCTGTGAATACGGTCCGATAGCTGCCGGTGCCCTGTCTGTTGAAATGATCTCTTTCATGTTATATCCTCCTGCAAATAAGATGTTCTGCCCGCTCATTACCTTCCGCGGTTCTTCATAAGTCGCGATCCACGTATCATGACCGCCTGACTATACTGTCATCCTTTATTTCAACCTTATGTTCCTTAAGCAGATGACCCACTGCTCTTTTAAATGCATTTTTGCTGAGTCCGAATTCTTCCTTTATCCTTTCGGGATCAGCTTTATCCGTGAAGGGAAGCACTCCCCCGTAGCTGTCTATCACATCCAGGACCATTTCCGCATCCTGCTCCATCTGGTGCGGGATCGTATCCCGGAGCGAGAGATCCATCTTTCCGTCGGAACGCACCTCGACTATCCTTACATCCACCTCATCTCCGATGGATATCCTGTCATAGAGTTCATTTGCGTGTATAAGCCCGCTGTAACGGTTTTCTATAACGACAAATGCACCGAAACCGGGCTTCACCTGGTATACCTGACCCTTCACGTGATCGCCCTTTTTATAAGGCGGTTCCTTGTCAAGATACTCGTAAAGCCGCATTGACGCACAGAGTCTTCCGGTCTTATCCGTATAAAGCCTTACGGGATAAGACTTACCGGCAGCAACCTTTCCGGTCTGCTCCTTAAACGGAAGAAAAAGATCTCTCTCAAGCCCCCAGTCCAGGAATGCACCGATCCCCGTTACGGACTTTACGGTAAGGCTGCGTATCATACCCTTTTCAATAAGGGGCGTGTTGACCGTTGCTATCAGTCTGTCCTCCGAATCCCTGTAAATAAATACCTCAAGGACATCTCCTGTCTCGGCGCCTTCCGGTACCTGTCTTTTAGGAAGGAGAACGTCATTCTCCCCGTCACTCAGGTAGACCCCTGCCTCTTTCTTCCTTACGATCTTCAGTTTTACGCGGCTTCCTGCTTCCACTTATCATTTACCTCTTCATACACCGATGTCTGTACTACGGCTTTTTCCTTTGATGATCCGTTATCTGCAATCATACCATTTATATTGCTGCTCTTCAATCACAAATTACTGGTAACTATTCAGCACCCTGTGACGATAAAAGGACCCCTGTTGCCAGGGGTCCCATCCGCAGATTTCAGCCGATCAGTCTTCTGTGTAACCTTCCTCATCAAAGAGATATGCTACATCATCAATTATGTAAGTCTTATTCTTTGCAAACCAGCCGGAGCCGTCTCCGTACCACCAGCCCTTTGAATTCTTATGCCATGCTGCCCTAAGCTTGTAGGTCCATGCGCCGGTCTTTGCATTAAGCCACCAGCCGCCTACATACTCGCCCATTGCAATATGGCCGTCTGCCTTGAAGTAATACCATACGCCGTCAATTTGCATCCATTTGCTTGTCACTGCCGTTCCATGCGAATCCTCATACTTCCAGCCATCCTCATCTTTTGTCCATGCGGACTTGCCGTTCTTATCCCATGCTCCGTTCTTTCCAACATAATAGCCATCGACATACTCATCTTCAGCCATATATCCGTCAGCCTTGAAATAGTACCACTTACCGTCGATCTTTTCCCATGTATCGGCCAGATATTCGCCGTTGCCCAGGCTGTACCACCAGCCCTTGGCATTATGCTTCCAGCCTTTGTCATTCTTTACAGGCTCCTCTGTGGGTTCTTCCGTAGGCTCCTCTGTGGGTTCCTTATCAGGCTCTGTAGGAGTTACAACAGGTGCAGATGATCCGCCACCGCCGGGAACAATATAGAAATCCATGGTTTTATCTTCTTCAGATATCTCATCCTCTGCCAGAGGCTCGCCGTTTTCATCAACTTCTATAAGCACGATATTATCAAGATATACATCATGAGATCCAACTGCATCGTCGATCTTTCCGAGTGCCACACAGAACAGAACGTTATCATATGTAGCGCCTGTCATCTGGAAGGTTTTCTCAAAGCTCTGCCACTGATCATTTACAGCATAGAATTTATCTTCTCCTGAGTATACATCCCAATTGTCCTTTGTTCCGTCATGCTGCATGCATACATTGATCGTGCGGGCTGCTGTTGACTTTGCATCAAATGAAAGCTTGTAATACTTGCCATTCTCAAGAGTGATGCCTGCCTGCTTGGCCTGAACATTCCAATCTGCATCTCCGACGTTTTCAATCTTTACATCGAATACCGTATCATGTCCGTCAACGCTATCTGCAACTGCAAATGTTGCATCTCCCGAGCCATAAATTCCGTATTCAAATCCTGCCAGATCTGAATCAAAAGATCCGTTCTTGATAATAGCTGCTTCAGTTAAAGATACATTATCCAGATAATATGTACCCGGCTTAACAAACAGGAATTCCACGGCAGATTCATCTCTTGTGAGATTTGAATCAAATTCCATGTTGAATGTGAAATTCTGCTTTTCTGAGGTCAGCTCCGGCAGATACTTCTTTCCTGCCACTACTGCCTTCATGCCGTCAGACGCACCGTTTGTTGTATATGCATCAAAGCTGAGTTTGTACTTGCCCTTTGCAAGAGGAGAAAGGTCACTCTGTGATACTACTACCGGACTGAGAATTGATGCTCCCTGAGGAACAACTACCTTAACCTTAAGCTCTCTCTTTCTCTCGCCGTCAACAAGATCATTTGTAACAGACACTTCTGCTTTATTATTATTTCCAGTACTGATATCCCAGTAACCAAGACGATTCTTGCCCTGATCAAATGCACCGTTATAGATGTAATTTCCATCTGAAGCTACAGATTTGTGGAACTCATCAATTATCTCTTCACCTGATTTATGGATCAGCTTGATATTTGAGATATGAACCGATGAAGTTGAACCCTGATTACCAAGACAGAACTCCAGACTGCCGTTCGCGTCTGTTGCCTTCTCCATGGTAAAGGTTGCAGTATATGTTGTCTTCTCAGTTGTCAGATTGAACTTTGTATCATCATAATATCTGGTCCAGCCGTTATCCGGTCCCTCGATGTCTACGCTTATGGTTCTTGCTTCATCAGCATATGCATCGAAGCTGAGCTCATATGTCCAGCCCTTATACATCGGAATGCCCGTCTGCTTCAGCTGTACACTGTAATCAACACTGCCGACCTGAGCCGGATTGATAGTAAGTACACCATTATTGATCACAGATGTTGTATTTAAATTATCCTCTTCAAGGTGAAGCTCAAAATTATCTTCCTCTGAATCCATAGGCTTGAGAGCCATATGGAAATCACCGTTTACCACATAGTTGCCGTACTCATCAGCCTTACGGAATGTTACTTCTTTGGGCTCAGGCTCTGTAAGCTCAGCTTCCATTGCAGCATAAACATCGGGATCCTTCTGATAAACTCTTACATAATCAATCTCATAAACCTGATTATCCATATCCTCAACGGCTGCCATATCGGGATATCCAACCCAGCTTCCGCCGATTGCAAGATTCAGGATAACATAGAATTCCTGATCGAAGGGTGCGGGATATGAAAGACGGTCTTCATCACTCTTTCCTGTGTACCAGTCGCTGGTTGAGCCAACCTCAACGCCGTCTACATACCATGTAAGGCATCCGGGCTCCCAGTCAAGTCCGAATACATGGAACTCGCTGCTGTAATCGCCGGTTTTAAGTACATTTGTACGCTGATCTTCTTTGTGTCCTGAGCCTGAATTATATCCGTAATGGATAGTATGATATGACTTCTTTGTATTCTGACCCATTACCTCCATGATATCAACCTCACCGCACTGAGGCCACTGGCCATAGTTCGACTCATCGGTTGCCATCAGCCAGAAAGCGGGAAGATATCCCATACCTTCCGGAACACGTGCACGTGCTTCGAAATATCCGTAAACAAAGTCATGCTTATCCTGTGTATTAACACGTCCGGAGGTGTAGGTGTAATCCTTCTTGGGATCAGCTTCTCCGGAAGTAGTCTCGGCATCAAGATCAACTACGGTCACATCCTTTAAGGTCAATGTTGTGAGCGCACCGCCTGCTGCTGTATCATCGATCTTGCCAAGATTGAACTGAACAACCGCTTTACCCTCAGCCACAGCCGCAGCAACGAATTCAAATGAGTACTCTGATTCTGTAGTACCCAAAGTAAATTCCGCACCGCCGACCGGAGTATTCCAATCCTCGGAATTTGCAATATTTACTGCAACTTTCCTATCCGTAAGTGCCGACCCCTTAAAGGTCATTTTATACTTATGGTCTTTAACAAGTGAAAGTCCTGACTGCTGGAACTGTACATCCCAGGGATTGGCAGTTTCCTGATTCAGAGTAATGGTAGCTACACCATTATTAATTACCGCACCTGCCCCATTGAAACCATCAAAAGAATTTCCGCCCAGGATATCTGATCCTGATGATGAAGCAACTGATGTATCGATAAGTGTGAGATCTGATAACGTCAGAGTAGAAAGCGCGCTGCCTGCATCAGTGTCATCAATCGTTCCATAGTTTATCTGAACAACCGCTTTTCCTTCACCAACCACACCGGGAGTAAACTCAAATGAATACTCGGTCTCACTGGTTCCTAAAGTATAAGTCCGGCTTCCAATCGGAGTATTCCAATCCTCAGAATTAGCAATATTTACAGCAATCTTTCTGTCCGTCGTTGCTTTACCCTTAAAGGAAAGCTTGTATGTATGCCCCGCCTCAAATGAAAGCCCTGCCTTCTGGAACTGTAAATCCCAGGGGTTTGTAACTACCTGATCGATAACGATCGTTGCAACTCCAGCCGATACTGAAGCACCCGGTCCTGCAAATCCTCCAAAACCATTGCCGTCAAAAACATCTGCAGGTCCTGATGAAGATCCGTCCTTTTTCTCTGCCTTAGGATAGATCTTAAGTGTTCCATCACTAACCTCGATATTTCCCGCATTCAGGTCCGTGTAGGACTGCAGCTCCGCATTTACCCAGCCGGGATCATGAAGCTCCACATTCCAGTCATCTGTGTTCAGGGATGTTCCGGTAAACTCATCATTCCAGACAAGTGTGTAGTCATCAGTCGCATGGAAGCCAACCGATACATCATTACCGGGGGTTGCCGCATTTAATGCCCCGACCGGTGTAACGAACGGTACTGCCATGGAAAGAGACATGAACATCGCTACGCGTCTTCTCACTTTTTTCAGTTTCTCTCTTGTCATTCGTCCGACTCCTTTCTTCGTTTATTTGCACAATCAAAGATAAGCTGATTATAAATTGCTCATGCAAATTGAATATATCTTTTTCGTGTCAATACTATCGTTTTTGTGACCAACATGAAAAAGCCCGGAACAATCCGGACTTTTTTGTATATTTTGCATAAATTCAGTTCATTTTTTATATCATTTTAAATTTTACCGATGCATCCCCCTTTTCATTTACCATTGTCAGTTCATCGCCCACGATATATGCACGCTTCATTGAATTGGTTTTATCATCTATCTCATATACTCCGTCACCTACTTCTTTTACGGTTCCCTTGTGAATCTTTCCGTTCACCGCCAGATAGCAGTTCACCCCGTCCGGGCAGGAGAACGAAGGAAGCCTGTCGGCATACTCCACGAATTGCGGGCCGAAATTATCTCTGGAAAGCACTTCCCCGCTCGGAAGTGTAAATGAAACGATCTCCCATTCGGATGTTATCGCAGCCTTCCTGTCCTTAGAACCCGAATCACTACATCCGCAAACCATCAGCAACATAGCCACTACGCAAACTATAAGACAAACCCGCTTTTTCATTTCTGCTTCCTCAGATAATGCTTTGTTTTACTCTGTTCTTTTTCGAAAGGGAATATATCATACATAATGTCACAGAACTGTCACAGCTGCATCTATCGGCTCACCAAAAAGTTTTTTGTATCTTTTCAAAAAAGTTCTTGCATTTTAAAAAATTCTATAATATAATACCTTCTGTTGCGAAACATTGGGGTATCGCCAAATGGTAAGGCAACGGACTCTGACTCCGTCATTTCAAGGTTCGAATCCTTGTACCCCAGTCGAGGGACATCAGTAGAAATGCTGATGTCCCTTTTCTGTTTTCCCAGTAAAATCAAGGATTCCCAGACTTGGGGCATCTCAGAAACACTTCCTTTTGGCTCATCAGTCAAACTACAAATCAGTATTTATCTCTCGTTTCAACTCATTTCAAACGGCTTGTTTTTTATAAAACTGAAACATCAACTGAATCATTTTTCAGAAAATGACCGTGTCTCCGAAAGGAGATGGATGTCATGAAGACTATGCCGCTGACTGAACTAAATATGTTAAATCCCCTTCAGGCGGCAAATCTGCATCCTGTGATCTTGAAATATCCGGTTTCCGACCCTTTGGCAGCTAAAGGCTGGAGGCAGGATTCCATGGGTAAGTTCCGCTCAAACGGAAAGATCCGGGATAAGAGGGGATTCAAACTCTATACCCGCAGACGGAATCTGCGGCGTTTCATTGACGACTTTTCTCAAAAGTCGTCAGCTTCCCTATGCTCAAAACCGCATATTTACAAGGGGGTCGAGGCGGGGTCAAGTCTGTCTATGGGCAGCCCAGAGCCGGGAATGACCCCGATGGTAACAGATACGAGCAAAGCCTCTGTCGGCCTCTCACAGAATCTGCCGGCATTATCTTCTTTTGCAGAGTACCCTTCCCTTGTATCTGCCAGAAAGTCACAGCCCTGCCTTCTGATCGGATATGACTCCGAGTGGGAAAACCATCCTGCAGGTCGGGAAATGCTCTCCTGGCAGTACGCCCTTGTGGATGGCGAAGACCTTGTGGAGTTCGTATTCCTGAAGGATGGTGATAAGAACCTCTCTCTGATGGATGCACTGGCTTGTATGTTGGATCATCTTGGCACACACGCTCCCGTGGATGTCCGAAGTATCCGCAGATCCGCAGAGGAACTGTACGCCCGAAAGATCGGAGAACTCATCCTCTTCGTCGCAGACCTGCTCTTCAGTGAGCTCAAGAAAGCCCTCACTCCTGACAATGCTGCAGGAAAGGGACGAGGAAATCAAAAAACTCCGGCAGGAATTGCAAGAGACGAAAGAGCAAAATTCGATGCTTTCCTGGGAAAAATCAGTGCTCGAACAAGAGATTACAGAGAAAACGCTGATCTACTCATCCGAAATGCAGACAATGCAATCGAAGGTAGCCGAGATGACCGACAAGTTAGCGATGCAGAAGCAGCAGAAATCGGAGATTCTGAAGCTCTGTCAAAGTTTGTTGAAGGAGAACGACGATCTCAGGAACAACAACGGGCTGCTCACAAGAGAACAAGAGGAACTTGGCTGAGATTGCCCGGTTACAGTATGAGCTTGATTCAAACCGATACTAAATGAGTACAATTCACTAAAGCTACGACATTTCAATTTAGAGAGTATTATCCCTATAACGGGATAATGCTCTCTTTAAAAAAAATGTGACATGCTGCCACTTTTTTGGATTTTGATACATTTCTGATACATTCATGGAATATAGTGTAGCATGAGTGAGAAGGATATACATTATCAAAGAGGAGGGAATCACTTATGGTAAAAAAGCACGAACGAAAATGGAACAAAAAACTGATTACGATTGCTTTTGCTTTCGGTGTTTCTTTGTCAGGATGCGGAAAATCAGCAGAAACGGTCACAGATTACGGAAATATATCTTCTGAAAAAACAACCGATGAGTCGTTGACGGAAGAAGTCAGCAGCCAGGAAATCAAAAACACATCAGAATCGAGAGATATTCAGGATGCTCGTTCAGGACAAAAGCTCTCCGACTGGTTGGGCGGAAAAGAGCTGTCACGGGAAAACACTTTTTCAATTGGCAAGTATCCTGCAAACTCATCTCTGTTTTTTTGGATTGCAGAAAACGAGGAAGAAATGGAATCTTTCATGGAATCAGGGAAGGGGGGGTCCGCTACTCTGGATACGGATGAATTGCCGGCATGGCGTGTAAGCAGCGTAACGCAAGAAGGAATTCACGAATCAGCGATTGTCCATAATTTACTCGGAGACAACGCAACGGAGATCAGAGGAACGGTTAGCCTTGGTGCCGGAGATGCAGAGCTTGTTGTCGGTGCCTGTCGGGATTTCATCGGTCGCTACGAGAATTCAAATCAGGATGATGATCCCTTCTATCGGGATTATGATAACCCGAATCATCAATGGAAAGCGTGGGAGGATGGCGAGGATTACTTCTGGCACACGTATGAAGGAACGTATCTGGACATGGATTACCAGCTGATGATCGGATATCTGGGAGAATATCATCAGAAAGTCATATCCTTCTTTCCGAAGAATGCAGGAGATCTGGTAGGCGCTCCTGAATGCAATTTGGCAAGGGATCAGGTATCGGGACAGGTGCAGGTAGAAACCGGGGAAGGTAAATGGGAATGGAAGACGTTTGAGGATCTGGGTGCAACGATAAAGGATGTATCAAAAAACCCGGAAACACTCCAAAAGGAAGCTGAGTCCTTTGTGAAGGAGAATCTGTACGTAAATCTGCACGATATTCAGGTGGATGATACCCGGCTGCTGTTCTATAACAAAGCCTTAGAAGAGGATCCGCTGGATTACAGCAAAACAGTGATCGGAGGAAAATGTGCCACGATCAACTGGCAATTTGGAAAGCAGGGTGTTTTCACAGATGAAAATACCATCGCCAACACAGGACAGATCTGGCTGACGGATGCCGGTGTAGTCGGAATCCGGGCATATATCGGCTGGGATTTTGAAAAATGTCTATCCGATCAGATTGAGATACTGACCTTTGAAAAGGCTATGGGAATGGCGGAAAGTGAAATAGCAGAGAAGCTGGACCTTAACAAGGTGACGGGATCAACCCTTTCCCTTACATACCTCAGATTTATGTATTATCCTGTATGTTCACCGGAGAATCCCGAGGCCTGTACATTTATCCCGGCATGGGTGATCGGCATCATCAGCGGAAATGGTACAACTGCCGGTTATTACATGGGCGAGGCCATAGTGAATGCCATAGACGGCTCTCTTATTGATATTAAATACTCAAAATAACCAATGTAACGGCAAATGCATGGTGGAAACAAAAATCAGCATTAAGATGGTTTCATCTTTATATGGGCGAATTATCGCGCTGATGGGTGAATTAATTCGCCTATTTCATCTATCCATAAAATAATTAAACGGCTCAGGTTTTCTGCTATCACAGCAGTCACCTGAGCCATTTTTCATTCTCCGAGTTTTTCCTTATGCAAAAAATCGGAAAATGATAATAAAACAAAAGAGGTCAACCGTAAGGGAATCTGCAGACTACTCCTGCTCTTCTTGTATTTGAGAATACCACAGCGGTAACTGCTTTGATTTTATCACACACTTCCCATTCTTATATATAGCGAAGCGCCTGAATGCGATTGTATTATCGTATATTACAGCAAGATCACATAAAGGAAGAACTATTTTCAAATTCTGCAGAGTTTCTACATAGCGACGATCGATATCGCTGTCAGAAATGCCGTGTCCTCCATGCATAACTCTATTCTTAACTCTTGCCTTTGCGGTTTCAGGACTATCAAGTCCCACATAATGCATTTCAATGCGGTAACCCAGAGCTTTTGCCTGCTCAATGTTTCGAAGTATTGTTTTTCCGCAGAGCGTTGTTTCCTGGCTAAATGATACACCTTCTTCAAAATAACATCTGATACGCTGTATCGTCTGTCGTCCTGCCAGAGAGATTACTTTGATATCCTGCCAATCTCCCATAGATTTTATTGTCTCATCCAGGTTGATCTTTTCAATTTCAGATACTGAAGGGATCAATGAAAATAGGGTTGATTTACCAGCTCCATTTACCCCTGCCAGAATAACATATTTTTTCATCAGTAAACATTCCTCGCTATTGCTTCCTTCTGCTGCTTTTGAAGCAGATAATCACCAATCATCGAGTAAAAGTCTTTTTCCTCGTCAGATTCGGACTCAAGAATAAGCTGCAATGTATCATCAGGAGTAAGATTACTTATTTCGTGAAAAATGATATTAAACTTTTTTGTATCGCACATACGATTCCTCCTCGCATTATTCCTTAATTGATTCACCATTATTCACCATCATTTAAATCGGACAATTCTTTCTGCAATGCTTCAATCTGATTTTTGATCCGCGCCTTTCGGAGGTTCACTTCGGTCTTATAGGTGATGGTACTTGGAAAATTACTCTTCCACAGAAGATAATCGGTCTCAACGGCCTCCTTTGCTTCCTGCGTAGTCGCTGCAGAAAACTTCTCTTCATAATCTTTATGAACATTATACCATTCTTCCAGATAATGACTCATATCGGTGGTACGTCCTTTTTCAAATTCTACAAGGTATCTTCCGGCCATCTCCACAACATGAGCGCCGTAAAGCCGCTCCATCTCAAAAAAGGCATACATGGCTCCAATTCCATTGGTTACTTCCGGATCGGTAAAGGCCATAGTCTCAACTCCCAGAGCCGCTGCTATTTCCTTAAGCTTATCCATTTTAGGTTTTCTGTACCCGTTTTCGTATTGCTGTACCCTATCTGCAGACAATCCCACCATTGAACCCAATTTGGCTTGAGAAAGGCCTCGAGCTGTACGGATACGCCTGATTCGGGCACCGATACGAAACCCGGACATATCGGAAGCCATTTCAGCCAAATCTTTTCCACCCGGATTATTGATAAGATCCATGTCATTCCCTCCTTAATTAGCTCGCCTTCCGACTTATTATACCATTTCAATCTGCTTGTATAAAGACTTTTTCCTGCGAAAAATAACTAATTTGTTGAATATCGCTAACAAATAATAACATTTTTGTTTGTTTTTCCTCCGCAAAAGCGCTTGCAAAAGTGTATTGCCATGTCTATAATGAGAATAACAAATTTGCGTGCCGTGTATAATGGCACTCAGAAAGGAGGCAATGCGATGAAGAAAGAGATACCTGAAGCAACAAACATCGGCGGAATCAGAATCCTCACAGTACGAGATGTAGCTGAGATCCTTAATATAAGCATAGGAAAGGCTCATAGTTCCATGTGGTATTCTGAACTAACCATAATGCCCTTAACGGGGTAGCTGGGGGACGTGCGTCTCGCCCGATCTGGACTTCGCAGAGGAGGTGAGGCCTATGAGTATTTACGAGATACTGATGGTTGTTCTCACAGTCGCAAGACTGGTGTTTGACATCATTAAGCTTCGCAAAGAACATAGAAAAAGCCGTCCTGAACCTGACAAGTAAGGAAACGGCTTTTTCGTAGTACTTATTCGCTGGGTCGGGTGAAATGCACTCACCTTCCAGCTACTTCGTTAAGGGCATTATACCATAGAATCACAAATGATTCAATATGATTAAGTTATAAAGATCGGACGATTATCTTCATCATCATTCACGTAACCATGAAGCAGAACTATCTCGAATGCTTCTTTCTTCTCAGCACAGCCCCAATCTGATATCTTACCGTGTCACGCTTGTTTATCACAGCTGAGATCAGCCGGACTACCCAGAAGAAGGGTAACAGTACAGGTAGTTTCTTCAGAATCGGATATGGTCCAATCATCAAGCCATATGGCTGGAATACCCTGCTCCAGAAGTATCCCCAGCGCCCTTTCTTTTTGATCTGGTAACTCACCCGATTCTTCATAGTCCCGTAGGTTCCGGAAGACATGACGTAATCCAACATTTTTTGTTCCTTCTCATCTAGCTTCCTACCGCTGAACAAGTCCAAAGCCAGTCGTCGATTCATATACTCAAAGGATGAAATCCCCAGTTTCTTTACCTCATCCCTGACATAGTTCATATTCAGAGTTGTGTGTGTCAAATATACATATATATCAAGAAGAGAACGAAGTCCCGTCCCGCCATTTTCAAAATGCTTATATTCATGTGCCAGAATATAAATATAAAAGTCCTCCGGAGTGAAATGATATCCGGACCCATCTGCTCCATCACGTATCAGGCGAGATTTAGTATTTTTAAAGTACTCCATGAATACCTTATTGCTCGTTGCTCCGAACAGTGCTGAATGCATCTCGAAATTGCTTACAGGCTCTTTATGATAAACATCGTGATTACTGGTACCGAAATGCTCCGTACTAAAGCCCAATCCCTCCATGATGGTCTTAACATCCTCAGCCCGATCTGCGTCAAACAGGCATTCCAAGGATCTGTTCCCGTTTTTCAAAGAGGACACAGCCCCCCTTATGATCAGCATTCAGCAGACCGCCGTCGATTATAGACCTGAACAGATTTGATCTCATCGCCTCGCGAAGAGAAGTATCTCTTACATTGGTATCCGAAAAGGGCGAGAAGGGACAGGGTTCCGCACCCCCATGGGAATTGATATGAAAGAACCCCCTGCCGGCTGCTATACAGCCTCCGGAGCTCTTCTCATCTCCCGGGAACGAAACAAAAACCATCTCCGGATAATATAATCCTCATCTTATATTTCCGGACCTGTACTGTCTTGCAAATTCCGCGGCAGCCTTAAGGTCCTCCTCATTTGGTCTTCCCTTATGAAATGCCTTGAATTCACCCTTGCAATGAAATTCCTTTTCGTCCATGGGGATCCCGACCTTATCGGCTACAGCCTTCACCTTTTTATAAGTTGAATTCAGCATGGCCGCAGAACCGAAATTCACTATCTTTCCGACCCTGCTCTTATCCAGCGAAGATACGAAAGCCTTCACTTCCGGATCAATAGTAAATGCATAATAAGAGTTCCCGAGGAACAGCGCATCCACCGGTTCCGTAACCGGCTCACTGATCGGCTTCGCCTCCACGCCAAGCTCCTTCGCTATGGCCTCTGCCAGCCGTTTCGTATTTCCTGTTTTCGTATAATATCTTACCGCAAATGTCATGACAGTTTCTCCTCCTTATCCATAAACTTATACAGCAGTCTGTACAGTTCCTTTATTTCCTTATCTGACAACGGTGCTCTGCATTCCGCCAGTTTCATGGGAATATCCTTGCATTTCTCCTTCAGTTCATTTCCCTTTGAAGTGATGCTTACAAGAGTAACCCGCTCATCCTCCTCTGACCGTTTCCGCGTCACATACCCTTCCTTTTCCAGCCGCTTCAGAAGCGGAGTCAGCGTACCTGCATCAAGATCCAGGATCTCACCGAGCTGGCCGACATTTACACTCTCCTTCTCCCAAAGGACCATAAATACGATATACTGCGTGTAAGTCAGACCCAACGGTTTCAGATACGGTGTATAGCCGCTCACGATCTTTCTTGAGCAGGCGTATAGCGGAAAGCAGATCTGATTCTTCAGTTTCAGTTGTTCATATTCCTGTGCCATTACAACACTCCTGCATTTAGATTTTGCTACATTATATTGTGTCAAATATAAAATGTCAAGGGAATTATTCCATTACAAAGCAAACTCTATTTCCTTTGCTGCACTTCATCCCCGAAATAGCTTATCCGCACACATTCTTTTCTGATAAAATGCCCTTTTCAGCCCCTCTGTGAAAAAGTGCACAAAAAAGATTGTGAATTTTTGTATCTTGCATTGTGAACTTTTTGCGAATATAATTTTAACGAAATATGAACAAAATATGAATATTGAAAACAAATTGTGAATTAAGCGAACAATTTGGAAATAAATTAAGAATATTTTGTGAAGTATTTGTGATCGCAGGACCGTGTTCGAAGAATACAGGGAGGGGAAAATGGATAATTGTGAAAAGAAACACGATGACAAAGGCTTTACTCTGGTCGAGATCATTCTGATCATTGCCATTATGGCAATTCTTGCCGCCATTATAGGTCTTGGTGTTATCAGATATATAGAAAAAGCAAGACAGGCTATGGATGTTTATAACGGCAGTCTGATAAAGGATGCCCTCAACACTTATGCTTTCCCCAGCGATTTCCAGGGCAGGGATATGGTTTATACAGATCCCGAAACCGGTGAGACCGAAAGCTTTAAGCGAGGCTGGGTATATGTTGATAAGGACGAAATCAGATGCTCGGACCAGAGCTGTGCGCTTGCAATGATCCAGGCCGGTCTCGTTCATGTCAGCCGCGAAACCGAAGTTAAGATCAGAGAAAATGAAGAAAATCCGGTCAAGTGGTTCCCGGACGGGCCGGACGGAGATTATATCAGGAGATCCGGTATCGATGAATATGTATTCAAAAACGCATTGACCGTAAAGGCAAAAAGAACCTGGAATACATATCAGCTTGATGTATATATAAATGCAGCAAGTGAGATCTATCTGGGCGCCAGTGCCTCCAACGCCATCAGAACAGGCGGCCATTCCAAGGATGAAACAACCGCCAAACTCTTTGCGGAAAAGCTCGGCTTCTATAACGCCAAGATCACTCCCATCGGTGAGCAGCACGGTTATTGATCAACCCATCATAGCTGAAAAGAAAAAAGATCGCGAAATATGCCGTGATCTTTTTTCTTTTCATTTATATTTCCTGATCCGCTGTCCCTCCGGATCCTGTTTTGAAAAGCCGGCTCTTCTTGATAAGCATAGCTCGCAATGTTATACTGTACAGAAGATAGATAACAGGATGACAGGATCAACCTATCCGGATGCGTCCCATTTATATCGATGATGAAATGATACCAACAAGGACTGGATCCAATATGAAAAAGAAAAAACTTCTGTATATCATACTCTTCTGCATGGCTGTCATACTCAGCTCCTGCGGAAATGAGAAGGCCGACATCCGTCTGGGAACCGGCGATCCCGGAGGGACCTACCACGCCTACTCTTCCCGGCTTTCCGAACTGTTAAGTAAAGACTTTACCATCCGGCTGAAATCCACTGTAGGGTCGGCAGCAAATCTAAGACTTCTGCAGAATGGATTTCTGGACGCTGCCCTTGTACAGAGCGACGCGTTATACCGTGCGGAGAAAAGCCGTGAGGCTGCCGTTAATGATCCCTCTGCGGAAAAAAGAACCTACAGCGCCGTTGCCGGACTGTACACAGAGGTTCTGCAGATAGTGGTGAGGGCAGATTCGGATATTCTGACTCCCAATGACCTGAAGGGGAGGAAGGTTTCGCTGGGACCGGATGAATCAGGTGTCCGCCTTAATGCACAGGATATCCTCAACGTCCTGAAGATCACCGAAAATGACATAACACCGTTTTACCTTTCATTTACCGATTCGGCCGAAGCCCTGAAACAGGGCACTATAGATGCTTTCTTCTGTATGGCGGGGATCCCTACGGCTGCGATCTCGGAGCTGGCGAAAACTACCGGAATACGACTCCTGTCCTTAAGGGAGCAGCAGGCTGAACTGCTGCTGAAGCTCTATCCGTATTATCATAAATGTACCATCCCCGATAATACCTATGAGGGACAGACCGAAGAAATAAATACTGTCGGAGTCCGGGCTGTCTTTATTGTCTCCAACAGCATTGAATCTTCATCGGTAAAGAAGCTCACCGGTGAAATACTTGATAATTCCGGAACACTGAATGAAAATATCGTAACAGACGGAAGTCTTTCCGCGCTGGATGCCTCCATAGAAGTAATAATACCATTTCATCGCGGTGCGGCAGAATACCTGAAGGATCATGGTGTTGAGGTCGACGTTGATTCCTCTGACGAAGGCGGTATGGTCTTTGGAAGCCAGGATGGTAACGGAGGTGCAAAATGACTTACACCTTTGATATGTATCAGACTCTGGGGATTGCAGTCGTTATGCTGCTTTTGGGAGAGTGGCTGAAAAAGCGGAGCCGTTTTCTTCAGAAATACTGCATACCCGCTCCGGTAATAGGCGGCCTTATCTTCGCCATGATCATGACCATTGTTCACTGCTTCAGCGGGCATGATTTCGAATATGATGATACCCTGAGATCTGTCTGCATGGTTATATTCTTTGCATCTGTCGGATTCCAGGCCGATTTTAAGGTACTGAAATCCGGCGGTATCAGCCTTATCATCTTTCTCGTTATTATTGCTGCTCTGATCTTTGCCCAGAACGGAGCAGCCCTTGGGATAGCAAAACTTATCGGAGCAGACAGCAAGATGGGACTTGCAACAGGCTCCATACCGATGACAGGCGGCCACGGAACCGCCGGTGCCTTCGGTCCCATTTTGGAGGACTTCGGCCTTACAGGCGCAACCGCGATCTGCACGGCTGCCGCAACCTACGGACTGATCGCCGGTTCAATAATGGGCGGCCCTATTGCCCATAGTCTGATCCTGAAGCACCGCCTGCTCGATAAATCCTCCGGTGACGAAGCTTCCGTCACTGCAGAGGAAAATGCGGAAACACAACGTTACTCTCCTGCCGGCTATGCCGCAGCCACATATCAGCTTGCCATTGCCATGGGACTCGGAACCCTTGTTTCCTGGCTGCTATCACTCACCGGCCTAAAATTTCCGCAATATTTCGGGGCACTGACTGTGGCGCTTATCATGAGAAATGCAGGAGACCGGATCAGACCCGGCATTATCCGTACCGAAGAGATAAACGGTCTCGGGAATATCAGCCTGAACATTTTCCTGGGTATAGCCATGATCACCCTGAAACTATGGCAGCTGGCAGATCTGGCTCTGCCGATGATCATCCTGCTGCTGGCACAGACTGTACTCATGTTTCTTTTCGCAAGGTTTGTAGTATTCAACTTCATGGGAAGAGATTATGATGCCGCCGTCCTCGCAGCCGGCACCTGCGGTTTCGGCATGGGCGCCACCCCAAATGCCATGGCAAATATGCAGGCCATCACCCAGAAATACCGTCCGTCCGTTAAGGCGTATCTGCTGGTTCCCATAGTCGGTGGCATGTTCACCGATATCATAAACAGTCTTACCATCACCCTTTTTATCAATATGATCTGATCTCATAAGAAAACTCCGCGCTGCCCATCCGGAACAGCGCGGAGTTGATCTATGTTATGGAGAGAAGAACTATTTACCAAGGTTCTCAGTTTCGGGAACAACTACCGTCTTTTCGTAGCATTCAAAAATCCTGTCCACCTTCTCCCGTTCGGGTTTAGGTGAAAGAGCGCTTACGATAGGAACGATAATCAGGCCGGCGATCATAGTCAGCGCACCCGCATTTATCGGGGACTTGATCACATGAGCAAACATATTGAAAATGGTGAAGCCTACGCCCAGGATATAGCTTGCCCATACAGCCGCCTTCGTGATCTTCTTTGAGTAAAGGCCGTACATGAAGGGGGCAAGGAAGGCTCCTGCAAGCGCGCCCCAGGAATAACCCATCAGCTGCGCGATGAATGTAGGCGGATTAAATGCAAGAATAACGGATACCGCGATGAATATAACCACAAATATCTGCATCAGACGAAGCTGTGTCTTGTCCGTCATTTCCTTCTTCATCACAGGTTTGATCAGATCCAGTGTAAGAGTGGAACTGGATGTCAGAACCAGTGAAGAAAGCGTTGACATCGAAGCCGAGAATACAAGCACTACCACGATACCGATAAGGATATCGGGAAGCGTTGAAAGCATGGAAGGAACGATAGAGTCATACGCAACCGAACCGTCTGCATTTACCACACCCGGCTGATCAGCGAAGAGACGTCCGAAGCCTCCGAGGAAATAGCAGCCGCCTGCAATAACGATAGCAAAAAAGGTGGATACCACGGTACCGGTCTTAACTGCCTTCTCATCCTTGATGGCATAGAACTTATGAACCATCTGGGGAAGACCCCAGGTACCCAGTGATGTAAGGACAACCACGCCCAAAAGAGCGAGGGGATCCGGTCCAAAGAAGGAAGCAAAGAGTCCCTGTCCATCCGCAAGCGCTTCAGTCGTAACACTGGGATCCGTTGCAACGGTTGAAAGTGATTTTACCGCCTCGGTAAAACCGCCCTTTCCTGCAAGAACCGCGCCGATGACCAGGCATATACCGATCAGCATGATGATACCCTGGATAAAATCATTAAGTGCGGTCGCCATGTAACCGCCGATTACCACGTATGCAGCGGTAAGCGCCGCCATAATGATGACGCAGATACGATAGTCGATATCAAAAGCCATTCCAAAGAGACGGGAAAGGCCGTTATATACACCTGCTGTGTAAGGAACAAGGAATACAAATGCGATGATGGAGCCTGCTATGCGGAGTGCCTTGGAATCAAAGCGCTTTCCGAAATACTCCGGCATGGTCTTTGCATCCAGCTGCTGGGACATAAGTCTTGTACGACGCCCCAGGATCAGCCATGCAAGAAGACTTCCGATAAATGCATTTCCAAGACCGATCCAGGTGGATGCAAGTCCGAACTTCCAGCCAAACTGTCCCGCATAACCGATAAATACTACCGATGAAAAGTATGATGTACCGAAAGCGAAGGCCGATATCCACGGTCCAACGGTACGTCCGCCCAGGACATAGTCATTTACATTCTTTGCCTTGTTTCTGGAATAAATACCTATCCCCAGCATGACTGCAAAGAACACCACCAGCATTGCGATCTTTAAAACCATTGCAGCTTCCCTCTTGCTTTTTTGATTTGACGCGTTAACGCTTTAGCGCCATAAAGTGCATTATACACAGTTCTGCCCCTGCTGTCAAGGCAGAACCTGAAACAAAGGGATTACTCCTTCTTACTCATGACCACCGCAGTTTCCAGCGCGACAACAACCATATCGCTGAAGGATGTAACCCTGTCATCCGCGTTCATTTCCTCACCCGTTATAATATTATCCGAGATCGAACAGAGCGTCAGAGCTCTTTTGCCGGTCTGTGCCGCCGTCAGATAAAGCCCCGCCGCTTCCATCTCAACGGCAAGTACTCCAAGCCCCGCCATACGAAGGGAACGTTTCGCATCATCATAAAAAACATCTGAGGAATAGATACTTCCCACCTTCAGCTCCACTCCCAGTCTTCGTGCTTCGACAACAGCCGTCTCCAAAAGCTCAAAGCTTGCGACCGGTGCAAAATTCGCCCCCAGTTCCAGCTGTGAAGTCACATTTGAATCGGTACAGGCAGCCATAGCCGCAACAACGCTTCCGAGTTTCATATCCGCACGCAGAGCACCCGCGGACCCTATACGGATTATATTCTGAACGTCATACTCCGTAAAAAGCTCCCGGGAATATATGGAAATGGACGGTATACCTATGCCGCTGGCCATTACGCTTACCCTGGTCCCGAGATAATAACCCGTATACCCCTGAATACCGCGCACATCATTTACAAGTACAGGTGATTCAAGATACTTCTCCGCTATGTGCCGTGACCTGACCGGATCCCCGGGCATAAGAACGGTTTCTGCGAAATCTCCGGGTTTTGCATTATTATGAGGTGTCATGTTTTTTCCCTTCTTTCTATAGATTCTTTTGTTATAAATGATATAATACAGATTAACTGTCCAGCGCCACATGCACGGGATGCAATGCAAAAAGAGCCATACGGCACTGCTTATGATCCGGGAGGTTAAAATGGAAAACAGCATTAAGAATGTAGTATTTGACGTAGGTGATGTACTGGTCTCTTTCCGCTACAGGGATCACATGCGGGATCTTGGTTTTTCCGGGGAAGCCGTAGACTTTCTCTCGGAAAATATGATCCTCACCAATTTCTGGCACGAGATGGATATGGGTATACGTACGGAAAAGGATGCGGTAGAGCATTTCACTGCTCTGTATCCTCAGTATAAGGATGAGATCCTTCGTTTCTGGGCAGATACCGACGGACTTGTAGCCGAATACCCTTATGCAAAGCCTCTTATCAGCGGAATAAAGGCATCCGGCCGCGGTGTCTATGTGCTTTCAAATTATCCTGAGGAGCTTTCCGGCCGGCACTGGCCGAAATTCAGGTTTCTGCCCGAAGCTGACGGTTATATTATTTCTGCCCTGGAGAAGCTCGCCAAACCGGACCCCTCTATCTATAAGCTGCTCTTCTCCCGCTTCGGTCTCACACCCGGGGAATGTCTCTTTATCGATGACCGACCCTCAAATGTCGAAGCCGCAAAGGGTGTCGGCATGCAGGCTGTACTCTTTACAGGCCCGGAAGCTCTGCTTAAGGAATTGTCATCCTTCGGGATTGAAGTACGTCTCCAACCGGACGCCGGCGATTGAAACCTAAGCAGCCTGTGCACGATCAGTAAAGCGGATCAGCCGGATGATCACATTATGATGTACCTGATCCGGGAAGGTACTGCACTAAGATTTTACTACATCACTGCGGCATCCGCAACCACGGCAGCGACCGCCACGGCATAAAAAAGTGTTTGTATTTTCTCCCAACTGTGATATTATGGGTAAGATTTTTTATGGAAAGACAGGCACTCAAGATATGAATATAAACGAAAGAGCCATTGCCATATTCCGGGACGCACCGGTGTCAAAGGCAGTTTTCTCAAATATAATTCCGTCAGTCATAAGTATGCTGATGGTGATGTTCTATAATGTTGCGGACACAGTATTCATCGGCCAGACCAAAGATGCGCTGATGGTAACTGCCGTATCCCTTGCAACACCGGTCTTCCTGCTCTTCATGTCCATAGGAATGCTCTTCGGTATAGGCGGCACATCATTCATATCCCGCCGCCTCGGAGAGGGCGACTATCACACCGCAAGACGCGCCTCATCCTTCTGTTTCTGGGGCGGTATCCTGATCGGCGTCATATCCCTTATCATGATCATAATCTATGCAGAGCCGGTTGCACGTCTTGTGGGCGCCAGCGACGATTCCCTGTACTACACAAAACAGTATCTTGAGATCGTCGCCCTCGGCATACCCTTCCTTATCCTCAGCAACGCCTTCAGCAACATCATCCGGGCAGAGGGCAAAGCCAAAACAGCCATGACAGGAATGATTGCCGGTAATATGGTCAACATCCTGCTGGACCCCGTAATGATCCTTCTCTTCGGCTGGAATGTTGCCGGCGCAGCCATCGCAACTGTTCTTGGAAATGTTGTCTCCGCCGTATTCTACCTTATCCACCTTCTTTCAAAGAAGACCATGCTGTCAATACGTCCGAAGCATTTCACCATAAATAAAAACATATCCCTGGGTGTATTCGCCATCGGTATCCCGGCGGCACTCAATTCGGTCCTTATGAGCATGTCAAATATCGTGATCAACAAGGTTATGGCAAATTACGGCGACATGGCCGTAGCCGGTCTCGGTGTTGCAATGAAGGTAAATACCATCACCGTCATGCTCCTCATCGGTATCGGTACCGGTGTCCAGCCGCTGCTGGGCTTCTGCTTCGGCGCAAAACTGCGCGAAAGGTATCTCAAAATACTGAAATTCACCCTGCTGGTGGCCTTCATTACCAGTGTCATAATGACCGTGATATGCTACGTCTTTGCAGGTCCGCTTGTACGTTTTATCCTTGAAGAACCGGCTGCCTACTCGTATGGCTTTGATTTTTCAAGAGTATATATCCTGTCCGGACCGGTCATCGGTATACTCTTTGTAATGATCAACGCCGTCCAGTCCACGGGAGCCACCATACCCTCGCTTATCCTGTCCATTTCCAGGCAGGGGCTCATATATTACCCAATGCTGTACATCTTTACAACCTTCTTTGATACAGCAAGAATGGCGGCTATGACACAGCCCGTTACAGACTATCTAGCCGCCACTCTTTCGGTGATCCTATTTATAATAACTTTTCGTAAGTATTTTCCACGTTCATGATGCCCGTTACGCCATACGGGCATTCTTTTTATTCTGCACTTTCAGCCTCGGAAGCATTCTGCGCTTCCACAGTCTTCTTTACGAATTCGGCAAGCGCTGTCTTCAGATCTTCAGTGATATCAGCGTCCTTACCAACATTTTCCTTAAGCATGCTCCATGCAAGCCTTGCTGCGCCGGAGATCTCGGGAGGTATCAGCTCCTCGTGATCAGTATAATGACCGTAACCCCTATACTTGTCTGTATACTTTGCGACCTCGTAATTCTTTCTCCATATCCATACCCTTACATTGGGCTCACCCACATGGATATTATTCCTGGCACGCAGATCGATAGTCCACGTACCATCGTCATAAATGATCTTGTTACCCTCGCTCATACTGTTATCCTCCTTCTCACAGTTGGTTTATGAAAAAGCACATACCTATTCTACCATAATACTCCGAATAATGAAAGTTACTTTTGCGCTATTTTCCCGCTCATGATCATTCTGTGATCACGCAGCTGAAGCTGTTCGTGAACAAGTCCTCATCCGTCACGCTATGCTTCATATCTGATGTCATACCCTTCAGTACCATATAGGAGAGACTGTTGTCCGTATCCTTGGGATCAAAGGCTTTCCCGTTATACATTACTTTGACATCTGCTTTCCTCTCGGTTCCGGAATACTCCAGAATGATACGGATATGCGGATCCGGAAGTACAGGGATAAGTATCTGCCGTATCAGCTCCTCAAAAACCAGATGTATGCGATTTTTCATATGCGGAGGTATATCATTTTTAAAACAGTAGGTATCTATCTCAGTGCCGATACCCGGAAGATCGAAATCCTTCCCGTCAATGGAGAACTCCATAACCTTCAGTCTGCGTATGAAACGTCGTGTCAGATCCCTTACAGGCTCCTCAAATATCTGTTTAGGAGTTCCATCCTCGTATATTCCGCCCTCATCAACATAGAACACCCTGTTACAGATAGCCCGGGCAAAATTCATTTCATGCGTTACTATCATCATGGTCTTTCCGGTCTGCGACAGATCCCGGATGACCGCCTGTACTTCGCCGACCATGGTCGGATCAAGGGCACTCGTGGGCTCATCCAGAAGGATCACATCCGGATCCATGGCCAGCGTCCTCGCAATGGCAACACGCTGTTTCTGTCCTCCGGACAGTTCATCCGGATACTGGAACTCCCTGCCGGCGAGACCAACCCTTTTCAAAAGCTCCACACCTGTATCATATGCCTCCTGCCTGGATTTCTTCAATATATCTACCTGCGCACACATCAGGTTCTCAATAACCGTCAGATGCCCGAAAAGGTTAAATGACTGAAATACCATACCCATCCTGCGTCGTGCCTGTGTAAGGTCATACTTTGGCGCCGTGATGTCCACTCCGTCCAGAAGGATCTTCCCGCCGGTGGGACGTTCCAGCATATTGATGCATCTGAGCAGGGTGGATTTTCCGGTGCCGGAAGGACCTATGACAGATATAACATCACCGTCATTTATCACTGCATTTACATCTTTCAGGGGGGCCAGATCCCCGTATTTTTTTTCGAGATGTATAAGCTCGATCATTTTACACTGACTCCCTTCAGGATTTTTTCCTTCTTTCTGCTTTTCGGATCAACGCCGAAGCTGATCCGGTTCACACAGAATGTAAGAACTGCCGCAAGAATGAAATATATGACCGCCACAACTATAAGCGGGAAAAATGCCTCAAGAGTACGGCTGCGTATCAGGTCCCCGACCTTTGTAAGATCCTGCACAGCCACGTATCCCACGATCGCTGTAGCCTTGATGAGTTCCCTGATGGAATTCCTATAGGAAGGCATAATGAAAGGCAGCGCCTGGGGAAGAATTACTCTGAAGAATGTCTTCCTGTTAGTATACCCCAGCGTATATGCCGCTTCGTACTGCCCCCTGTCAACGGCACTGACACCGTTCTTCATCATTCCGTAAACAGACGCACCGAATACCAGCGTAAATGCGATGATGGATACCACAGTACCGGATATGGATAAGCTGCCGAAGATTATGTAGTACAGGATCATAAGCAGTACCACCACCGGCATACCCTGGATCAGCCAGACAAGGAAACGTGTAATGGCATTTGCGACAGGATTCCCGTTTCTGCACAGCATGAATACAGCAAATCCGAGTGCGGTACCGAAAACAATGGACATCACTGTTATCAGCAGTGTTATCCCTATGCCCTTCATGAAAAGCTTCCAGCGGTCTTCCAGAATAAAGGTCTTTTCAAAGCTTTCGGCAATGGATGACATGAAGCCGCTCTCCTTTTCCTCTGCCGAAACGCCCTGTCCTGTTGAACGCACCATAAGCACAAATGCCGCCGGATAATACTCCACAAAATCCACGACTTTCCGTCGTTCATCGGTAACTATGATGGAGCCTGCTCCGATCTCAGCTTTGCCTGATTCCACATAGGAAAGGATGGCACCAAACTCCATACCCGTGAATTCCACACGCATATCAAGTTCTTTTGCCATGAGCAGTATCATTTCAACATCAAAGCCCATGGGTTTTCCATTCTCCCCTGCATAACTCATAGGCTCAAGCGTATCACAGACAGCAGCCCTTATGGTGCCGTTACTGCCGGGCCAGTCCTGTTCGGGCAGAGACTTAACGCTATCGTCAACACCGGTCCATTTTTTCCAAAGCTGTTTCTTTGTTTCTTCCGGGATCTTATCATATGCTTTCTGCCATTCATCCCTCAGCGGGCTCCCCTTGGCAAAAGCTATACCGAAAACACCATCTTTAAGATTCTTGGGAAAAAGCTCTATCCCGGGATCCCTGTTCACCGCCAGTTCGGCAATGGCATTATTATTCAGAGCAGCATCTGTCTTTCCTGCCTTCAGCGCCAGCAGCATATCAGGGTTATTATTGAAATAGGTGAATTCCTGTACGCCTGCTTCCTTGCTTTTTACAAGCTCCTCAAAGGGCGCTCCCGTCAGCATGGATACCCTCTTTCCTTTCAGATCCGAGAACTCCGTATATTCGGGGCTTCCCGACCCTACAGCGCCCGATCCTTTTTCAGCAGCGCCGCAGCCCGCAAGAAGGACAAGCATGACTGTCATCAGCAGCGCCTTCATTATTCTTTTCTTCACAATGATCACTTCCAGATCCTCCGTGTTAATCTATGCGGATGGCTCAAAGCCTCCGTTGTAGCGTATGCAAACCATGGTAAGATCGTCAAACTGTGGCGCCTCTCCCACAAATTCATCTATAGCCTTATCCATGGCCATGCAAAGTTCTTCCGGCTGAAGCTCCGGATCCTGATTCAGTGCCTCAAGCATCCGGTTCGTATTAAATAGCTCATCCTGACTGTTTGTCGCCTCTGCTGCGCCGTCCGTATACAGGAAGAGGGTTGAGCCCGGCTCCAGATCAATGTCATATTCCCTGTACCTGCAGCCCTCCATTCCTCCAATGACAAAGCCATGCTTATCTTTTATCAGCTGAAATTCTCCGGTATTTCCACGAAGTATCGGATACTCATGACCTGCGCTTGCTGCCTTTATCCGTCCGGTAGTCCTGTCAAGGATACCAAACCATACCGTAACAAACATATTATTCTTATTTTCCGCGCAGATCATTTCATTTGTTTTCTGCAGCACCTGAGCTGCAGGAAGTCCGGCAACCGCAAACTGCTTGATAAGCATCTTCGTTATCATCATAAAAAGCGATGCCGGAACGCCCTTTCCGGAGACATCTCCTATGGCGATCCCAACATGAGTATCATCTATCGGATAGAAATCGTAAAAGTCACCTCCGACTTCCTTGGCGGGCTTCATGGAAGCAAACAGCTTATAATCCTTTTCCTCCGGGAATACCGTAGGCAGTACACCCCTCTGTATCTCGGACGCAAGGTAAAGCTCCGTCTCTACCCTCTTCTTGTCACCAACAAGTTTTGTATTCTCTTCATTGTATCTGTCGATCTCTATCACAAGATCCGACACATCGCTCGCAAGCTCACCCAGCTCATTGTTCTGGGTAATATGGCTCATTTTGTCAATGACCGCCGTACTTTCCTTATCACCCCTGTAGGTACGTACAGCATCCTGGACCCTTCTCAGAGGACGTACCGCCGCCTTGTTTACAAACATAAGCAGAAGCGCTCCCGCTGCCACCAGCAGAGCCGCACTTATCACGATCAGTATGATCATATTAGTGATCAGTGTGGAATGATATTCGCTCCAGTTATGCACAATTGCGATGACATAAAGTATCTTTCCATCCTTTATTACCGGATGAAATCCCACGTAATAATATTCGCCGTCTTTTTTGAACTCATATCGTTCAAATCGATCCTGCACATCATTTCCTGCCATATAATCCTTTATCGGATCCGGGAAGTCATTGACCTGCCACAGCTGGGTCCCCAGGCTCACATCCACGCCCTCCATCCCGCCTCCGGCCGCGAAAACATACCCCGGCGGATTGTCGCCGATATCAAAGGCCAAAAGGCTTTCATTTGTGAGCTGCCATTGTGACAGACTCAGAAATGCATACATTAAAGTATACGCGTATGAAGCAACCAACAGCTGTTCATCATCCGAAAGCGCATCCAGGTCTTCGACTGTAGCATTCGATGATTCAACATAATATAAAGTCTTGTCGTCAGCATAATCAAGATCGTTCATTTTTTCCGAAACATATTTTATGACCTCTTTTTCATGCGCCTGCCAGTATTTCATATACCATTCAAGATTAGGGATACCCTCATCTATCTGTTTTTCGGCATTTTTCATGATCGGTGTAAGGAATTCCCTTTTTGCTTCCAGATATGTCCTGGTATTTCCGATAACATGTATCACCGCAAAAGCAGGGATGATCAACACAAAAATAACGGCAAAGATGATACCTATCTGGATCAGCAGCCGACCCTTCTTATCCTTTTGCTCTTTCATTTTATCTTCTCTGACTCCATCTGAATCATTTTCCTAAAAACCTTCATGAACACCTTAATTCTACTAAGAGTCCTGCTATTAGTCAATCGCTATTTCCCGATATTAACAGGCCTCCGGTTCCTGAAATTCACAGGCTTATCAGGTACCGGATGCCACCGCATCCCCGGTCTCTGTAAGGTACTCCATAAAGATCATCGGATGTGCCGTGCAAAAGTCCGTCTCGGCCATGTACATTCCCAAAGTATCATCGTTATCATCCATCAGCACTACTGATCCGGGCGAAATATCCGGGAAAAGCTCCCTTACCTTTTCCTTAACGATCCGCGGCTTTTCCCTCGCCTCCAGGGTATAGAAGCAATGTGACGCCGGAATGCCGTATAGCCTTTCGACCATCTCCGACTTCCAGGCCTCATGGCCGTGGGGCTCTCTGGAAATGCAGAAGAGCCTTCCCACGTCATGGCCGCTGATATATTTATAAAGAGGCTCAAGTCTTTTGCAGTCAGCATATATATTTACATCCCGGAACTCCGGGGTCCCGTCCAGCTCGTGATGAGCATGATGCCTTCCGTAATTATAGCTTGTAAGCGTCCCGTCAATGTCAAAGAAAACAACCGTATCCGGCCTGTGCAGTATTTCCCATATCTCGCTCATTTTATTTATCCTTTCCCGATCCGCTTTCCCGCTTATGAATGGCATCACAAAAAGAAATCATTGATCATCTTCCCGAAATGCACTTTCATAAGCCCTGATTAACAATTCCTTCCTGGTATTTTATCATATTTCAGATAAAAAAGAGCAACAAACACTGTGCCGGTTCTTTTACCGTTCTGGAAATAAACCGTATCATCCAAAAAGAGCCCCGGGACAGCGCAGGTCCGGGGCTCCGGAAGTATTGATAACAAAACTATCCGCACATACACGGAATAATTGAAAGAAATGTCATCCGTATTTTAGTTGATAACCGTTAACCGAGAGTTACCGATATTTCATTTTCATCCTTCAGAAGCTCAGCGGGGATGTAATCTCCTTCAAGCTCATTTCCGTTTAAAAGAAGGGACTTCACGCCGGATTCCTTATGCTCCGGATTCAGCACCTTAATGCTCAGCCTCCTGCCGCGGAACTCCTTTTCAACCTCAAAGCCGTCCCAGTCCGCCGGAATAGACGGTGAAATGTGCAAACCGTAGAAATCGGGGCGGAAGCCCAGGATACCTTCAACGCAGCCTACCATAACGGTGGATGCCGTTCCTGTAAGCCAGTGTACATGCGACTGGCCAAAGCAGGGGCTTGCCTTTCCCTCTGTGAACTGACCGAAACAGTAGGGCTCCATCTGACGTATCTCGGCGCGGTCATTGAAGGCTGCGGGGCAGTTCTCCATATAGTATTCAAATGCACGGCTGCCGTTCCCCATCAGCGCTTCGGCAAGTATCAGCCAGCCCTGTGTCTGTGAGAAGATACCCGAATTCTCCTTGGTGCCGGCATTATAACCAACCGCCAGTGCGCCGTCGATGGCATGCGCATGGAAAGGAGGATCCATCAGGATCGCACCGTACTTTGTGTTCAGGATATTGTATACCGAATCCATGGCAAGCCGTTTCTGCTCTTCATCGGCCTGTCCGGAGATAACGGCCCAGCTCTGGGGATTCAGCCACATATTCGCTTCGGGATCTGCCTTTCTGCCGACAACCGTTCCGTTCTCGGCAAACCCGCGGATAAAGCGGTCCTCATCCCAGCAGAGCTCATTGATCAGGGCCTTCATCTTCTTTTCCTCATCCTCAAGGAATGCGATATATGCATCATCCTTCTTGTACTCCGCGAATTTCTTTAAAATGTCCAGTGCATATACAAACTGAAGAGCCACGAAGGAGGATTCTCCATCAGCTCCAAGTCTGAGACAGTCGTTCCAGTCTGCATAGAGTCCGGCAGGCATGCCGTGCGGACCCAGGTGCTTCAGGGTGAAATCTATAGCTCTCTTCAGATGGTCATAAACCGTTCCCTCATCCTTGTTGGCATAGGGTATTACCTCGTCGATAAAGGAGAGATCACCGGTCTCGGTGATATATTTATATACCGTGGGGAAGAGCCACAGCGCATCGTCGGCACGGTATGCGGGATGTCCGGTCTCCTGTACGTAGGAAAGATCGTCCGGTGTATCCTCATGTCCCGCATTGTGAGTGAATTTGACCAGCGGAAGTCCGCCTCCGTTGTCCACCTGAGCCGACAGCATAAAGCGGATCTGCTTTTCGGCCATCTCAGGCGCAAGATGGATGACACCCTGAATATCCTGCACGGTATCACGGTAACCGTATCCGTTTCTGAGACCGCAGTAGATAAATGATGCAGCCCTGGACCAGATAAAGGTCATGAAGCAGTTATAGGCATGCCATACATTCATCATGGAATTGAACTCCGGGCTCGGGGTCTTCACTACAAAACGGCTGAGATACTTCTCCCAGTAGGACCTCAGTTCGTCTATCTCCCTTTCCACTATGCCGTCCCCGGCATTGTATCTCTCAATGATCTCCGCAGCTTCCGCACTGTATTTCTCACCAAGAAGGAAGATCACCTCCTTAGTCTCTCCTGCCGCAAGAGAAATAACCGTGGAAAGTCCGCCGCAGGAATTCTGGTTATAATTCATACCGCCGGAAAGCTTTCCTTCAATTACCCCCTTTGGATCGCGGTAATCGTGATATGCACCGAGAAACTCCGCTTTGGAACCGCAGTATGAATCCACATCTGATCCGGCCATTCCGAAGAAACGCTCAAGCACCTTCTTGCCATCCATCAGCACCCCTTCCGGATAAGCGTCAAGATTGCCGTGGATCTGCTGCATAACCCTGTTCTTCTCAAAGTAGGTTCTTGAAATGAAAAGAGAATACTGAAGATTAACCTGATCCTGCTCATAGTGGCTGTTATTGGTGAATTCCGCATAACCCGTAACCGTAAGACTGCGCGCCTTATCGGACTTATTGGTAACCTTAAGAGCCCAAACCTCATATTCCTTATCCTTCGGAACATAGTAGGACGCTGTACTTCCGATACCCGCATATTCCGCCTTGATAAGGGTATATCCAAGGCCATGGCGGCATTCACTCTTATACTGATCAAGCGGCTTTCCTACCGGCTGCCATGAGGCTGACCAGTAATCCCCTGTTTCATTGTCCCTGAGATAGATATACCGTCCCGGACGGTCAAAGCTGTTGAACTGATAGCGAAGTATACGTCCGCTGGCTCCGGACTTCGCAAAGCTGTAGCCGCCGGCATTGTTGGAGATCAGCGCTCCGTATTCCGGCGAACCGAGATAATTCGCCCAGGGCTCCGGCGTATCCGGGCGGTCGATCACATATTCTCTTGCTGCATCATCAAAATATCCGTACCTCATTTTACTGCTCCTCCAATACTATTATAATCTCTGTCACATCATCCCCAAAGTTATCGATCACATTCCGGCGGATCACTGCCGATTCCCCTGCCCTGCATACAGTGGTCTCCCCATTTACCGTAAAGCTTCCGACACGGTAGCTTCCGTATTCCAGTCCCTCAGGATTCCGGTAGATTATGCGAAGCGGCTTTCCTGCAAAGTACAGTTCTATGGATGCCTCTTTTGTATCGTCAAACTGCTCCGCAAGGATCCGAGGACTGAACTGAAGATCCCCGTTCCTGCCGCGTACGCCGTATACTTCCAGGATCATGGTCATCATATACCATGATGCCGCTCCGGTCAGATACGGATACATGCCTCTTCCGTCGATGTTAAAATACTCGGGAATACCCGGATACATACGGCTGACCCTGAAATCCAGAGAGGTATCCGACAGAGACTTCATTACCTTATAGCCTTCCTTTGCGAAGCCGCGGCTGTAAAGCGCATTTCCGTACATTACAGCCATATGCGAGAATACAGCGCCGTTCTCCTTCTCGCCGTAGGAGAAACCGAACATTCTTCCCATGTCCATCTTCAGCTCTTTGAAATCCGTGTTCAGCCGGTAACCGCCGATCTCCTTACGATAAAGATAATGGTCAGCCGCCTTCACGATCTTTGTGACTTCCGCTTCCTCTGCCGTTCCGCTCATAACAGCGAATACCTGACCGGTAAGCATCATACGCACATCTTCATCGTTCTCCGCATAGCGTTCAACCGCCCTTGCACTATCGTCATAATAGCTGTTGAACCAGCCTTCACCCTCTGCACCGTCGATCCATTCCTGTCCGCGCAGAAAGCTCTTCTGCCATTCAGCCATCTTCCTCAGGGCGGAAATGATCCGGTCAATATCCACCTGCGCCTGCTCGCCGGAAATACTGCTTACACAGCTCTCACAGTAAGCGCTGAGGATCTCCCTCTTCTTCTCCGCATCCCCGTAACAGCTCTCCTTCATTTCAATGAAGGGATTCAGCTCCTTTGCGATGGATACCATGGCTTTTCCGGTGTGACATTTGTACTCCTCCAGGGTATCCGCGATCTCTGCCAGGTTCATGGCGTAGGCAAAGGTAAATGCAACGCTTTCACCTCTGTTTGAAGCCATATCCAGTGCGTCGTTCCAGTCCGCCCCGCGGAGACGGATGATCCCATGCTCTCCGACCTCACAGAAAGCGGTCAGCGTCTCGATAAGAAGATGCTCTATGATACTTCCGTGATATACCCTGCCGTCTGCCGTCTTCAGCAGGTTGCCATCCTCCGGCTTCCAGTCCTTATCGATCCCCGTTGCACGGCAGACCTGCGGATCCTTGAAATACCCTGCCTCTTCCTCCAGGATACCTATATCTCCTGTCTGGTCAATATAGAGTTTCAGCGTCCGGAAGGGCCAGAAGGCATGATCCATCCACACCCTGGCGATGCCGTTTCTGTCTGCGATAAAATTCCCTATACCGTCACCGATGATGGTTGCATTTGTTCCGTCCGCACGCACGCCCCCGAAATTTGCAACTATCATTTTCCGTACATTATCCGGTTCCATGAACAGCAGTGACAGGCAGTCCTGCCACAGATCGCGCCATCCTCTGCCGCCGCGTCCATAGTCATGATATGGCAGGAAGGAACAGCCGTAGATCCTGCGAAGGAATGGCTGGAAGGATACCCATGACATAAAATGATCAAAATCCGGATCTCCTGTATGGAAATGAACATTCACCTTATTTCTCCAGTAATCGGAGGTTTTTGTCAGAGCAATATTCACATTTCCTTCCGTACGGTAAGAGAGATCCACCTCCTTAATACCGGCCTCATCCTCTTTGGCACCTATGCGGAGTATATATGTGCATTCTTCGTCCGGTGCAAGCGCTGCCCTGCGGAACCGCAGTCCCCCTACAGCCTCACGGCCATCGATCTTCACGCCGGCGGGCATACCCGGTCTGTCTTTGATCACTGCCTCCGGGCGAAGGAAGCTTCCGCCTTCTCCTATCAGACTTTCCGTTGTCGGGAAGAAGCTTTCAGCCTTTTCACCGTTCCCCTCGGAGCCGTACACATAGTAGATCATACGGTTCAGACGATGTCCTTTCTCATCAAAGGACATGGTGGGCTTAACCTGTACCCCATCCTCATTTGTACTTACACGGTGAAGCATGGATGTTACATTTCTGTGGTCACGAAGGTTATCCGCCGAGCGTCCGTAAAGAGGGATAACCGCAACCGGGGTAAACTCCACGGGGCTATCGGATACGTTCCGCAGCTTCACCATCATGATCTCGACATTTGCATCCACCGGGACGAAGGAGGTCACCTCCGCATGAATACCGTATTTTTTCGAATCCCTTATGGCCTTCTGCCAGAGAAAGCCTCCCTCTACCCTGCTTTCCTCCTGATCGTCGGTAAAACGTTCGGCCTCCTGTCCCGCGGAGCTTCCAACTGCGGACCATATGCGTCCCTCTCCGAAATTCAGCCAGAAATTCCTGGTATTCTTGTTATTGTGCAGATTCTCGGCACTTACCGGTTCCAAAATGAAATGTTCCTGATCCAGCTTGGAATCGCCGCCGAGGTTCGGGGTAACACAGGCCTTCAGCCCTGCCTCGCCCGCGATTGGAAAATAGAGATAGCTCGTATTCTCCGCCGACTTAAGGACGAAGCTCCCGTCCTTTCCGATAAACTGCATGGGCCCCTTCTCCATCTTTGTACCTCCTCGTATAACATCTTTCAGATAAAAGAAAAAAACGCCTTCTTACCACAGCATTATCATTATATAATAATATCATGATCCCATATATAGGAATCATGATATTATTATCATTTTGGAAACCCGGCATCCTCCCGCGGACTCTCCCTTTCTTTCCTCCGGCTTTTTTCCAGGCCGGAAATGATACGAGTATAACGAGGATCACCGACATACCTGCCCCGAGGGGAAATGCCATCCATATATTATTCATCAGTAATCCCGCAATGATCAACCCGATGATCATGGATATTATTGTTGATACGGAAGAATAAACGGCAAGCTGGATATTAAGAGGAGTATTGAAAAAAAAGAGAATTGAGCATGGGCTGCACGCCCTGCTTCAGATTGCCGCGCAGAGCTGCTCCGACCAGTCCGGCCGTACCGTACAGAAGAAGCAGCAGCACCGATCCTGCAAGAAGAGTCGACATATAATTAAAGGTATCATCATAGAGCGCCTTATCGATACACAGCAGTGAAGTCAGTTTCGGCGATAACGCCAGCGAAAAAAGCGACAGGATCAGCCCATCAGAATACTGTCCACCAGACTATTGATATGCATTATCGCAGTTGCAGCTATGGAGGCAACAATAAACCTTCTTAAGCTTTTATTGATCAGATAACTGTTTCGATTTTTCATAAGTCTTAATCTCTTGTGACAGCTCCCATGCTCTTCAGCTGCTGCTTTCTCTCATACATGAGTCCGTCCGCACGTTTAAATACCTCATGGAAGGATTCGTCATGCTCAGGTTCGTACACTGCAGTTCCGAGGGAGATCACTGCATTGTTGCTGCCGATATTTCCTTCGATCTTTTCGTTGATCTCCGCAAGTATCTTTTCACGTTCGTTGAAATCATGCCCCTGAAGGATGACAACAAATTCATCTCCTCCGACACGGAAGACCGGACTATGCTTAAAGAATTCGCAGAGCATCCCGCAGGCGGAACGGATATATTCATCTCCTGCCTTATGGCCAAGAGTATCATTTATCCTCTTCAGGCCGTTTACATCACCGACAACAATACCGAACTCACCTATATCCCCATCGATGATATGTGTCTCCATCCTGCCCTCCTGCATCGCGAAGGCATGCTTGCTCTTAACGCCTGTAAGAGGATCCTTAAATGCCGCATCACGGGCCTCATCACGTTCTTCCGCCGTCTTTTTCTCCCATTTATTCATGGACCGGTAATTTACGTAAAGAACGACAAGGGAAAGGGAAAAGAGTCCGGCGATGACCATAACACTCCGCATATTTGCATCATGAAGCTCTACCCGCTTCATCTCCACAAAATCTTCCCTGTCCATGGCCTGAATATCACTGTCCGCAGTTCCGTCCATATATTCACCTATTTCTTCCATGACCCTGTCATTTCTTCCGTCATTTACTCTCGACGTCCAGGTCAGTGATACAACGACAATGAAGGCAAGAAGACCGATCCAGACGATGATGGCTTTACCGAACTTTCTTGCATGGTCTTTTCTGATGATACTGTTAAAGAAGAAAATGCCAAGGAGAGACCAGACGGTGAGAAGCACATAGGTCTCTGTTTCAATCGTATGATCGGAGAACATCCCCGGAAGAAGCAGTATAGCCATGAATATGGCCAGGATTACGACGCAGACGGAACTGATGATAAAGTCCATCTTACAGCCCTCCCGCTTTGAAACCTTAAACACCGCTACCGAAGCGAAGCCGTAGATTATGGTCGCTCCGATTGTGGTCATGTCCACTATCCAGCCGATGGTCGTACGTCCCAGGAAAGGAATGGGAAGAGAGATCAGCACCGTCAGCAGTATGGTATTGACAGGAATGTTCTTTTTGTTCAGCTTTGCGAAACGTTGGGGAAGGATGCCGTCCTGCGCCACGGCATAACAGAGACGGCTCACCGCACGCAGCATACCTATCAGACTGGTAAGCACCAGTGCCAGAAGAGATGCCATCAGTATATATACTCCGACATCACCCATATAGTACTGTGCCGCATAGAACGCCGGAAGCCCTTCTATCCCTTCGAAGCTGTCAAGGTTGCTGATATAATCCAGCCAGCTGCTGCAGCTCTTCGGATAAGCCGATACACTGAGCAGGATCGCAAAGATATAAAGCAGTGTTGTAATTATCAGCGAGACCACCAGTATGCGGAACAGCCTGTTCTGCCCGAAATGACACTCCTCTGCAGAATGCGATATACTCTCAAACCCGATAAACGCCCATGGCGAGATAAATGCGATACGAAAAACCTGCTGGACTGCGTTCTTATCGGGTACAAATCCCGGTTCCATTGACATATCCGTACTTCCGTGGCCGAAAACAGCCGCCAAAAAGCAGATAGTGATGCCGATGATAAATACTGCAACCAGAGCCGTCACACAGTAAGCGGTCGTTTTCCTGCTCTTAATACACAGGATCGCTATCAGAATAATGACAAGGAGCGTTACCAGCACCTCTCCCAGATATACTTCATAACCGAAGATGGTATAAAGATATCCGAAGCTCAGGATCCGGTCAAGAAAGTACCGTGCAAAAAGCGGAATACTTGTGGCATTCGCCCAAAAAATGGAAATGTAAATCAGAAAAAGAAACCATGCAGCAAGAAAAGCACGGTCATATCCGAAGATATTTTTTACATAATTATACAATCCGCCGACACCGGGATATCTTTTGGCAAGAAAGCTGTAATGGCCGGCCACCATAAGCATCATGACAAATCCTATCACCAGTCCGAGTATGGAGCCCAGGGGGCCTGCAGCAGCAAGGTAGGTTTTACTGGTAACCACAAGAGAGCCCCAGCCAATGGCTGAGCCGATAGACAGCGCCATAACCATGACCGGCGACAGATACGGTTTAAGTCCGGTAGAATTATTCTCGGAAGTCGTCACTGATTTCTTCATAACCTGATCCTCCATTCATCAGAGGTTTATCTTTACTGTGGAATGATTATTCCTCCGAAATATACCGGAACTCCGTCTTTGTCACTAATGATAAATCCTCTCGGTTTGAGGATAACATAGGTTCCGTCCGCCTTTCGTGCACGATAGCTTATGGAGTATAGTACGGGATTTCCCTGTAATACAGCGCCTATCACTTCCTGATATCTGTCCTGATCATCCGGATGTACGTAATCCTTCCAGATCTTTTCTACATGATACATATATTCGGCCTGAAGACCAAAGTCATTGATCAGTGAGAGCGACCATCTGGAAAAATTATATCTCAGATCCGTCAGAAATACATATCCGTCGCCCACCATGGTATATAAAGCGCCAAAAAAGCTGTCAAGCATCCTTTTTCTGTCATCCGGTATGGTACTGTCGGCTCCCTCGGCTCTTACTATCTTCTTCATCACGGGGCCTGATTTCAGTTCTTTTTTATCCTCATACATGAGGCCGTCCGCACGATCAAAAACCTCGCTGAAGCTTTTATCGATCCCGGAATTATACTCTGACATCCCGCAGGCAATTACCGGGCCGGAACGCATACGCGCATTTTCTCTGGTCTCATCTTTCAGGATCTCCACAAGTTCTTTACGTCTTTCGAAATCCTCATCCGAAAGTATAGCGGCAAACTCATCTCCTCCGATCCTGTACACGGCACTGTTCTCAAATATCTCACAGATCAGACGGCATGCTCTCTGTATAGCTTCGTCTCCGAAACTGTGTCCCCTCGAATCATTGATAAGTTTCAGATCATTTATATCACACATGACCACGCCAAATTTAAGATCCTTATCCCCGCGGCTGATCATTTCATTTATTATTTTTACATGCTCCGAATAGGCATTTTGATTTTTTATCCCGGTAAGTTCATCAAGCCTTGCCAGACGTTCATTGGATTTCAGTATCCGTTCCTCTTCTTCCCTGTCCCTGAACTCAGCTTCAATATCCTTAATGCAGCCGAGAATATGCTTATTATCCTCGCACAGAATGCTGACGTGGCATATATGTACGATCTTTCCGCCCAGCATGAATCTGCAGACCGCTAAGCTGGATGCGTTCTCCCTCAGCTTTTTCAGCAGCGCCTCTTTGTTGATGAGCTGAAGGATATAGTCAAGATCGTCCGGATGCACGATCCTCCTTGCCTGATCGGACAAAAATGCGAAGAAATCCTTTCCCTGTTCCGGAAGTTTTAACTCATCCAGCATTTTCGAATGGAAGAATTCAATAAAACTGTCGGTTTCTGTATCCACATAGTACATACTGTCAAAATGCTTTGCCAGCGTAGTTGCAACCTGTCCGAATGCCACCTGATCAATATTCATACATTTAACCCCCTTTTAATAATATGAATAGTTACTGTGAACTACTGTTTCACCCCTTATCTCTTTTCATAAAAGAAAAACCTTCAGCCATCGGTTCCATGATCCTGATATCCGATCCACAGGAACGGGCCGGATCATATTGGCACAAAAAAACGGGCATCAAAAACAGATACGATGCCCGTGATTTTCCGGATATTCCCATTTCCCGGCCTGATGATATCAGCACGGTACTCGCTGTAACATTTTCACGATCTTACTTTATAAAGTATATACACTAATTTATCATATTTTTTCTAAAAATACAATTAAAACAATTGTTCATGCATATCACTTACGGGACCATATCATCTCCAAGCACCCTCTTTGCAATGTTTTTTCCGAGGTTCTTCTGATATTCGCGGAATTCCTCCAGTGAATCGCTCTGAAGCTGTGCGTTGATCAGGTACACATTGGAATTATAAACAAGCCTGACGTAATTCATATTATCCTTCATTTACCGGAATGCCATTCACTGTCAGGTCATCGGTAAGTTCGATCACAAGACATTTTCTGCCGTCTATCACACGCATATCAAGGATATCCGTATGTTTGCTGTTGATCCTGAGCACCATATCCTTTGTCTTCACTTCAAAATTCCTTACAGGTACCACGTTGTCCGCAAAGAGTTTTTCTTCCACCTTGATCCCGGGAACATCAGGTTCCCCGCTGAAAGGTATCTCATCCTCAACCGCGGTTTCTTCTTCCTTCTGCTTCTTCAGAAGCTTCGCCGGGTCAAACTGTTCGTCAAACTTCCTGCTGAAGTTCTGCATCTTCTCCTCGGACACACCGCTGTTTTCAAAGACACTCCTTACCGTGTCCTTATCCAGGAATACCGTTTCTCCCGCAGCTTCGTTTTTCTTTGTCCTGACTGCTTCGCTGAGATTCTCCTGAACGGAAAAAACCGTTTCAAATCCGGAATCTTCTCCGAGAATATCCGCCACAAATTCCGTAAAGCCTTCCTTCTGCTGTCTGGCCGGAAGCGTTGCCGAAACCCCAAGGACATTCTTCAGGAAAAGGTCCTGCAGCTGATCCGTCTGTTTGCTGGAATACAGTATTGCTCCGTTATCCGTACTCCTTCCGTTAAATGCCGGAAAGAGGAAGCCAGTTTCCGGAAGCTCCACGGCGAAGATCTGTCTCAGGGTATGTATCTCTCCCAGATCATCATCGAAGCCCAACCCCGGCTTTGTAAGCTTCATCGGACAGATACTGCAGAGAATATAGCTGAACACCTCCTCGGATGCATCATCCATCTCTATCCCGTCAGCTGTTACGCCCGGTACATCATAGGTCTGGAAGATCACCAGGATCAGATAGTTTCCTGCATGCTGATAGTTCCCGATCACAGCGTCATAGAACCTGTCAAGAACGGCATCATCCTTAAGCTCCGTCCTTTTGAGATCCTCCAGAAGGCTTTTCCCCGCTTCGGACTCTCCTCCGTACTGATCCGTAAATTCCATATCATGCAGATTTTTGCCGGGAGTACCGGAAAGGGTCTTCCTGAATATCTCAAGATACTTGTACATCTCTTCTTCCGGAAGATTCAGGAAGGACTCCCTGAAGCACTTAACCTTTTCCTTGTCGCCATTCACGTAGCAGCCTGCGAGCTTCAGAATACTGCAGTCCTGTACCGTGTCGTAAAGTGACTTGATCTCATTGATTTCCTTCTTGTTCATAAGCTTTATTCATCCTTTTTCTTCAGAATCACTGTCTGATATTTCTTCCCCTCATCAAAGAATCCAAGGCTTTGCAGCTTCCATCTCGGCTTTGCGAGATTGTCACCCAGCTGACTGTTTCGGATCGGTTCAGCCTGCTGACACAGATCTGCACAGGCCTGATCCAGAGCCACAGGATCAAAGGATGCCAGCATACCTATATTGGGAAGGATCGGCTCATCATTTTCATCGTGGCAGTCACAGTTGGGGGATACATCCATGATCATGCTTATATGGAAGCATGGCCGCCCGTAACAGACAGCCTGGGTATATTCGGCGATCTTGCAGCAAAGAATCTCATTTGCGGAATCGTAGAGACTTTCTATGGCTTCAAAATCTATATAAGCCTTTCCATCTTCGCCGTATGAAATGGCGTTGCTTCCGCAGACCTTCGTACACTGCCCGCCGTTCCCAATACACTATGTACGGGGCGGCACCGGCTGAATGTACCTTTTCATTGTAACATATATGGACCGGAAATGTGTAACAATCTGCTTAATATCCTTCTCCGTAAACGGAAAAAATCTTTACGGGATCCATGCCCGAAACAATGCTTCGGCGCTTTGAAAACCATAAACCTGGTTCTTATCTTCATAAAACACCCGAGGATAAAAAGAATGGAAATTTCATGAAGAATGGAAAAAATGCTTTTCTTTTTCCTACCCTTGTGATATAACGTCATAGTGTGTTTTATCACGGAAAAGAGGTTACTATAATGAAGAAAAAAATGTTCGGTGCATTTCTGACCGGTGCATTATGCCTCTCCCTGCTTGCAGGCTGCGGAAGCAAGGCTGACGAAAACCCGGCAGAAGCAATGAAGGAGCGTTATTCCATCTATGTAGATCTCGGAGAATACAAGGGAATACAGTACACTCCTACAGAAACGCCTGTAAACGAATCGGATGTTGAGTCACAGTTGCAGAGATGGCTGATGAATTACGGCGAAGAAGTTCATGAGACAACAGGTATGGCTGTTTCCGGCGACAAGGTCGGCATCGATTATGTCGGGACCATAGACGGGGTTGCCTTCGAGGGCGGCGATACCAAGGGCGCGGGAACAGAGATAACCCTCGGCTCCAGCGGATATGTCGGAAATTTTGACGATCAGATAGTCGGTCATGCTCCCGGCGAGACCTTCGATGTAAATGTTACATTCCCCGAAAACTACGGCAAGGAAGAGCTGAACGGCAAGGCTGCAGTATTCAAGACCACCCTTAATTATATCGTAAAGACGAACTATCCCGAGCTTACAGATGAGTTCGTGGCCGAGAAGACCGATTATGATACGGTTGATGCCTATCGCCGTCATCTGCAGGACGATATGGTGAAGAGTCAGGCCGAGGAAGATCTGGAAACCGATAAGGAAGCCATGATCAAGCAGGTGATCGATACCTCAGCGGTAAAGCAGTATCCCGAAAAGGAGCTGAAGGACAGGATAGCCAACCGGACCAAACAGCTTGAAGCAACGGCGCAATCCTATAATATCCCTCTTGATCAGTACATAATGCTTTACGGATACACAGCGGAAAGCTTCCAGGAGGAAATAAAGACTTCCACGGAAGAATATATAAAGAGGAAAATGGTTGTTGCGAGCATAGCTGCGAAGGAAAATATAGAAGTATCCAAGGCCGAGGCTGATGCAAAGATTCAGGAGCTCCTTAAGGCTTCAGGCATAAAGGATGTGAATACACTGAACAATGCCTATGGATATACTTCCGAGGATTATTACTACATTGTTCTCGAGACCAAGGTTATGGATTTCATTTACGGCAATGCGGTTGCTAAGAGCGGCTCCGCTGCCACCGAGGCCGGATCTACGGAGGCAGGCTCAACCGAAGCCGCATCCACGGAATCTGCATCCACGGAATCTGCATCTACTGAAGCGGCATCTACTGAAGCGGCATCTGCAGAAGAGTAAAATAAACTGTTGACAAGCGGCATTCAAGATGATATTATCTTTTAGCGGCGTTTCCATAGGGAGACGCCCCAATAAGCAGCTGTGGCGGAATTGGCATACGCGCATGATTCAGGTTCATGTCCACATTACGTGGGTTCGGGTTCAAGTCCCGTCAGCTGCACTTTTCTTTTACGACTCCTGCGGTGATCCGGCAGGAGTTCGTTTTCACAGGGCATTTTTTTAGAAAGGAAGAATCGAAAATGGCTGAGGAAAAGCAGATAATTCTTACCTATGAAGGCTTAAAGCAGCTGGAGGATGAGCTTCAGAACCTGAAGGTCAACCGTCGCCGCGAGGTTGCCCAGAAGATCAAGGAAGCCAGGGAACAGGGCGACTTGTCAGAGAACGCCGAATACGATGCTGCCCGCGATGAACAGCGTGAGATCGAGAACCGTATTTCCGAGATCGACCGTATACTGAAGAATGCTGTAGTAGCTGATGAAGATTCCCAGAACAAAGAGACGGTCAACTTCGGATGCAGCGTTACATTTGAAGATATGGAAACCCATGTGTCATACACCTACAAGCTGGTGGGTTCAACCGAGTCCGACATCCTGAACGGAAAGATCTCCAATGAATCTCCCGTGGGAGAAAGACTTATAGGCTCCAAGGTGGGACAGATCATCACGGTCGAGACTCCCAGCGGAACCATGAACTACAAGATCACCAAGTTCTGGAGAGAATAAACTGAACACGCAGGATCGAACAGGGGTGCTTCAGGCATCCCTGTTTGCGTTATAAAAGAAAGGAACACAAAAATGGCAGACGAAAAAAATCAGGCAAAGGGACAGGCAAAGGAGCAGGATCTGAACCAGCTTTTAAAAGTACGCCGCGAAAAGCTGGCCGAACTTCAGGCTGCGGGACAGGATCCCTTCGCCATAACAAAGTATGATGTAAGCTGTCACACTGCGGATGCAAAGGCTGAATTCGAAGCAAAATGGCCGAAGCCGGCAGAGGGTGAGGAAGCGCCGGAGATCCCGGAGGAGGAACGGCTGAACGTCTCCGTTGCCGGCCGTCTTATGTCCAAGCGTGTTATGGGCAAGGCTTCCTTTGGCAATCTGCAGGATAAATCCGGAAATATCCAGATGTACGTTACCAGAGATGATCTGGGCGAGGAAGAATACAAGGCCTTCAAGCGTATGGATATCGGCGATATCGTGGGCGTAAAGGGCTATGTATTCCGTACCCGTACCGGTGAGATCTCCGTACATGTAAAGGAAGTCACTCTGCTTTCCAAGAGTCTGCAGGTGCTTCCCGAGAAGTTCCACGGCCTCACCAATACGGATATCCGTTACCGTCAGAGATATGTGGATCTGATCATGAATCCGGAGGTAAAGGATACCTTTATCAAGCGTTCCAGGATCATTTCCGCCATCCGCCGTTATCTGGACGGTCAGGGCTTCATGGAGGTAGAGACCCCGATGCTGGTAAGCAATGCCGGCGGTGCCGCCGCCCGCCCCTTCGAGACACATTTCAATGCACTTGATGAAGACCTGAAGCTGAGAATATCCCTGGAGCTTTATCTGAAAAGGCTTATTGTCGGCGGTCTGGAACGGGTATATGAGATCGGACGCGTATTCAGGAATGAGGGTGTGGATACCCGCCATAATCCCGAGTTCACTCTGATGGAACTCTATCAGGCATATACCGACTATCACGGCATGATGGACCTTACCGAAAACATGTACCGTTATGTGGCTCAGGAGGTCCTGGGTACCACCACCATCGTTTATAACGGAGTAGAAATGGATCTCGGCAAGCCCTTCGAACGTATCACCATGGTTGATGCCGTTAAGAAATATTCAGGCGTGGACTGGAACACGGTTGCGGATGATGCGGCCGCAAAAGCTCTTGCAAAGGAGCATCATATAGAGTTTGAAGATCATCATAAGAAGGGAGACATCCTGAACCTCTTCTTCGAAACCTATGTTGAGGAGCACCTGATCCAGCCGACCTTCGTCATGGATCATCCCATCGAGATCTCCCCTCTCACCAAGAAGAAGCCCGAGGATCCGAATTACGTGGAGCGTTTCGAGATGTTTATGAACGGCTGGGAAATGGCCAACGCCTACTCCGAGCTGAACGACCCCATTGACCAGCGTGAGCGCTTCAAAGCCCAGGACGCCCTGGCGGACGCAGGTGATGAAGAAGCAAACCACACGGATGAAGACTTTCTTAACGCATTGGAGGTAGGTATGCCTCCCACAGGCGGTATCGGATACGGCATAGACAGGATGTGCATGCTGTTCACCGACAGCCCCGCAATAAGGGATGTACTCCTCTTTCCCACTTTGAAGTCGCAGAATCAGTAAATATGAATTTTGATGGCAGTACTGCCGTATTATCATATCAAGCCGTAATATAATATCAAAATGAGGGAACACGGACTGTATAACTTCTACAGTCCGTGTTCCCTCATTCTCCGCTGCATACCATATCCTTAAAGCATGAAATACCGTGAAGTAAACACTGTGCCGGCCAAAAGTGCCCGTAAGGTCAGTATAGTTCCGGCAGGTCTTCTTTTGTTATTGAATACCTGCTGTCATACACCCTTTTCAACTCCCGGTGAGCGGTGTACTCCTCCGTCAGGCAGAAGGCCTTTGACCAGGTCATATAAGAAGCCCAACCTACCTTTTCCCGGTGGATCTCTTCCGGATCCGGCAGAACCCCGGTCTCTCCGATCAGCGCAAGCCTTGGCTTCGCCGGTATCTTCATTAGCTCAAGATACTCTTTTTCCCTTGCAGTATGCTCATGGGCGGAAGGATAAAGATCCCTCGAAACTATATCTGTCACATTATCCCCCGGATAATACTCTGCTCTTTCAGCGTTCCATACCCATATCAGATCCGTCAGCTCATGATATGCGGTAAATCTCTCATACATGATATGCCACAGTGCTTTTGCGGTATCCGCGCCCTTTGCTCCCCACCAGAACCAGTTCCCGTCCATTTCATGAAACGGTCTCCACAGAATGGGAATACCTTTTTCCGAAAAAGGCTTCAGCAGCTCTGCCATATGATCCATGTCCGAAATAAGCGCCTTATGTTCCGGTGTTCCCGGCACTACAGCCTTATCTGCGTCGAAATCGGTATTCTTTGTGAAAAAAGACTTGGACCGTCCTCCCAGCGGGGAGAACCAGTGCCATGTAAATGTTATAAGCCCCTTTTTCTCCGCCCATTCCATGGCACGTTTTAATGTATCCCTGTTCTCACGGACCTCTGTCTGACATTCCTCATCCGTATCCTCATAGTTTATATTCGGCGAATAAGAAAGCAGCTCAAAACCAAGCAGTGCCGGCTCTTTTCCGGTTATCTCCCGGATCATGCAGAGTTCCTCCATTGCCATGGTCTGTGTATGCTGCCCCGTAACTATCCTGTCCCCCGAAATCCGTGAAAGGTACTCCATTACGTTTTTCACGCAGGGCTGTGCCTTTGGATTTGACGGGCGCGCAATATCATCTATCAAATCTATCCACTCTCCTTTTCGTCCGGTCGTGATCCCTGATGCGCGGATCGATGTTTATAAACTCTTATAATTTTATCATAATACCGGGCAAAAGCAATCGTGGAAACCCGGAATATGCAACTCCCATTCCGTATAAAAAAAAATAAATCAGTTGTAAATGCCGCGGTTGAGTGGTACAATCGAAAAATCCTATTCATAAACGGGTATCCAGTGAACCGTGTGAAAAGGGGCCCCACCGGGAGAAAGATATCTATATTAAAGGAGGGTGATGTCATATGATGAAAACAAATGATATTATCAGCACAGCCGAATCACATCTGATCCATACCTACAACCGCTATCAGATCGTCTTCGATCACGGTCAGGGTGTATATCTCTACGACAATGACGGAAGAGAATATCTGGACTTCTGTGCCGGGATCGCCGTATTTGCCCTTGGCTATGGAAACGAAAAGTATAATAATGCTCTGAAGGCACAGATCGACAAGCTGATCCACACCTCCAACTATTACTATACGGAGCCTATGGCAAAAGCCGCAAAGCTGCTTACGGAGGCCGCCGGCATGAAGAAGGTCTTCTTCACCAACAGCGGAACCGAAGCGATCGAAGGCGCTCTGAAGATCGCTAAAAAATACGGATATATGAAGGATGGACGTAACGATCATGAAGTGATCGCAATGGAGCACAGCTTCCACGGCCGCAGTATGGGCGCTCTTTCCGTAACCGGAAATGCCCACTACAGGGAAGCCTTCGGGCCTCTGATCCCCGGGATCCGTTTTGCGGATTATAATGATATCGACAGCGTAAAAGCGCTTGTAAATGACAGGACCAGCGCCATCATCCTGGAAACCGTCCAGGGTGAGGGTGGTATCCGCCCGGCAGACCGGGCTTTCCTTCAGGAGATCCGGCAAATCTGTGATGAAAAGGATCTTCTGCTGATCCTCGACGAGATCCAGTGCGGCATGGGACGGACCGGCACTATGTTTGCCTATGAACAGTATGGAATAATGCCGGATGTGGTCACAGTAGCCAAAGCGGTCGGCTGCGGCGTTCCGCTTGGTGCATTTATGGTCAATGATAAGGCTGACGGCATCCTTGTACCCGGAGACCACGGTTCAACCTACGGAGGTAATCCTCTTGCAAGCGCAGCCTGTGTAAATGTCCTCGAGCAGTTTAAGGAACTGGATCTTCTCTCCCATGTGAAAGCAGTAGGCGCACATCTTTATGAAGCGCTTGAAGCTCTGAAGCAGGAGATCCCGGCGATCGTGGATCATCGCGGCATGGGTCTGATACAGGGGATCGAGCTTTCAGAGGATGTAAAGGCTGCCGATATTGTAAAGAAGGCTCACGAGAACGGTCTGGTACTGATCTCCGCGGGCTGTAATGTTATCCGGTTTATCCCGCCTCTCATCATTGAGAATGAGCATGTGGACCGGATGATCGAAATCCTGAGGAAGTGTTTCTGAACATACGGTACACATATACCCGGTCAGTATTTCTACCCCAATATATAGTATTTTGTCATATTTTTTTTAACAACATTTAGTATTTTACCCTTTACAAAAAAATGCCACAGTGCTATAATCTCTTTGCGAAAGCGATTCAGAAACTGAATCGCTTTCATTTACCCATTTTCCGTTTGTATTGGTAAGAGGAGAGGATAGGATGAAGGTCGTAAAAAGAGATGGTACCATCGTTGATTTTGACCGCAGCAAGATCGTTGTTGCGATACAGAAGGCAAATGCCGAGGTAGAACCCGAGGAGAAAGTAACCGATGCAAAGATCGAGGAGATCGTTCACGGCATCGAGACAAAGAAACGTAAACGTATCCTGGTTGAAGACATCCAGGATATCATCGAGCAGGAGCTTATGGAGGATGGCAAGTACATCCTTGCAAAGACATATATCATATACCGCTACACCCGTGAGCTGGTACGTAAGGCCAACACAACAGATGATTCCATCCTCAGCCTTATCAAGAACAGTAACAAGGATGTCATGGAGGAGAACTCCAATAAGAATGCAACTGTTGCATCTACACAGCGTGACCTCATCGCAGGAGAGGTCTCCAAGGATCTTACCCGTCGTGTACTGCTTCCCGAGAAGATCTCCAAAGCACATGATGACGGCGTACTGCATTTCCATGATGCGGATTATTTCCTTCAGCCTATCTTCAACTGCTGCCTTATAAATATAGGTGACATGCTTGACAACGGCACTGTCATGAACGGCAAGCTTATAGAGAGCCCCAAGAGCTTTCAGGTAGCCTGCACCGTAACCACACAGATCATCGCATCCGTAGCATCCTCACAGTACGGCGGCCAGTCCGTGGATATGATCCATCTCGGCAAGTACCTCCGCAAGAGCTATGAAAAATATAAGAAGATCTTTGAAGATAATTTTGCAGGCAAGGTTGATGATGATACACTTGAAGCCATGATCCAGGAGCGTCTGGAGGACGAGCTGAAGAGCGGCGTTCAGACCATGCAGTATCAGATCAATACCCTGATGACCACCAACGGCCAGTCACCCTTCGTTACCCTGTTCCTGCACCTCGATCCCGATGACGAGTACATCGAGGAAAATGCGCGCATCATCACGGAGGTTCTGCGTCAGCGTCTCGAGGGTATCAAGAATGAGGTTGGAGTTTATGTGACTCCTGCTTTCCCGAAGCTGGTTTATGTTCTTGATGAGTGCAATAACCTGTCCGGCGGAAAATATGATTATATTACCGAGCTGGCAGTTCGCTGTTCCGCAAAGCGTATGTATCCCGACTATATCTCGGCGAAGAAGATGCGCGAGAACTATGAAGGAAATGTATTCTCACCCATGGGCTGCCGCAGCTTCCTTTCTCCCTGGAAGGATGCAGACGGAAATTACAAGTTCGAGGGACGTTTCAACCAGGGTGTCGTATCCCTGAACCTGCCTCAGATGGGCATCATCGCACACGGTGATGAGGATGTATTCTGGAAGATCTTTGACGAGCGTCTGCAGCTCTGCTACGAAGCGCTTATGTGCCGTCACAATGCACTGATGGGCGTTACCAGCGATGTATCTCCCATTCACTGGCAGTACGGTGCCATTGCGCGTCTGGGCAAGGGCGAGAAGATCGACAAATATCTGATGGGCGGTTACTCTTCCATTTCCCTTGGCTACATCGGTCTTTATGAGCTGACCAAGCTTATGACCGGCGAAAGCCAGACCACAAAAAAAGGCTTTGACTTTGCAATGCGTGTTATGAACCGCCTTCGCAGCGCCTGCGATCAGTGGAAGGCTGACACCGGAATCGGTTTTGCCCTCTACGGAACGCCGGCTGAGTCTCTCTGCTATCGTTTTGCAAGGATCGACAAGGCTCGTTTCGGAACCATCCCGGACGTTACGGATAAGGGCTATTACACCAACTCCTATCATGTAGATGTACGTGAGGATATCGATGCTTTCACCAAGTTCAGGTTCGAGGCACAGTTCCAGCCCATTTCCTCCGGCGGATGCATCTCCTATGTTGAGGTTCCCAATATGTCCAATAATCTGGAGGCTCTGTCCGAGATGGTACGTTTCATCTATGACAACATCCAGTATGCGGAGTTTAATACCAAGTCGGATTACTGCCACGTATGCGGCTTTGACGGCGAGATAAAGGTAAATGACAATAATGAGTGGGAATGCCCTCAGTGCCACAATAAGGATCATGCCAAGATGACCGTAACCCGCCGCACCTGCGGATATCTGGGTGAGAACTTCTGGAATGTGGGGAAGACCAAGGAGATCAAGGCAAGAGTCCTTCATGTATCCAAGAGCAGCTTTCCCGAGGCGGAATATGCTTCAGCCACCATTACAGCGCCCGTTTCCTGCGGCTGCGATTCGTAGGTACTTGACAATAAAAGAAAAATACACCTTTTTGAACGATTAAGGCGATCGTTCGGACTGCTCTCCGGAGCAGGGTGCGTACGGTTCTCAAAACGCCTGATGGCGTTTTGGAACCTATATGTCTCGTGGTCATCCCGATCATGAGGCATATTTTTTCAGAGAAGGGGAACCAAAATGCATATCGGGGAAATATATAAAGCAGACTCGGCAAACGGACCGGGTATGCGTGTCAGCCTTTTCGTAAGCGGATGCACCATCCACTGCAAGGGCTGCTTTAACAGCAAAACATGGGACTTTAATTACGGTCATCTCTGGACAAGGGAGACCGAGGATTATCTGATGAAGGAGCTCAGTCTTCCATACTACCGCGGACTTACGATCCTTGGGGGCGAGCCCTTTGAACCCCAGAACCAGCCGGCTGTCTGTGAAGTGATCGAGCGGGTGCGGAGAGATCTGCCCGAAAAGGATATCTGGGTATATACAGGAAATGTCTATAATGTCAATCTGATCCCCGGCGGAAGCCGCTATATCCCGGACTACACCGACCGGATCCTTGATAATATCGACGTTCTGGTGGATGGTCCCTTCGTGGAAGACCTGCTGAATCTTAAGCTCAGATTCCGCGGTTCCGAGAATCAGAGACTCATCGACATGAAAAAGACCAGAGAACAGGGGACTGTTGTGCTCCACCCCATGAATGAGTTCACGCCCATTTCCGGCGACAACAAAGTGCTTTGAAAACAGGCCGACCTGTGTTAGAATATCTATGGTCCCTGTATGTATCGAATGACAATAAAGGTGAAAGAAAATGATCAGTACATTTCCCGTCAGGATCAAAAAATTAAAACCGAACGCGGCTATCCCGACTTATGGGTCTAAGTACGCTGCCGGTGCAGATCTCTATGCCTGCATCGACAGCGCTGTTTCAGTCCAACCCGGCGAGACCCATCTCATCCCCACAGGTCTTTCCATGGAGATTCCCGAAGGCTATGCAGGGCTTATCTATGCCCGCAGCGGTCTTGCCAGTAAGAAGGGGCTTGCCCCCGCAAATAAAGTCGGTGTCATTGATTCGGATTATCGCGGCGAAGTGCTTGTCGCACTCCATAATCATTCCGCAGTCGCAGCAGTTGTGGAACCCGGGGAACGTATCGCCCAGCTTGTCATCACCCCCTATGTTGTGGGACTCTTTGAAGAGGCTGATGAGCTCTCGGAGACTGTCCGCGGTGAAGGCGGTTTTGGGTCCACCGGAACCTGCTGACAACAGTACTATCCTGCGAAAGAAAGCAGCACCGACGAATATGAAAAAGTCGGTGCTTTTCTGTTTGCCGAAATATATTACTATCCCGGACACAGAATATCTGTAAAATAGGAGGTGGATCCCATGGAGAAATTATCCATTGAAGAAGTAACGGAACTGCTGCAGGAAAGAAAGCTTCATCAGCTCCGGGAAATGCTTTCCGAAATGAATGAAGTAGACCTTGCCGAGCTTCTGTCCCAGCTGAATGAGGAGCAGCTCTCTATCGTTTTTCGTATACTTCCCAAAGAACTGGCAGCCGAAACATTTTCATATCTGGAGGTGGAAACCCAGCAGCTGCTGATCCATGCCCTGTCCGACCGGGAGCTTAACTATCTGATAGAGAATCTTTTCATCGACGATACCGTAGACATGATCGAAGAGATGCCTGCCAACGTGGTGAAGCGTATCCTCTCCAACACCGATCCCGTAACACGGCGCGAGATCAATGAACTACTGAAATACCCTGAGGATTCGGCCGGCAGCATCATGACCACCGAGTATGTCCGCCTGCAGGAGGGAATGACCGTACAGCAATCCTTCGACCGGATCAGAAAGGTAGGCGTGGATAAGGAAACCATTTATACCTGTTACGTAACCAATGCCAAGAGAGAGCTGCTCGGTGTCGTTACCATAAAGGATCTGCTGCTGTCGAACTACGAGACAGAGATCCGCGATATCATGGAGACAAATGTAGTCTATGTGCACACTGTCGAAGACCAGGAGAAGGTTGTCCACACCTTCGACCGTTACGACTTCATGTCACTGCCCGTGGTAGATAACGAACAGCGCCTTGTGGGGATCATCACCTTCGACGATGTTATCGATGTCCTGCAGGAAGAGAATACCGAAGATATCGAGCGAATGGCAGCTATTATCCCCACCGACAAGTCCTACATGAAGACCGGCGCCTTCGAAACCTACAAAAAGCGTATTCCCTGGCTCCTGCTGCTCATGATCTCCGCCACATTTACCGGTGCGATCATAGCCCACTATGAAACCGCCCTCGGCGCCTATGTGGTACTCACCGCTTACATTCCGATGCTCATGGACACCGGAGGAAATGCAGGTTCCCAGGCTTCGGTATCCATCATCCGCGGTATTTCCCTGGAAGAGATCCAGTTCAGCGATATCTTCCGTATACAGGGAAAGGAATTCCTGGTCTCCCTGCTATGCGGCGCAACCCTGGCGGTGGCGAATTTCCTGAAGCTTATCATCTTTGATAAGGTTACGGTTGTTATCGCGCTTGTCGTATGCGCCACTCTGATCTGCACCGTTATCGTTGCCAAATTCGTCGGCTGCTCCCTGCCGATACTTGCAAAGAAGGTCGGCTTCGACCCCGCTGTAATGGCCAGCCCCTTCATCACTACCATCGTCGATGCCATTTCACTGCTGATATATTTTCAGTTTGCATCGCATATTCTTGATATCTGAGACAGACAGAAGAAAGATCCGCACAGCATAAGGGGGACGGCATGTAACCGTCCCCCTTATCATCAGAATACTATGGAATCATACACTTCAAAATCAACCGATTTCTCGTACGAGTAACTGCTGTCCACACTCTTCAGCCAGTCTTTGTAGCGATTGGAAAAATATCTGTTCCTGCGTTCTCTCTCCAGCCTGTCCTTCTTTCTGTCGGTTGCCTCCCGGTCCGTAAGCGCCTCCATATAGAAAATATGATAACCGTATTCCGTCTCCGTAACAAGACTGTAGGAACCATCCTCCAGCGTATACAGCATATCGGCGATATCCTTCCCGTAGGTCTTCTTCAGCTCATCGGGGGATGCCGTTACATAGTTTGCATCTGCGAGACCGTAATAGGCTGCAAGCGCCTCCACATTTCTCTCTGTGGTCTCATCTATGGGACTGATCAGCGTATTATATGCCTGAAGCGCTCTGTTATACTGAGCCTTCTTCTCATCCTCACTCATCCTGACCAGCGTTCCGTCACCCTGATCGGTAAAGCAGGGGAAATACATATCATAAATGGTCGTCATCCGTGCTTCCTCGTCCGACACTTCAACGCCGGCGCCCTCAATGACCTTATTATATACCTTTCCCGCAAGGATATTCTCTTCCATGCATCTCTTCACAATATCCCTGCTAAGCTCCATCTGCTCTATCTGCTCATCGGTAAGATTCTTCCAGAAGGACTCGGTCTCGGTTTCCGCATCTTCACGGTCATCCGCAGTAAGAGAAATGCCCATGCTGCCGGCTCTTGTAAGCAGTACCTTTACCCTCACAATATCTTCAATGACATCCTGACGGGTAACGCTCATCATGTCGGTACTGCTGCCGTCCTCCCGGGTCAGCTTCATGGACCACACATCCTGTCCGTAGACCCTTTCATAATCATCAGCTATGGTGTTGGCATAAAGGTATACCTCTCCGACAGTGATATTCTCCCCGTTAAACTGCAGCACCGTAGTCGAGGTCCTCTTAACCTCATTACTGCTGCCGCAGCCGGACAGAGCCATGATCAGGCCCAGCATCACTGCCATATGAGAAATGATCCTCTTTCCTTTTAGCTTCAGCATATATTTCCTCCAAAAATTATGTCAACCAAAAGCCTGCGTCCGCTCCCTGCATCTCCGGATATTATGATCCGTTCATCACCAGCTCCCGGATAGCGCTGACTTCCTTTTCCGCATTTGCAAGCAGTTCCTCCTGGATCAGCTTTGAATGCGGGATGGCAAAGCCCGACTGCTTCGCGTTTACAAGGTGCATACCCGGAAAAGCCTTGAGAAAAGCGGGAATCTGCGATGCGTTCACAGCCGTCCCGTTCTTTATAACGTAGAATATCTCTCCGTCCCAGTACTTAATATCGGTAATGTGGGCCCCGGCAGCCTCAGCCTTCAGACACGCCACCCTAAGCAGCAGCTTCACCGGCTTTGGCGGTTCGCCGAAACGGTCCTTCATCTCTTCCTCTATGAGTTCCGCATCCTCCACTGACCGTATCCTGTATATCCTTTTATACAGCTCCAGCTTCACGTATTCACTTCTTACATATACATCGGGGATATAGGCATCAAGAGGCAGCTCTATCAGCACATCCGTCTCTTCTTCCTCCTCGTCCTCCTCCTTCCCCTGCTTTTTCCTTATGGCAGCGGAGAGCATTTTCACATAGAGATCGTAGCCTACCTCCTCCATATGTCCGGACTGGTCGCTGCCGAGAACATTTCCCGCACCGCGGATCTCAAGATCCTTCATGGATATTTTATATCCTGAACCCAGTTCTGTAAATTCTCTTATGGCGGAAAGCCTCTTTTCCGCCACCTCGCGGATCATTTTATCCTTACGGTACATCAGAAAGGCATAGGCATTTCTCCCGGACCTTCCGACCCTGCCCCGGAGCTGGTACAGCTGTGACAGACCGAAGCGGTCCGCGCCATGGATGATGATGGTATTTACATTCGGGATATCAAGCCCCGTCTCGATAATGGTAGTCGTAACCAGGATATCTATATCCTGCGCCACAAAATCCCGCATCAGCTGCTCCAGCTCCCTGGGAGTCATCTTCCCATGGGCAAAGGCGATGCGCGCATCCGGCAGCAGCTGCATCAGCTCACCGGCTATCCCCTCTATGGAATCCACCCTGTTATAAACATAGTACACCTGTCCTTTACGCGCCAGCTCCCTGCGGCAGGCCTCCTTGACCATTTCCCTGTCATACTCCATGACATAGGTCTGGATAGGTCTCCGGTCCACCGGCGGCTCCCTGAGCAGGCTCATATCACGTATGCCCACAAGGCTCATATGCAGCGTCCGCGGTATGGGCGTGGCCGTAAGCGTCAGCACATCCACCGTCTTCTTCAGCTGCTTGATCTTCTCCTTGTGACGCACTCCGAAACGCTGCTCCTCATCGATCACCAGCAGTCCGAGGCTTCGGAAGCTCACATCTGCAGACAAAATACGGTGGGTCCCGATAACTATATCCACGGAGCCGCTCTTAAGCCCGGCCAGCGTCTCTTTTATCTCCTTCGGGGTACAGAAACGGGACAGCATCCGGACATTCACGGGATATCCCGCAAGCCGGCCGGAAAAGGTATCATAATGCTGCTGGGCCAGGATCGTGGTCGGTACAAGATATGCTACCTGTCTGTTATCCTGAACTGCCTTAAATGCGGCCCGCAGCGCCACCTCCGTCTTACCGAAGCCCACATCCCCGCAGATAAGCCTGTCCATGATCTTCGGAGATTCCATATCCTTCTTCGTATCTGATATGGCCTGCAGCTGATCCTGTGTCTCCTCGTATGGAAATGTTTCCTCAAACTCAGTCTGCCATACCGTATCCTCAGGATACTGATGTCCCTTGCGGTTAAGCCTCTCGGCATAGAGACTGATCAGCTCCTCAGCCATGTTGTCCACATTTTTCCTTACACGGCTGCGGGTCTTCTCCCACTCCGAACCTCCAAGCTTATTAAGCTTCGGCGGATTTGCGGATTTATCGGCATACTTACCTATAACGGACAGCTGGTCCACCGGAATGAACAGCTTTCCGCCATCCGCATAATCAATATTTATATAATCCTTCATGCGCCCGTCGGTCTCAACCTGCTCAATACCCTTGTAGATACCGATACCGTGGCGCTCGTGCACTACATAATCACCGACCGAAAGCTCTCCCAGATGAGCCAGCTCCTCACCGCCCGAAAACTTCTTCTGCTGCCGTCTGGTCTTCTTCTTATCCCTGCGGAACACTTCGGACTCGGTGAGCACCACCAGACCCGCATCAGGCAGTTCGAAACCGGATTCCGGCGCCCCCGTGGTCACCATCACCTCTCCGGGCTTAAGCACTCTGTCAGAGTTCTGCGAGAAGAAGGCAGGGATATCATTTTCCCGAAGTGACTCTGCAAGCCTGTTCCCTCTGGTCTTCGACACAGAAAAGAAAAGGACCGCGTACCCCTTTTCACGGTAGCCCATAAGATCACGTATCAATTCATCCGTATGTCCGCCGTAGGGCATGACGCCCCGCGCACCGCATTCCAGTATCTCCCCCGCATGCGGCGTGTCCTGCCTTATAAAAGCCGTAAATGAGACATCCGTACGAGCCGTCAGTCTCTCCATGATCTCCGAATCGCTGTAAAGGATATCAGCCTGACCCGGCAGGATATAGCCTCCCGAGATCCGCGACTCCATGGCCATCCTGAACTGCTCGAAATATACCCGCGCATGCTCCGCCACATCCGGCGGATCCTGAACATATATCCGTGTATCCTCCGGCAGATAGTCCAGGAAAGACGCGGTCTCATCATAAAAATAATTCACGAGACTGTCCACATTTGACGCCCCGGCAAAGTCTTCCATGCTCTCCCTGACAGCACGCACCGCCTTCGTGATCCGCGCATACTGCTCTGTGTGAAAGCTCTTTTTAAATGCACCCGCCGTCTCCTCGAGTTCCCTCTCGATCTTAGCCATACCGCGGCGGAGCCTCTCTTCGTCAAGAGCAAATTCCGTTGCCGGCAGTATCTCAACCTTCTCGATCTCTTCTACGGAACGCTGTGAACCCGCATCAAACGCACGTATCGATGCTATCTCATCGCCCCAGAGCTCAACACGTACCGGCAGATCCTCGGTCAGCGGAAAGATATCAATGATACCGCCCCTTACCGAGAACTGTCCCGCAACCTCAACAAAGGGTACCGATTCGTAGCCCATTTCCGCAAGCCGCTGACTGACAGCGGTAAGGCGTATCTCCTCTCCCACGGAAAGCCTAAGGGAATGCTCCCTTATCATGCCCGGCGCCGGGATCCTGTCCATAAGTCCTTCCACCGTAAGGATGATGACCGACGGCTCCCCGTCCTGCAGACGCTTTATGATCTCAAGCCTCTTCCGTGCGGCAAGATTACCGTGAACATCCGCGTAATAGAAAAGGACATCCTTCGCAGGGTAGACAAATACATTCCGGTCATAGAAACGGTAATCCTCATAAAGCCGGTCAGCCTGGGTCTCGTCTTTTGCCACCACCAGCACCTGTCCGGCCTCACCCCTGAGGCTTTCCATCAGAAGAGGGAGTACCTGATCAGGAGTACCCCATATATTCACAGGCGTTTTTCCCTTTCGGATTGCTTCCTTCGCCTTTACTATGCAATTCATGCCGGCTGCCGGCACCATTAATGTATCCAATGCTCTTTCCTCATATATCATGCATATTCCTGCGGCGGGTATATGCGCTGCAGCCCGGCGGTTCCCGGTCACCCGTTATATCTGTTCTGGGCTGCGCCTATCCCCGAGGTGATGATCAGTCTCACCGCATCCGCAGCATTACCGCAGGCTTCCCGCATCAGCGGGAGCTCATCCTTAGGGAAATGTCCCAGCACATGATCCGCAAGCTCCATTTCCTCCGGTTTCTTACCCACGCCGACCCTGACTCTTATAAAATCCTCGGTACCTATATGCTGTATGATATTCTTTAATCCGTTATGTCCGCCGGCACTGCCCTTTTCGCGGATCCGTATCCTGCCCACATCCAGGTATACATCGTCGCAGAACACGATCAGATCCTCCTCGGTCACACGATAGAAATGCATCAGTTCCCCGACTGCCTCTCCGGACAGGTTCATATAGGTCTGGGGCATGGCAAGGACCGCCTTCTCGCCCTCAACAAAACCGCGGCCTGTGATACTCTTACCCTCTTTTTTATTCACTGCAATATTGCACTGATCCGCCAATGCGATCAACGCCGAAAAGCCGGCATTATGCCGCGTGCCGGCGTATCTGGTGCCCGGATTCCCCAGGCCGACTATCAGTTTCATGTCTTATGTCTCCTATGCTCTTTCCAGCATGATCCGCTCCGCCTCAAGAAGCTGAGCCTTCGTATTCACACCGATGATATCGTTGATATCTTCAACCGGCATGGCATCCACCCTGCCGCCTGCATTCTTTATGATCTCGATGGTATCTGTCAGATAATACTCTCCCTGTGCATTATTATTGGTGAGCTTTCCGAGGCTCTCCTTCAGCATTGCCGTATCAAAAAGATACATGCCGGAGTTGATCTCCCGGGTCTTAAGCTCCTCCGCCGTACAGTCCTTTGCCTCTGTGATCTTAAGGAAATGTCCTTCCCCGTCTCTGATTATCCTTCCGTAGCTTCCCGGCTCATCAAGTACAGCCGAAAGCACGGTAACTGCATTTCCCGCAGATTCATGGGCAGCGGCGAGCTTCTTCAGCGTTTCCGGCGTGACCAGCGGCGTATCCCCGCAGAGTATCATGGTCGCGCCCTCATCCGGGAGCTGATCCTTTGCGCACATTACCGCATGTCCGGTACCCAGCTGTTCCGTCTGTTCCGCATATAAAACCTCGTTCCCCAGCTCTGCATGAACCTCTTCGCTCTTATAACCGGCGATTACCACGATCCGGTCAGCTCCTGCCTCTTCTGCAGCCCCGATCACATGACGAACCATGGGCTTTCCGGCACATTTGTGAAGTACCTTGGGAAGCTCCGACTCCATCCTCGTTCCCTTACCGGCTGCAAGTATCAATGCAGTTAAATGCTCCATATCATAAATCTCCTTATATTTACTATTTATCCTCTGTCGTTTGAAAAATACATACTGTATCAAGTTTACACAGTTTTCGCGAAATGTCAAGGAAGTGTGACAGGCTGCCGTCCGTACGACCGGTTCTTGGAGTAATGCTCAAACGATCAGGATAATCGTAATTCACCTGCCATCAGGTATAGGCGTAGTACTCCTGCCATCAGGTATAGGCGAAATACTCGTGAGAATAAGAAAAAGCCGGGAAATCCGGCTTTCTCTTTCCTTTCAGAAACGTTACTCTTCAACGTTTTCTTCAGGTTCTTCGAAGGATGTTTGCTCATACTTCTCCAGGATTAATGCCTGAATGGTCTCTCTTGTGGCGGAATTGATCGGGTGTGCTATATCCCTGTATTCTCCGTCGGAAGACTTTCTGCTGGGCATTGCGATGAAGAGACCCTTCTCGCCTTCGATAACCTTGATGTCATGAACCACGAACTCGTTATCGATCGTGATCGATACGACGGCTCTCATCTTGCCCTCTTTGGCAACCCGTCTTACTCTAACATCCGTAATCTGCATGTGACTAAACCTCCTGCGTGTAAATCATTCCTACCGGTATCTGTGCTGTAAATACCGGTTCGGTATAATCCCATCTTTTCCTCTAAAGTGTATAGCGGAAGCTCTTCTCAACAATGATCTTGGGTTTTCCTGCTTCTCCGGTGTGTACAGTATTGGCACGAATGGTATCCCTGGATTCAATGATACAATTCTCCAGATAACAGTTATCGCCTATATGAACATCATTTAAGATGATGGAATTCTTGATCACGCAGTTGTTGCCAACATAAACCTTCTTGAACAGGATCGAATCTTCAACCGTACCGTTTATGATACAGCCGCTTGCGATCAGACTGTTTGTGGCCACTGCATCCCCGTTGTACTTAGCCGGCGGAAGATCCTCCACCTTGGTATATACACCGGGCTGCTGACGGAAGAAGTAATCTCTGATCTCTCCTTTAAGGAAATCCATATTGGTGCGGTAGTAGGAATCTACTGAACCGATATTTCTCCAATAGGTCTCCAGCCGGAAAGCATTGATCTTCTTCACGTTCTTGTAACGGATCAGGATGTCCTTAACGAAATCCGTCCTGCCTTCTGCTGCGCAGGATTCCAGCAGCTCGATCAGCTGCCGGCGGCGGATCACATAAACTCCGATGGACACCGTTCCGGTCTCCGCTACAATGGGCTTCTCCTCAAAATCCTCTACGCGGTTGTTGTCTCCTAACTTTACAACACCGAAGCGGCTGATGTCATCCTCATCCGGGGAGAGGTCCTTGGTTACTATGGTGATGTCGGCGCCCTTTGCTATATGGTCCTCCAGCACCTTATTATAATCCAGCTTGTAGATTCCGTCGCCGGATGCGATAACCACATACGGTTCATGTGCATCCTTCAGGAAATTGATATTCTGGTAAAGTGCATCGGCTGTACCTTTATACCAGTAACTGTTTGTTGTCGTGATGGTCGGGGTGAAGATGTACAGCCCGCCCTGCTTTCTTCCGAAATCCCACCATTTTGATGAGTTAAGGTGTTCATTCAGGGATCTTGAATTGTACTGTGTATATACGGCAACCCGCTGGATATGGGAATTGGACATATTCGACAGTGCAAAATCGATTGCTCTGTAGCATCCCGCCACCGGCATAGCCGCAACAGCACGCTTTGCGGAAAGCTCCTCCATCCTGCTGCTGTTTCCGCCTGCTAAAATGATTCCGATCGCTCTCATATCTACTCACCTGCCTTTATAATACTGGAACCACTTGCAAGTTCACCGCCGGGATACTCGTCCTTCGTGGTCGTGCCGATAATTGCCGTATTCTTTCCGATGGTAACGCCATCGGGAATCACGGAATTCTCACCTATCGTTGCCAGTCCAAATGCATAGATATGCGGTGCGAAGTCATTGGGAGCTTCCTCTCCGACACCGAGCTTAACATCTTTTCCTACCTGTACGCCCTCAGCCAGGATAGCCTTGTCGAGCACACAGTCCTCACCGATCGTAACACCATTCATGATAATGGAGTTCTTTACGACCGTTCCCTTTCCGATAGTAACACCGGAACCGATCACCGAATTCTCCACATCGCCGTGGATCTCGGTACCTTCGCCTACGATGGACTTAGCCACCCGGCTGCCGGCTGCAATATACTGGGGCGGAAGGTTGTCGCTCTTGGTGTAGATCCTCCAGAATTCCTCATAAAGGTTGAATTCGGGAATGATATCCACCAGCTCCATATTTGCTTCCCAGTAAGAACCGAGGGTTCCCACATCCTTCCAGTATCCCTTGAAATCATAAGCACAGATCTTCTTACCCTGCTCATGAATGTGGGGGATGATATGCTTTCCGAAATCACAGGACGGTACGTCCTTCATCTCGATCAGCGCATCCCTGAGTACCGGCCAGCTGAAGATATAGATACCCATGGAAGCCTTGTTGCTGCGCGGCTTCGCGGGCTTTTCTTCAAATTCATGGATCACACCCTGATCATCAGTGATCACCACTCCGAAGCGGCTTGCTTCCTCAATTGGCACCTGATATGTAGCGAGCGTGGCATCCGCATGAGAGGACTTATGATAATCAAGCATAACCTCGTAGTCCATTTTATAAATATGGTCGCCTGACAGGATCAGCACATAATCGGGATTATAGTATTCCATATATTCCAGATTCTGATAGATCGCATTTGCCGTTCCCGTATACCACTGACTGCTGCCGCTCTTCTCATAAGGAGGAAGAACCGTAACGCCGCCGAAGTTCCTGTCCAGATCCCAGGGCATACCGATGCCGATATGCTGGTTCAGCCGGAGAGGACGATACTGGGTAAGGACACCGACCGTATCTACGCCGGAATTAATACAGTTACTGAGCGGGAAATCGATGATCTTATACTTTCCGCCGAACGCAACCGCCGGCTTTGCAAGCTTCGAAGTTAGAACACCGAGACGGCTTCCCTGGCCCCCTGCAAGAAGCATTGCAATCATTTCCTTCTTAACCATAAAGTCACCCCTTTTTAGCATACTTTCCGTCCGTAGCGGACAGAAGCACATATTCACCGTGTGGACCCGCCATACGGCACATGCTTAATTATACCATGACTACGCGGAAATAAAAACCCCTTTTTTCGTCAATATTTCCAATCCACGGTACAAAAACTGAAATGTGTTGTGTAGTTTTCATCATTTCTGGATTTACATCCTAAGAACATAGAGAAATCTGTACAATTTTTCATGAACAAAATGTACAAAGCGACAATAGAAAGCTTAGTTATGCAAACAGGTTGTCAGCTTTCTTTTGCGGTTTTGGCTGTTTCCGTCACAGCCGATACCAGTCCCGTAACGCTCGCCAGTTCAGTAGGAATGATGAGCTTTGTAGCCTTGCCGTCCGCTGCTCTTTTGAAAGCTTCCAGGCTGCGTATCTTCAGAACCTCCTCGGAAGGAGCAGCTTCATTCAGCATGCGGATACCGTCCGCCTCGGCCTGCTGCACCTTGACGATAGCCAGAGCCTCGCCTTCCGCGCGTTTGATCCTGGCCTCACGATCCGCCTCGGCCCTGAGGATCTGCGCCTGCTTATCGGCTTCCGCCGCAAGGATCGCCGATTGCTTGTCAGCCTCTGCCTTGAGGATCTTTGCTTCCTTCTCACCTTCGGAGATAAGCACTGCCGAGCGCTTCTCACCTTCCGCACGAAGGATCTGTTCACGTCTCTCGCGCTCTGCTTTCATCTGCTTCTCCATGGCCTCACGGATAGCAACGGGAGGAATAATATTCTTCAGCTCCACACGGGTAACCTTGATACCCCACGGATCCGTAGCCACATCCAGTATGGAGCGCATCTGTGTATTTATGGTTTCCCTCGACGTAAGGGTCTGGTCCAGCTCCAGATCACCGATGATATTTCGAAGTGTGGTAGCCGTCAGATTCTCGATAGCGGCAATGGGATATTCCACGCCGTAGCAGTAAAGCTTGGGATCGGTGATCTGATAGAAGAGTACCGTATCGATCTGCATGGTTACATTATCCTTGGTGATAACCGGCTGCGGCGGGAAATCCGCAACCTGTTCCTTCAGGGATACTACTCTTGCAACACGGTCGAAAATGGGCCATTTCATATGGAAGCCCACGCCCCATGTTGTCTGATATGTACCGAAGCGCTCTACGACATATGCCGTTGCCTGCTTAACTACTCTGACTGATCCGCACAGGATCAGAACAACCAGTACAAGTATGATTATTATAGCAATTGATGGTTCCATACCTTACTCCTTTCCACTGCCCGATTATTGTTACTGTTCACGGCCGCGGTGATCACTTCTCCGACGGTTCCACGATCAGCCTGGTGCCCTCGATGCGAAGGATCTTTACCGGGGTATCCTTCTTTATCACGGCGCCGTCTTCACTTACCGCTCTCCACTCGACATCCCGTATCTTTATCTGGCCGGTCGCTTTACCGGGGCCGATATCCGAAAGCACCGGATATATCTCGCCTATCATCTCGTCGGCATTAGTGGGTGTCACCTCTACCTTCAGCTTCTTCTTCATCAACGGCTTCAGCGCAAGAAGCAAAATGACCGAAAGCACCATGAAAATAACGATCTGCACCGTTATGCTCACGCCGCAGTAGGCCGCAATGGCCGCAACCAGCGCACCGCCGGCAAACCAGATCGAAGTCATGTCTACCGTCATGATCTCCACTATTATCGCAAATGCCATGACACCGACCCATATTGTTCCCTGTATAACTTCCGGACTCATTACCGCTCCTTTCCGCTTTATGATACCCGGGATCCCCGGAATGACAGCGCCTTAACCCTTATAATAGTTTATCAGGCAGCCCTTCTCGATGATCTCTCTTTCGTCATCCGTAAGATCTCCCAGAGTAAATGTCAGCTCCTTCATACCCTTATTAACCACATACGCCCTGATCTCGCTCTTCTTCTCCTTTACCGCATCCAGAATACCGGGAACAAATACATAATCGTCCACATCGAATTCATAATCCTCATCCAGCACGAAGGGAAGCATACCCCAGTTGATAAGGTTCGAACGATAACGCTTAGTGGCGTATTCCTTAGCGATATTAGCCCAGCCGCCAAGCACCTTCTGGCAGGATGCGGCCTGCTCACGGGCAGAGCCGTCGCCCGGCTTTATTGCATATATGGTACTTCCGAACCCAAGAGCGGATCCGTCAACCTCCGGGAAGCTTTCCTTTACAGTCTGTACGATGCCCTTCAGTTCCTCTGAGATCCTGCAGAGACATTCACCCGCCTCGCGCGCTCTCTCCTGGGCCTGTACAGCCTTTGCACGTCCCACATATTCGGGATCCTTCCGGGACAGCGTAAACTCCGCAAGTCCGATGGGATTGGAACGGAAGGACGAGGTCTCACCCGAGGGGATCAGCTCATCCGTCGTTGTAACGGGATCCATGATCACGGAAGCCACCTTCAGCAGCAGATCCTTTGTGAGCGGGATCATTTCCGGCCAGTCCTTGATATTCGGGCCGAACCGGATATCCGTCTCCGGTCTGGGATTGCCCCAGCCGTTATAAACGCGGTTATCATAAATGTTCCTGTCAAAGAAATACGTCGGTCCCGTGAGCTCGTAATCGAGATCCGTAGCCGGAGTGAGATATCCCTTATTGACAGCCGTTGCGGCGATGGATCTTGCATCCATCAGGGCTACGGAAGATATCTGTCCGTTCTGGATCTTGGAACCTTCGCGGTTGGGGAAGTTCCTGGTGGAATGCCTGATGGAGAAGGCATTATTAGCAGGCGTGTCTCCCGCACCGAAGCAGGGGCCGCAGAAAGCGGTCTTCACGATGGCGCCGGTAGAGAGCAGATCCGCAACCATGCCGTTCTTTGCCAGCTGCATCATTATCGGCGTACTTGCCGGATATACGGAAAGAGTGAACTCATCAGATCCGATGAAATGTCCTCTCAGGATATCCGCAGCCTCACAGATATTCTCATATCCGCCGCCGGCGCATCCGGCGATGATACCCTGATCCACGTAAAGCCTTCCGTCCCGTATCTTATCAGTAAGTTTGAAATCAACATTTCCGGTAAGCTGCTTTTTACCCTTCTCCTCAACATCGTGCAGGATATCCTCGAGATCTGCATTCAGCTCCTCGATGGTATAAACGTTGCTCGGATGGAAGGGCATGGCGATCATGGGTTTGATCCGGGACAGATCCACGTAGATCGCGCCGTCGTAATAAGCGCCGTCAGCCGGCTTCAGCTCCTTATAAGCCTCCGGACGATAATGGGTATCGTACCAGCGCCTTGTCTCCTCATCCGTCTGCCAGATGGAAGAAAGGCAGGTGGTCTCGGTGGTCATTACATCTATGCCTATACGATAATCCGTGGACAGTTTGGACACACCGGGGCCCACAAATTCCATAACCTTATTCTTTACATATCCGTTTGCAAATGTTGCGCCTATCAGAGCAAGAGCCACATCCTGCGGACCTACTCCCTTCATGGGCTCGCCGTCCAGATATACAGCTACAACACCGGGGCGCTTAACATCATAGGTCTTGCCCAAAAGCTGCTTTGCAAGCTCACCGCCGCCTTCACCGATGGCCATGGTCCCCAGGGCGCCGTAACGGGTGTGGCTGTCGGAACCGAGGATCATGGCGCCGCACTCCGCAAGCGCCTCTCTCGCATACTGGTGGATGACCGCCTGGTGAGGGGGAACATAGATACCGCCGTATTTCTTGGCACAGGAAAGACCAAACATGTGGTCATCCTCATTTATCGTTCCTCCGACCGCACAAAGTGAATTGTGACAGTTGGTGAGAACATAGGGGATGGGGAATTCCTTAAGTCCCGAAGCCCTTGCGGTCTGGATGATACCAACAAAAGTGATATCATGGGAAGTAAGCTTGTCAAATTTGATCTTAAGCCCTTCCATGTCCTCTGCTGTGTTGTGCTTCTTCAGGATACCATATGCCATGGTTCCCTTTGCTGCCTCTTCCTTAGCGGTACCTGCCGCCTCCTGCTCAGGGACAAGCTTCCCGTCCACAAGATACGCACCGGCTTCGAATAACTTTACCATTTTTATAAGTTCCTCCTGTTATTGTTTTATTGACTGCTTTTAATATAGCTGTCATAATCGCTTACATATGCTCCGAAGGGGAGAGAATCCCCGGCTTTACTGCTGTCCACGCCCCTTTTGATCTCCTCGAATTCCTCAAGGGATATCTCTTTCAGATCTTCAACCCCTTCTCCGTAGAGATACATATGTTCTCCATCGGTTTCCTGATCGATCGCATAGGTACTCACGTACAGATCCTCGCGGGCAAGATGATACACCACTATATATTCACGCCTTGCGCCGTCAGCGTCATTCTCACCCTCGTAAATGAATTCGTGCTTTGAACTCACGGAAGAAAAACCGAAAAGATAACACAGGAATTCCGCATGCCCGTCAAGATAAGAGTAGATAAATACCTTGTTCTTCCCGTTGTCGAAGACCAGCTCGGGAATGTCATCATTGTTTATATCAAGAAGCAGTATACGATCCGGCTTCACTTCATCGAAATCCTTTATTGCCGTATCATCTCCGGAGGTCTGGTCATATGCTTTCCAGAAGTCCTGTTCCACCGTGGCAGCCCAGTCTTCCATAATACCGAGATATGCCTTCTGCCATTCCGTAAGACCCGCCTCTTCGATGGCGGATACATCGAAATCCTCCCCGAACCTTTCCTTAAGCTGCCTTACTATTACCTCTGCGCTGTCCCTGTCGCCTTTACTCATATATTCGATCGCCAGCTGCGGATAGAATTCCCTTGCCTTTTTGTCAAGCTCCCCGCTCTTCTTTTCAAAGGCATCCTTCCATGCGGCGTAGAAATCATTGTTCTGATACAACTCACGAACGGAATCCAGGTAGCTCATCGCTTCGAAATACCTGTCTCCGTCCTCATATTCCACTATCCTGCTCATTTCCGAGCTGAAAAGCTCGTCATAATATATCTGGTTTCTCAGTTCCGAAACATAATCGCTGTCCCAGAAGTCATCGGCACAGTATATGTATCTCTGTGCCGTCTTCATATCAAGGTTTCCTTCCTTATATGCAGTGTATTTTTCCTTCAGATAAGAATCAAGAAATGCATCGATATTCCTCTGATATTTCAGCTCTGTGGCATCATCCCATAAATACTCAATGTAAGTGCCGTCAGATGCCTTGATCCTGTACAGATCCTTGAACTTGTCCCTCTCCCTGTAATATGCATCTCCGGTGTCGTAGATCCCGACACCCTTTTCATAGCTTTCAAGCAGCAGCGGTTCCTGCACCATAGTGAGGGAATCCGCAGTAAAACCCTTGTATTTTCTTATGGTTTCCACATTTTCGTATACTGACAGCATGGAATCATAGGATTTCAGTCCCGCCGCATACTGATTGTGGGTGTAAACAACGATATCCTTCACCTCGTCCTTAAGACTCTCCACCGTTTCTGCGGAAAAGCCCTCAAGATACTCAGCGATCTTTTCCTTGTTTCCCTCAAAGACCGCATCAAGGAACTTTTTCTCTTTAGTCTTAGGGAGAAGATATACGAAGACAAAAATAACGGATGCTACTGCAAGAAGTATCGATATAAATGTCATTATCATCCATTTCTTCATACATCTTCTCCCTTCAGATACTATTCCGAGTAACTGTAAATATAGTCCTCATACTTTGCGATCTCAGCGCCTACCGGCAGCTGGCCCTTCATGCGGCCCTCGATCTTCTCCTGGTTCTTCTTGTACTCGTCCTCACTGACCTGCTGCACATCACCGTCATCGGACATTATTACGTATGCGTACTGATCATTCTGATAAGCATATGCAATAGCATTTGAAAGTGACCATGTGTTTTTCTTGAATTTGATCAGGGCTTCCGCAATGATATTAGCCCCATCAACCTCCTGAGACGCGCCGACTATCATTTCTCCCTTTCCTCCGACACCCATGGGAGCGATGTAACCTGTATAGATCACCGAAGAATCATCATAGGTATACACTGCTACGTATTCCGTACCCCTCAGGAACATTTCCGGAATACCGTTCTTATCCACATCGTACAGGGTAACATACTTCGCATCCAGATCCGCCATGGTGATCGCGTCGGGATTGTACAGCTCCGCAGTTATGTATCCGTTATCCACTGCGGCGGCCATATCATTTGCCAGATTATTCTGCCAGTCGGCCATAAATGCAACATATGCCTTCTGCCAGTCTGCGTGACTGTTCTCCAGGATAGCAGCCTCTATCGGTGATACATCCACATCATCTCCGAAGCGTTCCCTGAGTTTACCCATAATATACTCCGCTTCGTAGCTGTCACCCGAATTTGCATATTCCACAGCCTGCTGAACATAGTAGGTTTTGGCCTGCTCGGACGCCTGTTTCTTTATCTCCTCAAACTTGTCCTCCCATCTGGACCATGCGTGTTCTTTTGAATAATTATTCTTGACACTCTCCACATCATCTATGACATCGAAATACTGTTTTTCTTCATATTGGTTATGGAGTGTTTCAAATCTGCCCCGCAGATAATTATCATAATAGAGTTCGTTTGAGATCTCATAGGCATATTCGGAATACCACAGACTGGATGCAACATCGGCTGCGGCCTTGATATCGCCGTATTCGATGCTGCCCGCTTCGTATTCCTCGTACTTCTTTTTCAGTTCGGCGTCAAGCGTTGTCTCGTATGCCTTTTCATAAGCATCCAACTGGGTTCTTTCCCAGCCATACTTGAGGCTCAGATTATCGTTATACTCAACATCACGATAATTATCGAATTCATCCCTCTTGCTTCTGAACTTATCATTATCTCCGTTTTCGCCGTAGACCTTAAGCGCTTCCTGATAGGTCTCGACCATCTTCGGAACATTTATCCTGATAAATGCATCCGCAGTCAGTCCTTCATAGGGAGTGATCTCTTCAACAGTCTCCATGACTTTGTACATATCATCATAGGACTTTTTACCGTCGATATACTGATTTGCGGTATAAACAACGATATCCTTAACATCTTCCTTAAGGCTGTTCCTCTCTTCAATTGTTTTTTCCCTGAAAAGTTTTTCAGCCTGTTCGACATCTCCGTCGGCGATCGCCTTAAGTGCCTTGTTTTTATTCATTGAAGGCAGTACCCAGACAAAAAACAGCACTATGGAAGCTGCGATGAACACGAAGGAAATGACAGTAATGATCATCCATTTTTTACTCTTCACTGTTTATTCCTCCGTTTCTGTCTGTTCCTCTGTTGTCAGTTCCATTGTAGCAGGCTCCGGTGCTCCCGCAACCGTATGATAGCCTTCCGCTGCGGCACCCTTGTACTCACCCTTAGGGAGGATCACAAAGATCACCACCAGGGCCACAACCGCAAGCACGCAAACGATAGCCGTGATACAGCTTACCAGGCCGACCTTCTTCCATACAGCTTCGGTCTTTGCAGGATCCTTAGGCGGTCTTGGCGGCCTCACATAGGCATTCGGCACAGGTGCGCCATACTGACCTGTCATCTGCTGGTTGGGATACATTCCCTGGGGATATGGCTGCTGACCCTGCGGTCCCTGTCCATATGGCTGCTGGCCCTGCGGTCCCATCGGCTGACCCTGCTGATACGGCATACGGCCCTGAGGATAGGGCTGGCCCTGTTGATACTGCGGCTGTCCCTGCATTCCCTGCCCATACGGTTGCTGGCCCTGCGGTCCCATCGGCTGTCCCTGCATTCCCTGTCCATACGGTTGCTGGCCCTGCGGTCCCATCGGCTGGCCCTGCATTCCCTGTCCATATGGCGGCTGGCCCTGCGGTCCCATCGGTCTGCCCTGGGGATTCATCGGCTGGCCCTGCGGACCTTGTGGTCCCATTGGCCTGCCCTGCTGATTCATCGGCTGGCCCTGCGGACCCTGTGGTCCCATCGGCCTGCCCTGGAGATTCATAGGCTGACCCTGCGGACCTTGTGGTCCCATCGGTCTGCCCTGGGGATTCATCGGCTGGCCCTGCGGGCCTTGCGGTCCCATCGGTCTGCCCTGCTGATTCATCGGCTGACCCTGCGGACCCTGTGGTCCCATCGGTCTGCCCTGCTGATTCATCGGCTGACCCTGGGGATTCATCGGCTGACCCTGCTGAACCTGTGGTCCCTGCGGACCCATAGCCGGATTCTTCGGTTCCTGCGGATTCATTGCCGGATTAACCGGACCCATCGCCGGACCCTGCGGTCCCATCGCCGGATTCTTCGGTTCCTGCGGATTCATCGCCGGACCCTGCGGTCCCATCGCCGGATTCTTCGGTTCCTGCGGATTCATTGCCGGATTAACCGGCTTCGGTCCTGCCGGTCCCATCGCCGGATTCTGCGGACCCATCACCGGACCCTGCTCATTCATTGCAGGATTAACCGGTTTTTCTTCCTGTACAGGATTCTCAGGCTTCATATCCCCAGCAACATTATCCGCTGTCTCAGTCCCGGTCTCTTCCACCGGGCTCTCCGATACTATTTTCTCTGCCTTTGGCTCTTCAGCCGGGCTCCCGGTCATCGGTTCCTCTGACGGCTCTGCCTTCGGCTCTTCAGCCGGGCTCCCGGTCTTCGGTTCCTCTAACGGATTTCCGATCTCCGGAGTCATCTGATCTTTCTCTTCCATGTAATTCTCCTCTTAATCTGCTAGTCTGTCAGAATGTTCCTGAGCTTCCTCCGTGCGTGTCTCCGGAAGATGAGGTAAATGTACTGCTTCCTCCGCCGCTGCCCGATGAGCGTTCTATCCTGCGGAATTCCCTGTGCACCAGGAAATCATGGGCACCGGTGATACTTGATCCTGTAAGATAACCGGTTGCGTTCTTAGCTTCCTTAACAGTCTTGGTCTCTGACTTAAGGAGTGAAGCGCGGCCAAAGCCTATACCGAGACCGGCCAGTATGGAAATGATCGCATCCCTCACACCCGCGAAAGGTTTCTTCGGAAGATTTCCGTTGTCATAGGGCTTACCCTTCTCATACTGTTTCAGATAATCATCTGCATAGTCGGCAAACTTCTTAAATGCATCAAAATAATTATTTTCACTCAGCAGATCCCTGAGCTGCTCGGTGATCCATTCCTGACCCGCATCCGTAAAAGCACGGATACAGGTTCCCTTGGTAGCGATCGCCCAGTTTCTGCTCTCCATGCTGAGCATGTACACAAGGCCGTTCTGATCATATCCGTTTTCGTCATAGTAGTCGGCCGCATACAGCTTCGCATCCTTGCCTCCAAGGCTCTTATTCGTATAGATCACTACATCAACGCCATGAGCAGAAGATATCTTGTCCAGTTTTTCGGACAACTGCTGATACTCAGATGAACTCAGCAGTCCCGCATCATCCACCACATGATTCCCCGCTGCCGCTGCCGGCCTCGGAAGAAAGATCGCAGCCAGGAAAAGAAATGCAGCAAAGGCAAGGAACAGGATGCTGTGTCTGTCTAACTTTCTCATATTCCCACCTCCTTACCGTATCCACCATATAAAGAAACAAACAGCAAACACGATGAGAGCCGTTACGATGGCAGTAGTAAAGAAATACTTCTTATACAGCGATTTATCATAAGGCAGATCACCGATGAACTTACCCGTCTGTCCATTCATGGCGAAACGATACTGGTTGCCGTTCCATGTGGTATTAAGGATCCACACGGGAAGAAGAGCATAATGCGATGATGAGTTCTGCACCTCCACATTTGACTGTTCCAGGGAGTGTGTATCAAATTCATGAAGCGAATCTCCCAGCACCTGCTCGGCGCTGCTGCGGATACGCTGCAGGCCGCGTTTCATGCAGTCCTCGGGAGATACATCATATTTATCCGCCATGAATCCGGCCAGATATGCCGTGGAAAATGCAACTGCTTCCGACATGTCAAAGGGTTCTATGGAGTCCATCATGGCATCCTCCATCTTCGATGCGGCATCCACCGGGATAGCCTCGAAGGAAAGATCTCCGGACCGGTATACCTCAAAATGCTCGATCTCCTCGCCGTCACGTATCCTGCGGGTACGGGTTGCGGAGAATCTTGCCTCCGCGAAGCAGTCCGCATCAAAAAGCCAGAACGGGACATAGAGCCCCTTTATCTCATCGATATGCTTCTGATTCTTGAATACCGGCGGAACCAGCTTCTTACTTGAAACGAACTCGTTCAGCTTCTCCTTAGCGGTCTTCTTGTCGATCTTAAAGGGGATCAGAAGCTCGGGCTTCATCATACCCGAGAACTGATCATTACGTATAATGGGGCTGTCGCAGTAAGGGCAGTTGGTGGAAGCAAGGGTATCATCGCCCACAACTTCACCGCCGCAGTTCTTGCATATATAAGACATAAGGCCGTCTTCATTAACGTTCCACTGCTGTGTCTCACTCATCTCGAGTGTCTGATCTTCGTTAAATGTACCGACCTGCGGAGCCTCTCCGTCAGATCCCTGTGCCGAGCCGCCCTGCGGAGTCTGCTGCTGAGCCTGCATAGCCTGATCGTATGCCGCAGGATCATAGGAAGCCCCGCACCACGGGCAGATCAGCTTCTGGGTCTTACTGTCAAACTCCATTGAGCCGTTACAGTTTTGACATTTGTATTCCATGTATTTCCATCCTTTTCCTTTTGCCAAAAACGATATTATGATGCGGGGGCAAAAGGTATTTCACCCCCGGCCGATGCTTCGCAGCACGCACACTACGTGCGCTATGTAACCTTCTATTTAACCAGGTCGTTGTCGTCAAATGGGTCGCCGCATTCAGGGCAGAATTTCGGCGGATTTGCGGGATCTTCCGGCTCCCAGCCGCACTTATCGCATTTATACTTGGGGGTACCTGCCGGCTTGGGTGTTCCGCAGTTGGAGCAGAACTTGCCCTTATTTACAGTGCCGCAGCTGCAGGTCCAGCCTTCCGGAGCTATAGGCTTCGGCGTTCCGCACTCGGGACAGAACTTTCCATTAGCTGTCGCGCCGCACTTGGGGCATTTCCAGCCGCCTGCCGCCGGAGCGGGCTGTGCGGGCACTACCTGCTGAGGTGCCTGAGCCGCCTGCTGCTGAGCCATCTGCTGTTGCTGCATACCCATCGCATAAAGATTCTGGGCATTCATTCCGCCTGCCTGCTGAGCCATGTTCATACCCATAAAGCCCATCATAGCTCCGCCTGCATTTCCGGCTGCGGTCTGCATGGAATCCTGGGTTGCGCCAACCAGAGCGGCAGCTCCCATGGTAGGATCACGGTACATTGCATTACGCTGTGCCGTCTTGATCATATCCTCATCTTCCTTCGGAAGGGTGATGGGATTCATGGCGATGCTCATAACCATGAGACCTCTCTGACCCCACTTTACGGAAAGCGCCTTATTTATCGCATCCTTCAGATCGGAAGTATGGGTCTGGATCTGGTTCGGACGCATTTCAAGATCGGACAGATGTCCGAAAGCTTCCGGAAGCGCATCGATGAACTCTGCCTTCAGCTGAGCCTCGATCTCACTCTTAAGATACTCATCGGATACATTTCCGGCCACATTCTTATAGAAAAGCAGAGGATCGGTCATTACAAAGGAATAAGTTCCGGAGCAGCGGACCGATACATCCACATCCAGACCTATACGTGAATCAACCACGCGGAAGGGAACCGGACTGGGAGTACCGAACTTGTTGTCCATGATCTCCTTGGTATTGAAATAATACACTCTCTGATCCTTACCTGTATCTCCGCCGTATGCAAAACGCTTTGCAAAGGTCTTGAAGGTATTTATGATGCCCTTGCCGAGACCGCCATAGAAAATACTGGGCTCAGTAGACTTGTCATAGGTGTACTCGCCCGGAACCGCACAAAGCTCAACGATCTCACCCTGTTCAACAATGATCATACACTGTCCGTCCGCAACGGCTATACCTGATCCGTTGGAAATGATATTGTCATTCCCCTTTGTATTGGAAGAACGTTTCCCCTGCTGCTTCTGCCCCTTCTTGATAAGCACATCCCCCGGAAGTGCCTCACAGTAGAAAAACTCCAGCCACTGATCCGCGAGAGTTCCGCCGGCTGCTCCGAGTGCTGCTGAGATAAGACCCATAATGATAACCTCCTCTTTGGTTTAAATGATTTTAGCCTCCTGATATCTGGACCCCCAGGAGCCATCAGTAACTATACGGTATACCTGTCCCATCTTATTGGACATACAAAGTATATTATAGCGATTTCCCAAGAAAATAGCAAGAATTACATGTCATTCCGGGCTGTCTTCCCGGATAACGGATCCGGCTTTCAGCAAGGGTGAAGAAACCGGAAAATGAGTCATGCCCGCCTGCCGGTCGTATCGCGCAGAAAAAAAGAGACCCTCGCACAATGCGAAAGTCCCTTTTTCATGACCCGGGGCAGAGCCCGGATGGAAAGTCCTATTTCTGCATGATCCATTCCCAGTAGTTACCGATATGTTCCCGTGCCGAATCGTAGCCCAGCCAGCCGGAAATAAGATTAACCGTATAGCGCCAGGGCAGGGATTTGAAAACTATCTTTGCACGCAGAGGATGCAGCATGACCTTGTCAAAATGCCTCTGCATCCGCAGCAGATCCGGAAGTATCCGCTCCGTCAGCTCGTTCACGGCTACTGTTTTGAAACCTGCCGTGCCAAAATGCTCGCTCCACTCATCCTTGGATTCAATCAGAGCCGCAGCGCTTCCTTTTGCCACTACCTTCATAGCGATCTGCTTTTCTCTGCTGTAGGTCTCAAAAGCGTCGGTCGTCGCATAATCATATACCAGGAAGTGTCCGCCCGGCTTCAGGATCCGGAAAGCCTCAGCCATGATCTTATCCTTGTCCTCCTTGCCGTTATGCACGATGGTCTCGATGGCATAGATGACATCGAAGGTATTGTCCTCAAATTCGGGAAGCGAGGAATAATTCCGTTCCAGAATATGGATATTGGGCTTTGAAGGTATTTCTTCATTTTCCACAGGGCAAAGGTCAACCCCGTAAAACTCAATGTCAGGATGAAGCTCGGCCAGATGAACGAGATTTTCTCCAAACCCCGACCCTAACTCCAGAACCTTATCCCCGGGCTTTGCGAAGCTTGCTGCCGTTTCCGGCTGGTAATACATATCATCGATGGTGTAGGTAGCACCATCCTTCGATACGATGAAATGCATATTGCCCCTTCCGGAATAAATGCGGCGGTAATTTGCATGATTCTGTTTGAAGTATGCAACTATGCTTTCCGGATCATTATCTCCCTCGGTCACAAATTTATCCAGATCGATAAATTCTTCCATATAGTGGACTTTTTCTGTAACTGTCGTAAGATTCGGCTTATTTCCCATTTCATATCCTTTCTTCATAAGTCCCCGAAGAGACTGCTTTAACCAAAGACTATTTTGCCGCGAGGTAAAGCAGATCCTCCCACCTCTTATCAACCTCAGTTTGGAACTGTTCGATAAGCTTTTCATTGCCGGGCTTGAAAAGATGCTTGAATCTTCCCTGAACACGAAGGAAGTCCTCGATGGGAAGCTTGTGCTTGGGCTCATAGTTTATGATCCACTTGCCCTCGACCACCTCAAACAGCGGCCAGTAGCAGGTATCGATAGCGAGCTTGCAGATATTTGCGATATCCGAAGTTTCATAACGCCAGCCTCTCGGGCAGGGTGCCAGGACATTAAGAAAAGCAGCGCCCGGCGTGTAGATGGCCTTCTCGGCTTTCTCATAAAGATCCTTCATCATCGGCGTAAAGGTAGACTGTCCGACATAGGGAATATTATGTGCGGCAATGATCCGCGCAAGATCCTTGCGGCTCTGCATCTTGCCGTTGCTCACATTTCCGACGGGGGTGGTCGTGGTATCCGCATACATAGGTGTTGCGGAGGACCTCTGAATACCGGTATTCATGTATGCCCCGTTATCATAGCATACATAGACCATATCGTGTCCGCGCTCCATGGCGCCGGAAAGAGACTGGAGACCTATATCATAGGTTCCGCCGTCGCCGCCGAAGGTGATGAACTTATAAGTATCATCTATCCTTCCGCGTTTTTTAAGTGCATGGTAGGCTGTCTCAACGCCGGAAAGCGTCGCGCCCGCACACGCAAAGGCGTTATGGATGTAGCTGTCCTCATATGAGGTATAGGGATACATGAACGAGGATACCTCAAGGCAGCCGGTAGCATTTCCGATAACCGCATGATCCTCCGGCTTCAGCGCCCGGAGCACGGTGCGGACGGTAATACCCGCGCCGCAGCCGGCGCAGAGTCTGTGTCCGGGAGCAAGGCGTTCCGGCTTATTCATGACTTCTTTAAATTTGAATGGCATGTCCTTTCCTCCCTACTTCCTTAATCCTATATACCTGAACTGTTCCACAGGAGTCCCGTTGTCGATAAGACCAAGGAGATCCTCAAACACTGAAACAGCTGATTCATCAGTGAAATCACGGCCTGCAAGGCCATAAAAATAATTGATCGCCGGGATGCTGAGCCCCGCATCCAGCATGGCAGCCTTAAGCTCGGAACCGAGAGGCCCGCCGCAGCCGCTGAAGCTCTCCGCACGGTCAAGGACAGCCACCGCAGAAACACCCTTAAGTGCTTCAGCCAGCTCCTCACCCGGGAAAGGACGGAACACGCGCACCTTGATCATGCCGACATCAATACCCTTATCGCGCAGGATATCCACGGCATTCTTTGTATTTCCCGCTGCTGAACCGATGATCACGATGGCAGCGCGGGCGCCCTCCATGCGGTACTCCTCAAAAAGGCCGTACTTCCTGCCTGACAGCTTCTCAAAGCGCTCGCATACCTCAAGGATAACTTCCTTAGCCTTCAGCATGGCAAGACGCTGATTCATCTTCGTCTCCATGTAGAATGGCGAATTCGCATATGGGCCGACAGCCATTGGCATATCGGCATTCAGCAGGAAATTCTCCGGCTGATAGATGCCCACGAAATCTCTTACGCTCTCTGTATCCATGGTTTCAATATTCATAACCGCATGACTGGTGATGAAACCATCCTGGCACACCATCATCGGCAGCATAACCTCGGGATGCTCGGTTACGGGATATGCCATGATGAAATTATCATAAGCCTCCTGGTTGGTCTCGGCATAGATCTGGATCCATCCCGAATCCCTGGCTCCCATGGTATCCGAATGGTCACAATTGATATTGATGGGGCCTGTCAGCGCACGGTTAACGGCGCACAGCACAACCGGCAGCCTGTCGGAGGCTGCAATGTAAAGCTCCTCCCACATGAAGGCAAGTCCGCAGGAAGAGGTCGCAGTAAGCGCTCTTGCACCCGCTGCAGACGCGCCGATAACGGCAGACATGGAACTGTGCTCCGACTCCACCGGTATAAATTCAGTATCGATCTCACCATTTGCAATAAATGTCGAGACCATCTGGGGTATCTCCGTCGAAGGAGTAATGGGAAATGCAGGCATAACATCCGGATTAACCTGCTTTATTGCAAGAGCAACCGCCTCATTTCCGGACATACGGTCTCTGGTACTTACCATCTTACAAACCCTCCTTCATGGAAATAGCCCGGAAGCTGCAGACTGCCGCGCATATGCCGCAGCCCTTGCAGTGATCATAATCAAAATCCTGCCGCTTGCCATCCTCTACCGGAATACAGCTGTCGGGACACATGGGAGCGCAGAGCAGGCACTGGGCACATTTTTCCCAGTTCATAACGGGCGTCTGGGTCCTCCACTCGCCGGTCTTGAACTCCCTGGAACCGCCGCCGCCATAGATCTGGTCACCCATGGTAATATCTGTGTAGGGGGCCGTCTCATTTACTTTACTGATATCGGTTCTCTCTTTATTGGCCATCACTGCACCTCCGTAAATCCGCGCTCAAGAGCACGCATATTTCCTTCGATAACCTCCGGCTTCTTGGCAAACTTATGCTGATATGAGGCATACATCTGCTTCATGAACTCATCCTTTTCCATAATACCGGCAACCTTAACGATGGCTGCGAGCATCGGGGAATTCGGGAAATACTTTCCCAGGCAGTCCACAGATATCTTACGTGCATCGATGGTATATACCGCACCCTCATAACCCTTGAGAAGTGAGATGATCTCATCCTTCGGACGGGAGGTATTGATAATGATACCGCCTTCCTTCTTCAGCCCTTTGGTCACGTCAACCGCATGCAGCAGGGTTTCATCCACAACAACCACATAATCCGGTTCATATATGTTGGAGTGCGCCCTTATCTCGGTATCTGCAAGCCTGTTATAGGCTGTAATGGGTGCGCCCATACGCTCCGGACCATATTCCGGAAAGCCCTGCACATACATGCCCGTATTAAATGCGACATCCGCCAAAAGAAGCGCCGCTGTCTTGGCTCCCTGGCCTCCCCGGCCATGCCATCTGATCTCGATATGCTTACTCATCGGTAGTTCCTTCTTCCTACTTTACTCGTGGCACAGACCGGGATACGCCGGTCCGCTCCGTGAAAACGTGACATACAGTGTAGCATCATAGCAAAGAAAAGTAAAGAGTTTTCCTGAACCTTTACATCCACCTTCACTATCTCATTCCACCACCGTGATCACGCCCTTCAGTACATAATTGAAGGCCGGGGCGGAGCATTTACTGTTCTCCTTATATCCGTTCTTAAGATAGATGGTATCGGTCTCATCATCCGGATTAACACCGATATATTCACCCTTGTACACATCTATCTTTTCCTTAATAAACCCTTCCGTCAGCTCATCCACCTTCTCGCGGCTGCCCGGAGCTGCCACGCGGCCGTTAAGCTCAAGTATCTCCACCCAGCCTCTGTCAAAACCGGCGCCGACGTCATTGCCGTGCACATCTCCCTCTACGGTCTTTTCAATCTTCTTATCACTGAGAACCGCCTCAACTGCCCCCGTTATATAAGGCTCCCAGTTGATACGCGAGCCCACCAGCGAGGTGGTGGGAGCAATATCGATGGAACTCTGATTATAGCTTACACTGAATACCTTCTTTATATCATACATCTGCTCACAGGCAAGTGCCGGTCCCGTTGTATCGGAATGCTGTGAAATGATTACGCAGCCTCTTTCTATAAGCTCTAACGCACATTTCTTCTCAAGCGCGAAGTTCGACCAGGTGTTGGTGTATTTCACATTCATCAGCGCATCGGGCACCACCGAACGTACGCCGAGAAAGAAGGCAGTGTAACCGGAAATGACCTCCGCATACGGATAGGCCGCAACATAGCCCACCTTAGCCTCGTCAGGGGTGATGTCCCCGGCATCGATCATCTCCTTCAGCTTCATTCCCGCAACAACCCCGGTGATATACCTTGCCTGATAGACCTCACCCATAAAAGTGTGGTAGTTTTCGGACGCCGGATTCACGCCGGAATCATCATGTGCGACCTGACAGAACTGGACATCCGGATGATCCCCGGCTATCTTCTTGGCAGTATCGCCATAGCTGGTTATGAAGATCAGATCGCACCCCTCGGCTATCAGTTCCGAAAGCGCCTTCTCATCCCCCTCGTCGCCATGGACATTTCTCTTTACCTTCACTTCAACCTGCCCGCTGTATTTCCGTTCAATGACCTTCTGGGCCCTGATGAAATTCGCCGTGTAGGGCGTGCTCTCATCCCCGTCATACAGGAAGCCCACGATTATGGAATCCCGGTCTCTGTCATCCGCCTTCTTTACGAAATACACGGTGGCGAAAATCGCTATCATCAGTGCCGAGGTGATCATAGTAATAAGGATTTTCTGTTTACTCTCCTCTGTCATCCTGAGCCCCTTTTCCGTACATACGCTCTATATCGATCTTTCCGTCCCTGACCAGCTTCAGCATGATATCGGCTATCTTCGGATCAAACTGGCTGCCCTTGCAGCGTTCCAGTTCGTTGATCACATAGTCGAAATCCAGCTTCTTTCTGTACACACGGTTTGCGGTCATGGCGTCGAAAGCATCGGCAACGCCGATTATCCTGCCGTAGATCGGTATCTCTTCACCCTTAAGACCATTGGCGTAGCCCGTGCCGTCGTAGCGTTCGTGATGATATTTAGCGCCATCGACAACATTTTCAATAAGGGTGAAATCCTTCAGGATCTCCGCCCCGCGGAGCACGTGGGTCTTCATTACCGCATACTCCTCATCGGTAAGGCGCGCCGGCTTGTTAAGTATCCTGTCGGGAATGCCGATCTTACCGATATCATGAAGCAGCGCCGCCCGCCGCAGATTCTCGCATTCCTTATCACTGAAGCCCAGCTCCCGGGCTATCATTACCGAATACTCCGATACACGCTGGGAATGCTGACTTGTATTCTCATCCTTGGCATCCACTGTCTTTGCTATGGCAAGGATCGTCTCATTTCCCATCCGTACCTGCTGCTGCGCGAGTTCCAGCTGACGCTGCTGGGCCGCCATGGCGCGCTGGGTCTGGGTTCTTGCAAGAAACCAGGTGAACCACGCCACCGCGATAACACCTACAACAACCATGTAGATCATGAACCATGGATTATCATATATCTCCTTTTCCTTCACGAACCTGTAGGCGCTCTCCTCAAGGATGGTGGTTCTGTCACTGTCAAGCACGCGCAGATAAAATGTATAGCTTCCCGTAGGCAGATTGGTGTAGGTGACCGATGACAGCTCACTCTGGTATATAACCGTAGGATCCTGATCGAAGCCTTCAAGATAATAGCTGACATAGGGGTCGTCGATGGTATAATTGATGACCTCCGGATATATCTCCAGTTTGTTTGCGCCTCTTTTGATGTCTATCTCCTCGCCGCGGATCACCGGATAGAGGGCGCCGTCCACCCTTACCGAGGTCACCAGCATTCTGTAGGAACGTTTATGCTGAGTGTATGCCGAGGTATCTATCCTGTATACGCCCGTATCTGTGGACACATAAAGGTTCCCCTTCTCATCGCAGTAATTCCATGCATTTGCCGTAAGGGACGCATTCATACCGTTCTTCGCATCCAGAAGCTCATAGCTCATGTCCGGCGTATCCGCAAGAACATCCTTCTCATCAATAACATAGATCCCCGCGCTGCTGAGAACGAAGAGCTTTCCGCCCTCTGCCGGCCAGATATCAAAATTATTAAAATACGGAAAATGGTTAAGACTTTTGATATGGAAATCCGCATCCATGCTGCAGACGCCGTTGCTCGTAACTATCAGTGTATTGCGGCCGTCACTGCATCTGACCATACGAAGGATGACGCCGGAAGAAAGCCCGTCGTATCTGGTAAGATTCCTTACAGGCTCACCGTTTCTGATAACCACGATGCCATCGCCGTCAGTACCCGCAAGCACCGCGCCGTCATCCAGTTCAAGAAGGCTCAGGATCATGGCATTTGAAAAACCGTTGCCGTAGGACAGGGTCTTCTGTATGCCCTCCTCCGTAATGTATGACATGCCCGTGTCACCGGCTGCAACAACAGTCCCGTCGCTGAGTTCCGTAACGACTCTCGCACGGTTTCCGAAGGAACCGTCAGAGCTGTCAAAGGTTACGGCAGTTCCGTCCGGAAGCGCCTTTATGAGGCCCTTGCCATAGGAACATATCCAGAGATTATTCCTTGAATCCTTACGGATACAGCGGATACGTATGCCGTTCAGCATATTGGACAGACTGCTGTAGATCTTTGACGATGTGCCGAGGTCTGCGATATCCAGGCCGGTATCCGTTCCGAAATACATAAGTCCGTTCCACTCCTGAACGGAATTGACCACCTTAGCCGGGAGCCTGCAGGTACGGTATACATCCGTGAAGACCGACTCCGACAGCCTCAGCAGACCGAGGCGCGAGGAAGTAAACCACAGATTTCCCTGATAATCCATGGTCATATTGTCAATGGAATTGTTGAACTCATCGGAATTGATCTGATTAAACTTCCGGTTCTTATCGATGAAGCCGATACCGCTGTCCGTGCAGATATATCCTCTTCCATCCTCGATGAAATTAATGGACTGGATGTGCTTCAGGTCACCGCAGCGGATCATATCCATCTTCTTAAGTTCAGAGCCTGTAAGATCATATACGAAAATGTTGCTTCCCGAGGTCCCCGCGTAGAGCCTTCCGTCATCTCCGAAGGCGACGCTGGTATATATCTCCTCTGCAACCGGCTTTTCCAGGGTGCAAAGGATCTCCCCCGCCCCCAGAAGAAAGAGCTTGCCTTCCGCATTCACCGCGGCGACATTTCCTTTATCATCTGACGCGAGACTTTCCGCGAAATTCACCTGCGGGATCACATTCAGCACCTTGAGCCCTTCACTCAGCGAGATCACCGCAAGGCTGTCGGTGGTCCCTATATAATAATTTCCGTCCGAGCTTCCGGTGATACATTTTACGGTGTCCGAAGGAAGCCCGCTGTCCGTATTGAGGACACTGGCTATATTTTCATTGATGCAGATGGATACACCGCTGTCGTTGGTACCGATCCACAGTCTGCCCTCCTCGTCAACGTAAAGACAGTTTGCATTTCTTACCGAATCATACTCATTCATCCAGCGGAACTCGCTGCCATTGTAACGGTAGAGGCCGGCGTAGGTCCCGATCCAGAGGATACCGTCATTGGTCTGGACGATATCATTTGCCTCACCGCAGGGAAGTCCGTTGTCGCTGCTGTATACCGTACGGACATAGCCGCTAAGGTCATCCCCGCCTTCCGCGGCAAAGGCATCGGAAGAAAGGCCGAATGCAGCCGAAAGCCCGCATACGATAATAAGCGACAGCGTTGCAGCAGTCTTTTCCGCAGTCTTTTCCGCAGTCTTTTCCGCGGTTTCTTCCTTATGCCCCGCGCGCCGGCTGTAATATGCTTTTCTTATCCTGATAGTGAGATAAAGCAGAAGAAGGGTAATGACCTTATCCAGGAACTCAACATAGAACTGTCCCACAATACCACTGAGAACAGCTGGTGCCCCCAGTTCCTTCAGGTAACTGATGACGCCGTCTCCCCAGAGATTATTCGTAAGGCCATCATGGAAAATGAAATTAAGAGGTACGGAGATCATGATAGACGCCAAAGTAACAAGCACGCTGATCGTCATAGTACCGAAGACCGTATCAAATCTGCCCTTCCCTGCAAAGATACCGACTATGATACCGATAGCTATGCTGGTGAGGGCATAGACATAAGAAGCGCCGAAAGAAAGCCCACAGATGATATTTGTCGAGAGACCGACGATGGCACCGCATACCGGCCCCAGTCCATAGGCCGTAAGCGCCGTCCCGAAGGCATCAAACCAGACGGGAAGATCAAGCTGATACGCGAGAAACTTCCCTCCGTAATTGATCATTATACACACCGCAATAAATACAGCTAATAACAGCCTTTGTTTAACTTTCATCTCTCCACCAACGCCTGAAGCTCAATAAAAATACATCCTTCCACATATTCTACCTGTTTTGAAACGCATTTGCAATCATCAAAGCCAAAGGAACAGTAACAAAAAAACAATTCTTTTGCTTGTATATCCCTTTTCCCTATGTTATGATATACTTTAATATATTTATGAGGTCATTTACATGGCAAGAAAAACATACACAGAAGGACAGAAGGCAAACGCTCTTGCTAAGGTTGAAGAGATCGGGCTGACCAGAACCTCCAGAGAGCTTTCCCGCAGCGCAGAAGAAGCTTATAGCCGAAAATGCGGTTCTCAAGGCAGAGGTTGCCAGCCTTAAGGCTGAGATTACCAGATTGAAAAAGGCCATTGCTGACCTTACGAAATAATCATCATTCTCCCCCAGGGCTCCGGATCTTCCGGAGCCTGTTTTTTTACGGACAATTCGATTATAAACAATGAGCGGTGCCTCACGGAGGCACCGCCCGGAAACGTCCCCATTCGTTCCACACCTTACTCTTTCGTGATCGTCATTCCGCCCGAACCCGATGAGAAGAATACGTTGATATTGTAGCCTTTACCGTTTGATGCCATAAATGTATAAACAACTGCTCCCTGCAGATCCTGATCCATTACTGATGCATCCTGAAGGAATCCGCTGTCCTTTACCTTCATCGCATATTCCCGGATTGCATCTACATCCGCGCCGGAGAATAATACATTAAAATCCGTATCCGTGGCGTTCGCTGCCATCAGGTCAAAGGGCGGTTTTGGCACGAGCGCGGTGAATTCATTTTCCGGCCAGTCTCCGCCGAACTGTGAAGCCGAGCCATCCAAATTTTTGAAACTCCATGAACCATCTGCTTTTTGTATCGAAATCAGGCCGTCTTTATCTACCACTTTCATCGTACCATCCGTTTCGAAAGTGATCACCATGCCTTCCTTCTTTGCTTCTTCGATTATCGACCGCTTGAGTTCCTCATCCTGTTCCGCCCAGACCGTATTGCTGTCCAATACCTCTGCAATACTTGGGACTTTTTGCTCCCCGCCCTGCTGCGAGGCAGCCTCCGTATTCTTCTCCGTAGCATCCTCCCGTGTAAGCGGAGTATCAGTATTTCCATCCGCGGAATCATTTCTCGTTAACGGTTCGTCCTTTCCCGATCCGCTGTCTGCTGATGCTGCAGCTTCACTTCCCACTGCTTCGGTTGTACTCCCGGTGCTGTTTCCACATGCCGAAAGGGCAAGGGCCAGAACAAGCAGCGCCGGTACGGCAAATTTCTTTTTCATACCCATTTTCTCCTAAAATAAACTATTTTTGGCCTGACAGCCGAGTTCTTATTACAAGCTGAATTCTTAATTCATGATGAGCTCTTATTACAAGCTGAAATTTTAATACATACTGATAACCAGTGTCATTTTCAGTAACTTGCGAGGGTCCGTTTTCTCATACTTGTTATTCTCTTCATCTGAAGTATCATGGGCTTCACCTGTACTTGTTACATAATGGGTCAGCCAGGATTTATGATCCTTTCCGGTTTCCGAATCCATGATGACCGTCTGTGTGATCGTCCTTGACCCGGAAGGCTCCTTTCTATGTATCGTAACCGCATAATCATGGAGTACGCGGAACTCCTTAACCTCCATCTTCCCGGTATCTATCGATGCATCATATACTCCCGCAAAGCCGTCTTTCTTCTTCAGGTCGAAGCTGAAATCGGACTGCTCCAGAATGGCTATATTCTCCGAAGGCCGGTTGATCGTAACTCCCGCTCCGGTATAATGTCCCAGTATATCGGTGTCTCCGGCACTTCTGTCCCAGAATTTGGCATAATAGTCCGGAAGCTTACTATCATATTCTTTCAGATCTACTTCCCCTTTGTACCAGACTTTCCCGGTATAGGTCCCGTACGGGCTGCCTGTATCACCCGACTTTTTAAGTACAATATCCGCCGTGTGTATCATCGGAGCTTCTGCCTTAAGCATCTGGTCATATATCAGATCCTCCTTATATACATCCTGTATCCTGATCGTCCATGCCATCCTTTTCTCTGCATATTTACGGAGATTTGCCTGTACGACTCCGTCAAAGATCCTCAGTCTTGCCTTTGCATTGGCAAGATCCGTGATATCCTGCCATCTCTGCTTATCATTCTGGTATTGCTGCCAGGAGACCTTCACGGTTCCGATGATTGCTCCGCTTACAGCATCCTTTATGCCGAGAGGGATCGGGCTTAAGATCTTATGGATCGGAGTGCCCTTCAGCTCATCGACGAACATCTTGACCACATCATCCCAGGAATATTCCGGCAGCTTTCCCCGCAGCAGATCCACTGCCTTATCATATCCGGAGCATTTTATGAAGTTCTCCAGAATGGGTCCGGGATCCTCCAGATCCGCCTTCAGTTCTTTCGTCAGATCATCCACATCCTTCTGGTCTTCTGCCGCATCGGAAATGTCATCATACTCGGGGACATATTCAAGTGCATCTCTCACGGCCTGGGCACGTTCCTTATCTGTTATATCCCCCTCTGCGGTACAGGTACCCTTCAGTATTTTTTTGCCGGTCTGGGTTTCAACCCAAAGCTCCGCCTCATACGAAGCACCGCCGCGGGGCTTCGGGATATCCGGAACCAGATAACCGTCAATCCATATTCTATTGCCCTCCGCGCGGGCAGGTGCTGCCGGTCCGAAACACAGAGCAAGAGAAAGAACGGTAAGACATATGGTTTTTCGCAATCTCTTCATCCTATTCTCCAATCTGCTCCGAAAGAGCCTGTATCTTCGTCTTCAGTTCCTCGTCTGCCTTTACCTTTGCCTTCTCCAAAAACTCCTTTGCTTCAGCCTTCTTATCTTCCGATACCGAAAGCAGTGCCGCATAATAATTCAGCTCCGCATCATCACCGAAGAGAAAAAGCCCGTCATTTATAAATTCGTATGCTTCTTCGAGCCTGCCTGCATTTATCGCCGCAGCTGCCGCTATGCTGTACAGGGACGGATCTGTGGGATTTGTAAGCAGGGCATTGACCGCACACTGATACATTTCCGCCGGACTGCTCTCATACTCCTTCATCATGGCAAGATGAAATGCCGGCGCAAACTCCGCTCCCGTCTGCTCCTTCAGGAGCGCAGTTCTCGGAGTGTACCGCTCCGTAATGTCATACTCCATCTCCAGGACCTTATCCCTCAGCTGATAAAGCTCCTCAACCGACATATGTCGGAGATAGTAGAAATCCCTTTCCTCATGTCCCGGATTCATGGCTGCCTTCTGATAGCTCTCCTCAGCCTCTTCTTTCTTTCCCTGGATCTCGAGAAGCAGACCCTGAAAGTAGAACGGCGCATCATTTCCCGGACCCGCTCCGAGAATGGCTTCCCATGTTCTATAGGGAGCGGCTCCTATCACATCAGAAAGAGATTCTCCTTCGCCCATCAGCCACAGAATGGTATCAATGCACATCCGGAGTGACGATACCTCTGCCTGTGCATACCCGCGCAGATATTCAGCGGTAAGCACATTTCCCACGTCATCCAGATCATCCGCCCTTTCAAGGTATGTTCTGCATTTCGACATCAGCTTCTCATGAGCGGCAGCATTCGGGGCTGTATCATCCTCCGTGCTTTCCGTACCGGCCTTTGATGTGTTGTCACTTTCCGTTCCTGTCTCTGATGTATTGTCACTTTCCGTTCCGGCGGTCCCGGTGCTGCTGCTCTGGCTGCTTTCCCCATCTGTCTTTTTCTCTTCTGCATTTTGCCCGCAGGCAGAGAAAGAAACCATCATGGCGAGAAGCAGAAATCCGGTTTTGATCCTTATCTTCATCGACGCCCCCTGTTATCGTGGTTTTTTCATATTCTCATGTATCCCATTATACCGATTTCGAATGTTTCTCTCAATAGCAAATATCCTTGACCGGCAGCAACGGATAACCCAAATGCTCACCCATATATAACCCATTAACAGGGCTTTGGGCGCTTTACCATATGTCCCGCCCAACGCCGTCAACCACATCTGCCGATCCAGGTTGACATATTCTGAAGATATTTATATAATTTCATCTAATCATTCCTGATATTCTTCACCATATCCGGAGATGCAATATACAGATCAATATACAGATCAATATACAGATCAACATACAGATCAACATACAGATCAACATACAGATCAATAGCATTGGAGAACAAAAATGAGCAACACTGAATTAGAATCCCTTACAGATGAGATCATTTCCGGCCGCCGTCTCAGCGCGGAGGATGATCTAAGCTTTTTTACAGACTGTGACCTTGAAGTGCTGGGAAGATCGGCCGACCGGCTGCGAAAGCATTTCAGCAAAGACAGAGTGGACCTTTGTACGATCATCAACGGCAAAAGCGGAAGATGCAGTGAAGACTGCCGATTTTGCGCCCAATCCGTCCACCATCATACCGCCTGTGAAACCTATCCCCTTCTTGATCCCGACAGGATCATAACCGCTGCGAAAGGAAATGAGGCAGAAGGTGTATCCAGGTTTGCCATCGTGACCTCCGGAAGATGCCCCTCCGATGAAGATTTTGAGAAGATCATTTCCATATACACAAAAATGCGGAAGGAGCTTAAGCTCGGGCTGTGTGCTTCCCTGGGATTTCTGACCGACGAACAGTTCCGCCGGCTTTACGCAGCAGGCGTACGCAACTACCACAATAACATCGAAACCTCAAGACGTTTTTTTCCGTCGATCTGCACCACCCATACCTTTGATGACAAACTTGCAAATATAAAAAGAGCCCGTAACGCCGGGTTCACTGTATGTTCCGGGGGGATCATCGGAATGGGGGAAACCTGGGAGGACCGTATCGATATGGCTGTCACACTGTCGGCTCTCGGAATCGCTTCCATTCCCATCAACGCCCTTACGCCGATCCCGGGAACTCCCTTCGAATCCAACAGGAAGCTGACGGAAGCGGAGATCCTTCGAACCGTTGCCATATTCAGATTTATCAATCCCTCAGCGGATATCCGGATCGCTGCCGGCCGCTCCCTGTTAAGCGGAAATGGCAGGAAGGCATTCCTTTTCGGGGCAAGCGCCGCCATCACCGGCAATATGCTGACAACAACCGGTTCAACGATTGAAAGCGACAGGGAAATGCTGCGCGGGATTGGCCGTACTATATGATCCGGAAAAAGGAAAACCGCAATCCGGAGTTATCACCTTTATATAAGGTTGCCCCGGGACTGGTCTTACGGAAAATGCCGTTTGTGACAAGCAGGCTTCCGCTCCGATGATCGATCACCGCCGTTACTGCTGATCCCGGCATTTCCGGCAAGGCCGGGAAGTGTACATTTCAGGTACAGGTTCCGGGCCACCAGCCGGTCATCCGTCACCTTCTTCTCATCCTGAAACTGATCTTTGGTGATCTGCTTCAGGAATTCATCGTGGAAGGATCTTCTGATAAAGCCGCATTAGAGAAAATCATCAAGACAATCTACAAACAGAATAAGAGTATCGAATTCAAGTTTACTGATGGAGATTCTTCACATCTATTTCAATCAACATCTTTTACCCGGAGGAATTCCGGATTAATAGTTAATCGTTTCCGCTTCTTGGTTTTCTGAATACTTTTATCAGATAGCCGGTACTCAACACACTCGCAACAAGCACCACTAAGATCGTTGCATAAGCTGCACCTGCGGGTCCCCACATCTGAATAAAGGTCCAATCAGCAATAATGTTTATTATACCGGAAATCAACGCTACCATAAAATTGAATCTGAGTTTCCTCTGCGTAACCAGTAAATTTCCGGAAATAATACGAAATGTTCCTGAAAAGAAATAATTGGCACTCAGCAGTCGAAAAATATAAACCGCATCCAAATATTGCGCACCATATAATATGCGGATAATCAGCGGTGCAAAGATGATCATCAGTAACGATATGGCCAGATTTAGTATTCCCATTCCAACCAATGCTTCTTTATAATGCTTCATACACCACTGTCCATCTCTTCGGTGTTCCGCGAAATAAGGATAGGCATATGTTATAAAAGCATTTGGAATAAAGACCAATGCGGTAGGAATAATCGTCGCTACCCGATAACTTGCTAAAAGCGTTTCGTCCGCCGAAATAAGACCTAGAACAAAAAGATCAAGCAGATAAAGCAGTTGTGACAATCCGCTGTTGCACATGGATATCACGGAAATGGATAGCAACGCTTTTTTTTCATCCCGGTCTAATTCCTGCGTCCCTTTGATAAAACGTACACGAAATGCAAAGAAGCCAACCAGTATAGATAAGATATACGCAGCATACCGGCCTAATACAAGCCCAATTTCCTTACATAACAATGCTCCGCTAATACTGAGCACAAAAACCAGTGTCGTATTGATCAGTGTTAATCCAGCATATTCTTTGCATTTTTTCTGCGACCGCAGGAAGATATTTGATAAGTCAATAGTCAGCAGCAGTGCCGGCATCAGCGAAAGTGAGATCAATATCGGTCTGGCCGCCTCAATCTTAAGCGGTAATAACATTCCGATCAGAAGAACAATAACAGAGAGAACAAGGCTGACTCTTACGCCAAATCGAAAACTATATGCAAAAACACTATTTACATATCCTGTATCCCGGTTTCTCTCACTTGCTAACTGAAGCGCACCTAATTCCACCTTAAATCCATTGAACAACATAATGATGGAAAAGATATTCCATGCATAGGTAAAAATCCCATATTCGTTTTTCGTCAGCACTCTAACGAGCACAACAGAGCCTAAAAAACCAATAACCTTGCAAAACGCACTCGAAGCAAATATGTGAAAAAGTCCTGTTTTATTCAGTTTATTTAATTTCGCCGAAATACTCTGCATTTATTCTTCATACTCTGCATTTATTCTTCAAACTCTGCATTTATTCTTCATACTCTGCATTTATTCTTCATACTCTGCATTTATTCTTCATACTCTGCATTTATTCTTCATACTCTGCATTTATTCTTCTTGGGATTATCCGTTATTCTGTTCATGGCGAATTAATTGGTAAATGGGGTACAGTATTCTCCACAGGGATTGCGGAAACAGATAAACGCACCAGTAAAATAACTTAACAGGGAATGCGCAAAGATTCAGATTAACGTCTTTACGTGCATTCTTCAACATCATCCGAACAGTCCGCAATCCATCGGTATCCCCCGGATTCTGTCCGGAATACTCTATATAGACACGAATCTTTCTACGAATCCGCCTTACTCTCAACCACTCTGCCTGCCTAAACGTAAAACACCCGGGAACATGTTCATTAACGAAAGAATAAAAATGATTCAGCGCATGTTCCATATCCATAGTGTTCGTCAAAGTATTTGTAGTACATATACTCCCCTGACGTATCCTGTGCCTGATCAACGCTCTGTCTATATTCACTACCCGTCTTGCGCGGTCAAAAATATCAAAGACCAAATATGTTCCCTCATATACATACCCTTCCGGAAACCGCAGATTCTCCCATATTTCTCTTCTATATAGTTTATTCCACGGAGCTGTCTCAACCTCCCATCGAAGGATCTTTTGAAGGATTCTTTTTCTTCCGGACGTTTTGCTTTGAACGGCAACTTTCCCGGCGGTTTCTTCAGGGTTAATCCCCTGTTCTGCCTGAATCATGAAACCATCCGTTTCAAAGCAATCGAATTCACACATAGTGATATCTGCATGATATTTATACATATGATCCATCATTATCCGGATCATTTGAGGGTGAAAAGCATCATCCGAATCCAAAAAAGAAATGACTTGTCCGGTTGAAGAATCCAGCCCTGCATTTCGCGCCGCGCTTAATCCTCTGTTACTTTGATGAATGACTATAATCCGCGAATCCTGAGCTGAATAATCATCACAGATCTTTCCGGACCCATCCGTAGAACCATCATCCACGATTATGATCTCCAGATTCCGATATGTCTGTGTGATCACGCTGTCCAAAGCCTCTCTCAAATACCCGGATACATTGTATACAGGAATAATAACACTTACGAGAGTCTCTTCTTTATTATCATAACAGGCCATCTTGAGCTTTCCTACTTTTCTTTAAGATAGTCGATCACCGGCTTAAAGGTCACATCCATCGACAACTTTTCCACAGCTATCCTATGAATATCCTCCGCAACACTTTCCTCACTTTCCTGACCATACAGTCTGTCATAGAAGCTGACGATCCTGTTCACATCAACCGGCGAAGAGTTATTGGGGAACTCCAGAAAGAACTTTGATCCTTCGGGAAAAACATCCTGTTTACATCCGGCTGCTAAAGGAAGTCCTTTTGAAAGGTATTCTCTGGTTTTCAATGAGGATGCCTCTGTGAGCCCGATTTTATAATATCCAAAAGGTCCTAATCCAATATCGGATCGATCATAAATCGCATCCAACTTCTTTCCAACAAGTTTTCCGTAGTATGATACCCTATCCTCCAGGTGATATTTCTTAACCAGGCGCATATATTTGTTCAATTCTGTTCCTTCGCCCGCAAAAATAAGCCTGATCTTTCGTTTTCCACAATCAGCATAGTATTGATATAAGCCTTTAAGCACCCGCTCATATCCATGGTGTCTCTGAAAGAACGCAACTGCCAACAAGCGTATTTCATCGTTGACAGTCCTACCCGGCATCGGCTTATACCGTTCCGTATCAATCCCATTCATCACGGGAATCGTTTTAACACCAAATATCTCATCATCCCGGCTATAGGTTACAAATCTGTCCACATATTTTTTGTAAAACCTTCGGTAGAACACTTCCCTGGGAAAAAGCATAAATGTTTTCCATCTTACATAAGCATCTCTGTTATAGGGAAATGTCGGAATCTCAATGATCAGTTTGCATTTGGGATATCTTTTCTTCAGTTTCTTTATAAATGCTATTATATATCTATCCGGCAGTAAAAATCTGAAATAAACAAAATCCGGAGAATCTAATCTGTCTAATAATCTTATAAAATCAAAACGTGGGAAATACAAAACAGGTATTCGATTTAGTATTGCACAGATCGTTTTTGCGCGAAACATGTATTCCGCATAAACAAACTCCAATTTCACGTGCTTTTGAAGCATACGTGTTTGCATATTTATCTTTTTTTTAATATTAATAGTTGTATTGCCAAAGCATATATAATAACCTTTCATTGACGTCTTCCTTTTAACGATTTTGGTACATCTTCTCATGACAGTTCCGGTACTCTCCGGTAATGATCTCCTCACACCGAACCTTGTGATTCAGATCCACTGAATGTCCATGTTTGCCATCTCATTGCAGCCTCCGACATTCTACACCTTTCCCGCCCCGTCTCTTATGGATGATCAGGTCGAGCAACCAATAACTATCCTACAGTAATTGTATACTCCACATCGAATGCATGACCGGATTTCTCCATAGCCCCTCAGCCCCTATAATAAAGCTGCACTCTCATGAATCCATCTTGATTATTATACTACAAACCCGCCAGGAACCTCAACAATACATTAGCTGCTCCATACACACCCTCATGTTACTCTGCGGCGTCAGATATGTCAAAAGAAATCATTCCGAAAAAGATGGACTCTTAGTCCTCCATCCCACCAAAAAAGGCCGGGATTTCTCCCGACCTCATCTGTGCAACGCACGCCTTTATACTCTTGCCAAGACCTCATCCCATCCGACCATCTCCAGAAATCTATCCGTGAATTTCCAGCGGATATCAACATGATACATGTATTCCGTCTTAATCCCCATAAATCCAACATGTGATATACAAAGTTACTTCCGATGCTTCTGAAACATCCATGTTATATCCGCCTTTTCAAATTCTATCATACTATACGAAAATAAGCCAAAGCGCCTCGTCCTTCCAAGCACATTTTACTACATGAATATCCAAATCTACAACTATCCATTACAGTTATGATGAAATGTACGTCACCACCATCCCTCGTGCTTCTTATCTATATAAATATGCTATTTTTTATACACTTCGTATTGACTTTTCCACATCATACGATATAAAATCATCAAAAATGGAGGTGCCCTATAGAGGCCATGGAACAGGCACTGCATTTGCTGCAGGATGATGATCTGGAGCTGCTGATCAGAACGGCCATCTTTCATTTCATGTTCGGATATATTCACCCATTCTATAACGGAAATGGAAGAATGTCGCGATTCATCAGCAGCTATATGCTGTCAACGAATTTGGAGCAGGCTATCTGCCTTAGACTCTCCTACGTGATCAAAGAAAAAAAGAGCAAATACCTGAAAATGTTTAAAGAAACCGAAGACCCAAGAAATATGGGCGATATGACCGGATTTGTAACCGGGTTCCTCCAGCTGATCGAATCTGCCTGCGATGATGCATTCAGCGATATTCAAGAGAAAAATGATACCTATCAGATAATGAAAACCAAATTGGACAAATACCTGCACGACCCGGATCGGGGTATCGCTGAAAAGTATCATAAGATATTCTACTACATCCTTGAGAAAACCATATTCATCGGGGACGGAGCCAGTTACGGGGAAATAATAAGCAGCACAGGCATCACCAAGATCACCGTGTCCAAGATACTAGCCAAGGCCGACCCCATTGTGTATTACCGCAAGGGAACCCGGGAACATCGCTGGTATATCAAACTGACGGATACATCCTCTCATAATACTTCTGGTACTCCCCGGAAATGATCTCCTCCCACCAGTCCCGGTGCTCCAGATACCACTGTATGGTCTTCTTAATGCCATCCGCAAATTTCGTCTCCAGCAGCCAGCCCAGTTCCTCATGGATCTTTGTGGGATCGATAGCATAACGCAGGTCATGTCCCTTCCGGTCAGTGACATAAGTGATCAGATCTTCGCTCTTACCCAGTTCCTTAATGATCAGCTTCACGATATCGATGTAATGCTCAAACTGATCATTTCGGCAACCGTCTAACCTGTGGCATGTGTCATGAACACAGTTTCAAACCTCCGCCTGAACTATGTGTCCGAAATTCATCTCATCCTGTAACAATCCATATACATAAGATGGACTTTCTCTATCCCAGATTGCACATCTCTGACACCTCCAGATAAAAATCTCCCATGTCATAGGGATATTGAATTCCCCTTCCAGAATTTTTTTCTCTTTACAGTATAAAGGATTAATTCAACGCAATCAGCATTAAACCGCTGCCACCTGAGATCTCGCCAGTTCCTGAACAAAAGCCAAAGGCAAATTCAAGATATCCGCTATCTCTTCGACCGGTTTTCCTTTTTTAATAGCCTCTTTCGCAAGTTCTATCTTTTCTTCATTTATAAGATTCTCCATAATCTGGCACACTTCTTCACGACCTCCTTCCGTTTCTTTCAACACCCTTACTCGCTCTCTCAATATCGGGTTAATCATGTCCTTGGCATTCTTACATGAAAAATCATGCATAAGGCTGCCAATAAGATTATCAGTATCATTATAAGTTCCATTCACATAGATTATATGACTGCCATCACCCAACGGTTGATTGTCCAGTTCCTCAACCTTGTTTTCCGCATGATATAATGGTAGTCCTGCTCCGAAGAAATCCTCTTCCGTAATAAAGATAGTATATCTTTCAGGTATCTCTTTAAAGTCCTGTCCCTTCCTTAACAATCTTGAGTCAACCATTGCGCCGGTAAAACGGGCTCTTTGTACTGATGCACGCCCTTTGCTTCTTTCAACCTCAAAATGATAACTATTCCCGTTCGGGTCAGATGCCAATATATCCAGTCTCACACCTCTGCCGTAAATATTAGACATAAAGAACTGTGCCTTCGATTCCCTCACCAGGATATCATCTCTTCCAAGAATGACTCTGATCAGAAATTCAGTTTCTTCTGTTTTACCATCAAAAACAGCGGACATAAAGGTGTCGTCAAACATTCTAAAATCTGCAATCTTTTCTTCCAGATTCTTATCGCGTTCTTTTGTATCGGACTCTTTCTCATTTCCTCCAATACTGATTCCAGCCTGCACATCAGGCGATTGTCTTATCACTCCCATGTTACTACCCTCCACCAGATATGTCAAAAGAAATCCCAACAAAACTCAAAAACTTCATGGGTTTATAGAGATCTGGTTTTCCAAACGCCACTCCGACACCTTCATTCCACTTGATTTAGATTCCTTGATGATACCAATCCAGTAGGCGAGTTTCATCTGATGTGTTTTTTTGTCCATAGATATCCTCCTAAATAATAATGACCTTGAGAAACAGCTTATAGCTTCCCAAGGTCATTTTATCAAAGATTGCCTGATGGAGAAATGCACTCAATATCTACCAGTTACGATCTCGCTAGATGAGATCGGGGTTTTTCTTGTGGTTTTTACCACCGGATTATTTAGCGCTTACGACGGAACGACTAAGGTTCCTGAGCAACAAAAAAAGCGCAGCCGTAAGTGGGCTCGTTGTCCCACTTTCGACATACGCTCTATAAGGAAGCTTCCTGACAAGCAACGTGCAGGGTGAGCCTGCACTGCCTGCTGGGGACTTCCATCCCCAGTCCCCTGCCGTTCATATCACTCATAACAAGACCGGTCATAATATCAGTTCCACTTAAGCTGCTTTTACGACCTTATCATATTCAAATATGGCCACATCCTTTACTATAACCTGAAGGCGATTCACTATCTCTTCCAGTTTTTCCGCAATCTCATCACTATAATAAACTTCACCACACTGAGAACAAACAAGAGCAGGTACATTTTTGATAATGATTATACAGTTTTCAAACTCCTTAATATATGTATGCTTTGTTTCTGTAATACTACCTCTACACATTATACATTTCATAATCCTCTACCCCTTTCTGGTCACAAAATCAGCTTCCCATTTATCCGGATCAGGATAATACGCGGAAATAATGTAAACCATATCCTCTAACACTCCACATATCACATGAAGATATCTGCCTCTAATACTCGAACCTAGAATCAGACAACTCGGCGTAGGAATATCATCCGGCCGATCCTCAATAATCTCTCCATTAAACATGGCACTGCGGACATCTTCCCTAGTTATTCTACGTTCACGCAAACGCTTCATAACATGATCTCGCCATATTATATTACCTTGTTTAACGAGCATTCGCACCTTCTCTATATATTGTTTTAAAACACTTCTCGTATTATCCGCCGAACAATCTTCCCCTATAAGCGTCTCAGATAACGTATAATAGTTTGCGCAAATTCAGTTTTGCGTCTGTTCTCTCAAAATAAAATAGACATACCCTTAACCTGTTGGTAGAATGATGTCACCACAACACAAAAATACCAGGAGGTACAAGGATATGTCTGATAACATCATACAGCTTAATGCGGATTTAATCCACACCGAATTAAAGGATCTTGTGAAAAATTCTGTTGAGGAAACCCTCAATGCCATGCTTGATGCCGAAGCCGATAAGCTGGTGAACGCTGAGCGCTACGCTCGCGACGAACAGCGTAAGGGCTATCGCGCCGGTCACTATGACCGTTCCTTCAGCACCACAGCCGGAGATGTAAATCTCCGTATGCCAAAACTGAAGGGCGTTACATTTGAAACCGCCATCATCGAACGCTACCGCCGAAGAGAAACTTCTGTTGAAGAAGCCCTGATCGAAATGTATCTGGCTGGTGTTTCCGTACGCCGTGTAGAGGACATTACCGAGGCGCTCTGGGGCACTAAGGTTTCTCCTGGCACGATATCCAACCTTAACAAGAAGGCGTATGAGAATATCGAAAAGTGGCGTAACCGTCCGCTCTCAGGCGGTTCGTACCCCTACGTCTATGTAGATGGTATCTTCCTCAAACGATGCTGGGGCGGAGAGTTTGAAAATGTCTCTATCCTTGTAGCAATCGGTGTGAATGAAGACGGTTATCGCGAAATCATCGGCGCTGCTGAAGGCCTTAAGGAAGATATCGAAAGTTGGAAGAACTTCCTTGTATGGCTCAAAGAGCGTGGTCTGGATGGCGTTAAACTTGTTGTCGGAGACAAGGCTCTCGGGATGGTCGAAGCTATCGGCCAGGTTTTCCCTGATGCCAAATACCAGCGTTGTACGGTTCATTTCTACAGGAATGTCTTCTCTGTAGTTCCGAAGCAGCGTGTAAAGGCTGTAGCAAAGATGCTGAAAGCCATTCATGCTTAGGAGGACAAGGCTGCGGCCCGTGAGAAAGCCAATGCGGTCATAACCAAGTTGCGCGAAATGAAGCTTAGCAAGGCTGCTGATAAGGTTGAGTCCGGTATAGACGAAACTCTCACCTATATGAGTTTTCCAGCTGAGCATTGGACCCGGATCAGGACCAACAATACTCTGGAACGGATCAACCGAGAGATCAAACGTCGAACCAAAGTCGTTGGATCCTTTCCGGATGGCGAATCCGCCCTCATGCTGGTCTGTGCCCGCCTGCGGCACGTTACCGGATCCGAATGGGGTTCCAAGCGATATCTCAACATGGAACATCTGACATCCATGCTAATCGCTGAGGCCGAGGGTATCGCATAAATAAATACACTACAGGTTAAGCGGTTGTCGGCAACTGAGCGGCAGAGCAAAATCAAATGTGCGCAAAACTATTGACAGTATCGCGTCTCAAAAGTGTAATTCGTTTTCTGCATCAATACACTGTCAAGCGCCTTGGCAATGTATCTCTCATGGTTGTATGTTGGAATAACTATACTCAAAATGGGTGCTTCCATATCTTCTGTCTCAACAAGTCCTATAGAATACACATACTAAAATTATAGCTTCGATATTTTGCGCCAGAAAGCGCTATTCCCGAAGCTACTGAATAAATATAGAACTCTCTGCCAGTATATGCGACAATTTAGCCTTCCGTCACTTATCGATTAGCGTACATCTTCTCATAATAGTTCTGGTACTCACCGGAAATGATTTCTTCCCACCAAGCCTTGTTATCCAAATACCACTGAATCGTCTTCTTGATCCCGTCAGCAAACTTCGTCTCCGGCAACCAGCCCAGCTCCTCATGAATCTTCGTGGGATCGATGGCATAGCGCAAGTCATGACCCTTGCGGTCAGTAACATAGGTAATCAGATCCTCAGACTTACCCAGTTCCTTAATGATCAGCTTCACGATGTCGATATTCGCCATCTCATTGTGACCGCCCACATTATAGACTTCTCCAATCCGTCCTTTGTGGATGATCAGGTCTATGGCCTTGCAGTGATCCTCCACGTACAGCCAGTCGCGGACATTCTTGCCTTCACCGTAGACCGGAAGGGGCTTGTCAGCCAGGCAGTTGGCGATCATCAGCGGGATCAACTTCTCCGGGAAATGATATGGCCCATAGTTATTGGAGCATCTGGAAATGGTCACCGGCAAGCCATAGGTTCTGTAGTAAGCCATAACCAGAAGATCCGCACCGGCCTTGGAGCTGGAATAGGGTGAACTGGTATGGATCGGTGTAGTCTCTGTAAAGAAGAGATCCGGTCGGTCCAAAGGCAGATCACCATACACCTCATCCGTGGAAACCTGATGATAACGGATATTGCTGAATTTCCGGCAGGCATCCATCATCACCTGGGTTCCGATGATATTTGTCTCCAGGAATATGCCGGGATTCTCGATGGAACGGTCCACATGGGACTCAGCTGCAAAGTTTACCACGATATCCGGCTTCTCCTCTTCGAATACCTTCTCCACCGCCTCGCGGTCACAGATATCCACCTTGCAGAAGCGGAAACGGGCAGCCTTCGCCGCGTCGTAGTCCGGATTCTTCTCATCCAGAATGGGAGCCAACGTGGAAAGATTCCCCGCATAGGTCAGCTTGTCGATGCAGACGATCCGGTAGTCCGGATGTGCATCCAGCATATGATATACAAAGTTACTTCCGATAAATCCGGCACCGCCGGTTACAATAATTGTCATAATCATGCCTCGCATTCTCTTCTTATTATCGTTTTAATACTATTTCAATTTCTCTATCCCACATAACACGAATTTCAGCAAACTCATTATGGTCATGAGCAATTGTTTCCCAGTGTTTCACTCCTAGAGGTATTCTCTTACCGGCTTTTGCATATCGTTCGTACATGGTTTTTGCAAGCCGCGAAATATTCTTTCTCATTTCTAGTTTCTTCATCACATCTTCCTCTGTATCACCGGGAACAATTCGCGTTATAATGTCAAATTTAGGAAAAGCCTGCACTAACATTGTTTCATCTTCACGATTAAGCAATCCTTTTCGTAAAAACAATTCCAATTCAACAACATATGAATTCACATTATAAGCCAAAGTAGTGACCACAGAATGAGTCATTAGTTGAACCACTTTTGGATCTACTTTAATTCCATTGTTAATGAGATAATAAATTGCTCTATTTGCATTCCGAGTATCCTCAAATTCATTTTTCTTGCAACCACTAAGCTCCTCTATGAGAATATCCATTTTCTTCTTTCTCTGATCAAGGACCTCCAGCCACCTTTTGGTTCTCCGCCTTCTTTCCACTTCTGATTCATGTGCAGCTTTCACCAACAGTTCGTCAAGTGTCAAACGTTCATTCAGGAAGTTCAGCACATCTTTAAAATATATATGACTCTGCATGTCACTCAGCAGCATTTTCGAACTAAACCAGGGATACTTCTGGCTGAAAGATTCCATTTCCTTTTTTGAGTTATAATAAGTATCACAAACAGCCTTTTGGAGATATGGGCCGGTATATTTTTCTTTATACCAGTTATTTACATCCTGGCCAGCTTTATAGTCATCGTCCCAACAAAAGTCCGAAGCCGAATTCATTGTGAAATGAAGCAGGCTTCCGCACAGATTTTCCCATCCACTGACCTTTCCGCCGGTAAGTGTTTCAAAATCTTCTTCTGGCAAACTAAAATGATGTGAGTGACCGTTCAACCAACCAAAGAGCCGCTGGATCATATAATGCAATGCGTGAAGGTTCATCGCCCCCGGCACCAGCACTTCTCTCGTGATTCCCTTCTTCGCTTTGGTCAATCGTAAGAATTCTTCCTTTTCTTCCTGATCTACTCCGAGGCCCTCGTTCTCGTCATTATAGAATTGATCTATCAGCTCGAACTTCAATCGAAACACAACCACGCTGCTGGATGTTTTATTTTCATTTGCATTTACTGATATATCATCAGCAACCGTTTGACCTTTCTTGAGTTCTCTGAAGTATATTGTATCTTCTTTCTCAGCTTCAATATTCTCATCCGTAATCGCGCCTTTCAGCGTCACCTGTCCAGGAATAAGATTTGTTCCTCTCGTAGGTGTTTTAGAGCCTATAATATCATAATTCTTCAGAATGTCATTCTGTCCTCGACTATATGGAAGAAATGTCAAAACCGTCCGATTATCTATCCCTAAACGCTCTGCAATTTCTTTTGTTGACAGCCCCTGCTCCCTCAGCTCGGCAATTTGCTTTGTCCGCTTAGATGTCCACAGACCCTCCGTGATCAGAATCCGTTGTACTTTTACCAACGATGTTTGCAGCCGCTTTGCAATCATCGCTATCGAGCTGCCGGCCTCAAACTCAGTTATGACCGACTGTACAAGGCCCCCATTTACGAAATCATTTGCGTTTTTATATGACACGTCATAGGCTTCCTTTCCGCAAGTTTCAGATTTAATAATAGCGTCATCCAATTTGTAAGCCTTGGATGCATACCTGTAAACTTATATCTACAGAATACCACTAAAAAACATAAGAACAAAGGGACTGTTGGTCCCTCAAATAAGACACACAGTCCCCTCGCAATCGTCGAATCATCGAATTAACTATTCCACTCCTACTATCTCCAAGAACTCCTTTGAAAACCTCCACCGGATCTCTATATGTTCCTTATCATAGAACAATACCTTGTCCAAAAAAGCTCCTACGATTTCCTCCGTTAGTTTTTCAGTTCCGGCATATTCTTTTACCTTCTCCAGGTCTCTATCTAATCCACCATTCAGGAGTGTCTTTGTCACTTCGATCTGCTCCTTCAGATTTCTGATCTCTTTCTCAATCTCCTCGATCCGTAATGACAGTTTCAGTTTCTTCCGCTGATACTCCTCCAAAGTGATTTTCTCCATCAGGAACTCTTCCATCACCTGCATTTGTTCCTCATCCGAATTCTCTTTTGCCTTGGCCGCCTTACTCAGCATCTTCGCCAATACCTTTTGATTCTGTTCCGCCTTACTTTGACCGGCCACGATTCGCTTCTCTGCCTCCCCAGCCAAATCGAACAACTTCTGAATAGCATTCCAGACAATTTCCTCCAACAGTGTTTCATCTATGTCGTCCCAAGTACAGCCGGTTCCTTCATACGCGACGCCTTCAATCTGCCTTCTGCTGTACTGACAGAGATAGACCTGATGCGGGTTCAGCACTGGATTCTTCAACATCCGACGACAAGCTCTTCCACAGGTCCCGCAGATCACTTTCTTTCGTAATGGATAGTGTATGGGAAGACCCGGTTTTCTCCCCGTCTTCAGTATTTTTTCCTGAGCTGCATGAAATGCGTCTTTTGTGATGATCGGTTCATGGTGATCCTCGATCACAATCCTCTCATCTTCCGGAACCCAAAAATCTTTACCACTACCGACTTCACCCACCTCGATCTTATGACCAACATAGGCTCCGTAATACACCTTATTTTGTAAGATATCTTTAATTGCTTTAATGCTCCAAAGCGCGTTTTTCACGTACCTCTTGTGCAATTGATTCCCCGGGTGATTCCTCTGATAGTGTACAGCAGGAGTATCAATTCCCTTCTGATTCAGCATGTCAGCAATCGCGTAGTAACGCATCCCGGCAAGAAAAGAATCATAGATTTCTCTGACCACTTCAGCTGCAATCGGATCCACGATCATCTTATGCTTATCCTTCGGATCGATCTTATATCCATAGGGCGCGTGACCACTGACTAACTCTCCTCGTTTCATTTTCGCTCTCTTTGCCGTTTTTATCTTCACAGAAAGGTCTCTGCTATAATAAGCGTACACGATATTCTTCATAACCACATCCAACCCGCCGGTTGTTCCCTTATAATCCAGACTGTCGTAATGATCATTGACAGAAATGAACCTTACTCCAAGCAAAGGAAAGATCCGCTCCAGATAATCCCCAAGTTCAATATAATCTCTGCCAAAGCGGGAGAAATCCTTTACGATAACACAGGTCACTTCCTGTTTCCGAATCTTATCCAGCAGTTTCTCGAATCCTGGGCGATCAAATGCTGTCCCACTGAAACCATCATCAATGAATTCCATCTGCTCGCACTTTGCCAGATCCGAATGTCCGGCGATAAATGTTTCTAACATATCTCTCTGATGAGAAATGCTGTCACTCTCCTGCTTCTGATTACTTCCGAGATCACGATCCGCCTGCGACAGACGGATGTATTTTGCAACAACCCAATTACCCATATCCTATCCTTTCACAATCGATTCAAATCTGCAATTCCTCCGGGAACTCTTCTGTTCTCTCAGAGGATTCCATTTGCTCCAATTCTTCTATATCCAGCACCAGTTTCTCCAGTTCCTCCAACTCTTTTGCGTACCGAAACCGAATTTCTACCCTCTTACCCTCATAAACAATCACCTGATCCACAAGTTCTTCTATCAGTTCTTTCGTAATGACTTCCAAGCGTCTATCTTTTACCGCTCTCTTTCTTCCGGGCTTACGTTTTTGTTCCATAGCCTCCGGCTTAACCTTCTTTGCTTTTTTCTCCGCCAGTATTTCAGTCTCCCGGACAACCTTAGCCCAGCCGTTCTGTCCGTTCACCCCACTTAAAACAGTTTCTTTCCCCTGTAATTTTTTCCTGCCGGACTTAAGTTCCTTCTCCAGCCTCTCAGCCTGCTCATCCAGTTCCTTCTTTTTCTGTTCATATTCGTTCCGCCCCATTTTGCACTCGATGAACTCTTCATAAAGTGTCATTTTTTTGCTGTCCACTGCTTCAAGCTCTTTTTTCATAAAGGTAAGTTTTCTCCAATGGAAAGCACCTGCCTTTTCCCTTGAAACCTTATTCATCTTTTCGCACCGATCAAGAAAAGCCGTCTGTTCCATAATAGCAGCCAAAACAGCTCCCTGTATGTCTTCAAGCCGCACCGAATGTCTGGAACACTCATTAGTTCCGCTGTCTAAAAATCTTCCACAGGCATATCCCAGATTAAAATATTCACCACTCCGTACAAGCTGCTTCAGAAACCTCATTCTGTTTCCACAATCCCCACAAACGATTTTACCCTCAAAAGGATTGATCAGCTTCGCTCGTCTGTTCTTCGATTTCTTAATTCTTGCAGTGCGGGCTTCCGATTTCTCCCGAAGAATCTTCTGAACCTGTTCAAACTCCTCTCTGGTCACAAGAGCTTCATGCATGTTCGGGAAGACTCTCCAATCCTCGTTGTCCGTCCAATGCCTGGGAATACCTTCAGCCAGATTGGTTATCATCCTTCCGTAAACAATACATCCGGTATATGTCGGATTTCTGAGCATATCAGTGATAGTTTTTGTCGACCAGCGCTTTTGCGCATATTTCTCGTCGTGCCAGATTCCCAGTTCCAGTTTCCTTGCTGCCGGTGTGATTGCTCCCTGCTCATTCAATAAACGAATGATCTCACTCCACCTTTTCCCTTCAATCGTCCACCGAAAAATCTTCCGGACAAACGGCGCAGTTTTCTCATCAATCTCATAACGATACTGTCTTGTTTCTGACTTCACATATCCGTAAGGCCCAAAAGAAGGAAGGACTTCACAATTCTCCTGTCTTGCCCGGAAGCTGGTAATGATCTTACGCGAAATGTCCTTAGCGTAAGCTGTATTTATCATATTTTTTAACGGGATCATAAGCGCAGTTTCATCACCATCCGCATTCAAGCTGTCATAGTGATCGGTTATGGAGATGAACCTAACCTCAAGAAAGGGAAAGACCTTTTCCAAATAGTTTCCCGCGTCGATGTAATTCCGGCTAAAACGCGACAGATCCTTTACTACAACACAGTTTACCCGACCTGCACGGATGTCTCCCAACATCCGCTGAAACTCCGGCCGTTCTACATCCGTTCCTTTCTCACCGTTATCTTCATACAAGTCAAAGATTTGAAGATCCGATTGCTCCCGAACGTACTCCAGGCATATCCTCTTCTGATTCTCAAAGGAAATACCATCATCCGCTTTTCCGCTGTTTTCCACGGAAAGACGAACATAAACCGCTGTCTGATATACCTTTCTCTCCTCATCAACGACTGACTCATCCAGTCTTTTCCTGCTCTTCCGCGCCATGTATTTCCTCCTTCTTAACCCTGTTCAGAAAGCTTTCAACCATTTCGTAGGCTTCTTCATCCCGGAAGCGAACCTCTATCTTCCTCTTTTCGGCGATTTCTATTCGATCAATCAACGCAACTACAGCAGACCGCTCCAATTCCCGTATCTTCTTATACTTCTTAAAGTCTTCCATCCAGGATTGATCACCCACCTCTTGAGCGGCGACCATCTCCCGTTCCTTTTCTGCTTTACGGATGACATCTTCCGCCTCTTCAATCCTTATCTCATAATTCTTTTGAAAAGTGGAATAGTCCTTTCTATCCAAAGTACCATCCACCAGATTCTCATATAGTTTCTGTTTAAATCTCATGCAGTGTTCTATCTCTTGTCTTCGTTCTGCAATCAGCCTGTCATATCTCTCCAAATTCATTTGGTCTGACCAGATCACAGGATCTTTTTCAACCTGTTTTAACAAAACTCTCATTCTTGCAACCGCTTCGATTCGAAGCTGTATGGTTTCCAAGACCGCCTCGTTCAAAAGTGGAACCGGGATCCGATGGGAAGAGCATCGTTTTCCATTGCGATAGGATGAACAAACGTAATAGTCAAATCTCTTCCCTCCTGAATGTGTGCTCATCCTTGTCAGGTTCTGGCCGCAGTCAGCACAGAAAAGGTATCCGGACAGAGGGTAAACAAACTTCTTTCCGGGTGCGGAACGCACATCTCTCTTAAGCAGCTCCTGAATTGCAGAAAATACCCTCTTTTCTATAATCGGCTCATGAGCATCCTCAACCCGGATCCACTCCTTCTTATCTTTCGGAAAATTCTTCTTCACCTTATAATTCGGAGTAGAGGACTTCCCCTGCACCAGCACACCAGTATATACTTCATTTGTAAGGATCCGCCGGACCGAAGACGCGCTCCATTTAGCCTTTTGTCCGGAACGAAAAATGGTCTGAACACCTATCCCATTGGACTGTTTGTATTCCATCGGACAGAGCACGCCTTCAACATTCAGTTTTTCTGCTATCCGACTCACACTCATTCCCTGCTGTTTCCATCGGAACATTGTCCTTACCACTTCAGCTGCATAGGTGTCCGGAACCAGATGATTATGGTCCTCTTCGTCCTTTCGATACCCGTACACAGCATTAGGTCCGATATACTGCCCCTTCTTTCTCTTGATTTCCAATTGGGATCGGATCTTAACGGATATGTCCTTACAATAGGCGTCATTGATCAGGTTCTTAAATGGTACGATCAGGGAATCGGAATGCCTCCGCTCGACACTGTCATAATCATCATTTATAGCGATGAAACGAATTCCAAGGAACGGAAATACTTTCTCGATGTAGTTTCCAGATTCGATATAATTTCTCCCAAAACGGGACAGATCCTTCACCACAACACAATCAACCTTCCCGGCACGGATTTCCTCCATCATTTCCTGGAAAGCAGGCCGTTCAAAATTGACGCCGGAATACCCATCATCCGCCTTTTCCGAAACAATTCGGATATCCTGCTGTTTAGAGATATATTCCCGGATCAGTGCCTTCTGACTGACGATACTGTCGCTCTCAGACTTATCACCATCCTCCTGGGAGAGTCTGGCATAAATGCAGGCCTTGTATATTCTATTATCTGCCACACGTGCACCTCCCTTCGTCCTTCCCGCTCATGACCATAGTACCCTTTTCTTTCGCAACATTCCAAGACATCCGCAAGATGTCCCATTTTACCGGTTCCGAATATAGTCCTCAAGACAGTCTTCGATCGTCAATCCATTATCCGCAAAAGAGGTCTTGATCACGACATCCTTATATTTGAAAACATAAGGATTCTTAATCTGTTTTAAGAAGCTCCTCATCCGTTCCTCCTTGGGGAGCGATGTATCGATATGAACATCCCTGATGTCAACTAATGTCTCCGGATCTACCGTACGGATATCTACCGCCTTCATTTCTTCCAATGTCATTTTCTGCACCTGCCTTTCATAGAATCTCGGGTAATCCCTCTAAGTTACAGTCGGTGAAAAATGAAAAAATGTGGCGCTCCTCCGAAAAAATATAAAAAAAAGAAGACCTCAGCTACTGCCGCTGGTCTTCCCTCCGAAAGCATATAAACGATATACACTTTTATAATCCTGGAGAATTCCAACTTGGAACTCTCTTAAAAACATCAATTGACAATCCAGTTCAGGTCCAACTTGGACCTCTTCTTCTGATACACACTCGTACTTACCATCGTTCGGTGCGAATCTGCGAGAGAAAAACTAACTACCCGCGGGGTGGCTCTTATGGTCCAAAATAGGGGTATACTCTGTTTGGGAGATTCCTTATTATACCGAAAATAATATTATACCGAATTTTCGGGGGAACCCTTTATTTTTCAACGATTCCTCCGAAAATATTCGGTATAATATTTTTGCTTTTGGAGGTTATGATAAGAGGATTATTCTCAGATAAGGTTTAATATTCGGTATAATATTATGTAGCTTAAAACCATTGATTCTCGGATAATGATACATGAGAGGCATAGACTTCCCATAATCATTATCAAGGAGGATCTAAGACATGGAAGAACGAAAAATAGTCGTTGGCGAAATGATCAGACAAATGTTAGATGCCATGGAGGAGGTGGGGTGTAGTAAACAATCATTGTGGAGTAGGTATTATCCAAGATTCAAAATGGTTGAACGTTATTACAAGAAAAAAGGGTTGATCTACTACGATCCGGCTGTTTCTGATGAGTATGTTGAACTTTTTCGAAATCGCTATGAACAGGGGGAAATCACAAAAAGTCATTACAAAGATATCAAATATATCGTCACCCACATGACCTCTTACTTTTGTTATGGGAGATTCTTCTATTCCCCACCGACTAAAGGTCTCAGATATCTGATTTCTCCACAAAACGAAGCATTGATTGGAAAATTCATTGAGCATCATGGTTACAAAGAGAACACTCGAGATGATGTAGATTGGGTTCTTCGTCGTTTTTTTGGATATATGGAGCGAAAAGGACATGATTCTCTTATGACGGTCACGCCAGAAGATGCAAGAATTTTTGTTATCGAAATGGGTTCAGAAATGAAGCTGGCCAGTCTTAAAAACGTGTTGCTCTACTTGAGGTATTTTTATTTGTTTCTCGCTGAAGCAGGGTATCCATATCCAAACTGCTCCGGCGTTTTTTCATACAAGATAACGCGTGAAATGCCTATCCAGGGTTATGTTACAGACGATGAACTTGAAAAAATCTTACAGCAGATAAACAGAGAAACCGTCACAGGAAAACGAGATTACGCCATTATTCAGTTAGCTGCAACCACCGGAATGCGGGCGGTTGATATCATTCATCTTAAACTGAGTGATATCGACTGGAAAAAAGGAGAAATCAGCTTCTCACAAAGAAAAACAGGTCAAACAGTTTATCTTCCTATAACCCAGGAGGTGGGCGATGCATTAGTTGATTATATCCTTCATGCGCGTCCTAAAGTTGACTATTCGGAGGTTTTCCTCAGGGTGGCATTTCCTACCATTCCGTTATCAAATGCTGTCGCAATCGGGGATATTTTTATAAACTATCAAAAGAAAGCGGGCATCGTCCGTCATGCCTTTGATGGAAAAGGATTTCATGGTCTTCGAAGGAGACTGGCAAAAAAAATGATTGAAGCCGAGATTCCGATGACTACGATTGCTCAGGTCCTTGGTCATAAAAATATGTGTTCTTCAAGGCAGTATATCGCGCTTGATACGACAAACTTAAAAGAATGTGCTATGGGTTTTTCAGGCATTCCGTTTACCTACACGGATTGGAGGTGACTGACTCATGAGCATTGATTTTAAAAGTCGTTTTGCGGAAGATATCAACGGAATGATTGAATTGTTTGTCTCTTTAGGATATGCGGAAAACACCTACATTCCAAGGGCAAAAAGCTTTGATAGTTTTTGTACGGAGCATTTCCCTGAAAGTGATGTTCTTACTGAAACGATTGTCAGAAAATGGGCAGATCCAAAATCAACATCAACGCCATCCGTTGCGCATTCCCGGATTGCTTTTGCAAGATGTCTATCTGATTATCAGCAGGTTATCGGAAAAAATGCAGTTCAGATAAAAAATAATTTCACAACAAAGAAAAGCATGTTCATACCTTACATTTTTACAGATGACGAGCTGACAGCTTTGTTTAAAGCGATAGATTCTTATGACTCGAATGATCGGCTGTTATCTTTGATGCATAGTGTATACTTCCGACTGACATATACTTGTGGACTTCGCCCTCGAGAAGGTAGAAATCTAAAACGGGGAGACATCGATCTAAAGACAGGAGAATTTCGTGTGGAATCCTCCAAACACCATATCAGTAGATTGCTTATTATGTCGGATGATATGCGATCGTTAGCAGAATACTACACAAACTTGAGAGATATCAGTTATCCTGATAATTCGTTATTCTTCCCCGGGAAAAAGGGAAACGGCCTTAACGACGGAAGTCTGCTTCGCATTTTTAAAGAGTGCTTTAAGGAATCAAAGCCTGGAATTCCCGAACGCTTACTTCCATCCGTTCGTATTTATGATCTGAGGCACCAGTTTGCTACAACAACACTGAATCGTTGGTTAGATCAGGGACGGGATTTAAACACGATGTTACCATATCTTCAGACATTCATGGGGCACACATCACTTTCATCAACCATGTATTATATCCATCTCCTCCCGGAAAATCTTGTCAAATCGGCGAAGATAGACTGGGATCGAATGAATAAAGTGATTCCGGAGGTGGTTGAATGAAGGGAATAAAAGACGAACTATTGTTTACGCTTTTAAAAAACTACTTTTTAATCTATCTGCCAAATCAAAGAAACGCCAGTCCCCATACGATAACAACATACAAAACTGTATGGTCTAAGTTTCTTGAATTTGCAGCAAAGAAAAAGGGGATTAAATCTTCTGATATCACCATGGAGATGCTGGATTATGATATGGTATCAGAATACTTGGATTCTTTGAGTTCAAAAAAGGGAATGACCGTTTCAACCCGAAATAACAGACTTGCTGCAATCCGTGCCTTTTTTATGTATGCATCTGCATGCAGTCCGGAATATATGGCTCAAATGAACGAAATCTCTAGAATAAAACCACAGAAACAAGACATCTTTAGAGGCGTAGATTATATGACCGAAGAAGCTGTTCAGGCGCTATTAGATGCTCCAGATACTTCTGATAAGCTTGGACGGCGTGATCGGTGTATATTTGCAACAATGTATGATACCGGAGCAAGAATTCAGGAGATACTGAATCTTCGAATATGTGATCTTACCCTCGATAAGACTGCAAAAGTAATTCTTCATGGAAAAGGGAATAAAGTTAGGACCGTTCCACTTATGAAGAATACTGTTGAGTTGATAAAAGCATATATGAAAGAATTTCATCCCGATGAACCGATGGAATCAGACGAATATCTGTTTTACACAGCCCGTGAGGGCGGAAGAAAAAAGATGAATGATGATACAATCCGGTGCCGGATGATGAAATACGTTCCCATAGCAAAAGATAAGTGTCATCTTGTTCCTGATAATGTACATCCACATCTCCTGCGACACTCTCGAGCCATGCATCTTTATCAGAACGGAATGTCCTTAGATTTAATATCGCAGTGGTTGGGGCATAGCAGCTTGGAAACAACACTGATCTATGCTCACGCCGACACGGAACAGAAACGCAGGGCTATCGAGGCGGCGCAAGGAAAAGGATTGAATATTGATGTAAAACCGGAGAAATATACTATCACCGATGACGACCTAATAAAGCGGCTCTATGGTCTATAATATTATACCGAATTTTGAATCATGACCTAAGATTTGAGTACAGGACTTACATAAAAAATCAAAAATATTATACCGAATATTTTCGGAAGAATCGTTGAAAAATAAAGGGTTCCTCCGAAAATTCGGTATAATATTATTTTCGGTATAATCAGAATTATACCGAATTCGGTATAAT
>Ga0310691_10000079_pt1 | contig 185100 bp, 155 predicted proteins | sample 176DNAGHGlowgp2_FD_203887 | JGI IMG/M metagenome (GOLD analysis project Ga0310691, IMG submission 203887) | Sheep rumen microbial communities from Palmerston North, Manawatu-Wanganui, New Zealand - 1766 DNA GHGlow gp2 (v2) (version 2) | ecosystem: Host-associated > Mammals > Digestive system...
CAGTAAAATATGTCATAAGTGGTAGATAAATGGTTTATTTCAAATTTGCTAATCCAATACTCCCCTTATCGAATCATCGAAGCTTTCTGTGATTAGAGTGATCTGTTCTCCGTTAGATTGGTACCCCCCTATGTAGTCAATGCGTGTACTACTATCTATAGCATATGTAGTCATTGACTACATGTCAAGGTAAAAAAATACCTGCCACTGTTTCGTGGCAGGTAAGCAGCATTATATTCAGATACTTGCTATCACTTCATCCCGACAAACCTGAATTTGCTGTTATTTGTTTCCTATGCCCAGATCGCCATCGCCAAAGTGCCGACAACGATCAGAATCAACCCGGCAAGCGCCTTTCTGCTCAACTTTTCTTTGAATACGAAATAGGAAAAAGCGACGGAAACGATAATGCTGAGCTTATCGATCGGTACGACAACGCTGACGACGCCGTTCTGTATGGAGTAATAGTAACAGAGCCATGATGCGCCTGTGGCAATCCCGGACAGAGCTATGAATACAAGTTCTTTGGAATCAGTATTTTTCAGTTCAGCACCTTTGCCTTTAACGAAGACGATCAGCCAAGCCATAACAAGAACAACACCAGTACGGATCGCCGTCCCGAGATTTGATTCTACATCCGTTATGCCGATCTTTCCCAGAATAGAGGTCAGGGCAGCAAAAACAGCGGAACCGATCGCGTAGGGCAGCCACGTGCGCTTTGTGTCCTTTGCTTCAGTTTTCTTCTTTTCGATCATCAGAAACACGCCTGCCGCAAGAAGTGCAGTACCGATCAGCTTGACCGCCAGATGTTCTGTCTCACTGAAAAGGATGATTGCGATAAGCACTGTCAGAACCGTGCTGGATTTATCGACGGGAACGACCTTGTTCACATCGCCGACGGACAGGGCTTTAAAATAGCAGATCCACGAGGCTCCTGTCGCAAGGCCGGACAGAATTAAGAAGATGATAGATTTTGCCGATATTTCCGTGATCGTTCCAGCAGAGCCAACGATAAACACCATGATCCAGGCAAAAAGGAGTACAACGACCGTCCGCAGAGCAGTCGCCACGTCTGAATCAGTCTTTTTGATCCCGCATTTCGCAAGTATCGCCGTAAGTCCGGCAAAGAGCGCGGACAAAGCCGCCATGATCAGCCACATATCTTCCCCTTATTCATTGTCATATACTCTGGTAATTCTCGTCCATCAATTATCTCTAAGAGAAATCCCGATTTCTTGTCGTCTATTATACCGACGATGTATGAACATTTCTACCGATAAAAACAGCCGGGACACCCCGACTTCCACAACTTACCCCTCAAACGCCAACTTACCCCTCAAGCGGCAAAATCGGCGGAGGAATAATTAAATTGTATCAATCTCGGTGTTTTTATATCGTAAACACGGCAGTTTGCAAACGGGCGCAGTATCTCAACCAGTGTGCGAACAACACTTGAAGGCGTGTAGAACTCACCGCCCTTTACACCTTCGTATGCGGCAAACTGAGCGATACAGTATTCATAGGTGCGACCGAGCAAGTCCTTGCTGTCCTCTGTGTCGGTCATATCCATATTTGTGAACAGATCGACAACATCACCGAGAACACGCTTGTCTAAGTCAGGGCTTGCGTAGTACTTCGGAAGAACGTTTTTTAAGGTCTTGTTCTCGTCCTCGATAGCTCTCATAGCATCGTCAATGACAGAGCCGATCTCAGGAGTGTGAGCCGCAGCGGACACCACAGACCAACGAGCCTTTTCAGGCACGAAGAAGATATTGTCCATAAGGTATGCGTCAGGCTCGTCCTCAAAGCCGTCACCTTCAGCCACAAGCTCATTGTAACGCTTCTCAAAAGCACTTGATATGTAACGCAGGAAGATCAGTCCCACGATAACTTTTCTGTATTCAGCAGCCGGAATATGCCCCCATAATACGCAGGCATCGTCCAAAATCTGCTTTTCAAAGCCAATATTGGCAGTATTCTTTTCAGCCATGATATTACACCTCATTAAACCACCGCAAATGCGAGGTATTATTCTTTATATTATACCACAATCTGCACAAATAGTCAACAATTTGACAATGAAAAATCTCCATTTTCACCGATATTTTCACCGATGATTATACAGAAATAAAGAAAAGGCGGCTCCGAAGAACCGCCTTATTTCATTTCTTTTGCAATCGCTATCAGCATTTCAAGCTGTTTCGGGGACAGGGACTTGAATGTTGCAACAGCTTCATTCAAGATACTGGGGCTTGTAACATCTTCCTCAAAGAAGTCCTTTGGCTCAACACCGAGGAACTCGCAGATATAGAGAAACATCTGCATTGAGGGCAGAGCCTTCTTGTTTTCGATATTGTTGATATAGCTTTGACTTTGACCTAAGCTCAGGCTCATATCCCGTGCGGATATATTCTTCTCCGTCCTCAGCTTTGCTATCCGGTCCGATATGAAGTCTGCATCAATCATTCGTATCACCACCTACATATAATTATAATATACGCAAGCTGAAATCTACCTATACATTGTTTCAATTTGTATTGACTTAACAACAATAATTAGGTATAATTGATAGAGATACCGTTTTGAAATCGACACGGGACAATGTGAGGTGCATAGCGATGATGAACATTTACACAGTTTGCTTTTTCGGGCATAGGTACATCGAACGCGGAACGGTGGTAAGTGAACGCCTTGACAAGCTCCTGCACGACCTGATAACGCAGAAGGAGTATGTTGACTTTCTGATTGGACGGGACGGCGATTTTGATTTGCTTGCATCTGCTGCCATTAAGCGAGCAATCCGAAGTCATGGATACGGCAATACCCATTTTACGCTCGTCCTGCCTTACATGAAAGCGGAGTACCGTGATAACGAAAAGGAGTATCTTGACTATTACGATGAAGTTGAGGTGTGTGCCGAATCGTCCGAAGTCCACCCAAAGTCTGCTATCCAAATCCGCAACCGGAATATGATAGACCGAGCAGACCTTGTGGTATGCTGTATCCAGCACAAAAGCGGCGGAGCATACCGCACGATACAATATGCGGAGAAACAGGGCAAGAAAATAGTGAACCTTGCAGACGAAAACTAATACATATAAAATAACTCCCGAAGCTGACATCAAAAGTCAACTTCGGGAGTTAATTATATTATGTTATACCAAGACCCTTTTTGCAATTCTCAAAAAATTGGTGTCAAACTGGTGTCAAAACACCATTCCGAATGTTCAAAAGCCTTGAAAATAGGGGCGTTTTTAGTCTATCGACTTCATCGTCGGGAACAGCAGTACATCTCTGATAGCCGGTGAATTGGTCATCAGCATGACAAGTCTGTCGATGCCGTAGCCGATGCCGCCTGTGGGAGGCATACCGATCTCCAGCGCACGCAGGAAGTCCTCGTCGATGCGGTTGGCTTCATCGTCACCCTGCGAGAGCAGCTTTTCCTGCTCGACAAAACGTTCGCGCTGATCTATAGGATCGTTGAGCTCGGAATATGCGTTGCACATCTCCCAGCCGTTGATGAACAGCTCAAAACGCTCAACATAGTCCGGATCTTCCGGCTTCTTCTTGGTCAGCGGGCTGATCTCGATGGGGTGATCCATGATAAATGTCGGCTGCAGAAGATGCTCCTCAACATATTCCTCGAAGAAGAGGTTGAGGATATCTCCTCTCTTGTGTCTTTCTTCAAATTCTATGTGGCGCTCCTTTGCAAGAGCCTTGGCCTCTTCGGTAGTCTTGATCTGTGTGAAATCAACGCCGGAATACTTCTTTACAGCCTCGATCATAGTCATTCTCTCAAAGGGCTTTCCGAGGTCGATGGTGAGCTCGCCGTAAGGGATCGTCGTTGAGCCGCAGACCTCCCTGGCGATGTGTCTGAACATATTTTCAGTGAGATCCATCATCCCGTGATAATCGGTGTAGGCCTGATAGAGCTCCATAAGTGTGAATTCAGGGTTGTGTCTTGCGTCAACGCCTTCGTTGCGGAATACTCTTCCGATCTCGTATACTCTTTCCAGACCGCCGACGATGAGCCTCTTGAGATAGAGCTCAAGGCTTATGCGGAGCTTGACATCTTCGTCAAGTGCATTGTAATGGGTCTCGAAAGGCCTGGCGGCAGCGCCTCCGGCATTGGAGACCAGCATAGGTGTCTCGACCTCCATAAAGCCCTGATCGTCAAGGAAACGGCGTATGGTTGCGATTATCTTAGAACGCTTGATAAAGGTGTCCTTTACCTCCGGGTTGCAGATGAGGTCGGTGTAGCGCTGACGGTAGCGGGTGTCCTGATCCTTCAGCCCGTGCCACTTCTCGGGCAGCGGCCTCAGAGACTTGGTGAGCATCGTGATCTTGGAAACGTGAACACTTACCTCTCCGGTCTTTGTCCTGAAAAGATAGCCCTCTGCTCCGCAGATATCTCCGATGTCCCACTTCTTGAATTCGTCAAATGCGTCCTTGCCGATCTCGTTGAGACGTACATAGAGCTGTATGCGGTCGCTCTTGTCTCTGATATCGGCAAAGCTGGCCTTGCCCATGATACGCTTGGACATGAGCCTTCCGGCGATGCTTACAGAAACTCGCTTCTCCTCCAGCAGGGAAGCCAGCTTTTCCTCGTCTTCTCCGGCTTCCGCACGGCACTCGGCCTCGACAGCCTGAAATCTCTCCTTGGCTTCGGCAGCGTGGGCTGTGACTTCATACTTGGTTATGGTGAACGGATCGTGCCCTGCGGCCTTCAGCTCGTCCAGCTTGTTGATCCTTATCTGTCTGTATTCGTTGAGCTCCTCCGCAGTAGGCTCTGCGGCCTCTTCCTCTGCGGGAGGATTTGTAATGATCTCTTCGCTCATTTTTTCATATCCTTTCTCTCAAAAGATGTCCTATACTAGCAAAGGGCGCCTTAACGAGCGCCCCGTGACTGTCATTTGCTTATTTCGAGGACCTCGAATTTTATCATACCGTCAGGCACCTCTACCTCGAAGATATCTCCTACCTTTTTCCCGAGAGCGGCCTTGCCGATGGGGGATTCGTCCGAGATCTTCATATTGTCCGGATCGGATTCTGTAGAACCGACTACCTGCAAGGTCTCGATATCGTCCAGCTCAATATCCTTTATCTTGATGATAGAACCGATACCGATCTCGTCAACGGAGATGTCGTCGTCGTCAACAACGATAGCAGTAGCGATGATCTGTTCCAGCTCGGCGATCTGTCCTTCGAGGATAGCCTGTTCGTTTTTAGCTTCATCATATTCCGCGTTTTCGGAAAGGTCTCCGTAGGAGCGGGCGATCTTGAGGTTTTCAGCTACCTCGCCGCGCCTTACAGTCTTTAAATAGTCTAGCTGTTCTTTGAGTCTTTGAAATCCTGCCTGAGAAATAGTATTAGCCATATCGGTCGATCTCCTTTGACATAGTTGTTTTGGGTACTATCAAAATAGTATTATACCGCATTTATAAGCGTTTGTCAAGGGCAAAAGAGGACAAAAAAGCGAAAAAAAGCCCGCGCTTTTTTACGGCGCGGGCGGTATGTTATTGTTCGCTGACGGTGTTGACAGCTCCTAAGAATACGGGTATGTTATGCTCCATATCGACTATTGCGAATACAAAAGGCCTGTCGAGGAAGACTTCCTTTACATCCTCCGGCTCCATTATCGCACCGTCGCATTTCATAACAACTGCTGTTGCAGCGGCGGCTTTTGTGCCGCTGCGGTCGTTCTCGATATGTGTCTTATGGATGACATCGTCTATGCGCATAACTCCGTCCAGGTCGTGCTCTGCCATTTTGGAGAAGTCGGCGGACATCCCAAAAGCATCGGTGAGCCCCAGCTTTTTGAGGTCGGAGGCGATGCTGCTGCCCCAATCGAACTTGAATTCCGGCATCCTGACCATTACGGTATCGAAGCTGCGCCCTTTGAACATGGCCTCGAGCTTTTCTCCGGTGAGAGTCCCGATATATTCTGCTGCGGAAACTCCCTCGTCCGGAAGGATGGCCGCGAAACCGAAGCGGTTGTCCTTATAGCGCTTTATAAATCCCTTTGCGCCTTCTCCGCTGAGATATATGTCCTCTGAGGAGCTCATCATGGGGACTGTTTCTTCCTCGCCTTTGGAATTTGTAAAGATACCGTTCTCGTTGACCTGGACATCCTCATACTGTTCCGCCCAATCCGCCTCAAAGGCTATGCAGTTGACCAGAACAGCCACATCGGTCGGGGTGAGCCGGTCGATGATCCTGGGTATCATTCTGTGGGTGTTCTCGCTGACCCAATCGTTGACCTTGCTGACAGTATCGGAATCAAACGGGGCATTGAAGCTCTCGGCTGCGAAAACAGACCTGCTCATATCCATGAAGTCCTGCTTCATTTTTATCATATCGCTGTTTGACCAGACAGAATTGGCGATAGAGAAATCTATGCCTCTGGCAGACTTTGCGGTCTCCAGCAGGGCAGAAAAGTCCTTGTTGAGGTCGGCCAGAGAAGTCCCGCCTCCAAGCAGCTTTTCAAACTGTGCAAGGGTCTCTCCCGCAGAGCCGTTGGCTGTGAGCCCCAGCGCCAGCATTATGGATTCCGCAGAGATCAGAGCGTTCCTGCCTTCTTTAAGGTCGTCAAGAGGGGACAGCTTCATCATATTTACGCTTAACTCGTTTGCAGCGGTAACGAATTTGTCCGATACGGAGGGGAATTCGGTATATGGCTTTTCGGGCTCAGGTTCCGGCTCTGTATCCGGCTCGACATCGGGATAAAGGGTCTGACCGGGCGTCGGTGTCGTTCCGGGATCTGTCTCGGATACGATGTCCGAAGCTGCGCTGCCCGGTTTTGCTGGTATGTCAGCAGCCGGGCCACCGGAGTCGGTGCTGCCGCAGGAAGCTGCGGAAAGTGCTATCATCACAGCAGCGATAAGTGCGGATATCTTTCTTGTTTTCATAATTAACACCTCTCATGTCTTTCTGCGCCCGGATCCCTTTCCGGCCGCTTCTGTTATATATACGTTTTGCCTAAGAGGTTTTTATGGAGAAATACTGCACAAATAATATGTCGGAGATTTATAAGATGTGCCTAAATATCTTCCTTGCTCAGTATAAGCTCGCAGATCTCGACAGGCGAGCCGCTGCCGTCAACGATATGATCCGCCGCAGCAAGATATGCCGGGCGCCTCGCTTCAAACCTCGCCAGGAGCTCCTCGCGTGTGGAGCTTGCAGCCAGAGGCCGACGCTTGTCGCCCTTGATCCGCTCATAGCAGCTCTCAAAAGGCGTGTCTATGAATATGACGGTCCCGCCGCCTGCTTTGGCAGCTTCGGCATTTCTGGGATCGACCATGCAGCCTCCGCCGGTAGCAACGGCATATCCGCTGGGAGCCAGCCGCTCTACAGCCTCACGCTCCAGCGCACGGAAATGCCCCTCGCCCTCTCCTGCGAAGATCTCTGCTATGGTCTTATGCTCGTAATCCTCGATATATGTGTCCATATCGGCAAATATCCTGCTGCTGCGCTGCGCCAGCAGCTTGCCGACAGTTGTCTTTCCGCAGCCCATGAAGCCGCAGAGAAAAATAGTTTTCATATCCTCACCTCAGATAAGCTGTGATACTGTCCCGATGACTTCGCGTATCTCATCGCGTGTGTATTCGTCGCCGTTCCAGATGCGGTGCGCCGAGACAGCCTGCCATACCAGCATAGCCATGCCGTTTTCGGAGGGCTTGCCGAGAGCCCGGGCTTTTTTGATGAGCTGTGTCTCCAGCGGGTTGTAGATAACGTCAAACACCGCGTCGCTGCGGGCGATGACCTCGTCTGAAACAGGGCAGGCATCGACCTTCGGGAACATCCCCACAGGCGTCGCGTTCACCAGAAGGTCGTAGTGGCCGCTGTGCTCGTCCTCGGCAGTGATGAGCCTTGCCTTCGCTCCGGGAGCCTGCTTCTCGATCTCCCCGACCACCGAGAAGGCGTACTCACGGTCTGATTCAAGTATCTGGATGTCCAGGTCAGCCCCTCTCAGAGCCGAGGCTATGGCTATCATCCGGCCTACGCCTCCGCAGCCTATGAGCAGCACCTTTCCGGAGAGCTTTGCACCCATAGCGTCAACGGATTCAAGAAAACCGTCGCAGTCGGTGTTGTAGCCGATGAGCCTGCCGCCCTTGTTGGCGACACAGTTGACAGCGCCGTAAAGCCCGGCTGTGCGGTCAAGCTCGTCCATAAAGTGCATAACTCTCATCTTGTGCGGGATGGTGACATTGAAGCCCGCCAGCTCCTTCAGCTCCCCGAAATGTACCGAGAGACCGTCCTCGGTCAGCTCGGTGAGGCTGTAGGCCGCCTCCCGGCCTCTGAGCCTGAAAAGTATATCGTGTATCTGCGGCGAGAGGGAGTGCCCCAGCTTCCCGCCGATAAGTGTGTATTTTTCCATCGTTTACCGCTCCTTTCAGCCCGGCGAAGGCTTCGCTCCGCCGACTTTATTATACAGCAGAGCAGAGAGATTGTCAATATTATGCAATCTGCCGAAAGAGCACCGGCGTCCGGCCTTTATAATTGACAAAACAGGTCGAATGTGATATAATTACTCTATCTGTTTGAAATAGAAAGGAATGTTGTTCATGGGACTTACTCTTACCGAGAAAATACTCAAAGCACACATCGTTGACGGCGAGTTCAGGAAGGGCAGCGAGATCGGCATCCGCATAGATCAGACCCTTACTCAGGACGCAACGGGAACTATGGCTTATCTTGAATTTGAAGCTATCGGTGTCCCGAGAGTCAAGACCGAGCGATCTGTCGCTTACATAGACCATAACACCCTCCAGTCCGGCTTCGAGAATGCCGACGACCACCGCTTCATCGGCTCTGTCGCCAAGAAGCACGGCATCTGGTTCTCCCGCCCCGGCAACGGTATCTGCCATCAGGTACATCTGGAGCGCTTCGGCATCCCCGGAAAGACACTCATCGGCTCCGACAGCCATACCCCCACAGGCGGCGGTATCGGCATGATCGCTATCGGTGCAGGCGGACTGGACGTAGCCGTAGCTATGGGCGGCGGCGCTTACTATATAACCTATCCCAAGATCGTTAAGGTCAACCTTACAGGCAAGCTCTCCCCCTGGGTAGCCGCTAAGGACGTTATCCTTGAAGTCCTCAGGAGGCTCTCTGTCAAGGGCGGCGTCGGCAAGGTCATCGAATACTGCGGCGAGGGCGTAAAGACCCTTACTGTCCCCGAGAGAGCTACTATAACCAATATGGGCGCCGAGCTGGGCGCTACCACCTCTATCTTCCCCTCCGACGAGGTGACCCTTGAATTTCTCAAGGCTCAGGACAGAGCCGAGGTCTGGACAGAGCTTAAAGCCGATGACGACGCAGTATACGATGAAGTCGTTGATATCGACCTCTCGGCTATCGTCCCCATGGCTGCCTGCCCTCATTCCCCCGACAATGTCAAGACAGTTGCCGAGATCGGCAAGCTGAAAATAGATCAGGTCTGCATCGGCTCCTGCACCAACAGCTCCTTTATGGATATGATGAAGGTCGCCTATATCCTCAAGGGCAAGACCGTTCATCCCGATGTTTCTCTGGCTATCGCTCCCGGCTCCAAGCAGGTGCTGAATATGATCGCTCAGAACGGCGCTCTCGCTACTATGATAGATGCCGGCGCAAGGATCCTCGAATCCGCCTGCGGCCCCTGCATCGGTATGGGCCAGTCGCCTAATTCCAAGGGCGTTTCGCTGCGTACCTTCAACCGCAACTTCGAGGGCAGATCGGGAACAAAGGACGGCCAGATCTATCTTGTTTCCCCCGAAATGGCAGCTCTCTCTGCGCTGACAGGCTATCTTACCGACCCCCGCGAGCTGGGAGATATGCCTGAGTTCGAGATGCCCCGCCAGTTCGTCATCAACGATAATATGGTGGCAGCTCCGGCTCCCGAGGAGGAGATGGACAAGGTCGAGATCCTCAGAGGCCCCAACATCAAGCCCTATCCCGAGACCGCTCCGCTGGTGGAGAGCATCGAGTGCCCCGTTTCTCTCAAGGTAGGCGACAATATCACTACCGACCATATCATGCCCGCAGGCGCCAAGATACTCCCCCTGCGCTCCAATATCCCCGCTATCTCGCAGCATTGCTTCACAGTCTGCGACGAGGACTTCCCCCGCAGAGCAAAGAACCTGGGCAAGAGCATCATAGTCGGCGGCGTCAACTACGGCCAGGGCTCCTCACGCGAGCACGCAGCTCTCGCTCCGCTGTACCTCGGCATCAAGGCTGTTCTTGTAAAGAGCTTTGCCCGTATCCACAGAGCTAACCTCATCAATGCCGGCATCCTGCCTCTGACTTTTGTCAATGAGACGGATTACGATAAGATCGGCCAGGGCGACGAGATCGCCATTAAGAACGTAAGAGCCGATATCGAGGCAGGAAAGACACAGCTTACAGTACTGAACAAGACTACAGGCGCCGAGATACCCGTCCTCTGCGAGCTTACCGGAAGGACAAAGGATATCATCCTCGCAGGCGGCCTGCTGGATTATACAAGAGAGAGCCTCAGTAAATAATCAATGACCGAGAGCCGCCTCTGCTCCGCTGAAGGCGGCTGTATCGGCCGCAGATATATGAGGGAACAGATATGGACGACAATAAGATAACATCCGGCAACTTCGACTATGACATATACTCCGGCGGGAGCTCAGACACCGGAGACAGTAATATCACTTCGCAGGATTTCAATTACGATGTCTATTCCGGCAGCAGCGCCATGGATTATCTCCGGAAGGAGAACGAGCGCTTGCAGGAGGAGCGCAGGCAGGCAAGTAAGTCTGCCGCAGAGCGCCGGCGCGAGGAGTACGAAAAGCGGTTCGCCGGTATGAGCGCCGACGAGCTTTTCGGTATGCCCGAAAAAAAAGATCCTGAGACGGATTTCTCCGATTTCTTCGACGATGACGCCGCAAAGCGTCAGGCCGACAAAGAAGCCCGGAAAAAGCGTCAGCCTGAGTCGGAGGTAAGAGTGGAAAATATGATGCCGGGAGAAGACACTCCCAGCTCCCTGCCCCCGGAGGACGAAAAATATACTGCGGGGATACAGACGGCGGCAGAAATGATGGCACGCCAGAGGATGCGCCGCGAGTTTGCCGACGAGGAGTACAGATCCCGCCGCAGAAGGCGCTTTTTCGGACCTTCCCCCGAGCTGAGGCTTATGACCGGCCTCACCACCGGAAGATATCACTCATACGGGGAATACAGCGAGGTCGATAAGGCCGTCATGTGGTATCTGGTCTGGTTCGCCGTAGGCGCCGGCCTTGGATATGCGGCAAAGAAATATCTGTTCAGCTTCCCGCTCCCGTTCCTGCTGGTCTGCGGCGCGGTAGGCGGTTTCCTAGGCGCGGTAATAAAGCACAACGGCCTTGAAAAAATACCTATCGGCCAAACGATACCGGAGTGTAAATTAGAGATAGCAGGTGTGTTCATAGCATTGATAGCAGCAATCATGATCGAGCTTGCCATATAAAGCTCCCGTCGTTTATCCGGAGGGGATAATATGGATAACAGGAACATTACCTCGGACGACTTTGATTACGATGTCTATTCCGGCGAGAACGCAAAGGAGTTTCTCAGGCAGGAGAACGAGCGGAAGCAGCAGGAGCGTGAACGTGCATCCAGGTCCGCTGCCGAGCTCAAGCGCGAAGAGTACGAAAAGCGATTTGCCGGCATGAGCGCCGACGATATCTTCGGGATGCCTTCTCCGAAAAAGAAAAAGCAGCCGGAGGAGGATTTCTCCGACTTCTTCAACAGCGATGCTGCCGAAAAGCAGGCAGAAAAAGCAAAGGCCGCAAAAGAACAGTCCGAAAGCGCCTCCCGGCAGCAGGATGGCCCCCGCCTCGAAAATATGATGCCCGGCGAAGACACCCCGAGTTCATCCCAGGCAGTAGATCAGAGACTCCTGTATGCAAGAGCGATGATCGACAGAAAACTGGAGCAGGAAGCCGCAAAGGCAGAAGAGGATCGCCATTACAGGGCTGTCTCCGGCCACAGGAAAAGCCGCGAGATACGTTACCGCGCCTACGATGCCGCGGAGGATATGATCGGCGGGTCCCTCGGGATAGAAGATTTTCACGAAAAGGTTACTTCCTTCTTCGCCTATTTCGGCGGGCTTGTGGTCGGCGCCGGGATCATGGGATTGCTCAACAGGTACGTTTTTAAAATCAAAGATCTTGCCCTTGTATTCATCGCTGCGGCAGTTATGGGTTTTATCTTCGCAGTGGTAAACAGGCGGATCTCAAACGCATCTTCAATGAGCGAGGCAATAAAACTGAGCTGGAAGGAAGCGCTCTTTTCGATAGCGGCGATCATTATCGGCGTGATATTGGAATTATTTGTTTTAAGGTGACAGCATAAGCCGGTTCCTTATTACAGGCACATAATGCTCTCTCCTTATATGAGCTTCCGGTTAATGGGATATACAGTCAATAATTATTATATTGGAGGATAGATCAATGGCAAAGATACAGATGAAAACACCCCTCGTCGAGATGGACGGCGACGAAATGACAAGGATAATATGGAAGGAGATCAAGGATATCCTGCTCCTGCCGTATATCGACCTTAAAACAGAGTATTATGACCTGGGGCTCGTACACAGAAACGAGACCGACGACCAGGTCACCGTTGACTCGGCAAACGCTACGAAGAAATACGGTGTCGCCGTAAAGTGTGCGACAATAACCCCCAACGCTGCCCGTATGCCTGAGTATAACCTCAAGGAAATGTGGAAATCTCCCAACGGCACTATCCGCGCTATCCTGGACGGCACTGTTTTCAGGACCCCCATCCTCGTTAAGGGCATAACCCCCTATATCCCTACCTGGACAAAGCCTATCACCATCGCCCGTCACGCTTACGGCGATGTTTACAAGAACGTTGAGATGAAGTGCCCCGCAGGCTCCAGGGCTGAGCTCGTCCTGACAGACAAGGACGGCAACGAGAGCAGGGAAACTATCTATAATTTCGAGTGCGACGGCGTTATACAGGGCGTACACAACAAGTCAAAGTCTATCGAATCCTTTGCAAGGAGCGTATTCAACTTCGCGCTGGATGTAAAACAGGACGTATGGTTCGCTACCAAGGACACTATCTCCAAGAAATATGACCACACCTTCAAGGATATCTTCGCTGAGGTCTTTGAGAAGGATTACAAGGCTAAGTTTGAAGCTGCGGGCATCGAGTATTTCTATACCCTCATCGACGACGCAGTTGCCCGTGTTATCCGCTCCAACGGCGGCTATATCTGGGCCTGCAAGAACTATGACGGAGACGTTATGAGCGATATGGTTGCAACAGCCTACGGCTCCCTCGCTATGATGACATCTGTTCTCGTTTCTCCCGACGGAGTTTATGAGTATGAGGCAGCTCACGGCACCGTTCAGCGCCATTATTACAAGCACCTCAAGGGAGAGGAGACCTCTACCAACTCTGTTGCGACACTGTTCGCATGGACAGGCGCCCTCAGAAAGCGCGGCGAGCTGGATCAGCTCCCCGAGCTCATCGCCTTTGCCGACAAGCTTGAGAAGGCAACTATCCAGACTATCGAGGACGGCGTTATGACCGGAGACCTCTACCTTCTCTCCAAGCTGGAGAACAAGAAAAAGGTCAACACCGAGGATTTCCTTTATGCTGTCGATGAGCGCCTTAAAAAGCTGCTCTGATATATGCCGCCGGGGCGGGATCGCCCCTGATTATTTAAGGAGATGTATGAAAAAATGTCACTGAGATCAAAAACTGCGGTCGTGGCGCTCTGCGCTCTGCTGCTCTGCGGCTGCGGGAACACTATCGACAATTCCGGCCTGACTGTCATTACCGGGCAGAACGTCCATTCCAATGTTCCAGGAACAGGATCAGATGCACAGAACAGCGGCGATAACGGCGAAAAGCCTGCCGAGGAAGCCGGAGTGTCCGTTACACAATCCGTAACTATGTATAAGGGCGAGGCTCTGCCGCTGGAGTTTTCCAATGCCAACGGCCTTACCCCGGAGATCAGAAGCTCTGACGATGCTGTTGCCGAGGTCAGCGGGAATACCGTTAACGCCAAGAAAGCCGGCATTGCAGAAGTTACAGTCGATTTCAAGGACGGAGACAGCAAGACCGTCAGCACAGCCAAGCTGGCTGTAGAAGTAAAGATCTCCCGCTTCGATAAGAGCCCCCAGCCCGTCAAGCCTGCACAGGCAGCCGCAGGAGATCTCCCGTCTGTTGTGCTGACAAAGGCTATGAAGCCCGGCGAGGAGAGCACAATTGTTGTTTCCGGCGCGGAAAAAGCTGATTTCGCATCCTCAGACGAGAATGTGGTGTCTGTCTCCGCCGACGGAAAGATCACTGCCAAGGCCGACGGCCAGGCAGAGATAACCGCGACTCTTACAGCCGGCGGCAAACAGCTCTGCCAGAAGACGACTGTTATCGTGTCCGGCGCCGAGACCGCCGCTATCTCCGACGAAGAGCTGGACAGCTTCTTCTCTGAGGCGGTATTCGTCGGCAGTTCCATCGGAGAGGGCATGAGATATTACTTCAACAGCTTCGGCGAGGGATATATGGGCGATCCGCTGATGCTCAGCCGCGACTGCTATGGGCTCTTCAACGATTCCGGTATGAACGGCGATGATTACCAGCTCCTCTATGAGGGCGTTGCCGCTCCTGTTAAGGAGCATATCAAGAAGTGCGGGAAGAAATATGTCTTCCTCAATATCGGCACCAACGATATCTTTGCGGGCGGAGACCGCTGCGCAGAGCTCTGCACCGAGATGATCGACGGTATCAAAGAGCTCTCGCCCAATGTTGTCGTATATTACGAGACCCTGACTCCCGTTATGATCGACAGCGTTCTCGACAACGCCGAAGTTGACCGCTTCAATGAGCTCATGCAGCAGTACTGCGCTGAGAAACCGGATGTCAATTATATCGACATCACGACTATGCTCAAGAACCCGCAGGGCGGTCTCGCCGAGGAATATACCTCAGACCACTATGTTCACCTGAACACCGATGCTTATGAGCTCTGGGTCAAGAAGCTCAGAGAGGTCATCACAGCTCAGCTCCTGGCCGAGCACCGCGCCGAGGACGCTGTCCTGACCTATGAAGAGAGCGGCACAGATGCGGCTAAGGCTGCTGCACAAGCGGCTGTCGATAAGCTGGAGGACGGCGCATTCAAATCGTCCCTTCAGGCTAAGCTCTGATCCCGGTGATAACAGCCGCAGTTCGTCCCCTCGCACTGCGGCTGTTTTTTGGCTTTACCCCGAGGCGACGCCTCACTGACCGAATATTGCGGTGCGTTTGTCGGAATTTGCTGATTTTGTAAAAAAATGGTGAGATGCGGAAGTTCTTGACGATATTCTATTGACAGGCCGGAGCTGCGATGATATAATATGCGTGTAACAGGTGTTACGGAACGGAAGTCACGCATAAAAGGAGCAGGGAAATGCCGCCTAAAAATATAGTGACCAAAGAACAGATAATAGATGCGGCACTGGAGCAGACACGAAATGGCGGGATAGATTCCGTTACCGCCAGAAATATCGCCAGAAGGCTCGGCGTCTCGACACATCCGATATTCTCGTATTTTGACAGCATCGAGGCCTTGAAAACGGAAGTGTTCCGGGCAGCAAGGCTGGTATATAAGGAATATATCCTGCGGGGCTTTGAGGAGAAGATACCTTTCCTCGGTATCGGGCACCAGTATATGCGCTTCGCTGCGGAAGAGAAGGAGCTCTATAAGCTGATCTTCCTGACACCGGGTTATTCCGGCAAAGGAGGCTCCGGCGAGACCTTCGATTATTCCTTCGGGCTGATAAAAGATGCCGTCATGCGGATCTATAACATGGATGAGAAAAAGGCGGAGTGCTATTACAGGATCCTCTGGCTCGCTTCATCCGGCCTGGCGACTATGACAGTCACCGGCAGCTCCGATCTTTCCGATGAACGCCAGAGCGCCATAATGACTCAGGTCAGCCTGGCTGTCTGCAAGGCGATAAAAGAGATCCCCGGCTTTGAGGACGGAGATTTCGACAGGGAGAAGCTCTTTACAGAGCTGGTCAGTTTGTAAATAAGCGCTTTCTGCGCTTAAATATATACCGCAAACGGCTTTTCGCCGGCGGAGGGGTGCCGCCGGGGGCAAAGAAGGCCGTCAGAGGTTAAAGCCAAAAAATAAAATAAGGGAGAGAACAAAGCGGGGGGTGCATAAGTGTGCGCCCCTTGTTTTGCAACAGGTTCTAAGGAGGAAAGAAATGTCTGAGAACAGATCTTTTGAAGATAACGCTTACCGCAGCCCTCTTGCGGATTATTCCGGCAGCAAAGCGCCAGCCGGCAGCGTTGTGAGATTTGATTATGAGACCTGCGACCACCGCAGCGGAGACGGGAAGAGGTATAAAAAATCTGCGCTGGTGTATCTGCCCGCAGGCTTTGATGAGAACGACCGCACCGTGAGATACAATGTGCTGTATCTTATGCACGGCGGCAGCGACAGCCCCGAATGGTATCTCGGCGGCGAGGGCAAGGGCAGCGATATAACAAGGATGCTCGATACTATGCTGGCTGAGGGCAGATGCGAGCCCTTTATCATCTGTGCTGTGTCATATTATAATGAATACTGCTCCGATGCTGCTGTGAACTGCCTGGATTTCCACCTTGAGCTCACAAACGATATCATCCCCCTCTTTGAAAAGAAATATCCTACCTTCGCTGAGGATACTACCGACGAAGCTCTCAGAGCTTCCCGCTTCCACAGAGCTATGGGCGGCTTCTCCATGGGCGGAGTCACAACATGGTCGGTGTTCATGAACAGGCTCGATCTCTTCGGATATTTCCTCCCCATGTGCGGCGACTGCTGGGCAGTGGAGGTCAAGGGCGGCGGCTCGCAGTCTGAGGCGACGGCAAAGCTCCTGGCAGACAGCGTCAGAGAGAACGGCTTTTCCGCCGGGGATTTCTATATCTATTCCGGGACAGCCGACAAGGATATCGCTGAGCCGAACCTTACTCCGCAGATAAAAGCTATGTCTGCGCTGACCGATACCTTTGTCTTATGCGATAACTTTGCAGAAGGCAACCTCTACGAATGTATCTGCGAGAACGGATATCACGATGTCCATACCGTCAGAAGGATCATGTTCAACGGTATGCCCAAAATGTTCAGATAACAATTTACAGATCAACAGGTGGTGAACTATATGGAGACGAATACAGTACCTCAGAGGCCTAAGTGGATGACAGACGACACTCTGGCAGAGCTCCGGGAGGATATAAGGAAGTGTTCAGACCCGTATACCGACGATGAGATGAAGGAATGTCAGTTCATGGACGAAGTCGATGAGCTCAGATTCAACGCCAAGACCGCGATTGATATCCTTACACATTTCGGTATACCCTTTGAAGAATAAACAGGCAAAGCGGTGTGTCTCCCCGACAGAGAACGGGAGATATGCCGCTTTGCTTTTTTCTGAGGGCACTTGACAAACAAAATAATTAGGTGTATAATAATTAGTAAACTAATTAGATGCTTAACGAATTTTTTGAAGGGGGAAATAATATGAAAGAAATATCGCCGGAGCTGGCTCGGCATAAGCGCCTTCTGGAAAACAAAGACGCTCTGCCCTCGATGTATATCAACGATATCTCCAAGCTCTTCGGGCATCTGATGAGCCGCGACTGCGACTCGGAGGGGCTTTCCATCGGCTACCGCAGGATGTTCCGTATCCTCTGCGAGCAGGATGGGATAACTCAGGTCGAGCTGGCAAAAAGAGCCAAGCTCTCGACTCCGTCTGTCTCCACCGCCCTGGGGAAAATGGAGCAGGACGGCCTGGTAAGGCGCGAGACAGATATGAACGACAGGCGGAAGGTTTTTGTCTATATCACAGAGAAGGGCAGGGAGCAGGATGAATTCATCCGCAGCCGCTGCCATAGGCTGGACGATATAATGATGAGGGGCATAAGCGAAGAGGATAAGGCCCGCCTTAACACTGTCCTCAGACAGATATTGGTTAATATGCTGGAGGAGGGAGATAATTGAAGCTGGCAAGATACCTGAAGCCATATACGCTTTTTGCGCTGCTGGCTCCTCTTGCGATGGTAGGAGAGGTCTTTGTCGATCTTTTGCAGCCGAAGCTGCTTTCCCAGATCGTCGATGACGGTGTCCTGCCGCAGAATATGGATGTGATCCTCTCGACAGGGATAATAATGATGCTGACGATAATCCTCGGAGGCTGCTGCGGATCGGCTTCGTCCGCCTTCAGCGGAGTCGCCTCCCAGGGCTTTGCAAGAGACCTGCGCAACGATGTCTTTTCCCGGGTCATGGGGCTCTCCTTCCAGCAGACGGATAAATTCACTACCGGCTCGCTGGTGACCAGGCTGACTACGGATATAACGGCTATCCAGCAGCTTGTGGATTTCGCACTGCGTATGTTCGTAAGGAACATAATGTTCCTTATCGGCGGAGTTTTCATGATGATGCAGCTCAATGTCCGGTTCGGGATCGTGGTAGCTGTCTCTCTGCCGCTTGAAGTGCTGATCGTCGTGCTTATAATGCGCTTTGCCAATCCGCTTTATACTATAGTTGCCGGAAAGCTGGATAATGTCAACACCGTTATGCAGGAGAACGTTACCGGAGCGAGAGTAGTCAAAGCCTATGTCCGCGAGCAGAGCGAGACAGAACGCTTTGATGCAGCCAACGGCGCACTTATGGATTCAAACCTCAAAGTCATGCGGCTAATGGCTCTGCTGGGGCCGCTGCTCATGCTGATAATGAACGCCGCGGTACTGGCTGTCATATACATCGGCGGACTGCAGGTCGAGGCCAGGGAGCTGAAGGTAGGAGAAGTAATGGCGGCAGTTACCTACGTTACACAGATTCTTCACGGGATAATGATGCTCTCGATGATGTCGCAGAGTATTTCCAGAGCCTCGGCTTCCGCAAAAAGGCTCAATGAAGTCCTGGCGACAGAGCCTGTCATCTCCGACGGGCAGGGCGCAGAAGGGGCAGAGCAGGGAACAGTTGAATTCAGGAACGTTTCCTTCGCTTATCCCTCCTCCACCGGCAGACCGGTGCTGGCTGAGATAGACCTCAAGATCGCAAAGGGTGAGAACATCGCTATCCTCGGCGCTACCGGTTCCGGAAAAAGCTCGCTGGTCAATCTTATACCGAGATTTTACGATGCCGTCAGCGGCGAGGTGCTGGTTGACGGAGCAGACGTCAGGAGCTATGAGCTGTCCGATCTCCGCAGCCGTATAGGCATTGTCCTGCAAAAGAGCGAGCTGTTCTCGGCCTCTGTTGCGGAAAATATCCGCTGGGGTAAAAAGGATGCCACCGACGAAGAAGTCGTAGAGGCAGCTAAGATCGCTCAGGCTGACGAATTTGTCTCCAATATGCCGGAGGGATACGATTCCCGCATTGCCGAGAAGGGCGCCTCGCTCTCCGGCGGTCAGAAGCAGAGGCTCTCGATAGCCAGAGCTGTCCTCAAAAAGCCGGAGATACTTATCTTTGACGACTCCACCTCTGCTCTCGACCTCAGAACAGAGGCAAGCCTCAGGCAGAAGCTCCGCGAGAGCCTGAAGGGGACTACTGTCATAACCATAGCCCAGAGGATCGCTTCGGTCAAGGACTGCGACAGGATCGCTGTCATAGACCACGGAAGGCTTGTAGCCTGCGCACCCCACGAGGAACTGCTGGCAGGCTGCGCAGTATATCAGGATATCTATCGCTCGCAGGTCAGAACGGGAGGTGAGGAGTAATGCCGCCCGTACCGAATATGGGCCCCAACAGGGGCAGAGGGCCCGCAGGCCCCCACTCGGCGCGTATCACCGCCGAAAAGCCGAAAAACGGCACAAAGACTCTCAAAAAGCTGCTGAGATATATCGGCAGGAGCAAATATCTCTTCTTTATGCTGCTGGCGGTAATGCTGACGATAACTGTTATGGGTCTGCTGGCTCCGAAGATACAGCAGGTCGCCATTGACAGCATTACTCCCAATGAAAACAGATCGGGAGTAGATATGGATAAGCTCGTTGACACGCTTATCCTTCTGGCGGTAGTTTATGCCGTGTCTGCCGTTATGACCTATCTTCAGGGCAGGATATCGGCAAAGCTCTCGCAGGTCACTGTCCGGACGATGAGGCGGGATCTCTTCGGAAGTCTTGTGCATCTTCCCATAAAGTATATCGACGACCACCGGCACGGCGACCTTATGAGCCGTATGACCAACGATGTCGAGAATATCTCGACTACCGTTTCACAATCCATCGGTTCGCTGATCTCCGGTATCCTGACAGTTCTGGGAACATTCATAATAATGCTCACCTATTCCCCGCTGCTGACGCTGATCTCTATCTCGACTATATTCATTACCATATTCGTCTCTGCAAAGATGACAAAATATATGAAGAAGTTTTTTGTCGAGCAGCAGATCATACTCGGAAAGATCAACGGCCATGTCGAGGAGACGGTAACAGGCTACAGAACTGTGGTCGCCTATTCCAAGGAGCAGGATTCCATAGAGGAATTCAGAGCTATGAGCAACGAGCTCAGAAAAACCGGTATCAAGGCGCAGATCTGCGGCGGCATGATGGGCCCGCTGATGAACTGTATCTCAAACTTCGGATTTGTCCTCATCGCGGCTTTCGGAGGCTGGTTCAGCATACAGGGCTGGATAACTGTCGGAACAATACAGGCATTCATACTCTATTCCAAGCAGTTTTCCCGCCCGATCAACGAGATCGCCAATCAGTATGCCAATATACAGACAGCGATAGCCGGAGCAGAGCGTATCTTCGAGGTAATGGAGGCCGAGCCTGAGCCTGTCGGCGGAGAGCTCCCCTTCGATCATAACGATGTCCGCGGAGATATAGACTTCAAGAACATAACCTTTGGCTACAACAAGGACAAGCCGGTGCTCAGAGGGCTGGATCTTTGGGTAAAGAAAGGTCAGAAGATCGCCATAGTCGGTTCGACAGGCTCGGGCAAAACGACAGTCGTCAATCTCCTGACCAGATTTTACGATGCCGACGAGGGGACAATAACCGTTGACGGTATGGATATAACCCGGATACCGATCGAAGAGCTGCGAAGGTCGATAGCTATAGTGCTGCAGGATACTGTCCTCTTCTCGGGGACTATCGGAGACAACATCCGTTACGGCCGCGCCGATGCTACCGCCGAAGAAGTCGCGGCAGCAGCCGATAAAGCCTACGCCGACGAATTCATCGAGCGGCTGCCGGAGAAATACGATACTGTCCTTTCTGAGGGTGGCTCAAACCTCTCCCAGGGGCAGAGGCAGCTCCTCTCCATCGCCAGAGCGGTGCTTGCCGATCCGAAGATCCTTATCCTTGATGAAGCGACTTCCTCTGTCGATACGAGGACAGAGATGCATATCCAGTCTGCTATGGTCGCTCTGATGAAAGACCGCACATCTCTGATAATCGCACACCGCCTTTCGACTATCCGGGATGCTGACAAGATCGTTGTCATCGACCAGGGGCGTGTATCCGAGGCAGGCAGCCATGAAGAGCTCATCGCTCAGCACGGCAAGTATTATCAGCTCTATCAGACACAGTTCGCAGGCAGCAAGACATAAAGCGGTCAGACACGGCCGCAGCGATACAAAAAATGAAGACCGTATGTCCTCTCAGCCGGCGGCGGGGGATATACGGTCTTTCTTTGTATCTGCTCCTGCGCTCTGCTGCACTATCTTCGCACTAAGGCTCCCAGCAGGGCGGGCGCGGCTGCGAATGCTCCGCAGATCAGCCATCCGGAGGCTCCGAGCTTTGTCAGCGCAAAGGCTTCCGCCAGTGGAGGCACTGTTATGCACCCAAGCAGACAAGCCAGCGACAGCATCACTGAAAAGATCATAAAGGGGTTGTTCCGGAGCCTGATCCTGTGCAGCGGCTCGGTCTCGCTCTTACATTCAAAGACGTGTATGAGCTGGGAGATGACAAGCGTTGCCAGAGCTCCTGTCCGGGCTGCTGTAAGTCCGCTGCCGGCAGACAGCAGGACAGTAAAGGAGGCCAGCGTCGCCAGCCCGATGAAGGCTCCCCGCAGCAGCATCCTTCCCAGCAGACCTCCGCTGAAAAAGCTCTCGTTTTCTCCCCTAGGCGGGCGCTCCATTACCCCTTTTTCCGAAGGCTCGACTCCCAGCGCGATGGCGGGGAGCCCGTCGGTGACAAGGTTGACCAGCAGCAGCTGAGCCGGCAGCAGTACCTGTGGCAGCCCCATTATCATCCCGCAGAGCATAGTCAGTATCTCCCCGATATTGCAGGAGATCAGATAGCGGACGAATTTGCGGATATTGCCGTAGATCGTGCGGCCTTCCTCTACAGCCGAGACCAGTGTCGCAAAATTGTCGTCCAGCAGGACACAGTCTGCGGCCTGCTTGGTGACGTCGGTCCCGTTAAGCCCCATAGCTACCCCGATGGAGGCCTCCTTGACGGCGGGAGCATCGTTGACTCCGTCGCCTGTCATGGCGCAGACCTTTTTCCTTCGCTTGAAGGCTCTGACTATCCGCAGCTTGTGCTCGGGGGAGACTCTTGCAAAGACCGCTGCCGCATCCAGCGCATCGTCCAGAGCGTCGTCAGACATCCTGTCGAGCTCAGCCCCCGTAAATGCCCGCATACCGTCCTTGAGTATGCCTGCATCCCGGGCGGCAGCACAGGCTGTGAGCTTGTGATCGCCGGTTATCATTACTGTCCTGATCCCGGCCTTCTGACATTCCCGGACAGCCTTCCTCGCCTCGGGACGGAGCGGGTCGGTCATAGCAGCCAGCCCCAGCAGAGCCTCTTTCCCGCCGATGCTGACAGAGAATCCCAGTACACGCATCCCTTCAGAGGCCAGAGCCTCTGTCCTCCCTGAGAAAGCTTCCGCCCGCGCCTCTCCTAAGGGGAGCATAGTCCCGTCCTGACCGAGAAACCATCGGGCGCTGCCGAGTACGACATCCGGGGCGCCTTTCTTGTAGACCCGCTCTTCTCCCTCTGCTGTTTTTACAGTAACAGTCATATACCTGTTCGCGCTGTCAAAGGGCTGTTCGTCTGTTCTTGCAAGGCGGAGGCTCTCGGCATCTGTCCCGGCGCGGAGGGCAGCCTCCAGCAGAGCACATTCCGTCGGGTCGCCGAAGGCCCGCAGGCCGGATGTCTCGCCGCCCCGGTCGCGCTTGTCGGAGATATCCACCTGCTCCAGGCGGGCATCGTTGCAGACCGCTGCGCAGCAAAGCAGCTCTTTGAGCGCGGCATTATCCCCAGGGAGAAGGGGATTTCCCTCGGAGTCGGTGAGAGCTCCGCTGTCGGATATGCCGAGGGCAGTGTCTCGCTCTCCGCAGACGACCAGTTTATCAACTGTCATGCGGTTCTGAGTCAGAGTCCCTGTTTTGTCGGTACATATCACCGAGGCGCAGCCCAGGGTTTCGACAGAGTGCAGCCCTGTGACAAGCGCGTTCCGGGCAAGCATCCTGCGGACAGCCAGCGCCAGAGCTATCGTAACTGCGGCGGGGAGTCCCTCGGGGATAGCTGCGACAGCTATGGAAATAGAGGTCATCAGCATATCCAGCACCCTTTCTCCGCGAAGTATCCCCGCAAAAAAGACCAGCACGCAGACAGCGATGCAGATCGCAGCGAGTATCTTTCCCAGCTCGCCGAGACGCTTTTGCAGGGGAGTCTCGTCCGGGGAGGCAGAGCCGATCATATCTGAGACAGCACCCATCTGTGTATGCCTGCCGATGGCTGTTACCTCGGCGCGTGCCTTTCCTTTCAGACATATCGTCCCCATATAGACCATATAAGGAAGGTTCGGCTCCCCGATAACGGATTCGCCGGTTCCGGGACGCTTTTCGACGGCGCAGGATTCCCCTGTCAGCAGGGATTCGTCGCAGCAGAGCCCCTTGCTGCTTAATATAAGGCAGTCGGCGGGGACACGGTCGCCCGCTTCCAGTTCGATGACATCCCCCACTACCAGCTCCTCGGCCTGGAGCCGGGTAAGGGAGCCGTCCCGCCAGGCTCTTGCTGTCGGGGCGGTGAGCTCGGCCAGCTTTTCCAGTGTCTTCTCGGCGCGGTATTCCTGTATGAAGCCCAGCAGGGCATTGAGAACGACTATCGCCGCAATAGGTATGGCGTTGGCATACTCACCTATGATGACAGAGACTCCCGCTGCGATCAGCAGGATCATCACCATAAGATCGCGGAACTGCCCCGCAAATATTGCCGCAGCGCTGTGCTTCCGGCCTGTGTCGATGCGGTTGCTGCCGCTGAGATCATGCCTTCTTTCGGCCTGCGATCTCGTAAGGCCGATGGGCTCGGAATATGGCAGAGCCTTTGCCTTTTCCTTGAATGCTGTCATTTTCGCACCTTTCCTTTCGTCCTGCCGCCCCGGCGACGGCGTGTCCTCAAAGACATCTTATTCTCCTGCGGGCTGAACTATGACAGCGGAGCTGATATATTCACCTTATCCTCTCTGTAAGCATAGTATAAGGCGTAGCAACTTTTCATTCGGAGGCTGAGAGAATGGATAAAACGACTATCCTTGCCGTCGGCGGAGACGCAAGGCAGATATATATGTGCGAAAAACTTGCGGAGAGCTTCAGAGTATACGCTTACAGGACATCAGCGGTGCCGGGGGGTGCCGTTATGACCGCAGAGCCCGGGGCTGCTATGCCGAAGCTGGATGTGCTCGTTCTTCCGCTGCCGACAAAGTCTGAGCCGGGCGGGGAGGGCTGTCTTATCCCGCTCCCGGACGGCAGCCGGGTCGGCCTGCGGGCTCTGCTTGGGACTTTGGCGCCCGGAGGGCTCGTCATCGGCGGCAAGGCCGATCCGGGGCTGATCTCGGAGACGTCAGAAGCGGGCTTTGAGTATACCGATTGCTTTGCCCGCAGAGAGCTGGTGGTAAGAAACTGTATCCCTACTGCTGAGGGTGCGCTGATGATCGCCATGCAGGAGCAGGCGGAAACTGTCCACGGCAGCAGAGTCCTGATAACCGGCTTCGGAAATGTAGCCAGGGCAGCGGCGCTGCTCTTCAAAGGGGCCGGAGCCGATGTCACCTGCGCTGTAAGGCGGCCGGATGCTGCCGCTGAGGCTGAGAATGTCGGCTGCCGGAGCGCTGACATCAGGGCTCTGTCGGCACTCGTGCCTAGCTTTGACACGATAATAAACACGGCTCCCGCTCTGCTGTTTACGGAGGATGTTCTCCGCAGAGTCGGGCCGGGGAGCCTCATAATAGATCTCGCCTCGCTCCCCGGAGGGGCCGATAAAGAGGCTCTCCGCAAGACAGGCGTAAGATATATCCACGCTCTCGCCCTTCCCGGAAAGGTGGCTCCCGTTACCGCGGGGCGCTGCATCGCCGCTGCGGTGGAAAACATCATATCCGAAAGGGGAGTGGGAAATGTCACTTGAAGGCAAAAGGGTCGGCTTTGTGCTGACAGGCTCCTTCTGCACCTTTGAAAAGGCCTTCAAAGCTGCCGAAAGGCTCAGAGAGCTGGGCGCTGAGGTGTTCCCCGTTATGAGCTTCAATGCCGCCGCAGTGAACAGCCGCTTCGGGAGCGCCGCCGAGAATATCGCGGCGATAGAGCGGATAACCGGCAGGAGCGTTATCGCGACGATAGAGGGAGCCGAGCCCATCGGCCCGAAAAAGCTCTTCGATATCATCGTTGTTGCTCCCTGCACAGCCAATACTGCTGCAAAGCTGGCGCTGGGGATAACCGATACCCCCGCGACTATGGCGGTCAAATCCCATATCAGGAACCAGCGGCCTGTGGTCATCGCTATCTCGACCAACGATGCTCTCGCAGCCTGTGCAAAGAATATAGGTGCGCTGCAAAACTACAAGAACTATTATTTCGTACCATACCGACAGGATAATTTTGCGGCGAAGCCGAATTCGATCGTAGCAGACTTTGAAAGGATACCCGAAACGACAGAGCTGGCGCTTCAGGGCAGGCAGCTCCAGCCCATGCTCTTGCAGGGCGGCTGAAAAGCATAGGAAGCGGTATCGCAAAAAAACGGTATATCTCTCCGCCGCATGGCAGGGTGATATACCGTTTTGTTTTTTTTCGGGGAAAGCCTTTCAGATACCTGCTCTCGCTCCTGCTAACTGCCGGCGCTCTTCAAGGCGGAGCGTCCTGATATGCTGGCGCAGGGGGAGTATCTGGGAGGGGGTAACGGACAGCGCATCGACACCCAGCCTGAGGAAATCCTCGGTAAGTGTAAGGTCGGCGCCCAGTTCTCCGCAGATGCTGACAGGGATGCCGTTTTTATGTGCGTTGTCGCAGGTCATGCCGATGAATTTCAGCAGGGCTTTATGGCTGCGGCCTTCAAAATAGCTTTCCAGCATGAGATTCTGCCTGTCAAAGGCAAGCACATACTGTTCAAGGTCGTTGGTGCCGATGGAGAAGAAATCCGATTCCTTTGCCAGCTCGTCGCTGAGGATGACAGCGGCAGGGGTCTCGATCATGATCCCGACGGGGACATCCTCGCGGTAGGGGAGATTGCGGGCGCGGAGCTGCTCCTTGGCCTCTTCGATCAGCTTCTTGGCCTGTCTGATCTCATTGACATCGGTTATCAGCGGGAGCATCAGTGCGAGGTTGCCGTAGACCGAGGCACGCAGCAGAGCGCGGAGCTGGGTCTTGAACATCTCGGGGCGCATCAGGCAGAGCCTTATAGAACGGACTCCGAGAGCGGGGTTCTCTTCCTTGGCAAGGCCGAAATACTTGATATTCTTATCGGCTCCGGCATCCATAGTCCTTATAACGACTCTCTTTCCGCCAATTCGCTCCAGCACCTGGCGGTAGTTGAAGAACTGCTCGTCCTCCTCCGGCATATTGCTGCGGCCAAGATAGAGGAACTCGCTGCGGTAGAGGCCGATGCCTCCGCAGTCGTTCTCCAGGGCGTAGTTAAGGTCATTGAGGCCGGCGATATTGGCATAGACCTGTATCTCTGTTCCGTCGAGGGTAATGTTCCTGCGGCCCTTGAAGCGTTTAAGCAGCTCGCGCTTTTTTGCTTCTTCCTCTTCGATGCGGTTGATGGTGCGGATAGTCTCCTCGTCCGGGTCGATGAGGAGATCGCCGTCGTAGCCGTTGACTATAGCTTCCATATCCCGGAGCATACTGAGCTTCTCGGCACCGATGCCGATTATCGCGGGAATGTTCATAGTCCTGGCGAGGATAGCGGTATGAGAATTGGAGGAGCCGTAGCAGGTGACTATGGCAAGAACGTTGGAGAGGTCGATCTGCATTGTCTCGGAGGGCATAAGGTCGTCGGCACAGAGGATGACCTTCTCCTTGAGCTCTATTCGCTTTTCGGCCTTGTTCTGGATATGGCGTATCAGCCGGTCGCAGACATCCTTGAGGTCTGCCGAGCGGCTCTTGATGTATTCGGAGCTGTTCTTTGAAAAGGCATGGGCAAGGTCGCGGGCGGTCTGAGCGACGGCATAGTCGGCGCTGAAATGGTCGTCGGCGATCCGGCGGTGTATTTGAGAGGCGAAGGCTTCGTCCTCGATGAGCATTTTATGGATAAGGAAGATACCCGCTTCGTTCTCGCCGATCTTTTCGAGAGCGGTGGTGTAGAGCTCGTCAAGCTCGGCCAGGGCTTTGTCTTTGGCGTATCCGTATCTTTCCAGCTCCAGGGCTGTGTCCTTGATAAGACGTTTTGTAACTTCATTCTCATCCGGCTGGAAGTAGAAGAGGCGTCCTCTGGCTATCCCGCCGAATACGGGCTTTCCTGACAGTCTCAGCATAGCTTTCAGCTCCTTTCCTTTGCTTTCTTCTGTTCTTTCGGGCTATATCTGCCTGCGGCCTATCTATCTGATTATATTTTATAACACAAGGCAGTTAATTACAAGAATTTCACCAAAAATTTACAATAATTTAAGAAATGCTTCGAGCCTTGCAGAGCTTGGTATTTCCTCTTCTGCCCCTTTCCGGAGCCGGGATGCCGGATATACGTCCTGCTTTGTATAATATAGCCAAAAACGCCTCCTAAATCTTGTAGAAAAATTAAAACTAAAAAAACTATGAAAAGCCTTTTATTTTAAAGGCAAATCTGTTATAATATATATGTTACCGCTGCCCGGAACGCAAAGCTGCGCGAAGGAACGGCTCTGCGGCCGTTTATGCGGAATTCAAAAATTTTGGAGGTAGAAAACCAATGGCAAAGTATTGTTACCTTTTCTCGGAAGGCAACGCCAGCATGAGAGAGCTTCTCGGCGGTAAGGGCGCTAACCTCGCTGAGATGACCAACATCGGTCTTCCCGTTCCCCAGGGCTTTACGATCACAACCGAGGCCTGCACTCAGTATTATGAGGACGGCGGTATCAGCGATGAGATCATGGCTGAGATCAACGAGTACATCGTTAAAATGGAAGGCATCACCGGCAAGAAGTTCGGCGATAAGGACAACCCGCTGCTCGTATCCGTACGTTCCGGCGCAAGAGCTTCCATGCCCGGTATGATGGACACTATCCTCAACCTCGGCCTTAACGAGACTGTTGTTGATACTATCGCTAAGAAGTCCGGCAACGAGAGATGGGCTTGGGACTGCTACAGAAGATTCATCCAGATGTATTCCGACGTTGTTATGGAAGTCGGCAAGAAGTATTTTGAGCAGCTCATCGACCAGATGAAGGAAAAGAGAGGCGTTAAGCAGGACGTTGAGCTTACCGCTGCTGACCTCAAGGAGCTGGCTATGCAGTTCAAGGCCGAGTATAAGGCTAAGATCGGCTCTGACTTCCCCTCTGACCCCAAGGAGCAGCTCGTAGGCGCTATCAAGGCAGTATTCCGTTCTTGGGACAACCCGAGAGCTAACGTTTACAGACGTGACAACGATATCCCCTTTAGCTGGGGCACCGCTGTTAACGTACAGTCTATGGCATTCGGCAACATGGGCGACAACTGCGGCACAGGCGTTGCCTTCACCCGTGACCCTGCTACCGGCGAGAACAAGCTCATGGGCGAGTTCCTGACCAACGCACAGGGCGAAGACGTTGTTGCCGGCGTTCGTACTCCTATGCCTATCGAAGAGATGGCAGAGAAGTTCCCCGCTGCTTATGAAGAGTTCGTAAAGGTATGCAAGATCCTTGAGGACAGATATCACGATATGCAGGACATGGAGTTCACCGTTGAAGACGGCAAGCTCTATATGCTCCAGTGCAGAAACGGTAAGAGAACCGCTCAGGCTGCTCTGAAGATCGCTTGCGACCTCGTTGCTGAGGGCCACAAGACCGAGCAGGAAGCTGTTGCGATGATCGACCCCAGAAACCTCGACACTCTGCTCCATCCCCAGTTCGATGCAAAGGCTATCAAGGCTGCTACTCCTCTCGGCAAGGGCCTCGGCGCTTCTCCCGGAGCTGCTTGCGGTAAGATAGTATTCACTGCTGACGACGCTGTTGAGTGGGCTGCAAAGGGCGAGAAGGTCATCCTCGTAAGACTTGAGACCTCTCCTGAGGATATCACCGGTATGAAGGCTGCTCAGGGTATCCTGACTGTTCGCGGCGGTATGACATCTCACGCTGCTGTTGTTGCAAGAGGTATGGGCGAATGCTGCGTATCCGGCTGCGGCGACATCAAGATGGACGAAGCTAACAAGAAGTTCGAGCTGGCTGGCAAGACCTTCGTTGAGGGCGATTACATCTCCATCGACGGTACTACCGGTAACATCTACGACGGCATCATCCCCACTGTTGACGCTACTATCGCAGGCGAGTTCGGCAAGATCATGGCTTGGGCTGACAAGTACAGAAAGCTCAAAGTAAGAACCAACGCTGATACTCCTGCTGACGCTAAGAAGGCAAGAGAGCTGGGCGCTGAGGGTATCGGTCTCTGCCGTACAGAGCATATGTTCTTCGAGGCTGACAGAATCGCTGCATTCAGAGAGATGATCTGCTCCGATACTGTTGAAGAGAGAGAGGCTGCTCTTGCTAAGATCGAGCCGATGCAGCAGGGCGACTTCGAGGCTCTTTATGAGGCTCTGGAAGGCAATCCTGTTACCATCAGATTCCTTGATCCTCCGCTCCATGAGTTCGTTCCTACCGAGGAAGCTGACATCGAGGCCCTCGCTAAGGCTCAGAACAAGAGCGTTGAGACCATCAAGAACATCATCTCCTCGCTGCACGAGTTCAACCCGATGATGGGTCACAGAGGCTGCCGTCTGGCAGTTACATATCCTGAGATCGCTAAGATGCAGACCAAGGCTGTTATCAAGGCTGCTATCAACGTTGCCAAGAAGCATCCCGACTGGACTGTTAAGCCCGAGATCATGATCCCGCTGGTAGGCGATGTTAAGGAGTTCAAGTTCGTTAAGAAGATCGTTGTTGAGACCGCTGACGCTGTTATTGCTGAGGCTGGCTCCGACCTCAAGTATGAAGTTGGTACAATGATCGAGATCCCGAGAGCTGCTCTTACAGCCGACGAGATCGCAGCTAATGCTGACTTCTTCTGCTTCGGTACAAACGACCTGACACAGATGACTTATGGCTTCTCCAGAGACGATGCAGGCAAGTTCCTGAACGCTTACTATGATGCTAAGATCTTCGAGTCTGATCCGTTTGCTAAGCTGGATCAGGATGGCGTAGGCAAGCTGATGAAGATGGCTATTGAGCTGGGCAAGCCTGTAAATCCGAAGCTCCACTGCGGTATCTGCGGTGAGCACGGCGGCGATCCTTCGTCTGTTGAGTTCTGCCACAAGATCGGTCTTGACTATGTATCCTGCTCGCCTTTCCGCGTGCCGATCGCAAGACTGGCTGCTGCTCAGGCTGCTATCGCAGAGGCTGGGAAATAATCCTGACCGCATAGAACTTGCAGTAAATTTTAGGGTAACATCCGAAGATGCAAAAGCCTTTAAAGCCAAAACAAACGGTGTGCTGCACTTGAAAGGGTGGAAGGACATTGATGTAGAGGTAAGGCTGAGCTGAGGAATCCCGAATATACGCACAATAATGACCCGGTGCCTGGGAACAGGCGCCGGGTTTTTGTATGTATTGGAATATTGTATCTATATTGATTACAAGTATAGTATCAATATACTGGCAAATAGTCGATGTCGATGCATATGACATAACAAACTAAGTTAAGTTACAAGTCCAAATAATCGTACTAAAATGGCTCAAATATACACAAAGAGGTATTGATTTATCAGGAAAAATATGTTATAATTACATAAACACAATCAATTTGTAAGAAAGCGAGTAATGTCCTATGATAGATAATAAAAAAGAGCAGGAGCGTGCTGAGCTGCACCGCACGATATGGGGCATTGCCAACGATCTGCGTGGCAGCGTTGACGGCTGGGACTTCAAGAATTATGTCCTCGTTATGCTGTTTTACCGCTATATCTCGGAAAATCTGACGAATTATATCAATGCAGGTGAGATCGAAGCAGGCACTCCCGACTTTGATTATACAAAGCTGTCTGACGATGAAGCGGAAACCGCCCGTGATGATATGGTACAGACTAAGGGCTTCTTTATCCTGCCGAGCCAGCTTTTCTGTAATGTGCTTGCAAAGGCTGATTCTGACGAAAACCTCAACGAAACCCTTGAGGGCATATTCCGCAGCATCGAAGGCTCTGCCCAGGGCTGTGAGAGCGAGGACGATTTCAAGGGACTGTTCGATGATTTCGATGTGAACAGCAACAAGCTCGGCGGCACGGTCGCAAAGCGTAATGAGCGACTTGTCAAGCTGATGAACGGTGTCGCTTCTATGCAGTTGGGTGATTATCAGGAAAACACCATTGATGCGTTCGGTGATGCCTATGAGTATCTCATGGGTATGTACGCTTCTAATGCAGGCAAGTCGGGCGGTGAATATTACACTCCCCAAGAGGTGTCGGAGCTTCTTACTCGGCTTGCAACGGCAGGAAAAACAGAGGTCAACAAGGTCTATGATCCTGCCTGTGGTTCAGGTTCGCTGTTGCTGAAAGCTGCGAAAATACTTGGAAAAGACAAGGTTCGTCAAGGCTTTTTCGGGCAGGAAATAAATATCACTACATACAACCTCTGCCGGATCAATATGTTCCTGCACGACATCGACTACGATAAATTCAACATCGCTCACGAGGACACCCTCACCGAGCCGCAGCATTGGGACGATGAGCCCTTCGAGGTCATTGTATCAAATCCCCCATACTCGATAAAGTGGGAGGGCGATGCAAATCCGCTGCTGATAAACGATCCCCGTTTCTCGCCTGCGGGTGTGCTTGCTCCGAAGTCCAAGGCTGACCTTGCGTTCATTATGCACTCTTTGTCTTGGCTTGCAAATAACGGCGCAGCGGCTATCGTATGTTTCCCCGGCGTTATGTACCGCGGCGGCGCCGAGCAGAAGATACGCAAATACCTGATAGACAACAACTTTGTGGATTGCATTATTCAGCTCCCCGACAACCTGTTTTACGGCACTTCTATCGCCACCTGCATTATGGTGCTGAAGAAGAACAAGACCGCAAACAGCACGCTTTTCATTGATGCTTCAAAGGAGTGCGTCAAGGTCACGAACAACAACAAGCTGACCGAGGAGAATATCTCGAAGATCGTGACAGCATTCACCGAGCGCACAGACAGCGAATACTTCTGCCGACTTGTGCCTAATTCCGAAATTGCCGAGAATGACTATAATCTGTCCGTTTCGACCTATGTTGAGCAGGAGGACACAAGAGAGGTCATTGACATTGTGGTGCTGAATGCGGAGATCGCAGAGATCGTCAAGCGTGAGGATGTGCTGAGGGCAGAGATTGACCGTATTATTGGGGAGATGATATAATTGGAGAGAAACAAGGCTTTAGAAAGGGCATTGATAAAATTGCAGCTAGCAGTTAATAACGGCGATAAAAAAGAAATATCTAAAGAGAAATATAATGTGCTTTGGACTATTGAAAATCTCTTTGAGTTAATTGTGAATTATGTTTTTCTTGATCGAATTGGTTTTTCTTTTGATTTCGGTTCAAGTACTATAAAAAAAGGAACCAAACTTTTTAGAATTCGTGATTTCAAAGATGAAATAGACTTTTCTAATCCTATAGAATGGGAGCCTTCTCCATATAGGAATCAAGGAAGAATCAATCAGAAAGGAAAAGAAGTTCTGTATCTTGGAAGCTCTGAAATGATTTGTGTATTGGAAACGCATCAGCACTATCCAAAGAAGTATGCTCTTGGTGAATTTATTTGTACGGAGGATATTACAGTAGGCGGATTTCTTTCTTTTGACTTTAATAATCACTTACATACATTAGCAGCGACTGTATTAAATGCTTTCTTGATTGCACCGGCTAGAGGCGAAAAAAACCAAGCTCTATTTGATTATTTGGAAAAACGGTTTGGCACTGTGACAGTTGATGATATATCATCATTAAAGCAATGTCTAATGGATGCAAAAGAAGAAATAAAACTTCCGTACAAGTTTGCATTGCTTAATCAAAACGAAGAATATTATAATTTAACAAATGAGCTTTGTGCAATCATAGAAAAACAATACCCTGAAGGTATCCGGTATAGTTCATGTTACATCCCAGCTGAAACTCCAGGGATAGAATGCTCTGAATATAATCTAGCGTTATATTCAGAAGGAATCCGCAAAGTCAAATTTACTGACTATTCAATAAAAACAATAGATTGCACGAACCCAGAGACTTTCAACGATGTAACACTAGCAAAAGTTTATTTGGGAGACTATAATGAAGAATAGAATAAGCAAATATATAAATACTCTTTGCCCTGACGGAGTTAAATACAAAGAACTGCACGAAATACTCACTATCAAAAATGGCAGTGATTATAAAGGATTTGGTGAAGGAGATATACCTGTTTATGGTTCGGGCGGTATAATGACATACATTGATACATTTGCCTATGATAAGCCGACTGTCCTAATTCCCCGAAAAGGCTCTATTGACAAGTTGTATTATGTTGATACTCCATTCTGGAATGTCGATACAGTTTTCTACACAGAAATAGACATAACAAAGGCTATTCCACGATACGTTTATCATTGTTTGTTAAGAGAACATCTTGAACAATACAATACTGCCGGTGGTGTTCCAAGCCTTACGCAAAAGGTTTTGAATAAAGTGAAAATCCCCGTCCCACCCATAGAGATCCAACGTGAAATTGTCAAGGTACTCGACAATTTCACAGAGCTTACAGCAGAGCTTACAGCAGAGCTTACAGCTCGCAAAAAGCAGTACGAATACTATCGTGACCTCCTGTTAGACTTTGGCGGCAGTCGTCAGACTGACGCTGTCCACGGGGGGGGGACAAGTGAGTGCGAATGGAGAACACTTGGAGAGATTGCAACAATTGTTCGTGGTGCTTCACCTCGTCCAATAAAGAATTTTGTAACAGACGATAAAAATGGAGTGCATTGGATAAAAATTGGTGATGTGTTACCAGATTCAAAGTATATAACCGCTACACAGGAAAGAATAACACCAGATGGGGCAGCCAAATCTCGATTTGTTCATAAAGGCGATTTTATTCTTTCAAATTCAATGAGTTTTGGTAGACCGTATATTCTGCAAATAGATGGCTGTATTCATGATGGTTGGCTTTCCATAAGTGATTTTGAGGATTATGTTTCTTCTGATTATCTGTATCATATTCTTACATCAGGACAAATACAGCAAGAGATGAAAAAAAGAGCTTCATTTGGCGGAGCGGTGCAAAATCTAAACTCAGATATAGTAAAAGCAATCGAAATACCAATACCTAAAAAATCAGAACAGGATAGAATCGTCTCAATCCTTGACCGCTTTGACAAGCTCTGCAACGACATTTCCGAGGGCTTGCCTGCGGAGATCGAGGCAAGACGGAAACAGTATGAATATTATCGGGACAAGCTGTTGTCCTTTGAGGAAGTGAGAACGTGAGCTATTTCAACATAGTTGCCGCAACAACCGAAAACACGGTAGTAACCGAGTATATCCCCGAACCCCGTACCGCCGAAACCTATCAAAGTGAAGCAGACCTTGAGAGTGAGTTTATTCGCAGGCTCGGTGAACTGGGCTATGAGTATCTGACCATTCACAAGGAAGATGACCTGATCGCCAATCTTCGTGCGCAGATCGAACGGCTCAACGGCTATACCTTCACAGACAGCGAGTGGAAACGCTTTTTTACGGAATATATCGCAAACGCCAATGAGGGTATCGTCGAGAAAACAAAGACGATACAGGAAGACAGCGTAAAGGTCTTGAAGCGTGATGACGGTACAACAAAGAATATCACCCTGATCGACAAGAAGAATATCCACAATAATCATCTGCAAGTGATAAATCAGTATGAGGTTGACACAGGCAAGCGGAAGAACCGCTATGATGTGACGGTGCTTGTCAACGGCTTTCCGCTTGTGCATATCGAACTGAAACGGCGCGGTGTGCCTATCCGTGAAGCGTTCAATCAGATAGACCGCTATCAGCGTGACAGCTTTTGGGCAGGCTCAGGGCTGTTTGAGTATGTGCATATATTCGTTATTTCCAACGGCACGAATACCAAATATTACAGCAACACCACACGTTTCAATGCCGTAAAAGAAGCGGGCAAGGCTCGGAAAAAGACCAAAACAAGCAATTCCTTTGAGTTTACGAGCTTTTGGGCTGATGCAAGCAACAAGGTCATTCCCGATCTTGTGGACTTCACTAAGACCTTTTTCGCAAAGCATACGATCCTCAATATACTGACAAAATACTGCATTTTCACAAGCGAAAACCTGTTGCTCGTCATGCGTCCGTATCAGATCGTTGCGACTGAGCGTATCCTCAACCGCATAGAAATTGCCAATAACTACAAGAAATACGGCTCTATTGCAGGCGGCGGATATATCTGGCACACAACAGGTTCGGGCAAAACCTTGACCTCGTTCAAGTCGGCTCGACTGGCTTCAAAGCTCGAATATATCGACAAGGTGCTGTTTGTCGTTGACCGTAAAGACCTTGACTATCAGACGATGCGTGAGTATGACCGATTTGAAAAAGGTGCTGCCAACAGCAACACTTCGACTACGATATTGAAAAGACAGCTTGAAGATCCCGACTGCCGTATCATCATCACTACCATTCAGAAGCTCGCCACATTCATCAAGAAAAATCCTGCACACGAAGTCTATGACAAGCGTGTGGTCATCATTTTCGATGAATGTCATAGAAGCCAGTTCGGTGATATGCACGCTGCTATCACCAAGAAATTCAAGAAGTATCATCTGTTCGGCTTCACGGGTACGCCGATTTTTGCTATCAATTCGGGAACAGGCAAGAACCCGAACCTCCGCACTACGGCACAGGCTTTCGGAGATCAGCTACACACCTATACCATTGTTGACGCTATCAATGACAAGAATGTTCTTCCGTTCCGTGTGGACTATATCAAAACTATGGACAAAGAAGAAGATATTGAAGATGTCAAGGTGTGGGATATTGACCGTGAGAAGGCATATATGTCCCCGAAACGTATCGCACTTGTAACAAGCTATATCCTTGACCATTTTGACCAGAAGACCTATCGCAGAGCTTTTGAGCGTACATATAGTTACAACGTGCTGACAAATGTTTCAGAGGTAGCCGATGCCAAAAGGCGTGAGCAGGTGCAGGAGATCAAGCAGAAACAGCGTGTCAGCGGTTTTAACTCCATATTTGCAGTATCCTCGGTGCAGGCGGCAAAGCTCTACTATGAGGAATTTATGAAGCAGATGACCGCAAGCCCCGAAAAGGCTCTGAAGATCGCTGTGATCTACAGCTATGGTGCGAATGAAGAAGATCCCGACGGTATTCTCGATGAAGAAAATCCCGAAGATACCTCTGCACTCGATTCCACTTCAAGAGATTTCCTTGAAAAAGCGATCAGCGACTATAACAAGCAGTTCAACACCAATTATGATACGTCAAGCGACAAGTTTCAAAGTTACTATAAAGACGTATCGCTTCGTATGAAAAACAAGGAACTTGACCTGCTGATCGTAGTCAATATGTTCCTGACAGGCTTTGATGCCACTACGCTCAATACGCTGTGGGTAGATAAAAACCTGAAAATGCACGGTCTGATACAGGCTTACAGCAGAACAAACCGTATCCTCAATTCTATCAAAACATTCGGCAATATCGTATGTTTCAGAGCATTGCAGAAGCGGACGGACGCTGCTATCTCCCTCTTTGGAGATAAAGAAGCCGGTGGCATCGTGACCTTGCAGAGCTTTAGTGACTACTACAACGGCTATGAGGATAGCAAGGGCAAGCACATTGACGGATATGTTGATATGATAGACAAGCTCCTGAAAGATTTTCCACTTGACGAACCGCAGATCATAGGAGAAGAACGGCAGAAGGAGTTTATCGCTCTGCTCGGTGCTATCCTACGTATGCGTAATCTGCTTGTGAGCTTTGATGAGTTTGAGGGCAGAGAGATCATCTCCGAGCGCGATTTCCAGGATTATCTCGGACGGTATCAGGATCTCCGTGACGAGTGGGCTGAGCGCCGCAGGAGAGGTGAGCTTGCTAACATTGATGATGACATCATCTTTGAGATCGAGCTTATCAAGCAGATAGAGATCAACATTGACTACATACTGATACTCATATCCAAATACCACGACAGCCATTGCATGGACAAGGAAGTGCTTATAACCATTCAGAAGGCTGTGGATTCGAGCCCCGAGCTGAGAAGCAAGAAAGACCTTATCGAGAACTTTATCGCAGGCATCAACGAGGTCGATGACGTTATGAACGAATGGCACGCTTACGTTGCAGAGCAGCGTGAAAATGCTCTTGTGGCTCTGATAACCGAGGAAAAGCTCAAAGAGGAAGAAACAAGGGCATTTGTAGCAGGTGCTTTCCGTGACGGCGGTATCAAGACAACAGGAACGGACATAGACAAAATACTGCCTGCCGTGTCCCGCTTCGGCGGTGGCGGTGGAAACCGCAAGGCGAAGAAAGAAACAGTCATTGAGAAGCTAAAGGCTTTCTTTGAACGATTTTGGAATATAGGTTGATCATTTAAGTAATTGGAGGGATAATAATGTCAGATGAGATCAGAGTATGGGGAATACATACTATGAATGACAATCTGTTTTTAAAAGAAAATGTCATTGCTATTGGATGGTTGAAAATGGGGGATCTTTCTGTTATTGATCCAAACCGTGATGCCTTCAAAAAGAAATACACCGAGGTTTACGCTGATGCCTCGAAGGGGAGCATAGCAAATGGTGCCGGAATGCTTTATCGTTTTGTTTGTGAAGTCAAAATCGGAGACTATGTTATATTCCCTTCGAAGTTCAACCGTCAGATCAATATCGGACAAATCATTGGTGATTACAAATATGATCCCAATGAGACGGACTATAAAAACCAGCGAGAAGTTAAGTGGTTAAAACATCTCCCAAGAACGGCATTCTCTCAAGGAGCGTTGTATGAAGTAGGTGCTGCTCAGACATTTTTTTCTGTTAGAAACTATGCAGATGAGTTTTTAACTGCTTTAGATAAGAATTTCAAACCCAGTCGAGATGATTCTTCTGAGGACGAAACTGTAGGAGCGACCGCTGATGAGATAATTGAAGCCACCAAAGACTTCATTATAAAGGAACTGAGCCGGAAACTCAAAGGCTATGATTTTGAAGAGTTTGTAGCCGACCTTTTGAATGCTATGGGATACAGAACTAATGTCTCAAAGCATGGCGGGGATAGCGGAATTGATATTACAGCATATAAAGATGAATTACCTCCACGAATACTTGTTCAGGTGAAAAGCAAGGACGGAGATATTAATGAAACAACAATACAGTCCTTAAAAGGAGCTATGCGTGAGGGCGATTATGGATTGTTTGTAACCCTGTCTGATTATACAAAGAATGCTAAAACCTATCTAAAAAGCGTTCCGATCATTCGCGGTATCAATGGAAAAGAACTTGTGGATCTGATACTGAAGTACTACGATAAGTTGAGTGATAAATACAAGAAAATCATTCCGTTGAAAATGGTTTATATTCCCGTTGCAGAAGAGTCCTATGATGCATAGTTGCATTATTATCATTTCACTCCAAAATGCACAACCGCCTCAAGCTACGAAGATACGAAGCTTGAGGCGGTTTAAATATACATATCGATGTTCCTTCTTCCGGAAACGGAGGAAGGTTTTTTGTTGTGTGTAAATATTTCGTCAAGGTGTCTGAAAACAGAGGCTTTGCCTTATGCAATACAGAGAACACTTGTAAACATTCTATAAAACGGGGTTAACAAAGCGCCTGCATCTTGCCGATACAAGTGAGAAGAAATCATCGAAAAGGGAAAGAGTCTTGCAGCATTCGTAAGTAAGGTTCCCGAAGCTGATGCCGAGGCTTCGTATCGGCTCATAATACCGTGTAGTCTTCTGATACAGCGACTCCACCACCTCAACAATACGCTTGTACGAGTCGGTGTGACCGCCCTCTATCTTGCGTCCGCCGCCAGTTTTGGAGATGTCCACCCCGAGTAACCGACATAGATAGAAACGTGATCGGTATATAAGCCTTGAGCCACCATCTCCGTGACCAAACCGTCGACCATTTCCTTGAGAACGGTAAGTGCCTCGGGACGGGTGTAGTCCCGGAACAGCACCTGACTGTTGGACAATGATTTGCTCTTGCTCTCATAAAAGTCGACCTCTTTGAGAGGCCGGCTCGATTTGTATTTGCAAAAACAAAAAACCTTTATGTCAAAATTGTTTTCATCATTGCTCAAAATCCTGCGCGCCCTATATGATATACTGAATACAGACCAAAGGGGAGGGGCGGTAATATGGGCTGGCGCAGGAGTCAAGAGAGGAAACGGCGTTTGAAAAAAATGTGCTCCCTGACAGGGTGCGGAGTAACAGGTGGAGCATATTATGACGCGAAAAAACGCAGGACAGTGAGATACTATATCAGCGACTACCCCTGCGCAGGGTATCTCCGCAGGCAAGCCAACCGTGCGGTGAGGCGAGCCCGGGACGTTCCCGACGGCGGCAGATATAAAAAAGTTTATGATTACTGGTGGAATGTGATCTGAAGGAGGTTTTCTTATTTGTGATACGCTTATAATGAATGCTGCGGTCATCGGTGCAGGCGGGCTTGAAAAAAGGCTTCGTGAGGAACACCGTATATTCTTCGCGGACGGTGAGAACAGAACGGTCATCTTCAATATTCCCGCATCGGATGTGAAAGCTCTGTGCCGTGAAAAGGGTATCACGGACTTTGAGTTCACGGAGTTTGACGGCGGAGATGTCCCCGAGGCTTTGCTTAAATTTGCACAGGCTGCCGAGGAATTTTACCGTTCATGCCAGAGGGAACTCGGTTATTCCGATGAGGCGATGCGGTATTTCATCAGCGAGAGCATAGACGAGAAGATCAGCGGCAAGTACAGATACTATGCGAGGGTGACTGCGACGGGAGGTAAATGCTTATGAGAAACAAAGCGCTTGAATCAACTCTCGGTGCCGATTTTGCCTTTATGAAACGCAAGCCGGGTGACAGAAGTTCATGCTATCAGCACTGGGGCTGCGAGTGCGGCAATGGGTGGTATCAGCTGATACATGACCTCTGCGGAGAGATCGCAGCGGCATATTCCCGGGCGGGCAGGGAGCCCGACATTATTGTGGAACAGATCAAGGAGAAATTTGCGAAGCTGCGGTTTTATTACAGATTTGAGGGTGTTCCGATGGGGCTTGTTATTGACTTCCTCGGTTCGGGGGCACTTCGGCTGTCTCCTGAAGAGGACGGCCTGACCGATGAGGTAAGGGCTCTGCGTGCAGAGATAAAAAGCATCGTCCGCAGCTATGAGGAGAAAAGTAGGACGGTCTGCGAATACTGCGGCGGAGAGGGATCGCTCCGAAAGCTGCCGAATAACTATTACAAAACGCTCTGCGGGGAATGCTTTTCAAATGCTCTTGAAAAGAGAAAATGATCAGAAAAGGCTGTGCGCGAGCATGGCCTTTATTGTAGGTTTGATTATGTTTTGAACAGATCAGACGAGCCAATCAGAATTCTGTGCATACTGTGTGATATGCTGAAATCAAGGAGGCTGAAACCTATGAACAACAAAAAACATATCGAACTGAACGTACATTCAAACGGAGCCCTGAACGAGACGGTGATCACGCCTAAGGAGATAGTTGCGTTTGCCGAGCGAAACGGCTCAAAGGCGGTGGCGATAACCGATCTTAATTCAGTAAGCGGATTTCTTGAGCTGTCAAAAGCAGCATTTGATTCAAAGACACGGGTCAAACCGATCTTCGGTGTCAGACTGCGCTGCTGCACAAGCTACGGTGTAATTTTATCGGTCACCTTGCTTGCAAAGAACAGGACAGGGTTGAAAAATATGTACCGCATTATTTCATCGGCTTACAGCAACGTTAAATATGAAAGTGTCTGGCCGTGTGCCGAATGGGACTATCTTCTTGCAAACAGAGAAGGACTGCTTATAGGAAGCGAGTGCAGCTGGAATTTTATCTATGCCAACCGAGATACAGATATCAAAGAGCTTGAAAGCAAACTGGAAAGACAGTTCGGGGAGTATGACTATATTGAGATAACACCGTTAGATCAGGACAGGTATTCTGAATATCTTTCAGGTGATAAGATAAATGAAATGACCTCTGCCGCAAAAACGGTTGTCGGTCTTTTTCAGAGTATGGGTAAGCATCCTGCTGCGGTAAGCAATGCCGTATGCATCACCGAAGATGACGAGCTATGCTGGAATATACTGCATCAGGATGACACGGTCCCGCCTTTTAAGCCGGGGTATATGAGGACAACCGAAGAAGTGATGGAGGAGTATTCGTTTTTAGGTGATCTTGCAAAGACCGTCGTGATAGATAATACAAATCTGATAGCTGACAGCATCGAGCGCTTCGAGCTTGCGCCGCCGCCCGAGGAGAGCAGGCTCACCTTTCCGAATGCGGAGAGGGAGATCAGGGAGCGCTGCATGAAAGCAGCAAAGGACAGATACGGCGAGCCGCTGCCGAAGCTCATCGAAGAACGGTTAGCAGACGAGCTCGGCAAGATCGAAGCGTCAAACAGCTGGTCGGAGTATCTGCTTGCTTCAAGGCTGACTGACAAATGCACCGAGCACGGAGGGCTGCATACCTGCTCGGGTCCGGCGAACAGCTCGCTTTGCGCATATCTGCTGGGGATCACCGACACTGATCCGCTTCCGCCGCATTATTACTGCCCGGGCTGCAAGAGAGTGGAGTTTGCCGATGAGCGGAAATACTTAACGGGCTTTGACCTTGTGAGATACGGGAGCGAGCCAAAGCTCTGCCCCGAATGCGGCACGGCATATAAAGGCGAGGGCGTCAACTCTCCCTGCGAGATGTTTATGGGTTATAACGGAGAAAAAGAGCCGTTTTTTCAATTATTGCTATCCGAGGGAAGCGTAAAGGCAGTGCTTGACCGTTTGAATGAGCTGGTCGGAAAAGACAGGATATTTTTCAGAGCTCGGGATGGCTTTATCGGCGAAATGGACGCGATGATAAGCAAGGTAAGATACTGTAATAAGAACGCATTATATTTATATTCGGACAAGGAGAGATCACAGCGCCTGTACGAAAAGCTGCGGTTCGTCAGGAGATCATTCGGCACAGGTTTGAGAGCAAGGTTCATAGTGCCCGAAAATTATGATGTCTTTGACTTCGCCCCTGTCGGCTATCCAAGCTTTGAACAGGCAGCCGAAGGCGGCAGGCCGTTCGTTCTTCTGGAAATGATGTTCGCGCTTTCGGGACACAGGAATAAGCTGTTCTATATAGTTGAAGGCGATTACCAGTCTATGCTCGAACAGCTGGAAAAACACACGGGAGTGTCTGCCGACAGCATTGATACAGGAGAGGTCGATATCAGGTCATTCTTTGAAAACGACAGCCTGTGCGGTTTTCATCTCAATACTCCGTTTATGAAGAATTTATTTGCCGCCGTAAAGCCCGAGGATCATGCCGACCTTGTGAAGGCAATGGGGTTCGCCAACGGAACAGGCACATGGACAGACAACGCGGAACAGCTTATCAGGCAGGGCCATACGGCAAAGGAGCTCATCTCGTTCCGCGAGGACGTTATGCTCACACTTATGGGATACGGGATAGACCGCGAAACAGCATATTCCATATCCGAATACGTCCGGTTCGGCAGGGCATACCGAAACGGGTTCAGCGAGGAACAGCTCGGGCTCATGAAAAAGCACGGCGTTCCCGAATGGTACATAGGGTCAATGAAAAAGATACTGTACCTCTGGGTAAGATCACATTGCGCTGCAAAGCTCCGGTATATCCTTCAGTGTATCTGGTTCAAGATAAACTACCCGACCGAATTCTATGCGGCGTTTCTGAGCTGCAAGGTGCCGAAGGATCTTGACCTTTCGATGCTTGCGGAGGGAAAGGAGCACATCATGCAGGAATACGGGAGGATCAAAGAGAAGGCAGAGCTTTGCCTGCTCTTTGAGGACAAGCATAAACTAAACGAAAAAAGGCAGTATTTAGAGGCCGTGCTCGAATGCTCTGACAGGGGGATAACACTTATAAACGCAGGCAAAAGCGGCAGCGGCTCGGTGAGGTTCATGCCGGATAACGGGAATATAAAAATGTATTTATAAACGGACAGAGTATGCTCAGAAAACCGAGCGCCTGCCGTGATATGATAGAGGCAGAAAAGAGAGGAGACGCAAAGGCAATGAAAAACTTCATAGAGATAATGTCGAGGGAGAGGATCGAGAAAATGATCCGTTCGGGAGAGCTGAACGAGGACGATGCCGTTGTCAGCTTCTGTGATACTGACAAAGAACCTGTCGATCTCGGCAGTACGAGGGCGGCTCAATTCGTGGTCAGGGCGGATGATCTTGACTATGAAGAAATATGCAAACGCTATGGTAATGATCGGAGCTACTTCTCCGAAGCCGATGACGTTGCAGAATTCATTATCCGGGCCGCTGCCGCAGGGAAGCGCATAGTATGCCAGTGCGAGTACGGCATGAGCAGAAGTGCAGGCTGCGCGGCGGCGATATATGAATTCTTTATGGGTGCCGGTATAAGGGTTTTTGCGGACAGAAAGTTCTGCCCGAGCGTGGTCATCTTCGATCAGCTGTATAAGGCGCTTTGCCGCGAAAGGCTGAGCATAACGGATATTGATGTCGATGCTATGCGGACAGGGAGGGCTTTGATACCGTTCACATCAGAGAAAAAGAATGAGGAGACAACGCTATGGAAAATATATGGTTCGGTACAAAAGAGGAACTTGAAAAGCGGGCGAAAACAGGTTGCTTCAGCGAGCGCTTCGCTGTGATCTGCTTTTACGGAAAGGACGAGGAGCCTGTTGATCTGAGCAGACACGAGGCGGAATATATCTGCGCATATCTTGAAGATGTAAGTGCTCACGGCGGAGCTACTGATAACAAGAAAGAGTTTTTCCCCGATGCGGACAGGATCGCAGATACGGTCATCCGTGCGGTAGCAGAGGGAAAGGTGCTGTATTTCCAGGAGGACACAAGAGGACTGTCCTGCGCGGTGGCAGTGCTTGAATTCTTTACGGGCGGCGGTATGCAGGTGTTCGGCAGAGTCCGTTATCATAAGGGAAATTATTGTCTTGATGTGAAGATCTACGAGAAGCTCTACGGCGCTCTTTGCTGTGCGAAGCTGATACATAACGACATCGACTTTGGCAGTTTGAGGACGGGCAGGTCGGCTTTCAACAGGCAGGAAATGATCTCGAAGATATACGACATTATGGCAGATGAATGTGCTGTCTGCGGCGGTGACGGGAATGCCGCAGGGCAAAGTCACGGAGCCTTTGCGTTTGCAGCCGTCACGAAGGATAAGATTTTCTATTACTTCGCCGCAGGTCTCTTTTATGACGGTTTTCTGAAAGAGTATTCAAAGGATGATATTGAGTATTTCGGAGTGGAGTTTGACAGTATAGGAAACACCTGCGGTGCAGCGTTTATAGATTCGGAGTGCGGTACGTCTTTCACAAATGAGCATCTCTCGGATTATTTCGGGATTATCAAGGAGAAATTCGGAGTTAAAGAAGAACAGATATATGACTGAAAAGGAGACATCGTTATGGTAGATATTACGCTGATGCACAGAGAGAAGATCAGAAGCTTAGCGGAGAAAGACAGCCTTAGCAAGAACTGTGTCGTGTTCTGCTTTTACGGAGAGGGCGAAGACCAGATAGATTTCAGCAAGACCAAGGCAAAGGGACTGTGCGCCAAGCTGGAGGATATAAGCTATGAAGAGATCAGGAAGCTGAATAAAAACAGGATCGAGTTTTTTGAGGAAGCCGATATAATTGCAGGTGCGGCAATAAAAGCAGTCGCAGAAGGAAATGAGATAATCTGTGAGGAAAGCACTCTCGGTGCGTCCTGCGCGGCGGCTATACTTGAATTTTTCACAGGCGGCGGTATGCTGATCTTTAACGATAAACTGCGCAGTAGGCACGACTACGGCCTGAACGAGGAGGTGTACGAAAAGCTTTACGGCTGCCTCTGCTGCTTCAGGCTGCTGCATGACGACATCGGCTTTGACAGGCTCAGGACAGGCAGGGCGGCAGTGAACAGGCGTGAAATGATCTCGAAGATATACGGCATCATGCAGAGGGAATATGAGATACTCAAAGCCTGCGAAGCTGAGGGCGAGGGCATTGTTGAAGATGTTGATGGGACCCCTGAGACATCGGGCGGGCTGTATGTATCTGTCCGCAGCGGTGCACGCTCGGTCGAAGAGCATAACGAGGTATTTGCGTTCAGCTGTGTTACAAAAGATAAGGTCTATCACTACTACTGCGGATTTCTGTTCTCGGAATTGCTGGGAGATTTTTTGGACAAATACACTAAAGACGATATCGAATATTTCGGGGTGGAGTTCTGGCACGAAAACAATGACTACGGTGTTAAGTATATGGATTCGGAGTGCGGTGCATCCTTCACGACCGAGCATCTCAGAACATATCACGCGATAATAGACGACAAGTTTGACGTTAGGGAGCAGGATATTTATGACTGAAGCAAGAAAAATCGTTATCAGGGAATTTGAGATACCGAACACGGCCTATTCTGGGAGAAGATATGTCAGCAGGGCGATAAGATTTGATACCGGTGAATGGCATCTGATCTCCGAAGATGGTGTTGACGGATCGGACAGATCGGGTGTTAAGGGCGGAATAATTGTCCTGCCTGCGGGCGAGGGTACAGCATTGAAAGCCAAGATGCTCTATGAGCTTGCGGAGAAGTATCAGCTGAGCGGCTGGACGGTCGGAGAATATTTTTCGGGCGAATACAACTGCGGCAACGGCAAGAAGTTCAACTGTAAAAGCTGTTCTATTGAGCTGCTCGGTGCGGACAGTCAAAAGCTGAACGAAACGGCTGCGAAGATATTTAAAATGTTGAGTCTTGAATACTGTCTGCTGTTTAGCTATAATGATAATAAGCTTTACTATATCGACAGAGAATAAGGGGGAAACCATGAAGATAAAATACTGCGATCTTTCGAGAATATATGAAATACCGATTAAGTGTTTCGAGCCTGAGGGCGATGTGACCGGTTTTATAGTTGCCGTCCACGGCTTCGGCGGGGACAAGGAAAGCTCGGCTATAAAGGCGCTGGCGGAAAGAATGACGGCGATGGGCTATGCCGTCATTGCCTTTGACTTCCCCGGACACGGTGCAAGCAAGGCGGATGAATATTTCTGCGCCGCGAACTGCCGTCTTGATCTTGCAAATGTATATGAACACGCCTGCGAGCTATACCCCGAAGCGGAGAAAAAGGCTGTGTTTGCCACCAGCTTCGGCGGGTATATCACACTGCTTTCGCTCGGCACCTTGCCCAATGATGTGAGGATAGTCCTGCGTGCGCCTGCGGTGGATATGAGGGCGATATTTGAAAAGATGCTGCCTTTTCCGCTTGATAAATACAAACACGACGGCTTTGCGGAAATGGGCTATGAGCGGAAACTGAATGTGCCGTATTCGTTCTATACGGAGCTGTGCGAAAACGGTATTTCTCACACGGATTTTCAGAGGGAAATGCTTATCATATACGGTGACAGGGATGATGTTGTCCTGCCGGAATACATCACTAGATTCTGTGAAGCAAATCCGAGGGCAAGGCTTGAGATAATAGCGGGCGCGGATCACCGCTTCAAGGGTAATGGAGAGATCGAGAGCGTCATAAGGTCTGCGGAGAGATACATAATAGGCTGATCCTAAGGACGGTACATTTTTGGTGTATCGTCCTTAAAACTGTTTACAAGACTGCGAAACTAGTGTATAATAGGAATAACGATTTTTGATAAATAAACCGGACGAAAGCATGGTGATCAAAATGAAAGAAAGAATACTTCTTGCTCCCTCTGCAAACGGTACGGAGCTTCTGCGCACGCTGGCGCAGCACGGCATCGGGACGTTCGGGCTGCGGGTGATGGGGCTTGCGGAATTTGCAGACTATGTGCTGATGTGCAGCGGCAAAGCGCTTGATCGTGAGCTTGTAACTTCGGGCAAAACAAGGGCGATGATCTATGAGATCATGCAGGAGGTGCAGTATTACAAGAACATCTCTTTCAGCGATGCCGCGGATATGGCAGGGCTGCTTGCTTCACTTAGGTCACTCGTGATTGGTGACGAAGCAGATAATATGCGCTCTCTGCTTGCAGACGGAGAGTTCCCGGAGGCAAATTCCGCCCTGCTGGCGGTCTATCTGAAATATATGTCAGCGTTGGATGCGGAAGGTCAGACCGATGCAGTAGGCTTAGTAAGATATGCTGTGGAAAATGCAGAGCCTCTGACTGCGGAGATCATTACGCTTGACAAATATCCTCTTTCTCCTCTCGGGAAAAAGCTTGCGGAAACAGCTTCGGCGGGAAGCTGCAAGGTCATCACACTTAAAGATCTGTTCGGCTTACAGGACAAGCCTTTAGCCGTGGAGTCGGTGACAAGATCCTACGGCAGCATGAACGAGCTGCGCGATGTGCTCGACACGATACTCAAAAACGGTCTGCCGTATGACACCTGCACAGTCGTCTGTGCAGATAGCTCCTCAGCGGTGATGCTTTATGAGCTCTCGGGAGAATTCGGCATACCTGTGACCTTCGGCTGCGGGCTGCCCATAAGCTGCACCTATCCCGCTTCGCTGCTGCGCCTCATCGACAGGTGGAACAGCGATGGTATGAACGGTATCACGGCGCTGAACAGGCTTATCTTCTCGGAGCAGTTCGACAAAAAAGCACTTGCCGAAAAACTGGGCTGCACACTCTCCGAGCTTCACGGCGCTGTTGATGCTGCAGGCTCTCTGCGGCTCTCCTTTGACAGGGAAAAGAATGCCGGTAAGCTGGAAAAAGCTCTTGCCGCCGTTAAAGGATCTGAAGGGCAGCGAAGGAGCATCGAGCTGGCGGGAGCTGTGTTCTCGGAGCTTGAAAACGGGATAGCATATATCATCGGGACTTATGCGGTGCTGCGCCCCGCCTGTACGTCTCTTGACAGGTCAGCGGTGAATACGATATGCTCGGAGCTGGAGGTCTGCAAGGATAACGATGAATGCTTCGATATGCTCCCCGGCATACTCGGCAGGAGAGTTTTTGTTCAGAACAGCTGCGAGGGCGCACTGCACATAGTATCTGTATATCAGGCTCCCTGTGCGCTGCGGAAGAACCTGTTTATCACCGGACTGACCTCCTCAGCTTTTCCGGGTACGCCCAAGGAGAACCATCTTATCAGCGACAACGATCTGCTCCGCTTCGGGGGCGATGCTCCCACCTCGGCAAATATCATCTCCGGCAATCGGAGAGCCTTCCGCACTCTGATCGAGCTTGCCTCCTCGGCGAACTGCACTGTCAGGCTTTCATACAGCGGATACGATACCGCTGAGCTGAAAGAAAACAACCCCTCCTCGCTGCTGTTCGAGGTGCTGCGGGAGATCAACGGCGGAGCCCTCACGGATGACGATATGAAAAGGCTTATCACTGGAAAAGGCTATTTCGCCTCGGAGCTGACAGCTGACGACTGCATAGTTAAAGCCTATGCGGAGGGCAAGGCCATTGTTCCGGAAGCAGCAGAGCAATCTGAACTGTCGGGTGAATATCCGTCAAAGCAGAGCTTTTCTGTCACCGAGCTTGTGAAATTCGCAAAATGTCCGAGACAGTTTTATTATTCAGCAGTGCTGAAGCTCCGTGCCGACGGCGAGGACGACCCTTTGGAAGTCGTAAACTCTCTCGATCTCGGAAATCTGCTGCATGATCTGATGGAAAAGAACGCCGCCGCAAGGATGACAGAGGCGGAGCTGCTCGCCGAAACAAAACTCAAATGGCAGCGTTTCCTGGCACTTCGCCCTCCCATAAAGGTCAATGATGCCATCAGGGTCGGGCACGAGCTTGAGAGCATGGTCAAGTATGCTTACGGTTGCGACAGGAACAACAGAATACTAAAAGCAGAGGAAGCGATCTCGTTTACTCACAGTTCTGGTTTTAACGTGAGAGCCAAGCTCGACCGCCTTGAGGAGCTGCCTAACGGCGCTCTTGTCGTGGCGGATTTCAAGACTGACAGGAAAGTCAGCTACCACGGTAAGTCGTTTGCCGGATGCACACAGGTGATGCTCTATGCGTACATTCTCGAAAAGCAGTACGGAATAAAGGTCGGCAGAGGCGAATACAGACTCGTCAGACACGACAGAACGATAGAATGCGGGTATACCGACGAAATGCGCAGCAGCGCCGAGGAGTTCCTCGACAGTATCGCCGAAGCGATAAGGACGGACACGTTCCCGGCACAGGGCAAAACGGATGTGTGCCGATACTGCGACTACAAGGAGCTTTGCGGAAAGGAGGCTAAGTGATATGACAGATACAGACAAGCTGGCACGCGAAGCGATACACCGTGACACAGAAAGGAACATTTTCGTTGAGGCAGGAGCAGGCTCCGGTAAGACGACCGAGCTTGTGGAGCGAATGACAGCGCTGGTCGTTTCGGGTGCAGACATCAGTAAAATATGTGCCCTCACTTTTACAAAAGCCGCCGCGAGAGAATTCTACAGCCGCTTTCAGTTAAGGCTCTCCGGGATCGTCGCAGAAACGGATGACGACAGCGTAAGGGAACGCTGCCGCAAAGCTCTGGATAACATTGATCTCTGTTTTATGGGAACGATAGATGCATTCTCCGAGCTGATACTTAAAGAGCACCCTGTCGAAGCGGGACTGCGGTCGGATTTCACCATAATTGAGGACAGAAGTGTACCGGCCTTATGTCGCCGGGCGATAAAAAGCATAGCGAGCGGCGATTACGGTGCAGCTCTGCTTGACAGCTACATAAGGCTTAAAAACGTGGCATACGACGAACCGGAATATATTTTTTCGATCCTTGTAAAAAATCACGGAGAGCTTATCTATACTGACCTCCTTGTACCCGACTGCGAACACGATATAAACAGAGCCCTTGCAAAGCAAAAGCAGGAGATCATGCAGCTGCTTGACTGCCTTACGGAGCATCCGGAGGCAGCATATACAGGCAAGGGAGCAGCTCCAAATCCCAAATATCCCGATATGCTCGCCGCATTTGCCCCCGCATACAGACGGCTCAAGGGCAGCTGGAGCGAATGCTTCAAGGATATCATCAGGTATCTCGATCAGCTTGACGGCTACCGTATCAGCTGTCCGCCGGAGGAGCTCGGCATAGAACGCACCGACCTGTTTGAGCTTTTGAAGTCCCCGAAGGGAACGTACAAATTCGTTCCGAAAAAAGACAGCGAGCTTCTAATTGCGATCAAGGATCAGATCTACTGCACAGCGATTGAATTCTTCGCCGCTGCGATGAAGGAGTTTACCCGCAGGAACATAGCGAGCGGGAAGCTTACGTTTACCGACGCTAAATATACCCTTAGAGATATGCTTAAAAACGATGCCTCGAAGGGTGGCAGACTGATACGCCACATCCGCGAAAGACACAGCATTTTCCTGACGGATGAATTTCAGGACACCGATCCAGTGCAATCGGAGATACTGTTTTACATCACCGCAGAAAGTCCCGACCCCGATGTAGAAAAATGCATCCCCGTACAGGGCTCGCTGTTCATTGTCGGCGACCCGAAGCAGTCTATCTACCGCTTCCGCGGCGCTGATATAAAGGCGTATATGTCCGTAAGAAAAAGATTTGCCGAGGAGGGCGGAGAGGTCCTCGGGCTCACGAGGAATTTCCGCTCAACGGCAAAGCTCAAATCAGTATTCAACGAGGCGTTTGAAGCTCTGCTGCCCGAGGACACGGAATATCAGAGCAGGTTCATGCCTATCCCCACAGAAACCGAGGACGATCCCGACACCTTTACTGGTGTATTCACCTACTCACCCTCGGATAACGATGAAGCGGCTGTGACGAAGCTGATAAGATCTCTTGTCAGCGACAAAAGCAGGCTCGTGCCCGACCCGAAGACCAAAAAGCTCAGACCGATAGAATACAGGGACATAATGGTGATACTTCCCTCGAAGACCCGCATCAAAAATTATCTGACTGCTTTCAGAGCGGCGGATATCCCTTGCTTTGCGGAGGGCGGCAGCACTATGGACAGATGCGCGCCGCTCATTGAGCTCAGCAGTATCTTCTCGGCACTTGCCGCACCCGGCAGCAGCCTTGCGGTCTGCAAAGCGATCACCTGCGGATGCTTCGGTATAACCGAAAGCGAGCTGTCGGAAACTCTCCCGAGACTGACTCTATACAGCGAAAAATCAACGGGAAGCGAAAACACAGACAGGGCGCTTGCCTCTTTGAGGAAGCTGCTGGATATTTCAAAGAACGTGCTGCCGTCTGCACTTTTCGGAAGGATATTAAGTGATCTGAAAATACTCCGACGTGTCGGAGCGGACGACCTTGAGTGTCTCTGCTTTGCAAGAGAGCTCCTGAGGAGCGCAGAGGTCAGCGGCGAGGTGTCAGGCCTTGAGGATGCTGCGGCTATGATCGCAGATCTTCTTGTCAGCAAGCTTGAAAGGACGCTTCTCTTCGAGCTGGCCTCGAACAGCGTACAGATCGCAAATCTTCACAAGGTAAAGGGACTTGAAAGGAACATCGTCATCCTTGTCGATGCGCTTGGAAAGCCGAGAGAGCCGGACAGGAATGTTCTCCGAAAAGATGGCCTGACGGAAAGCTGCATTTTCAAATGTACAGATATTGATAATAATTTTAAAGTGATCGTTTCCACTAACACATATTTTACAGACCGCTATGCGGACGAGCTCAATGCCGCTGCTGCCGAAAACGAAAGGCTGCTCTATGTTGCGGCGACCAGAGCGCGGAGCGTGCTGATAATATCCGATGCTAAAGAGACCGGCGGCAAAGTGAATAAATGGGGATTTCTTCTCAAATATGCCGAGGGACAGCTCGATTATATCATCCCTGAAGATTCCGATGGTATGCCGGAGGTATCCGTTTCGGAGGTCTGCGGGCATTTTGAAGATCGGTTTGCTGACGGGAATGTAAAGCAGAAGAGCTACAGGCTGATACTTCCAAGCAAGGTAAAAGCAAAGACCAAAGCCGAAAGAGCTGACAGCGAAGCGGATGAGGCGGGATCGCCCGAGACGGAAAAGAAACAAAATGCGGCACTTATCGGCACCCTTGTCCACAGGCTCATGGAGAGGCTTGTGACAGCGCGGTTCAATGCGGAAATGACCGAAACTGTGAGGGCGGTGCTGGCAGACATCGGTGCTGATGAAAGCTATTCCAAGATGCTCGAAAAGGTGTTCGGCACAGTTATGAGCGGCGGATTCAAGCAGGAAAATGATTTTCCTGCTGACATCAGGACAGAGCTTGCCGGAGCGGAGACCTGCTGCGAAGTGCCGTTCTGCTATATGCGCGGCCAGGAGCTTTGCAACGGTGTGATAGACCTGCTCTACCGCAAGAACGGCAGACTTTTCATAGTCGATTACAAGACAACCGCCGAGACCGAGAACCTCGACGAGAATTATTCCGCTCAGCTTGCCGAATACAAGGAAGCGGTAAAGCAGATACTGAACGAGGAATCAGAAGCATATATCTACCATATAGATATATGATCTATCTCAGAACTAATTTTTTGGGGGATGCGTAATTTTTTATGCATCCCCTTTGTTACAATATGTATGGGACAACGAAGTGATGATATGAAGAGCGTAAATTTTTGTACTCATCCCGAACGTTCACAATTTGTTGACGAATTCATTTTTTCAATGTGTTATGCTTGAATTACGGAAGCGGGAAAAGGCTTGATATCCGATATAAAAAGATGCTGTATAACAAATTATAATGTTCAAAATTTTGAGCATGGCGTGTGATATAATATATTTGTAAGAAGAAAAAGCGAAACATAATTCAAGGAGGAAAACACTATGACAGTACAGGAGCTTTTTGCAAAGGTGAACAGGGAAGAACTCGTAAATCGACTTGATGATTACTGCGGAGAAGAGTTTGCAGAGATTATGCTTGAAGAGTTTGAGGAGATGGCGGCTTACTGTGAAGACAAAGTTCTGACGAGCTATGACTATATCACAAATACCAGATTCCATACTGGAGGGCCGCTTTCGCTTGCGGACTGGGGTGCTGCTCTCGGTGCTGAAATTGATGAAAGTCTCTTTGAGAGTATGACAGAACTTGAGCTCGCTAAAAAGATTTTTGAACAGATGACAGAGAATGGATCTGACTTTATGGAACATAGTGCCGAGATCACAAGTCTGCTTGACGGCGCTTCTCTTGCGATCTGAGCAAATTTGAAGAACACGAAGAAAGAGACAACATAACGAAACGGAGGAACGCAAAATGATCTGCTACAAAATAAACATTGATCTCGACAAGCCCATACCTACAGTCAAAAATGAGTGGGGCAAATGTGAGTATGACGAGGATGCCGTGAACCGCATCAACAATGCGTTTGCAGAACACAACAGAAAATACTGCGGCAGAAGGTGCGCGTTCATCTATCAGGACACACGGAACAGGCTGTCTCTCGGCTTTGTGATCTCCGACGGTACAGCACTTGGCGGCGCTCTTGATGAGCTGATGTCCGCGGCGGGCATTTCGGGAAAGACGGAGCAGGAGGAGATCACTGTCAAGGCGCTTGAAAGGCTTACGCACTTCGGGTTCAGAAACACATTTGATTTCGACAGCGACGATCTCAATGCCTTCGGTATCGGTGACTTGACACAGGCACACCGTCCGCCCGAGGAAAAGCTCGCACGGGAGCATACATACACTGAGCTGAGAAAGAGCGCCGAGCTCGGTCTTTATGCCGGTAGCTTTTTGCCGGAGATCGACCGCATAATACAGCCTGCTGCGATCGAAAACGCAAAGGGTCATCCCGTACATTATATAGTCCGCACGGGCTGCTCCTTGAAGGTCTGTGACAGACTGATAGATACGCTCCACAGATTCGGCAGGCTCGGTTCGAGGCGTTATACTATTGTAAATTTTCGTCAGGCAAGGGGTGGCTTTGATGCTGAAGCTCTTTTCAGGATAGCTAAGGGCGGAACGGTCGTTTTTGATCTTTCAAATATGGAAGAACCTCAGAGCGGAGAGGCAACTTCAAATATGGTGTCTAATGAGATCTATGATCTGATAAAGGATCATAAGAGAGAAACGCTGGTGATATTCGCTCTGCCCAACTGTCTCGAAGCGCAGGCGGAGAGGATAAAGAACGCTCTGCCGGAGCTGACCTTTGTGGAGATAACCGAGCGGCTTGCGATGAATGACGAGGCGAAGAAGCTGCTGCGTGCCTTTGCCAAAGCGGACAAGGTAAAGCCCGACCGGGAACTGATTTCCTCGATAGCAAAAGACACGGGCTATTATGCCAATGATCTGCGTCAGCTTTATGATGTTTGGTATGCCAATGCGCTGAAAACCAAGATATATCCGCAGTATTCGGAGTTCAAGAAAACCGTGGAGCTCGATAAGTCGGTAGCGCCCAAGGGCGACGCATACACAAAGCTCTCGGAGATGATCGGCCTTGCTGAGGTCAAGAAGATAATAGATCAGGCGGTGACCTATTCAAAAATACAGAAGGCTCTCGCGGAGAGAGGAATGCCTAATGCAAAGCGTTCGATGCACATGGTGTTCACAGGGGCGCCTGGTACTGCGAAAACCACTGTTGCAAGGCTGTTCGCGCAGATACTCAAGGACAACGAGGTGCTGTCTGTGGGCGATCTTATCGAGTGCGGAAGAAATGATCTTGTGGGGCAGTTTGTGGGCTGGACGGCGGTTCAGGTGAAGAATATGTTCAAGCGCGCCAAAGGCTCGGTGCTGTTCATCGATGAGGCTTATTCTCTGCTCGATTACCACAAGGGCAGCTTCGGAGACGAGGCAATAAACACCATCGTTCAGGAAATGGAAAACGCCCGCGAGGACACGGTGGTGATCTTCGCAGGCTACCCAAAGGAAATGAACGAGCTTATCGAGCGCAATCCGGGGCTGCGTTCCCGCATATCCTTCTATGTGGATTTCCCCGATTACAGCGCCGCCGAGCTTTACGACATTACAAGTCTGATCGTAAAGAACAACGGTTACAAGCTCGCAGACGATGCGCGGGAAGTGCTTGTTCCGATGTTTGAAAAGACACTCCGATCGGGAGATTTCGGCAACGGAAGATATGCAAGAAACCTCGTGGATCAGGCCAAGCTCGCACACGCAATGAGGCTCTCAAAATGCGATCTCGGCAGGCTCTCGGGCGATGAGCTGCTTACACTCATCGGTGAGGACTTTGCACAGGTTGGTACTAGCGCAATAATAGAAAAGGATGAACCTATCCGCAGGAGGATAGGGTTCAATGCAGGATGACAGTACAACGCTTACAGACAAAGAAACGGAGGAGATCAGAATGAACGCATTTGACAAGGTGATCGGCTATGAGACAATCAAAAACGAGCTGCTCCAGATCTGCGATATGCTCCATAACAAAAAGGTCTATGAAGGCCTTGGAGCAAAGCTGCCGCAGGGTGTGCTTCTCTACGGTGACCCCGGACTCGGCAAGACTCTTATGGCGAAGAGCTTTATCGAAGAAAGCGGGATCGGTGCATACACAGTAAGACGCAACAAAGGAAATGATGATTTTATCGGCGTTATCACCGATACCTTTGCCAAAGCCAGAGAAAACGCCCCTGCGATAGTCTTTCTCGACGATATGGACAAGTTTGCAAATGAGGATGATGATCACAGGGATGCAGAGGAATACGTTGCGGTGCAGTCGGGTATAGACGAAGTCAAGGACTGCGATGTCTTTGTTCTCGCCACCGCAAATGACATTCGTAAGCTGCCTAAATCGCTGATAAGGACAGGACGTTTTGACAGAAAAATCATGGTTCAGCGTCCGACCGAAAACGATGCCGATTCTATCATAAGGCACTATCTTTCCGACAAAAAGGTAGCTGATACCGTGAACATGGAAGACCTTGCAAAAATGATAAGCTACAGCTCCTGCGCAGAGCTGGAGACTATCCTTAATGAAGCCGCGATAAATGCTGCATTTCAAAGGAAGGAAAAGATCGAGACGGAAGATCTTGTTAAAGCTGTTCTCAGGATGCAGTATAACTCGCCGGACGATCTGAACAAGTCCTCCGATGAGGATAAGAGAAAGACAGCACTGCACGAGGCAGGACATCTTGTGGTCAGCGAAGTCCTTGTGCCCGGAAGTGTGGGGCTCGCATCAATACGCCCGACAGGAAGGAATCCTGTGGGCGGATTTATACACAGCTGTAAAGATCTTACCCGCAGGCCTTATCAGATACTTGTTTCGCTTGCGGGAAAGGCAGCGGCGGAACTGTATTATTCCGAGACCTGCGCCAGCGGGTGCTGCAGCGACATCAGCAAGGCAGTACAACTTATCAGAGACGGACTCTCGGATAACGGCACTCATGGCTTCGGGATGGTAGATGTATCGGGAGATTTTGAAGGAATCTCCGAATGTCAGAATTCTCGAAGCGAAGCGGTAATTCAGGCAGAGCTTGAAAGATATTTCTTCAAGGCAAAGGATATTCTTCTGAAGAACAGAGCTTTCCTTGAAGCAGTTACCGAAGCTCTTGGAGAAAAGGAAACGCTGCTTTATTCGGATATCAGCAAGCTGAGAAACAACGCGGAGATCTTTGAGGTGGCAGTATAAGTAAAATATGAAAAAGCCTGTCCGCAGTCGGGCAGGCTTCAAGGAGGGTTAATATGATATATCTTACAGGTGACACTCACGGCGGCGTGGATATGCGAAAGCTGTCCCGCAAGGAACTGAAACGCTCACATATTGAGCTGACGGAGAACGATCATCTTATCATCACGGGTGACTTCGGTTTTCCTTTCACGCCGGACGATATAAAGGAATACGATAACGGTGAAAAGACCGAGTACACCGAATGGATGAAGTGGTTCGCAGAGCGCCCGTACAAGGTGCTGTTCGTGGACGGCAATCACGATAACCACGACTGGTGGAGGGAGCAGCCTGTGACGGAAATGTTCAGCGGCAGGGTGCAGGTGCATCCTCACGCGGAGAATGTCATTCACCTGATGCGCGGTGAGGTGTATGAGATCGAGGGCAAAACCTTCTTCACCTTCGGCGGCGCGGCAAGCACGGACAAGGAGTGGCGCAAAGAGGGCTACAGCTGGTGGAGCGGCGAGGAAGCGTCTTATGCCGAAACGGAACACGCTCTCGACAATCTTGAACGTGTCGGGTATAAAGTTGATCACATCATCACGCACACCATGCCGCAGAGCATAAGTTCGCAGCTGCGCGGACTGCGCTTCATACAGCTGCCGTGCAGCACCGCGATGTTTCTGAACACGGTGCTTGAAACCGTGAAGTACGACAAATGGTTCTGCGGGCATTTTCATCTGGATGAAGTCCTCGCAGCAAAGAGGCTGTTTGTGCTGTATCAGACAGTTCACAGACTCGATGAATTTGATGCAATACTGAATGGAGAGAAGACGATGTATTCGATATTAAGAGATGTTTGATGAATTAAGGCAACACCGCACGACCCGCGGCTAGCGCCTCTGCACATCATCTGCTTGCCAGCTTTCCGTCATATTACCCAAATTCTCCTTGACGTTGCGTAAAGCGAAGTGAACTTCGCTTGCAAGCCTGCGTCGAATTTAGGCAATCTGACGAAAATCTTTACCTCAATGTTAATTGAGGTTGCGCATCTGATGCACAGGGGTCGTGCGGTGTTGCCTTAAAAAATGAGAAATATCAATCTGCCTGTTTTAGATTTATATTAACTCACTCCCGACACCACCCGCGGTCGTGCCGGGAATTATTTATGCCTGCACAAAAATCTGCTCACCCCCAGTGATATAATGAAACCAAACTAAGTGCAGGGGTGTGAAAGTATGGCTTGTAAGAACACGAAGTCCGTTCCGGGGCAGATCACGTTTGCGGAACTGCTGGATATAGTCGGGGGCAGTTCTTCTGACGAGATCGGTGCGATGATCGAACAGCTGCGGGAGGCAAAGGAACAGGCTCGGAAGCGTGAGGAAGAGGAGCGCAGACGCAGGGAAATGGTCGATATCCTCCGGCAGAGGCAGGATGAAAGAGAGCGAAAGGAGGCGCACGTCCGTGAGGTCACTTGTATGGATCTCCCGCTTGACTTGGAGAACGTTTTTGACTCCGACGAGCGCACACGCGGCGTGCATACGGACAGCATCCCTGATGCCCTCGTTATGTGTCTTAATACACTCGGCAGGGTGGATATCGAGTATATTTCATCAGTCACAGGTGCAGATTATAAGACCGTTATCTGCACACTCAAAGGCTCGATCTATCAGAACCCGGACACATGGGGCGAATGCTTTTACAAGGGCTGGGAGACGGCGGAGGAGTATCTTTCGGGGAACCTTATGCGCAAGCTGAACACCGCAAGAGAGGCTTACAAGGAATATTACGGCTGGTTTTCCGAGAACATAAAGGCGATTGAAAAAGTCCTGCCGCCTGCGGTGACGGCAGAGGATATATATATCACTCTCGGGTCGCCCTGGGTGCCTGCGAGTGTTATCGACGACTTTATCCTTCACCTGTTCGGCAGCCCGTTCAGGCATAAAAACGGTGGTTTCAGCTCCTTCGATGAGGACAGGATTATGGAATCGTGGAGGACCGTTCACGACGGGATAATAGGCACCTGGGAGATACCCGGGAAGTCAAGATATCATCACAGCGTGGGTGTCAGGAAGGTCTACGGAACGGAGAGAATCGAAGCGCTGTATATCCTTGAAAAGACACTGAATATGAAAAGCGTCACGGTGACAGACGAGGTCAGCTGTACGGGCAATTCGTCGGGTAAAAAGCGGGTCATAAACAAGGCCGAGACGGTGGCAGCGCTTGAAAAACAGCAGAAGCTCATAAAAGAATTTCAGAAATGGGTATGGCAGGATGAGGACAGGAAAAAGCGGCTCGAAAATATCTACGAAAACAACTTCGGATGCGTAAGGCGCAGGATATTTGACGGTTCGTTTCTTGAATTTCCGGGGATGTCGCCTTCGGTGCAGCTTTATCCTTATCAGAAGGACGCTGCCGCCCGGATCATCTTTACGCCGAATACTTTGCTGGCTCACGATGTCGGTGCTGGCAAGACTTATGTGATGATAGCCGCAGGGCAGGAGCTGCGGCGAATGGGACTTTCAAAGAAAAATCTGTATGTTGTTCCGAACAATATCGTCGGGCAATGGAGAAACATCTTTTTGGAAATGTACCCCGATGCAAAGCTGCTGTGTGTCGATCCTAAGACATTTGTACCAAAGAAGCGGAATGAAGTTCTGGAGCAGATAAGAGACGGCGACTATGACGGTATCATTATGGCTTACAGCTGCTTTGAGCAGATACCTCTCTCCAAAGACTATTATCTCAAAGAACTGGAGAGCAGAAAAGTCCAGGTGGAGGCAATCGTCAGACAGAAGACCAAGGCCACATCAAGGCTCAAAAAGAAGCAGGAGGCTATAGAAAAAGCCCTCGCGGATATGTCGGTGGCTATGGACGATATGTATGAAGCCGTCTGCTTTGATGAGCTGGGCATCACAAGGCTGTTTGTCGATGAAGCGCACAATTTCAAGAATGTTCCTTTCGATACCAAGACGGAGAACGTCCTCGGCATAAGCAGCGCCGGCTCGAAGAAGTGCCGCGATATGATGGACAAGGTACATATGATTCAGAAAAAGAACGACGGCAAGGGCGTCGTCCTCGCCACGGGAACGCCAGTAACGAATTCCGTCACCGATGTGTATATCATGCAGCAGTATCTTCAAAGCGGCGAGCTGGCTATGCTCGATCTCCAGAGCTTTGACAGCTGGATAGGTATGTTTGCCGAGAAGGTCACGGAGTTTGAGATAGATGTGGACACAAGCAGCTACAGGCTTGCAACACGGTTTGCAAAGTTCCATAATCTGCCGGAGCTGACCTCGCTGTTGTCATCGGTGGCGGATTTTCACGGAGCAGACGGTGCGGCGGGAATCCCTGTGTTTAGTGGGTACAGCGATGCGGTGGTGTCCAAAACTCCTGAATTTTCGGCGTATCTTGACGATATATCATCAAGAGCGGACAGTGTCAGAAACGGGTGGGTGAACAGGAAAGAGGACAATATGCTGAAGATCACCACCGACGGAAGAAAGGCGGCTTTGGATCTAAGGCTCGTTGACCCTCACGCGATGTTTACTTATCAATCAAAGGTTGCCCGCTGTGCCGAGAACGCTGCGGATATATACTTCAGAACAACGGCGGACAGAAGCGCACAGCTTATCTTCTGCGACACATCGACACCAAAAGCAGGGTTCAATATCTATGACGAACTGAAAGACAGGCTCGTGCTGCTGGGAGTGCCGGAAAGCAGTATCGCTTATGTTCACGATGCGGAAACGGAGACACAGAGATCACAGCTGTTTGCAAGAGTACGAAGCGGAGATATCCGCATACTGATCGGCTCCACATTCAAGCTGGGGCTCGGTGTGAACATTCAGGAAAGGCTCATCGCACTTCATCACCTTGATGTCCCGTGGCGGCCTGCGGATATGACACAGCGCGAGGGCAGGATACTCCGTCAGGGGAATACCAGCGGCAGGGTGTTCATTTTCCGATATATCACCGAGGGCAGCTTTGATGCTTATTCGTGGCAGCTGCTTGAAACAAAGCAGCGTTTTATCTCGAGCCTGCTGTCGGGCTCGCTGACGGAACGAAGCGGGACGGACATTGCGGACACCGTACTTGATTATGCCGAGGTCAAGGCTCTCGCCATAGGTGACCCTCTGATAAAAGAGCGTGTTGAGGCCGCTAATGAACTGACAAGATATATGACCCTGCAGCACAAGCTGATGGAATCGCGGCTGCGGCTTGAAAAGGAGCTGCTTGAGCTTCCCGCAAAGATACAGAATCAGATGAATCTGATTGAAAGCTGCAAAAGGGATATCACGGCTTATGCGGAATGGAAGAAAGCCAACCCTCCCGCCGCAGACAGCAGGCAGAAAAAAGCTGAAGCGGATAACCGCAGACAGCTGCGTGAGCTTATCGGGGATGCTGTCAGAGAGAACGCTTTGGAAACCAAGGAAAGAACGCTTCTGACATACCGGGGATTTGATATAGTTCTTCCTGCGAATATGTCGCCCGAAAGACCGTATCTTTGGCTCAAACGCAGCGGGAAATACTACGTTGAATTAGGTGATACGGACATTGGAAATCTGATAAGGACAGACAATTTTCTTGACTCGCTTGACGAACATCTGGCTGCGTTGGAGCAGGGGCTTGAAAGCCTTAATGATAAAGAGCGGGATATCCGCACGGAGCTTTCAAAGGACGAGAGCTATACCGATCGGATAGAGGAATACAAAAAGAAGATCGAAAAACTTGATAAAAGATTGGGAGTAGACAAAAAATGAATGATGTGAGATCGACCAATATACCGTCGCTGACGGTGGGGAAAACAGTTGACAAGCTGAGCCGGGCATACAGCGCAGTTATAAACAGCGGCCTGCCGATAAAGACGATGCCCTCGGTGATGCTCTGGGGGCCGCCGGGTGTGGGCAAATCGCAGGCGGTAAGACAGATCGCCGCAGAGATAAAAGAGAGCACAAACAAAGAAGTCCGTGTCACCGATGTAAGGCTGCTGCTGTTTAACCCCATTGACCTGCGGGGAATACCCACAGCCAATGCGGACAAGACCCTTGCGGTGTGGCTGAAACCGCAGATATTTCAAATGGATCCCTCGGACAGCATAGTGAACATTCTGTTCCTTGACGAGATATCCGCAGCGCCCCAGTCGGTGCAGGCGGCGGCTTACCAGATCACTCTTGACCGCGTTGTGGGAGAACACAGACTGCCCGACAACTGTATCATCATCGCGGCGGGCAACAGGGTAACGGATAAGTCGGTGGCCTTCAAAATGCCGAAGGCTCTTGCCAACCGTCTGATGCACTTTGAGATAGAGGGCAGCTTCGGCTCGTGGAAGGAATGGGCGATATCGACGGGCATAAACGATAAGGTCATCGGATTCCTGTCGTTCAGACAGAATTACCTTATGGGTTTCGATGCGGCGAGCGATGACCTTGCATTTCCCACTCCGCGTTCCTGGGAAATGGTGAGCAATATACTTAACGTCATCAGCGACGATGTTGAGGAGATGTATTCGCTTATCGCGGGAGTTGTGGGCTGCGGTGCGGCGGTAGAATTCAGAACGTGGGCGCAGGTCTATAAAGACCTGCCGAAGATAGAGGATATCTTCGATGGAAAGATGCCTCCGCTGCCGAAAAACACCGATGCTATGTATGCCTTGACCACATCAATGACTGCTTATGCAAGGGCGCACAAGGACGATTTGTCCCGCATCGCCAACTCTATCCGCTATGCGGACAGGATACCTCCGGATTTCAGCGCAGTGCTTTTGAGAGACTATATGTATATCGAAAAGGACTATAAGCAGCGGCTTATGATTGTTCCCGAATTTAACAGGTGGTTACAGACAAAGGGGAGTTTGATGAATGGATCTGTCTGATGAGAAGAAAAGAGAGTATATAAAACGGCTGCTGATGTCGCGGATGAGGCTGCTTATTAACAACGGCTTTTACGGTCTGCTGCTGATGCACATGATATATACTCTTGATGAAAGATGCGAAACTGCCGCCACCGACGGCAAAAGGATATATTTCGATCCGAATTTTCTGGAGAGCCTCAGCGACACGGAGCTGGATTTCATTATGATGCACGAGATACTCCACGTTGCTTTGCAGCATTGTTTCCGCAAGGGAGACCGTGAGGCTGAGCGGTTCAATATTGCCTGCGACATCGTAGTGAATTCCAATATAATGCTGTCCAATAATATGGACGCGAAGACGATCACGCTGAAAGGATACGGCGAATCAATGCACCTTGTTCCTGACGGGAAAGAGGGGTATGAATACACGGCAGAGCAGGTGTATAATATGCTTGCGGGGAAAATGAAAAAGCCGAAGCAATGCACAAAAAATGCTTCGGCAAAAGGTACAGGCAGGAGCAATGCTGCGGGGAAGTCAAAACAAAAGGGCGGGAACGAAAAATGCACTTCGGGTGCATGGGACAATCATTCACGCTGGGAGGCTGGAACGGAAGAGGACGACGCGCTCGGAGATGCTTGGACAAAGCGGGTTCAAGATGCTGCCGAAGCTATATCGATACGCGATCCTTCCAATCAGTGGGGACTTCTTCCGCTGTTTGCCGAGCGTATGCTCAAAGAACTGCGGCGGCCTCAGACAGACTGGCGCACGATACTCACCGATTTTATTCAAGAAGATGTCGTGGATTATTCATTTACTCCTCCCGACAGGCGCTTTGATGACTGCCCGTTTTTTCTGCCCGACTTCAACGAAAAGGACGACTGTGTCGAGGACATCCTGTTTATGATCGACACCTCGGGAAGTATGTCGGATGATATGATAACAGCGGCCTACTCCGAGGTAAAGGGCGCGATAGATCAGTTCGACGGAAAGCTGAAAGGCTGGCTCGGATTTTTTGATGCGGCGGTCGTTGAGCCGAAGCCATTTAAGTCGGAGGACGAGTTCAGAATTATCAAGCCCGAGGGCGGCGGCGGAACAGATTTTCAGATAATCTTTGAGTATGTTCGGCAGAATATGCAGGACAGCCTCCCCGCAAGCATCATTATCCTGACCGACGGCTATGCGCCTTTCCCTGCGGAACAAATGGCTATGGGCATACCCGTGCTGTGGCTGCTGAACAATGAAGATGTTGAGCCGCCATGGGGGAAGACGGCGAGGATAACAGTGTGAACCTATGCTCAAAATACTGCGCCTGAATTGTGATATACTGTAAATACAGACCTGAACCGACCAAAGAAAGGAAAATGTTATATGACGAATGATATGTTCAAAACCGCCGAAACCAAAGACGGATACTCTTTCCCGCCGATAGATCTTCTTGAATATCACTCCGATAACAGCGAAGGCCTGTCTGATGAGGCCGAGCAGGAGATCCGCGAAAACACGGCAGTTATCATCAAAACACTGAGCAATATGGGTTTTGAGGCCGCTGTCAGCTCTGTTACGCGCGGGGCTTCCGTCACGCGCTACGTGACGGACTTCTTCACAGAAGGAGAGAGCCTTGCGAGGGGCAGGAGCATAAATGCGCAGCTCAGTTTAGATCTTGGTGTATGCGGCGTCAGACATGACGTGCTGAGAAGCAAGATGACAGTTGCTTTTGAGGTACCAAACAAGCGTCGCCGTTCGGTCAGTATTCGGGAACTTGTCGACAGCGATGAATTCCATAAACCCGGCAGAAAGCTCCCTATCGCGGTGGGGAAAGACATTGACGGAAATATCGTTATCGGTGATCTTGCTGAAATGCAGCATCTGCTTATCGGGGGGATGTGCGGTTCCGGGACGGCGATGTTTGATCATACGTTCATAATGAGTATAGTTTTCAGCAGGACACCGGAGGATGTAAGGCTTATCCTTATTGACACAAAAAGGGTGGAGTTTCCGTGCTATCGCAATTTACCGCATCTTCTTGTCCCTGTTATTACTGATCCGATAAAGGGTGCAGCGGCATTAAGCTGGGCGTGCGGTGAGGCAGAAAGAAGATACAGCCTTTTTGCCGAAAGCGCTGTTAAGGACATTGATGAGTATAACGAAAAGGTCATCGGGCAAAACACAGCGGGTAAGCTGCCGCGTGTTGTTATCTATATTGAAGAGTTTGCCGATCTGATGCTTGAAAATAAAGATGATGTTGAAGAAAGAGTTGGTCGTCTTTTGGAACTCGGAAAAAATGCCGGCATACATCTTGTCATAGCAACGCAGGCCCCGAGAAAAGACGTACTGACAAAAAAGATCAGGGATGATTTCCCGAGCAGGATCGCATTTGAGGTATTCTCGAATGTGGATTCTCGTGTTCTTCTTGGTGAACGCGGTGCAGAGGATCTGCTGGGGCGATGCGATATGCTGTACAGACCTGCCGGATATGAAAGACCGATACGGATACAGGCAGGATTTATCAGTACGAAAGAGATAAGAAATATAACAAATCATATCAAAGACAAATCATCGACTGTATTCGACAGCGATGCGGTCAGAAAGATCGAAACTATATATGAGCAGCTGAACCATTCAGATGATCTCGCTCCGGTTGGAAACGGCACAGAGCCTGGCAGCTATGATGACCTTCTGAAAATCGCTGTTACCTTGATCCTTTCGTCTGGTAATGCATCAACGGCTTATCTGCAAAGAAGCCTTCATATTGCTTTCCCGAGGGCAGCAAGGCTAATGGACGATATAGAGGATATGGGTATCATCGGCTCACGGGATGGGACAATGCCGAGAAGTGTAAATATCACTTTGGCGGAATGGTGTGAACGGCTGGGGCTGGTATGACAGCAGGATGTGAAGGGTGATGGAAATAAACGATAAGCCCTCTGCGCTGAAAGGCACAGAGGGCAAAGCTGTCTCATATGGCAGGAATATGCTTTTTGTGGTACTCTATAAACTCATTGGGCTCGAAGTCCGGCAGCTCACCGAGATCAGAGAGTATCTGTTTCAGCAGTGCGGCTGTCCGAGCCTGCGTGTTGAGGCTTCGCTTCGGGTTGAATTCAATATCAGTAAAATGATCGTAGTCTGCAAGATGTGCGATCTCATCAGCTGTCAGTGATTCGCGGACGGCGTTCAGATAAATGTAGTCATAGAATGCAGTCTTTGGCAGCAGGGGAAACCTGATGCCGTTATATTCAAATGCTGTCAGCTTCAGACCGGCGGAGTGCATTGCTCCCGCCGCAGCCTTGGCTTCCTTCGGGTGAAGTGAAAGCCATTCGGTGTGGGGCTTGTCTGTGCCGTCGTCAAACACTTTAGAGGACTGGAACACGCACTCCAGCGGGCGGCCGTCAAGTTTGAGGTTGAAGGCACTCAGCTTCACTCCGAGAGGTTCGGTGCTCTTGGTGCTGATCTCCAGCGGGTGCGCATCGGGTACGAGGGTGCGTATCGCATTGTGCAGACTGTTTACCGATCTCTGCTTTTGGCTTACCGAAAAACCCGCAAACCATTCAAACTCCACATCACGCCCGCAAACCTTTCCGCCCAAAATGTAATAAACAGGTCTTGTTGCCATAGTGATACCTCCGTTCATTATCATTATATCATGTTTAATACGGATGTCAACCGTATTATTATCATACAACATCATATGCGCAATATTTTGAGCATTGACAGTGGTATAATATGATTAGGATGATGAAGCGAATCTCGCATAATCACTGGATTGGGAATATCCGTTTGAGTTTCGGTTTACAAAGGCAATTTTGAGCTTGACATAGATCACGGTGCTGTCAGCTTTAAACACTTTGTGACCTGCTGCGGGATAACTCCCAACAAAAAGAAGATAGAAAATGCTGTTGGTTTGCCAGGATATATGTTTCAAGAATATGGCAGCTGTATTTCGGATATTATTCAAGTAAAGACAACAGCAAGAGAGGCTCTTGCAGGGTGCGATACAATACCAACTATAGAATACGGCGAAATGTTCGGCATTCCGCCAGTAAAATCAAACGCGGGAGGGCTGTTCTCTTAATATGTTGAAAGATGATCTGAACGAAGAACAGCTTGATGCCGTTCAGCCAAACAAAGGCAGCATAATGTTATACCGTGGTGTATTTTGGATACGCGATCTCAAAGAGAGTGATTTAATAGACCTGCGCTTTCCGTCCGATGAAAACGGAGTGCTGACTGACAGCTCGCTGACCTCAAAGGACATCAATCACAAGCGTCTGTGGGCGCAGCTCGACAGCGCGGTAACAGGCGGATATCCTTTCGACTACTACCCGCGAGGGCGGGTGGAGCTTCGGCGGGGCAGAGCGCTGATATTCTGCTCGCCCCACATCTGCACGGAGCAGCTGAAAACGCTGATAACCGAGCGCTTCGGGCTTACTTCGGATAACGGAATAAAAGAAGTAATACTGAAAGCGGACGGATCGGCGCATTACCAATGTGAGCTTGACAGAGGGTGACAAATAAAATGAAGATCTTTATAGGTGGGTCAAAGATGCTCAAAGAGCTTTCACCGTGCATGAAAAAGGCGCTCGACATAGTCTGTGAGAGGGGTTACGAGGTGCTTATCGGAGACTGCTTCGGAGCAGACAAGTTAGTGCAGAAATATCTCTTCGAGCACGGATATGACAAGGTGAAGGTATATGCAAGCGGGACAAAGGTGCGGAACAATGTGGGCTGCTATCCGGTGATCTCTGTCTCAGCCGAGGGAAAGCGTGGATTTGAGTTCTACAGACAAAAGGATATCGCAATGTCCCTTGCCGCCGACCACGCCCTGATGTTCTGGGACGGTGTGAGCAAGGGAACGAGGTGTAATATCGAGGATATGGAGCGGCAGGAAAAGTTTACTGCGGTGCTGATTTTCAGTAATAAAAAAGCCAACCAAAAAACGGTCGGCTAAGAAATATGAATCATTTGTTTTTGGGAGGAATCTCAAATACAAGCTGATATGCTTTAGCTTTATCTGTTAATTTGCTGTATTCTTTCCATTCTATTAGATAAGTATATTTATAATCTAAATTAAGAGAATCAAAACGCTTTGCTGATGATAGTTTACCAGCTTTGATTTCTTCTTTAGTGTATTTTTCTCCTGTACTGGAATTAAGAAACCGTGGAGAGCCTTCGATACATTTTTGGTTATTTAATGCAAACTCAGCGAATGCTGTGTTTTTCCCGAATTCTTTTTGGTAGCCCTTATCATTTGTAATGAATACCACATAGGCTTTCAAAATATCAAGTCCATTGATCTTTTCTTTATTTATACAAAGGTTCTCAAGTCTTTGTAAGTCTGAATGTATGTAAACACATCCTTGATCACGAGCGTTATGTTGATATAAACTGAAATATTCACCATTTAGAGTATTGCTAAATTTCTTGGTTTTATATTTTAACTCGAATAGAATACAAATATTATTTCCTCGGTCAATAGCAACGATATCAATATAGCACCTTTTGCCATCGCTCTCGTTGCCATAATAGTATTCTAATCTGATATCACAATTGTATAGTTCTCTTATTTTCAAAGCAAGCTCAAATTGTAAATCGCGTTCATTATGAAACAGAGGCCGCTTTTCAGAAAGTTCTTTAAGTACGTAAGATATATCAAACTCATTGAGACTATTTTTCATATGCTATCCCCCCACACATTATTATAATATTGAAAAGACTATTTGTCAACAGTTAAGGAGAAACAATGGATATAATGAAGTGCAAATACCACATCATCGTCTGCGGCGGCAAGACAGAACACCCGCAGGAAACGGTGGACAGCTTTATTCTCGTGGTGCTTTCGGAGCTTGGCATAACCGACTGCGAGATCGTCAGCGGAGGGTGCAAGGGTGCAGATATCTCGGGAGAGAAGTTTGCCGAAGCTCACGGCTTTGAAGTCGTCCGTTTTCTGCCCGACTGGAAGACATACGGGAGAGCGGCGGGCATCAGGCGTAACGCGGAAATGGTGAATTACATTTCACAGTTTGAGCATTCCATTGTTATCGCGTTCTGGAACGGTGAGAGCAGGGGAACAAAATTCACAATAGAGCTTGCCAAAAAGAAAGGCATACCCGTTTTCATCCGATATTATACACATAAGTCCAAAAATCGGGACTGATATTATTTGTTCACAGTTTGTTGACGAATTCGGTCACACAACGTGTTATCATAAATACAGAAAAAGCGAAACGGCGAAGAAACTGGGATTAGTATAATGGATGACCAAAATTCTGTGCATAGTATGATGTATAATAACAATAAGAAGACGGAGGTATCATTATGAAGCTGAACAACGATCTTTACGAATACGACAAGGCTGCCGCGCTGCTTGCGATACTCGATATTCTGCGCAGGTTCGGTGACGATCACAACAAGCGTGAGATGCAGGATAAGCTCCTTGAGGAGTACGGCATCAAAGTCTCCCGCAACACCTTCGCCGCAAAGCTCAAGACTCTCGACCGCTGCGGCTACACCCTGCGTGAGTCCGAGGACGGCACTCATTATATCTTTGAGGGCAGAGAGTTCACTGATGCACAGCTGCGTGTGCTCATCGACTGCCTGATCTATAACGGCGTTGTCGGCTCGGAGACTGCAAAGAAAATGATCTCCGAACTCTGCGACCTCGGAAGCGAATCCCTCAGAAACAAGTGCGGCAGCTTTCAGAAGCGCGTCGCCGGCAGAAAGCACAACTCCGATGCTGTGACTGAAAATCTCGGGATCGTTCAGCGTGCCATCGGCGCTAATGCAAAGATCATCTGCAATTATACTATCTACAACAAGCACCTTAATCTTGTGAACAAATACCCAAAGGATATAACCGTATCTCCGTTCGAGCTGACCCTTTCAAACGGCAGATATATCCTGATCTGCGCCGTTGACGGCGAGGACGATCTCACGCATTTTTACATCGACAAGCTCACCGATGTCCGTTTAAAAAGAGAGCCTGCTCTCAGTGCAAGAAAGGTTCTCTCCGCACTGGGCTACAACGATATGAACGAGTATATTTTCTCTCAGCCGGTGCTCTGCGGCGGCAGAAAAGAAAGGTTCAGCCTGAAAATAGACAACGATATAATCAACGATTTCCTTGAGGATTTCGGCGGCGAGTTCAGGAAAGTCTCCGGTCACAAGGAAAACGACGGCTATGCCACCGTACTGACTGTCACCACATCGCAAGACAGTCTTAGACGGCTGATAATGCCCTACTTTGATAAAATAACCGTTCTTGACAGACCGCAGTTTGATGAAGAATTAAAAGATATGGTGGAAACAGGTCTGCACAACTCACGAATGATAGGCAAGCCCGCGCGTATAAGGAGCTTTGCTGCAAGGTCACTTGAAGAAGCAATCAGAAGATGTCAGATAGATGATGCAAGAATGCTCAGATACAGTTCCCGCAAAAAATATGAGAAGATAGATCTGACACAGCTTGAAAGGGTGTACTGGATAACAAATCTTACTCTGCATAATGTTGACATTACCGGTCAGCGTCTTCCGGAGATGCTCAAAGGTATAACGTCACTCACCCTTATAGGCTGCAAGTTTGATATAGAAATGATAACAGAGCTAAACGGGCTTGATACCCTCAGAATAAGCGATGTTACAGCCGAACAGCTCGAAGCTCTGTCCGAACTGAAAAACATCGGCAGCATTATGATAAGAGGCACTGTGACTGCCCCTAACGGCAAAAAGTATTCCGATGTTGATTGTGATATCACCGATCTCGGATTTATGAAAGACTGGAACAAACTGCGCAGTGTGGAGCTGTACGGCTGTGAGAAGCTCACCGACATTTCTGCGCTGGAGGATAAGAAGAACATCTACCGGCTGAGGATAGAGGACTGCGCCGTGACCGATGAGCAGATCAACGCTGTGAAAGCGGCTCTGCCAAAGGTCGTAGCGCATGAGGAAAGAGTGGAGAGAGCAAGGAATGAACATAAGAGATTTTCTTCTGACTTTTGATATCACAGAGCTTTACGATGAGCTCTGCAAGGTGTTTGAGAACAGCAGTCAGATCGTAACGGCGGGACGGACGCATTTTTACAGATTTATAAAAGAGATCGAAGCGACCGATCCCGTACTCTCGCAGGGCGTGATCTGCTCACGCCCGAGCGACGAAGACACCTTTGATGTTTTCTTAAAGGAGCCCGATGATGACGAGGAATACTCTCTGTTGTTTATCAAGTGGGCGGATATCCTCGGATATACCGCCGACGAGGAAAGCATAGCCCTCTGCGGCAGGCTGAATTATGCCGTGTGGGTGATATGGGAAATGACCTGGTTCGGTTTCAGAAAGATCGACAACAATGATTTTATTGAAGAATCTCTGATAGATCATATGTCCTGAAAGGAGCAGAAATGGGATACGATTTCCTCTCATTCATAGATTCAAAAGCGATAAGGGAGCATATCAGAACCACAGGCTATGTGTTCACTCCCGCCGAGCAGGCTGTGCTTATCTCGCGCAGCCATAGCAGGACTGTCAAGGAAAAACTCGAGGCGCTGGAATATATACTACGCACATACTCCGAGGAAGAGCTCGGCAGCGACAGGGTTGGAATGTTCGGCTTTGATGACCGTAACAGTATGCCCTTTTGCAAAAGGCTGAGAGCATACATCAAAGGGATAAGATCATCCCGCGTACTGAACCAGGCCGATACAGAGTACGGCTTTGTTTTCATCACCTCGGAATGTGAAAAGGGCTATGACCATTCTGGCTGTGACACAATGTATTATACAAGCTATGCAGATGCTCATAACTATCTTCGGAAGCGTAATAAAGAAAATTCAGAGAACGGCTGCACATATGAATACAGGATCATCCTGCAGCCTGTCGGAGAGCAAAAGAAAACATATCATATCTACGACAACGACCTCCGTCTTGTCTATGCCGAACCAATATTTCCGAATGACGATGATCAGCCGATACTTGATATCAGCGAGTATTATGTGTATGTTCCGCTGCCCTTCAAAAAGGGCGAGATAGTAAAGATCATGCTCCGCGCAGCACACACCTTTAAGGACGAATACGCCGTATATACCTTCCCCGACGATGAGACCGACGAGAAGTTTATCAGTATGCTGAACCACCACCGTCAAAGCGGCGACTATTCTGATATGTCCGTTTCGCTGACATATTTCATCTCAGACGATTCCCACACCTGCGGCGGGGCATTCTGGTACGATCACTTCGATGTTCTCGACCTTGACTCCTGCGATGAGAGCGATCTTGACAAAATCGAATACGGCACCAAATACTTTGCCGCCGCCCTTGACGATGACTGCGAGTATGATATGTGGAACCTGCTGCTTGATTATTCCCGCGGAGATTTTAAAGATAAGAAAGTGTATTTTGATGCGGAGAAGTATTTGGAGGAGAAGCTAAGGAGGCATTAAAGTGAGTCACCGAAGGAGCCGCGAAACCAGACGGCGGCTTAAAAAGCTGTCGGTCAGCAGCCCGCTCTATACCCCAAGCGGAGCGTGGTACGATGAAGATAAAGGCAGATATATAAGGTATTACGCCCGAGGCTCTCACGGATGTACTAAGTGGCTCCGCACAGTCGCCAACCGCAAGGTGCGCAGAGCAAAGAATGTTCCGCAGGGCGGCGGATACAGGCGGATATACGATTACTGGTGGGAGCTGGACTAACATTCCTACAGCGATCTATTGTAATAATATACCGCAGGTATTATTGACAGACGTTCTGATATGTGATATCATAAATCTTAACCAAAAACTCCCGAAAGAAAGAAGGATAGACTTGCTTTTCACCATAACCTACGAAGGAGAAAACACGCAGGAGCTGGGCTTCCTGCTGCATAAAAACCCCGACAGGCCACAGCAGTTCGAGCTGAATTACGGGCGGGCTTACGTCTTTTATCCCGAGGTATCCGACACCCGCACCACCGCCGCTCTGCTGCTTGACATCGACCCTATAGACCTCGCAAGAGGAAAGGTCGGAAGCACGGAGGGGGGTCTTTTTGATTATGTCAATGACCGTCCCTATGCCTCGACCTCGTTTATGAGTACGGCTATCGTGCGCGTGTTCGGCACGGCGATGAACGGCAGATGCGACAAGCGACCCGAACTGGTGCAAAAACCATTGAAACTGACGGCGACCCTCACCGCGCTCCGGGACAACAACTATACCGAGCTTGCAAAAGAGCTGTTTGAGCCGCTGGGCTACGAGGTGAAAACCGAGCGCCGCAGACTTGACGAGCGCTTCCCCGAGTGGGGCGATGCGCCGTATATCGACTTAACTATCAGCGGCACTGTGCGCCTGTCGGAGCTGCTCAACCATATATATGTGCTGATCCCGGTTTTCGACAAGCAGAAGCACTATTACATTCAGGAGGACGAGATCAGAAAGCTGCTTTCTCACGGCGAGGACTGGCTTCCCTCCCACCCCTACCGTGAGAAGATCGCGCAGAGATATTTCTATTCAAGGCACAGCTATGCCTGCAAGGTCATTGACACGCTGCTTGAAAAAGATCCCGATGAAGAGACTGAGCCGGAGACTGCACAGGAGACCGCCAGTCGTGAATTCACGCCGCTCAATACGCTTCGTATGAATGCAGTGCGGGATGCTGTGATTGCTTCGGGAGCGGCATCTGTCATCGACCTCGGCTGCGGAGAATGCCGTCTGACCTCGCTGCTGCTCAACGAGCCGCAGATAAAAAAGGTCACTGCCTGCGATGTGTCGGTATCGGTGCTTGAAAAGGCGGCGATGCGCTTAAAGCTCGACCGTATGGAGCCGTTTCGCAAGAACAAGCTGACGCTTATGCAGGCCTCGCTGACCTACAAGGACGACCGCTTTTCGGGGTATGACTGCGCCTGTGTGATTGAGGTGATCGAGCATATCGAGCCGTCAAGACTGCCGGCCTTTGAGCGCTCGGTGTTTGAATTTGCAAAGCCGCAGACGGTCATAATCACCACACCCAACAGAGAATACAACGCGAATTACGAGCACATAAAGGAAAATACCCTCCGTCACGGCGACCACCGCTTTGAGTGGACGAGAGATGAGTTCAAAAACTGGTGCGAGGATATGTGTGTTCGCTTCGGCTATTCCTGCAAGATAAAAGGCATCGGAGACAACGATGAAAACTTAGGCACACCGACACAGATGGGAGTGTTCACAAGAAATGGATAAGTATAGAATAGAGATACCGGAGTTCTGCCTTGTGGCACTCATAGGCGCTACAAGCTCGGGGAAATCCACCTTTGCACACAAGTATTTTAAACCGACAGAGATACTCTCCTCCGACTTCTTCAGAGGTATGGTATCCGATAACGAGAACGATCAGACCGTTTCGGCAGAGGCCTTTGATCTGCTTTACTATGCAGCAAACAAGCGCCTAGACAATATGAAGCTGACGGTCATTGATGCAACGAACATACAGAAAATCGCCAGAGAAAAGATCTTGCAGACTGCTAAGGCGCAGAATGTCCACACAGCAGCGATCGTCTTAGATCTCCCCGAAGATATACTCCAGGAGCGCAACAAGCAGCGCCCGGACAGAGATCTGCCCAAGCGGGTCATCCGCCAGCACTGCATAGAAGTGAAGCGGAGTATAAGGAACTTAAAGCGCGAAGGCTTCCGCTTTGTGTATGTCATCAACTCCCTTGAACAGCTTGAAAACTGCGAGATCGTCCGCACAAAACTTTGGAACAACAAGCGCGACGAACACGGCCCCTTCGATATCATCGGAGATATTCACGGCTGCTGCACCGAGCTTGAAAGGCTGCTCGGCACATTGGGATATATTAAAAATGACGGGATATATTCTCACCCCGACGGCAGAAAAGCCGCTTTCCTCGGTGACTTCTGCGACAGGGGCGAAAGGAACGCCGATGTGCTGCGCATCGTTATGGATATGGTGAAGTCCGGCAGCGCAATAGCCGTACCCGGAAACCACGATGTCAAACTGCTGAAATACTTAAACGGCAAGAAGCTGAACCCGACTCACGGCCTTGACAAGACCGTTGCCGAGCTCGATGCAAAGGGTGACGATTTCAAGGCTGAGGTGCGTGCTTTCATTGACGGGCTTATCAGCCACTACGTCCTCGATGACGGCAGGCTCGTTATCGCTCACGCGGGTGTCAAGCAGGAGTTCATCGGGCGAGGCTCGGCGGCGGTGCGCGAGTTCTGCCTCTACGGTGAGCGCACAGGTGAGTTCGATGAGTACGGTCTGCCGGTGCGCCTTGACTGGGCGGCTGATTACCGCGGACGGGCAACGGTGGTCTTCGGGCATATCGCCGGGCGTGAGGTCAAGCAGGTCAATAATACCTTCTGCATCGACACAGGCTGCGTTTTCGGCGGAAAGCTCACAGCTATGCGCTGGCCCGAAAATGAGTTCGTTTCCGTCGATGCGGAGCAGCAGTATTACGAACCCGTGAAGCCGCTCGATGCGCCCGCAGATACAGAAATAGGTGATATGCTCACGGTGGGCGACTTCAACAAAAAGCTGCACATCGAGACCGAGCTTATGTCGGGCATCGACATACACGAAAACAACGCTGCTGCTGCGCTGGAGATAATGTCCCGCTTCGCCGCCGACCCTCACTGGCTGATCTATCTCCCTCCGACTATGTCGCCTTGTGAGACGAGTGCGCTTGATGACTATCTTGAACACCCATTACAGGCCTTTGAGTATTACCGCAGCCACGGCATCAAAAAGGTGGTCTGCGAAAAGAAGCACATGGGCTCCCGCGCTGTGATCGTGCTGTGCAGAAATGCCGATGTTGCCGCCAAGCGTTTTGGCATCACCGACGGCACACGCGGCATAATCTACACCCGAACCGGCAGACGTTTCTTTGAGAATACCGACACCGAAACAGCTCTGCTGAACAGGCTCGACGCGCAGCTAACAAGTACAAATTTCTGGACTGGTTTCAATGCCGACTGGGTATGCCTCGATACCGAGCTTATGCCCTGGTCGGAGAAAGCGCAGGGGCTTATCCGTTCCCAGTATGCCCCCACAGGCTATGCGGGCGTGGACGGCCTCTCCGCTACTGTGGAGGCTCTGAAAAAGGCAGCTGCGCGGAAAAACATCGCCTTTGAAGTGGACAGCTCCACCTCCGGGCAGAATGTTGACATCCCGGAACTGCTTGAAAAATACACCGCCCGTCTTGACGGGATGGAGCGTTACCGTGATGCCTACCGCGAGTACTGCTGGACGGTAAAAAGCATCGAGGACTTCCGCATAGCACCGTTTCATATCCTTGCATCTGCGGGCTCTGTTTACGGTGACAGGACTCACGAATGGCACATGGAAAACATCCGCAGATACATCACAGGCAGTGATCCCGTCTTTATGGAAACGCCCTACATCACCGTTGACACCGAGGATGAAGCAAGCATCAGCGCGGGCGTGCAGTGGTGGCTTGATCTTACGGCAAGCGGCGGAGAGGGAATGGTCGTCAAGCCGGAGACCTACACCGCCAAGCAGGGCCACAAGCTCTTACAGCCCGCCGTCAAGTGTAGAGGGCGCGAATATCTTCGCATAATCTACGGCGCAGAGTATCTTGAACCTGACCACTTGAAGCGCCTGAAAAAGCGCTCACTCAACCGCAAGCGAACCCTTGCGTTAAAGGAATTCTCCCTCGGAATGGAATCTCTGACCCGCTTCGTGAAGCACGAGCCGCTCTACCGCGTACATGAGTGCGCCTTCGGAGTGCTGGCGTTTGAGAGCGAGCCGGTTGACCCGAGATTATAGATCGAAGCCGTCCTTCGGGGCGGCTTTTTCTTTGCTCAAAATAATGCGCAGGCGGTGTGTTACTATTATATCAGAAGAGAGAGTCGAGACATCAAGGAGGGCAATATGAACTATAACGAATACAAAAACATTATCCGCTCAACGCCGGAGACCCGCGGACTTGAATACGAGATCGTCTTTATGTGGCTGAATCCCGGTCGACTGCCGATAGGCGTTGTGTCGCTGAATGGCTGCACCGATAAGATCATCAGAGTGCCGGTGGAGGAGGTCAATCCTCACAGCGACGGCAAAAACATAGTGCCGGTCATCGGAGTGGCACAGGAGGCTTTTGCAGGGAACACCAGTGTCACGGACATAATACTCCCCTCAGGCATCCAGAAGATCGGCAGAGCGGCTTTCTCCGGCTGCACAGCGCTTGAAAGGATAACTATCCCCAAGGCTGTCAAGGTGATCGGCGCGGACACCTTCAAGGACTGTGCCAAACTGCGCGACATCTACTATGAGGGCACCCCGGAGGAATGGAACAGGATAGAGGTCATCGGAGACAAACGCGAGGTGGAATTCGGCGGACTTGTTCCCGGCTCACCGGTGCAGGAGATCGTCTCGGAGCGGCTTATCCGCTCTCCCGGCAACGCAGCGCTGAAGCTGGCAAACATACATTTCAGATGCGAACTGCCGAATGCGAAAAACGCAAAACAGTTTTTTGTAAGGATTGGACACAAGGATATGACCAAACTCTTTGAGCGGAAGCTCTGAGCCTGCGCAGGAATCTGCGCAGCCGGTATGTTTTCATAGGATATAGGAGATGATAATATGAAAAGCACAGTTAAGGTCGCTGGCTCTGATGAGGTCGTAAAAAGCTGTAAAAAGCTGTGTGAGATATATCACAAGGTGCTCGAGGAACTCGCAGACGGTGACAAGATCGATGAAAAGGAAACAGAAAGATCGGCTTGCTTCACAGGTCACAGAGACTTGTCAGAGAGCGAAAGATCGCTGTCGGAAAGGCTGTATGCTTTGCTTGAAAAGCTCGTTATCGAGGATGGGATAACCGATTTCTATGCGGGCGGCGCGGTAGGGTTTGACACCGTTGCGGAGAAATGCGTTCTGCGCCTGCGGGAGAAATATCCGCAGGTGAAGCTGCACCTTGTCCTGCCCTGCTCAAATGAAGAACAGACCAAAAACTGGACTGCAAATCAGAAATACGAATTCCGACTGATACTCACCCGCGCCGACAGCGTGGAGTATACCGCACAGCATCAGTTCCGAGGATGTATGGGTGTGAGAAACGCAAGGCTCGTCGAACACGCGACGGAATACTGCATCTGTTATCACGACCCGACACGCAAAAGCGGCACCTCGCAGACTATCGGCTTTGCAGAAAAGAAAGGCCTTAAAGTGATAAATCTGTTCAAGGGAGAAGATTAAAATGGACATTTACAGCTATCTGAATTCAAAGAGCGTTGCGGACTATTGCCGCAATCTCGGATATAAATTCAATGCTTACGAATCAGCTTTTATCATTAACGACTGCCGCCGCATCAGCCTGGAAGAAAAGCACCGTCTGATCGAAGAGGTAATGCGCACCATGCCCGATGAGCATCCCGGTCAGTTCAAGCTCAACGAGCTCCCGGACAGCTTTTTTGAGAACGCTGCCGCACTTATTAAATCGAATCATGAGATGCTGAAAAAGCTCCGTGAGGGGCAGGGTCTTGTGTTCAGCTACAAATACCGTTCCGACCGCTTTGATGACAGCATAGAGAGCAGACAGCTTTATTCCACTTTCGATAAGGCTCTGGAGGCTGTCAGAGCCGAAAACGAAGACCGCGAAGACCGGGAAAAGCTGCGCTTTGAGATAGTCGCCCGTCAGCCTGATTCGGAATTTGAGATCACTGCCGACCTTACGGATGATTATGAGGTGTGTCAGCTTGAGTATCCCGATGACACTATGCTCAGTATGCTGTATGAGCTTGTGTGGGTGTATATCCCCGTGCCGTTCAAGGACGGCGATCTGCTTTGCCCTTGCACATGGGATTACAATTATCAAGGCCCTATGGTGCTGAACAGCCTCTGCTATGAGGGCAAGGACGAGTCGTGGATCGAAAAGTACAGAACGCGCTGCGATGCTTCGGATATGACCGCCTACGGCTACTGGCTCGGCGAGGACGGCTATCTCTATGACGAGTGCGTCCACGATTACCATAATCTTGAATACTTCACAGGCGAGCTGTGTACTCGCGCTCCGCATACACACATATATACCGACTACCGTTTGCTGAAAGCAGTCAGCGCTTCGATGAAGGGCGAGATACCCACCCATATGCTTCTTGTGGCAAGCGATTCGATACGCAGGGAAAGAGATTACAGGCAGTCCTTCCCCGGTTGGGATTATACCGATGAGGCATACAAAAATGCAGGGATAGAGGATATACTCGCCAAACGCAGACTATGGGAAAAGTATGACCATGAAAGATACAACAAGGACGATAAATAGGGAGATACTATGGAACTAAACGACAACGGAAAGGGTATCAGCGGCATAGCACATAAAGCCGATTATTCAGAATCACACGATGAAAAAGCCGAGCGATTTGCAAAAGCATTTTTGAAGTTTCTGGAGAGCCTTATTGACGATGCCGGAATAACCGAAGAGGAATGGAAAGAGGCTTTTGAAGGGTACGATGAAGCGATTGGCGAGATGTTCTTTTTGGATATATCGGATACTCTGCATGATCTCATCGTCGAATCGAAGGTATCGGAGAATGACTACACTCCGATACATCGTCTGAGAGATCATTTTGAAGATCATTGCCTTGCGAAAAACCGGAGCAAGGTGTCCGGGCGCAAACGGATATATTATGATTTTAAGGACAACAGCCAGTATGTTGAGTATGACAGACAGATATCAAAACAGACAGAAGAGTCCGAAAATATGATAGGCTCGTTATTTGATTATGAAGGCATATTACCCGCACTGGAAAGACTGTTTGAGGGCGATTCTGCGGTGATGTTCTGCAACAGCTGCGACTTGCAGAGAAACGGTCAGATGGTAAGCCTGTCGCTGGTATCTTTTGCAGACAGCCTGACCCGAAACTATAAGGTCGGAAGAACAATAACCGTGTGTATCAAAAACGCTAAAGGGAAAACAATCGTGCTGTATCCGGTTGATGCTTTGCTTTTGAAGGAGGAGTTTGGTTTGCTGATAGAGAAATACAAGAAATGATCACAACGAGACAAAAACGTATGCTGTGAATTTCATCAGGTGCAGTTGTAAAACACATCAAGATATGCTATAATTGAAAAAACAGTTCTATTATTAATCTGGAGGTGCTTTATGTCTGAAACCACCCATAAGAAACTGCGCATCGTCAAACTCCTTGAAATATTACAGCAGGACTCCGACTCGGAGCATCCTGTCGGGACAAATACTCTCTGCGAAAAGCTCACCGCTGCAGGGATACTGACCGACCGCAGGACCATCGCCAAAGATATAGATATCCTTAATGAGCAGGGCTATGAGATAATGCAGACAAAGATAAGTATGTGTGGATCAGAAAACTAAGATGCAGCTGCGGATGCCACTTTGCAAGATATAAGTGGAGAACCAACAAAGGAGGAACAGAGATTTACGGCTATACCTGTGAAAATCAGAAAAGAGTTGCAGATGTAAAGTTTCTTCAGAAACACGGTATTGATACATCCGGTTACTGTAATGTCAAATCAATCTGTGAGTGGAAGCTAAAAATGATGGCTGATAAGATTATCAGCGAGCTGTTGAATGATAAGGATGATGTAATCACAGAGACAATACGGCTGATAAATAAATGTGCTAAGGAAATGCCGCAGAGGGAGGAAGAAGATAAATCGGAAGAAAACAAGAATAAGATAATAGCTTTGAAGAATAAGAAAAACGTACTGCTCACATATCTTCTTGACGGAACAATAACAAAAGAGGCATTCAATATTAAATCAGTTGAGTTAGATGAAGAGATTAAAAAGCTTGAAGAAATGCCAAAGTATCAACAGCCTAAAAAAGAGATTCCGAATATAGTAAATAATTCAAGAAATAAAGGATTGTCTTGAAAGAATCCTTACATTTTCTGAAAATGGTGTATCAGAGGAACTTATAGATGCCTTTGTAGTAAAAATCGTACCCACCGATGACGGTTCATTCAACTGGGTAATAAGGCTCAGCGATGACAAAGGCGTAATGATCCCGTGTGTTGTGTCTGGAAGAAAAGGAAAGGCCACATTGGAGATCGGCGACAGGATAAACTGTCGCATTACATATTGCAAAGCACTTACAATACGCGAAATTGCGCTATCTGAAGAAAAAAACGCTCTGCGTTGTTGTCTGCACCACAGGCTGCTATCGCAGAATCCAAGTAATATCATCCATGGCAACTGCCGTATGATATGTATGATATGAAGATCGAATAATAACAGACCCGGTGCCTGTTTCCAGGCACCGGGTTTTTGTGTACTGTTTGCGGGCTGTGCTTTCACCTGCTCCGGGCAAAGATCCGGTATTGCCTTTTCGTTTCCGCCGGGCAGAAGGTCATATTTGCTCTGCCATACTTGAAAGGCTATGCAGAATGTGGTATAATAGAAACCGAGGAATATCTGTAATGGACCTCGGCTTAAACAAAAAAGGGGGAGAAAAATGGTAGGAAAACTTATCGCAGCGTTTGGTATCGCGGCTTTGTCCGTACTGGCGGCAAGGTCATATTCGGAGGAGAAGCGAAGGAAAGAGTCGCCTTTTTCTTTCCCGGATGGGCTGACAGAGGATGACTTCCGGCAGATAGTGGAAGATGCCGCTAAGCGGATCAGGAAAAGATATCTTAAAGTCAGGGTGGAGGGCTCTCTGGTCAGCGGCTCCTTCGATTCGCAATCCGGGCTGAACACCTACAGCTTTTCCATAGATTTCAATGACTACGGAAAGCTGACAGGCAAATATTGGCTGAGATCGGATAACGCCGATTCCGCTATCCCGGTGAAACTGGCGTCAACTGTCAGGGAGGAGATAGAGGCAAGGCTCAATACTGCGGGCTGAGCCTGCACCTCAGGATCGCATCAACGGAAACAAGGAGGTATGTGAGATGGGAAAGATAAAGACCTCGGGAAACGCTGTAATGGAGTTCGAGCCCGATAGCTGCGAATTCCGGGTCGTAGTGAATGTCAGCAGCGGGACATCGGGAGACACTCTGTCAAAAGGCAAATACCGGACAGAGGATGTTCTCAGGGAGCTCAGGGAGAAAGCTGGCATTGATACCGAAGGTATTATACTTGTCAGCGAGAACATGAATGCCGCCTACGACAGACGGGAGGGCTTTTTCTACCGCAAGGAATTTCTCTTCCGCTATCAGGCTGATAACCGCATAACCGAAACTGTGACCTCGCTGCTGCAAAACATGGAGGATGTGGAATACAGCTACATCTTTGAGCTGAGCGGCAGGGCGGCCGGGGAAGAAAAGGTCTTGTCTGCCGCTGTTGAGGATGCAAGAGCCAAGGCTGACAGGATCGCCGCCTCGCTGGGGACGAAGATCGCCGGCTGCGAAGAGATAAGATATGAATACTTCGGAGACGGTGAGGACAAAGACTCGCCTGTAATGCTCAAGGACGCGAGAGCAGGCGCTTTTGCAGAGGATCTGCTGGCTTCAAAGCTGAAAACTCCGAAGATCAGCATTTCAAAGACCGTTAACGCCGTCTGGCTGACCGAATGAAAGAGAGTGCCGCAAGCTATGGAGCATTTCTTTCATTATTCCTCCCCGCTGGGTGGGATCAGCCTTTTCAGCGACGGAGAAGCCCTGACAGGTCTTTATTTTGACGGCCAGAGATATTTTCCGGACAAGCTGATGCCCTTTAGCACCGAGGCCGATCTGCCTGTTTTCAGGCAGACAGCCCGCTGGCTGGATGTTTATTTCAGCGGGGAAGCGCCGGGCTTCGTTCCTCCGATAAGCCTGCACACGACTTCTTTCAGGAGAGCGGTGTATGATATCCTGCTGGGCATACCTTTCGGAGAAACGATGACTTACGGCGAGATCGCAAAGCGCATAGACGGGCGGATGTCGGCTCAGGCGGTGGGAGGAGCAGCAGGGCATAATCCGGTCTCGCTCATCATACCCTGCCACAGAGCAGTCGGAGCCGGGGGGCGGCTTACAGGCTATGCAGGCGGACTTGAACGCAAAGCGGCGCTGCTGAAGCTGGAGAGATCAAAATAATAAGGGGCTGCTCCGGGAGCAGTCCCCGTGAAAACGGGTATCTCCCCGATGAGGGGCGATACCCGTTTTTGATGTTTTATGGAGAGGTCATATCCAGCCGCCGTTACGGCTCAGCAGGAAGCCGGGTATAACGACTATAATGAAGAACGCCCAGCTTACCAGAGTAAAGACCTTTACGAATTTGCCGCCCCGCCCCGGATATTCCCGGACATAGATGCGGTAGTTTATCACAGAGGCCAGTGAGCCGATGAGGGAGCAGAGCCCGGCGGTGTCAGCGCCGTAGATCAGCCCGGCGAAATTCTGAGAGAAGGGGTAGAGGACTATCGAAGCCGGAACATTGGAGATGATCTGGCTCAGCCCTATCGCCCACCAGTATTCGTTCCCGGCAACAGCCTTTGAGAGCATCCCGGAGATGCTGCCGTTGGCAGCAACGGATGAGGAGAATACAAAGAAGCAGAAGAATGTAACGATCAGCACATAATCGACTTTCAGAAAGAGCTTTCTGTCTACCGCAAGTATGACTGCAATGACTATGGCCAGCGAGATATACCACCAGCTTGTCCGGGTAATGATGGTCAGGATTATCAGCACGAATAGAGATATATAAGCGACCCGTTTCACCTTTCCCTCCGGCGCCCATTCAGGGACGGTATAAGGCTTATCGCCGGTGACAGGCTCGTGCAGGTCTTTTCTGTAAAGCACCAGAACGAATACTATGAGCAGAACCGCCGACATCAGGTTCAGCGGGAGCATCAGCAGCAGAAAATGCCAGAAATCCTTGCCGGACTTGCCGTATAGAAACAGGTTCTGCGGGCTGCCGAAGGGCATCAGCAGCGAGCCGCGTATCGCCGCGATATTCTCCATTGAGATTACAGGGAGGATATATTTCTCCTTGCCGCTTGCCCGGAAGACGGTTATCGTCAGCGGAACGAAAATGATGAGGGAGACATCGTTGGTCACGAACATTGAGGTGAAGAACACTCCGAAAATGACGAACAGAGATAAGGTCGGCATAGTTTTCAGCCGTGAGGCCAGGGATACCACAGGCCGCAGGACATTTTCCTGCTTGAAGCCTTCCAGGACGCACAGCATCATGAACAGAGTCCCCAGTGTCCGCCAGTCGATATCGGAGAGGAGCCGGCGGCTGGGAGGAGTTATAAACAGCGAAGCCGCCGCAGCCGCAGCCGCGACGGTCAGCATAGGTTCTTTTTTCAGAAGGTGCAGCACCTTGTTCATACGATCCGTCCTTTTAATGCTGGATATTTCCCGAAAAGCGCCGGGGATCATGGGGCTCAGAGCTAAATGACATAGAACCAGTTGTCATTATTCTCGAGATCCTTTTTCTCGACAGTTTTTGAGCGGCCGAAGCTGTAAAGCAGCTCCTGGGTCTTGATGCTGACTCTGGCGCCTGCCGGGACAGATGATGTAATAAAGGCGTTGCCTCCGATGACAGCGTCCTGCCCGATGACAGTATCTCCGCCGAGGATGGAAGCTCCGGAATAGATAGTGACATTGTCCATGATAGTCGGGTGCCGTTTCTTGTTTCTGAGGCTCTGCCCGCCTCTGGTGGAGAGAGCGCCCAGTGTGACTCCCTGATAGACCTTGACATTGTTGCCGATGACAGTAGTTTCGCCGATCACTATGCCGGTGCCGTGGTCAATGAAGAAATACTTGCCGAGGGTAACGCCGGGGTGTATGTCGATACCGGTAAGGCTGTGGGCGTGTTCTGTCATCATACGCGGGATCAGGGGCACGCCCAGCAGGAAGAGCTCATGTGCGATACGGCTGGTGAGTATGGCATAGAGGCCGGGGTAGGAGAAGATGATCTCGTCCTTGCTGTAAGCGGCTGGGTCTCCGTCGTAAGCGGCCTGGATATCCGTCTCGATATACTCTCTTATCATAGGTATCTTCCCGAGGAACTCGAAGGTTATGCGCTCGGCTTCGGCTGCCAGCTTTTCCGCACAGAGTGAGCTGTATTCCTCTTTGCAGGGCAGGACGAGGGAGATCTGCTTGATAAGGTTATAGATAATGTCTTCCAGCAGCATGGTAGTGTTGTTGCGGAGGGTATAGATCTTATAGTTCTTGTTTTTGAAATAGCCCGGATAGATCAGCCGTCTCAGTTTTTCGAGGATATCAATGACGGCATCCTTTTCCGGGTGCTCGAGCATTTTGACCTCGTCTATTACCTTACTGCCGCTGTAATCGTCCAGCAGGACATTCACAAGGCCGTCTATCTTATCGTTCATACTGTTCATATATTATCACTCCCGGATGTCGATAGCTTGAGCGGGCAGATGTCCGCTTAATATATTATACTATATTCCGGCGGATTTGTAAAGAGACAAAAAAGCATACGGCCGCACTTGCAAAAGGCAGAGGCTTGTGATATAATAAAAAGGTATAGGCAAAACCGCAGGAACAGCGTGGCTTGCCTGTATGCTGTTTGGGGGTGAGTGTGAGAATGAGGATACTTGGGATCGACCCGGGGTATGCGATAGTCGGATATGGGGTAGTTGAAGTCCGGCACGGAAAGATGGTGCTGATAAACTGCGGCGCTGTTACGACGGGGGCGGATATGCCGTTCCACAAGCGGTTGAAGACCATATTTGAGGATATGAGCTATGTTGTCCGTACATTCAGGCCGGAGGAAGTAAGTGTCGAGAAACTGTTTTTCAATTCCAACCAGAAGACGGCCATTGACGTAGCCCAGGCCAGGGGAGTAACGCTGCTCCCTGTCATTAACGCTGACATACCGATCTTTGAATACACTCCGCTGCAGGTCAAGTCCTCGATAGTCGGATACGGCCGGGCGGAGAAGATACAGGTCCAGGAAATGGTGCGCAATATGCTGCATCTGAAGGAGATAATCAAGCCGGACGATACGGCTGACGCTGTTGCGCTGGCGATAACTCACGGCCTTTCTCTCGGGCGCAGACAGCTTGAAAAAGAAAACACGATAAGGAGCGGGCTCAAATGATATACTCGGTAACAGGAAAACTGATACATACAGATGCGGAACTGGCGGTCGTTGAATGCGGTGGTGTCGGCTACGCTTGCAGGACCAGCCTTTCGACGCTCCAGAAGATCGCCGGAAAGGAAGAGGTCTCGCTGCTGACCTATCTCAGCGTCCGTGAGGACGGTGTCGAGCTTTTCGGCTTTGCGGACCCGGAGGAGCTGAGGAGCTTCAAGCTGCTGATCTCTGTTTCGGGAGTAGGGCCAAAGGCGGCGATCTCGATACTTTCTGCGATGACTCCGCAGCAGTTCGCTCTCTCTGTTGCGACGGGAGATGCAAAGAGCTTTACTCAGGTCAAGGGCATCGGCAAAAAAACTGCCGAGCGCATTTGTCTTGAACTCAAGGACAAGGTCGCAGGAGAGACTATCTCGGTAAGAGGGCAGAAGTCCATTGCGGCTCCGGTGGGCGGTGGCAGTGTCGGAGAGGCGATAACAGCGCTGGAGGTGCTGGGATATTCGGCTGCCGAGGCTGCCGGAGCGATCTCCGGGCTGGATCCGTCGCTCTCGGTGGAGGAGCTTATCAAGGGTGCTCTGAAGCAGCTTGCGAGGTACTGATACTTTGGATAATGCTATAAACAGGCCAAGACGCCTGAAGCACCATGATTACGGCGGGACAGGGCTTTATTTCGTGACTGCAATCACCAGGAACGGAGCCTGTGTGCTTTGGGACTGGCGGAGCGTTTTGGCGGATAGTATCCGCCAAAACGGGGAAGCACCCGACGAAGAGCTTCTGCTCTCCGAATGCGGAGAGGCGGCCCGTCATTATATTCAGGAGATCGAGCATCATTATGCGGGAGTGAAGGTGGAGAAATACTGCATACTTCCGAATCATGTGCATATGCTCATCCGGTTTGGTACAGCAGCACCGTCCGGGCGGCTGATAGCCGCCCAAACCACTTTGCCGACAGTGATCCAGCAGATGAAACAGGCGATGACCAAGCATCTCGGCATCTCGGTCTGGGCAAGAACATATATCGACCGGGTCGTCCGCGATGACAGAGAAGCAGAGCTTCTCGGAAGGTATATCGACAGTAACGTCAGATTCTGGCAGCGCGACAGCCTCTGCCCGAAGATACCGAAAGACCGCAGATACGACTGGCAGGAAATATTGAAAGAATAACGGAGTACAGCTATGATAGAAAACAGCGAATTTGATTACAGCGACCGCTTCGTCGCACCGACAGCCATAAGCTCCGACAGCGACGGGGATGATTTTGAGCTATCCCTTCGGCCGAAAACCCTCTCGGAGTATATCGGGCAGGAAAAGGTCAAGGAGAATATGTCGGTATATATCCAGGCCGCCAAAAAGCGCGGAGACAGCCTCGACCATATCCTCCTCTACGGCCCTCCCGGCCTCGGAAAAACTACACTCTCAACTATAATCGCACATGAGATGGGCGTCAATATCAGGACCACATCCGGCCCCGCTATCGAGAAGCCCGGTGATCTCGCAGCAATACTGACTAACCTTGAAAAAGGGGATGTCCTCTTCATCGACGAGATACATCGGCTCTCAAGGCAGGTGGAGGAGGTGCTCTATCCCGCTCTTGAGGATTATGCCCTTGATATAATCATGGGCAAAGGCCCCGCTGCAAGAAGCATCAGGATTGAGCTCAATAAGTTTACCCTCGTTGGCGCTACTACCCGCTCCGGTCAGCTCTCCGCCCCGCTGCGTGATCGCTTCGGCGTCATTGAAAGACTGGAGCTCTATACCCCCGAGCAGCTCTGCGAGATCATAATGCGCTCCGCTGTCATCCTCGGAGTGCCTTGCGATAAGGACGGCGCAATGGAACTGGCATCCCGCTCAAGAGGGACTCCCCGTATCGCCAACAGGTTCCTGAAGCGGGTACGTGACTTCGCAGATATCATGGGAGACGGCCGCATAACCCGCGAGATCGCGCATATCGCCCTGGATAAGCTGGATGTCGATGACCTCGGCCTCGACAGCCTCGACAGACGTATGCTGGAAATGATAATCAAAGGCTACGGCGGCGGCCCAGTCGGGCTGGATACCCTCGCCTCGGCTATCGGCGAGGAAGCAGTTACCCTTGAGGATGTATGCGAGCCCTACCTTATGCAGCTCGGTTTTATAGCAAGAACACCCAGAGGCCGCTGCGCTACTCAGCTTGCATATAAGCATCTGGGGATCCTCAAGGACGGACAGACTATGCTCTGAGAAGGAGACAAACAATATGGCACGTTTTTTCAGGCTCTTCGGTGAACAGTACCTTGGCTTCTGGTCCATCGGCCTGCTGCTCTTTGCGATCCAGGAGATACCTTATATGATTATGCCGATCTTGAAGCCTCAGCCCAACCCTATAATGGATCTGCCCGAGTATTGCAAGCTCCTCGCCGTCGCCGAGGGGATACTGGGCTCGGCCTGTATAGCACTGATGGTATTCGTTGTAAGGGATGATGTGCCTCTGTTCTCAATAGGCTCAGAGAGCCGTAAGGCTTTCTTCTTTCTTGCCTGCGCTGCTCTGTTGCTGAATTTCATCGGCTGGGGGATCTATTTTGCAGGAACAAGAACTCCCGCCGTCATGCTTGCCTTCATTGTGGCTATGCCGCCGCTCTATTATCTCTTTATAGGGCTCTGGAGAGGGAATACCCCCCTGATCGTCGCCGCAGCAGTGTTTTTGCCCGTTCATTTCATCCATGTGTCAATAAATCTTCGCTAATGAGCCATAATTCGGCAATTTTGCTCTTGATTTCAGCGCGTTAATGTGGTATAATCATTTATTAGCGGAATTCAAAACAAACGGAGGCGACTGAAAATGCGGATGAAAGCTTGCGATGCAATGGTGGAATGTCTGAAAGCGGAGGGTACTAAGGTCGTCTTCGGATATCCCGGGGCAGCGATATGCCCGTTCTATGACTCCCTTATGGATTCGGGGATAAGACATATCCTCGTCCGCCATGAGGCAAACGCCGGTCACGAGGCCAGCGGCTATGCCCGTATGACAGGCAGGCCCGCAGTATGTATCGCCACTTCAGGCCCCGGCGCAGTGAACCTTATAACTGCCATAGCAACGGCTTATGCCGATTCTATACCGATAGTCTGCATAACAGGGCAGGTGAACACCGAGCAGATCGGTTCGGACGTTTTCCAGGAGGCCGATATAACCGGCGCCGCAGAGCCCTTTATCAAGCACAGCTACCTTATCAAGGACGCTTCCGAGCTTCCTAAGGTCTTTAAAGAAGCCTTCTATATCGCCGGGACCGGCAGACCGGGCCCTGTGCTCATAGATGTCCCTATGGATGTCCAGAGGGCAGAGATAGATTTTGAATACCCATCTAAGGTGGATATAAGAAGCTATAAACCTACTACTAAGGGCAACGCTTTCCAGGTGAAGCGTGTCCTTGCCGAGCTTGAAAAGGCCGAAAAGCCCCTGATCTGTATCGGCGGCGGTGTCTTCGCTGCACATGCCGAGAAGGAGATCAACGAGCTGGCGCATATACTGGATATCCCTGTGATAACAACAATGATGGGTATCTCCGTCTTCTCGGATGACGACCCTCTCTTCTTCGGGATGCTGGGTATGCACGGCGTAAAAAGCGCCAATACCGCAGTACAAGAGTGCGATGTGCTCTTCCTCGTGGGCGCAAGAGTCGGAGACCGCGCAGTGCGTACACCGCTGGCGCTGGAGCAGACGACAAAGATCCTGCATATAGATATCGACCCGGCAGAGCTGGGAAAGAATATACGAGTCGATTATCCGCTGGTCGGAGACGCTAAACTGGTCCTCGGGCAGCTCCTGGAAAAGGCAAAGCCCATGAAGCATACGGAATGGATCGCCCAGCTCAGCGAATACAGGAAAGAGCGTGCATTCACACCCGCTCCCAAGGGCTCTGTCGATCCGAGAGAGTTCATAGATAAGCTATCTAAAGCGATGCCGAGCGATACCGTCGTCGTCGCAGACGTCGGACAGAACCAGATCTGGACAGCTACAGGCTACCATATAGGCCGGGGCGGAAGATTCATGACCTCCGGTGGCATGGGGACTATGGGCTATTCGCTCCCCGCAGCCATAGGCGCAAAGCTGGCCGCTCCCGAAAGACCGGTCATGGCTATCTGCGGAGACGGTGCGCTCCAGATGAGTATGATGGAGCTGGCTACCGCAGTCCAGCACGATGTCAGGGTGAAGCTCGTCGTTATGACGAACAACCGCCTGGGTATGGTGCGCGAGCTCCAGACAAAAGGCTATGACGGGCGCGAGACCGCCGTTTTCCTCGACGGCTCACCGGATTTCATAAAGCTCGCAGAGGCCTACGGCATAAAGAGCTGCCGTGTTACCGACCAAAAGAGTGCCGATGAGGCGATAAAGCTGCTTAAAGATAACGACGGGATCACACTTGTTGAGGTCAGAGTCGATGAAAATGCAGCTACATTATAATAAATTATTATAGGAGGAGAAAACATGAGCAAGAAATTTTTGGCAGCACTTCTTAGTTTAGCCATGTGCTTCTCGCTGGCAGCCTGCGGCAGCAGTGATGACGACGAGGAGTCCAGCAGCAAGAAATCCACCAAAAAGAAATCAAGCGTAACAACTGTCGTTGACGACGACGATGACGATTCTTCCAAGAGTAAAAAGAAGAAGACTACCGCCGAAACAGAAGAACCAGATGATGAGACCGAGACAGAGACCGAGAAAGTGACCGAGAAGGAAACTGAGACAGAAAAGGTCACCGAAAAGCAGCTTGATCCCGATAATGAGACCAGGACAGAAAAGCAGACCGAGCCTGAGCCCGATGAATCCAAGCCCGAGCCCGTCGCTCCTTCCGGCACTACACGCCACGACGGAACAGGCTATTATTTCTATATCAGCAGCGATTGGCTTGATTTCGATAAACAGAAGGATGAGATCATGTCTTCCATGAGCGACATCGCAAAACAGAAATTCGGTGTCGATACCGACAGCAACAGCCAGATGGAGACCTGCTTCTATTATAACGACGGCGACCTTGACGACGGCAGCACAAACTTCAATATCCTCAAGCCGCAGCATAACGCCGCATACAAGCAGCTCTCAATGGATCAGTTCGCTCCGCTCTTTGAGAAAGCTCTCAATACACAGGCCGAAGGCATCGAAGGCTATAGCTTCGTTTCCAACGGCGTTAAGAAAATAGGCAATAACAAGTTCCTGGAGATCGTCGCAAACTATGAGATGGACGAAGTCCTGGACGGAAACGTTAAAGCCAAGCAGTTTTTCGCTCTTCACGGCGAATATATGTACACCATTTCCTTCTCCTGCCCTGCAAAGGATTTCGATTCTATGCAGCCGGAGATAAATAAGATAATGGAAACCCTAACTTTTACAGATTAAAAAATGGAGGAACCAACAATGAACATCAGCAAAAAGATCATCGCAGCACTTCTGAGCTCTATGCTCGCACTTTCTATGGCCGCTTGCGGCGACAGCAATGACAGTGACGAGTCCAGCAGCAAGAAGTCAACAGACAAGAAAACATCTGTGACCACAGTGTCTGCCGACGAAGAGGATGATACCAAGACCAAGGCCGAGACAGAGGCTCCCGCCGACACTGAGGCTCCTGAAGAGACCGAAGCTCCCGCCGACACAGAGGCTCCTGAAGAGACCGAAGCTCCCGAAGAGACAGAGGCTCCCGAAGAGACCGAAGCTCCTGAAGAGACAGAAGCTCCCGCCGATACCAAGGCTGAGCCCGCTCCTTCCGGCGACGGCAATTCCGTAAGCGGCAAGGGCTATACCATGACTGTTCCCGAGAAGTGGCTCGAGCTGAAGGACTATAAGGCAGCTCTGCAGGATGCAGGTAAGTCCGCTATCATTCTCCAGCCTTTCGGTTCGGAATTCTGCTTCTATTACGGCGAAGACCTTGAGGTCGGTGACGGCATCAGCTACTTCTTCACAGCCAAGCCCTCGACAATGTCTGCATACAAGGATCACAGCATCACAGAAGATACCTTCAAGAATGCTCTTGATCCCGTTATCACACGCTCCTTCAATACCGGTAAGCTCGACGGCTCCAGCACTGTAAAGGTCGGCGGTGTAGATGCTCTGAAATATGAGGGCACTACCAAGAACAACAATGTTGAGTACAAGACCGTTATGTATGTAATGATCAGCGGCTCTACTCTCTATCAGTTCGTTGCTACTTCACCTTCAAGCGATTATGCTTCTCTTTCCGGCGAATTTGACGCTTTCCTTAATTCTGTAACATTTACGGAGGAATAATTATGAAGCACACGATTTCTGTACTCGTCGAGAACCACAGCGGTGTCCTCTCGCGTATCACCGGCCTCTTCTCAAGGCGCGGCTTCAATATCGAGAGCCTTGCCGTCGGCCCGACCCATGACCCGGAGATCTCGCGCATAACTATCATCGCGGACGGCGACGAGCATACCGTCGAGCAGATCGAAAAGCAGCTCAATAAGCTCATCGAGGTCATCAAGGTAAGGACACTCAAGAAGGACGAGTGCTTCGCCAGAGAGCTTATGATGGTCAAGCTCAACTGCCCCGCAGAAAAGCGCAGCGAGATCATGACTATCGCCGAGATGACAGAAGCTAAGATCGTCGATGTTACTCTGACGACAGTTACCCTGGAGATCTGTGCGAGATACAATAAACTCGAAAGATTTACAGAGATCGTTGCTCCCTACGGTATCATCGAGCTGGTAAGAACGGGCACGATAGCTATACAGAAGGGCTCCGAGACGATGATGCTAAAAAAATGAGCACAGCTCATTACTGTGTTTGACCGCTTTAAACGGCTGAAATATCAAATCTTTTTTTGGAGGAATGTAAAATGGCAAAGATCTTTTATCAGCAGGACTGTGACCTGAATGTGCTCAAGGGCAAGAAGGTCGCTATCATCGGCTATGGCTCTCAGGGCCACGCTCATGCTCTTAACCTCAAGGACAGCGGCGTGGACGTTGTTGTCGGCCTGTATGCCGGCTCCAAGTCCGCTCAGAAGGCCAAGGATCAGGGTCTGGAGGTGCTCTCTGTTGCAGAGGCTACCAAGGCTGCCGATCTTATCATGATCCTTATCCCCGACGAGAAGCAGGCTGCTCTCTATAAGAGCGATATCGAGCCCAACCTTACCGCCGGCAAGACCCTTATGTTCGCACACGGCTTTAACATCCACTTCGGCTGCATCGTTCCGCCCAAGGATGTAAACGTTGTAATGATCGCTCCCAAGGGCCCCGGCCATACTGTTCGTTCCGAGTATCAGGCCGGCAAGGGCGTTCCCTGCCTTATCGCTGTTGAGCAGGATGCTACCGGCAACGCTCAGGAGATCGGCCTGGCTTATGCACTCGGTATCGGCGGCGCAAGAGCAGGCGTTCTTGAGACTACATTCCGCACCGAGACCGAGACTGACCTCTTCGGCGAGCAGGCTGTCCTCTGCGGCGGTGTCTGCGCTCTGATGCAGGCTGGCTTTGAGACTCTCTGCGAGGCAGGCTACGACGAGAGAAACGCTTACTTCGAGTGCATCCACGAGATGAAGCTGATCGTTGATCTTATCTATCAGTCCGGTTTCGCCGGCATGAGATATTCTATCTCCAACACTGCCGAGTACGGCGACTATGTAACAGGCCCCAAGATCATAACCGAAGATACCAAGAAGGCTATGAAGAAGGTGCTTGCTGACATCCAGAGCGGCGCTTTCGCTAAGGAATTCCTGCTGGATATGAGCAGCGCAGGCGGCCAGGTACACTTCAAGGCTATGAGAAAGCTCGCTGCCGAGCATCCTTCCGAGAAGGTCGGCGCTGAGATCAGAAAGCTCTATAGCTGGAGCGACGAGGATAAGCTGATCAACAACTGATCCATACATTTACAGATCCTTCGGACCGATGCAAAGCATCGGTCCGCTTTTTTGTACTCTTAAATAAAAAGGGTTGAAAATAAACAGCCTTGGTGGTATAATAGATATAAGAATATGCACTCGCCCATACAGGGCGGCAGGTGCATACCGGCTTACAGGAAGGAGGCCTCGTATGATACCGGCTCTCGAAAAACCGATAACATATTTCAAGGGTGTCGGCCCCAAACGTGCCGAGATCTACGCCAAGCTGGGCATCGAGACCGGCTACGACCTTCTCTGCCATTTTCCGAGAGACTATATCGACCTCTCGGATCAGGTCGATATCCTTAACGCTCCGGATAACGAGCTCTGCGCTGTCAGAGCAAGACTGGTGCGGAAGCTCTCGCCCTCTTTTGCCAGAAGAGGAATGACTATCTATAAGGCGGTCCTGACAGACGATACTGCCGATCTGACCCTCATCATCTATAATAACGAGTATCTTTTCAAAAGCCTGATCGAAAAGAAGGAATATATCCTCTACGGCAGGCTGAACGGCAGCTTTATGCGCAGGGAGATCAGCTCTCCGCTCATCATTCCGGCCGACAGCCGGGATCTTATCCGCCCGATCTACCGCCTTACCGACGGCCTGTCGCAGAATATCATACAGACAAATATCCATACCGTCCTGGACAGCATTGGCAGCGAGATCTATGAGCCGCTGCCCAGGGATGTGATGCGGGAGAATTCCCTCTGCGCTCTCAGCTATGCCCTTGAGAATATCCATTTCCCGAGAGATGCACATTCTTTGCAGGTCGCCAAAAGGCGCCTGGTCTTCGATGAGCTTATGACCCTTCGCCTGGGGATGACCCTGCTGCGGGAAAAAAGCCGGACAGCTACCGGCTGCAAGATGAGCAGCACGGATATCTCGGATTATTTCTCCGCCCTGCCCTTTGAGCTGACAGGCTGCCAGAGAAGAGCGATCGAGGATTGCTGCCGGGATATGTGCCGGAGCTGGCCGATGAACAGGCTCATACAAGGCGATGTCGGCTCGGGCAAGACGGCTGTCGCTGCGGGAGCCGCTTACTTCGCTTTCAAGAACGGCTATCAGGCCGCACTTATGGCTCCGACAGAAATACTTGCCTCCCAGCATTACGAGACACTGTCGCGCTTTCTGGAGCCTTTGGGTGTCAGTGTCGCGCTGCTGACAGGCTCTCTGACTCCGAAAAACAAAGCAGCTCTCAAAGAACGTATCAAGGCAGGGGAGTGCAGCGTTGTCGTCGGGACTCATGCTCTGGTGCAGCATACAACGGAATTCAGCCGCCTTGGTCTGGTAATAACCGACGAGCAGCACCGCTTCGGAGTAGACCAGCGAGATACTCTTGCCTCGAAGGGCGAGAACCCACACAAGCTGGTCATGTCTGCGACCCCGATACCGAGGACTCTGGCGATGATGATCTACGGAGACCTTGATCTCTCGGTGCTTGATGAGCTCCCCAAGGGCAGGCAGAAGATAGAGACCTATGCCGTTACAGGAAAGCTCCGGGAGCGAGCCTTCGGCTTTGTCCGGGATCGACTTGACGAGGGAAGACAGGGCTATATCGTCTGCCCGATGATAGAGGAGAACGAGCAGGAGCTGCAAAGTGTCAAGGAATATGCTGAGGCTCTCAGAAAGGGCGCTTTCAGTAACTACCGTGTCGGGCTGCTGCACGGAAAACTGCCGGCAGCGGAGAAGGAAAGCGTCATGCACAGCTTCAAGGAGCATGAGCTGGATCTGCTTGTCTCAACTACTGTTGTCGAGGTGGGAGTCGATGTGCCCAACTCGGTGATAATGCTGGTAGAGAACGCCGACCGCTTCGGCCTCTCGCAGCTCCATCAGCTCAGAGGGCGTGTCGGGAGAGGGCAGTATAAGAGCTACTGCATACTCCTGACCGATAATGTAACAGAAGAGAGCGCAGCAAGGCTGAAGATAATGACTAAGATCGCAGACGGCTTCAGGATCTCGGAGGAGGATCTGAAGCTCCGCGGTCCCGGAGATTTCTTCGGCAGCAGACAGCATGGCCTGCCTAAGCTGAGGATCGCAGATATGTCTTCCGACACAGAGCTGCTGCGGCTGGCGCAGCAGGCGGCGGACAGGATAACATCCGCCGACCCGACACTTTTGCTCCCGGAGCACGCCGGGCTGCGGGAGCTGGCGGAGATGCTTTTCAGATCGGATAAAAAAGGAGAGGAAAGCAAATGAAATTCATCCATCTTTCGGATCTTCACCTCGGCAAGAGGCTCAATGAATTCTCTTTGCTGGAGGATCAGCACTATATCCTGCTGCAAATATTACAGACCGTCGGGAATGAAAACCCCGACGCTGTCTTTATCTCCGGAGATATCTACGACAAATCTGTCCCCTCTGCGGAAGCAGTGGAGCTATTCGATGATTTCCTCGTAAGGCTGGCTAAGCTCTGCCCGCAGATCTTCGTCATCAGCGGCAACCACGATTCTCCGGAGCGCCTTGCCTTCGGCGGAAGAGTCATGGACCTCAGCGGAGTCCATTTCTCGCCGGTGTATGCCGGTGAGCTCAGAGCCTATCCTGTCAGCGATGAGTTCGGGGAGGTCAGAGTCTATCTGCTGCCCTTTGTCAAGCCCGCAAGTGTAAGGCATTTTTTCCCGGATGAAGATATACAGAGCTATACCGATGCTGTCAGATGCGCTCTTTCCGTGATAGAGCATGAGCCCGGCAGCCGCAGTGTCCTGCTGACACACCAGTTCGTTACAGGCGCAGAGAGATCGGAATCGGAGGAGATAAGTGTCGGCGGCTCGGATAATGTGGATTCGTCTGTTTTTGAGGGCTTTGATTACGTCGCTCTCGGACATATCCACAGAGCTCAGAACATAGGCTCGGAGCGTATCCGCTACTGCGGGACCCCTCTGAAATATTCCTTCTCGGAATCGAAGAACGAAAAGAGTATCACAGTCGGTATCCTCGGGAAAGACGGCGAACTCACTGTCTCGACTGTCCCACTGGTGCCGATGCGGGATCTTGTCGAGCTGAGAGGCAGCTACGAGGAGCTGACCGCCAGGAGCTTTTACGACGGCTCCGGCCTCAGAAAGGATTATCTTCGCATAACACTTACCGACGAGGACGAGATCCTGGATGCCGCTGCAAAGCTAAGGCTAATTTATGAGAACATCATGAGGCTGGAATACGACAACACAAAAACAAGACATAACGCAGAGCTGACAGCTCTTGAAAAGGTGGAAGAGAGATCTCCCATGGAGCTGTTCTCGGATTTTTATGAGCAGCTCAACGGAGTCTCGCTGACAGACGAGCAGACAGATTACCTGACAGGGCTCATCGAGAAAGTATGGGGAGGGCAGAAATGAGACCGCTGAAGCTATCAATGACCGCCTTCGGGCCGTATGTCAATGAAACTGTCATCGACTTTGAAAAGCTGGGAGACAGGGGCATCTATCTTATAACAGGCGACACCGGAGCCGGCAAGACGACCATCTTTGATGCTATCTGTTATGCTCTCTTCGGAGAGGCCAGCGGCAGCGTCAGAAACGAAGCTATGCTGAGATCAAAATGCGCCGGAGCCGGGAATAGATCGGGGGTCACTCTGACCTTTGAATACGGCGGGAAGGTCTGCACAGTAGAGCGCTATGCAGAATATACCGTAAAGAACGGAGCCGAGGTCAAGAAAGGGAATACTGTAAGCCTTGAACGTGCGGGCTTCCAGCCCGTTACCAAGCTGAAGGAGGTCAACGAGGCGGTAAAGAACATCCTCGGCCTCGATTCGACCCAGTTCAGGCAGATAGCTATGATCGCTCAGGGGGATTTCATGAAGCTCCTGACCGCAGATACCAACGGCAGGATGGCTATCCTTCAGGGGGTGTTCCATACCGACCTTTACGGAGAGTTCCAGAAGAAGCTGGGCGACGAAGCCATAGCCGTAAGGGGAGAATGTTCTGCTTTATCGGCCAGCATAAAGCAGTATGTCAGCGAGATCGCCTGCGACGGGAACGATCCGTTATCTCTCAGGGCTCAGAAGGCCGCAGCAGGTGAGCTCCCGGCGGAAGAAGTCAGAGAGCTGCTGGATGATCTGACAGGGAAGGACAAAACTCTGGTTGAAAAGGATAAGACTCTCCTGGAAGAGCTCGACAAACAGCTCAAGACCTCGACAGAGATCATAGCCAAGGCTGAGGAGCAGCTCAAGACCCGGCGTATGCTTGCGGAAAACACCGCAAAGCTGAAAGAGCAGGAGCCCAGAGCCGAAGAGAGCAAAAAAGCCCTGGAAGCCGCAAGGTCGAAGCAGCCGGAATCGGAGAAGCTGCTGAAACGCATAACCGAGCTGGCATCGCTGATCCCGGAATATGCAAAGCTGAAAAAGACACGCTCCGATGCGGCAAAGACCTCAGAGCAGTATAAGGCAAAGCTGGCCCTTATCGAGTCCGGGAAAGAAAAGCTGGAATCCGGCAGCAGGGAGCTTATGAAACTGCGGGAGGAGCAGAAGTCTCTTGAAAGCGCTGCCGCCGAAAAGGTCAGAGCCGAAGCCGAAAAAGCTGTTATCGACAGTGACGAGGCCTTGATCCGGGAGCTTACCGAAGGAGTCGCTGAGCTGCGGAAGCTCAAAGATCAGTCGGGAGCTGCCGAAAAGCTGTATCTGGAAAAGAGAAGGGAATACGACAAGCAGCAGCAGGAGTATATCACCAAGCGCCGCGCTTTCTATGACGATCAGGCAGGAGTCTTAGCCGAGGAGCTGAGACAGAAGCGCCTTGAAGGGCCGGTTCGCTGCCCTGTCTGCGGAGCGCCGGATTCCACCGATTACGCCGCCCGAGACCCTATGGCTCCCACCAAGCAGCAGCTCGATGCCCTGGAGACCGGGCTGAAGGCCGCCGAGGACGCTGAAAAACTCGCAAGCAGCAACTGCGGTGCTGCGAAAACGCGGTTCAGCACAAAAAGAGAGACTCTCCTGAAAACTGCCTCGGAAAAGCTGGGATGCACTGCTCCCGGGGAAATACACAGTGCTATCGACGCCAAGCGCAGCGAGATCAACTCCCGCAGGAGCGCAAATGCAGAGCAGATCAGTCTCGCAGAGCAGAGGCTTGCCAGAAAGCAGAAGCTGGATAAAGAGCTCCCGGAAAAAGAGAACAGCCTGAGCCGCCTGCAAAAAGATATAAGCAGCGGCGAGTCCGAGGCTTCCTCCCTTGCGGCGACAGCAGCCGGGTTTGCAAAGCAGGCTGAAGAGCTGGCTGCAAAGCTGCCTTATCCCACCGAGGAGAAGATACTTGCGGAGAAGCTGGAGCTGGAGCAGCAGAGATCAGAGATTGAGACCGCCGTCAAAAAGAAGCAGCAGGAATACGATGAGCTCTCAAAGGCTGTTGCCGCGCTGAAAGCCTCTGTTGAGACGATGACAGAGCAGCTCCGGGATAAGCAGGAGACAGATATCGAAGCGGAGAGGGCGAGCTATCAGCAGCTCAAGGAGCGGAGAGAAGCCTTGCTTTCCGAGCAGAATGAGGCTTCTCACAGGCTGAACGTCAATCTTTCGATAATCAGGAATGTCGCGGAGCAGTCGCATAAGCTGGAGGATGCCGAAAAGAGGCGCGGGATGATAGAGCAGCTTGCAGACACAGCGCTCGGCAAGCTGACCGGCAAGGCAAAGATCAAATTCGAGACATTTATCATGATGACTTATTTCGACAGGGTCATACGCAGGGCGAATATCCGTCTGATGAAAATGACAAACGGGCGCTATGAGCTGATACGCCGGCGCGAAGAGCAGAGCCGTCAGGGTCAGACAGGTCTGGAGCTGGATGTCATCGACCATTGGAGCAGCAGCCAGCGAAATGCGGGCTCGCTTTCCGGCGGAGAGAAATTCAAGGCTTCGCTGTCCCTGGCGCTGGGGCTTTCGGATGAGGTGCAGTCCTCGGCGGGAGGCATAAGGCTCGATACGATGTTCGTCGATGAGGGCTTCGGTTCGCTGGATCCCGAGTCGCTGCAGCAGGCTATCGGAGCGCTGCTGTCTCTTTCGCAGAGCAATAAGCTGGTGGGAGTTATATCGCACGTCGCTGAGCTCAAGGAGAAGATCGATGCTCAGATCGTCGTTACCAGAGACCGGGACGGAGTCAGCAAGGCAGATGTCAGATACTGAACAGAAAACGGGTATTCCCCGGCAGGGGGAATACCCGTTTATTTACATAAAGCAAAGTATATACTTGGCAGCAGTCTGTCTGACTGTGTAAGCTCATTTGCTCTCCAGCAGCTTTTCGGCTGTCGCCAGCTTGACCGCGCAGACAAATACCTTCATTGCCTGCTCCAGCTCGGATACAGGAGGAAGGGTCGGAGCGATACGGATGTTTGAATCGTGAGGATCCTTCTTGTAGGGGAAGGTAGCGCCGGCGCCTGTCATTACGACTCCCGCTTCCTTGCAGAGGGCAACGACTTTTTTGGCGCAGCCGTCTATTGTGTTGAAGCTGACAAAATAGCCGCCGTTGGGCTTGGTATATGTGCCGATGCCCAGGGGAGCGATCCCGGAATCGAGAGCGTCCAGGACAGCCCTGAACTTGGGAGCGATTATAGCTCTGTGCTTCTTCATCTGCTCCAGCATACCCTCGTAAGAGCCGAAGAACCTTACATGGCGGAGCATATTGAGCTTGTCGTATCCGATGGTCTGAATTGTCATCAGCGAATCAACATACTTGACATTTTTTACGGAGGCTGCCATTACGGCAACACCGCTTCCTGCGAAGGACACCTTGGAGGTCGAAGCAAATTCAAAGACCATATCCTCGGAGCCCAGCTTCTTGCATTCGTCAAAGATATTGAGGAGCTTGTCGGGGGTGTCGGTGAGATGATGGATGCAGTAAGCGTTGTCCCAGAAGATACGGAAATCCTTGGCGGCGGGCTTGAGAGCGGCAAAGCGCTTTACAGTCTCGTCGGAATAGGTGATGCCTGTCGGGTTGGCATACATTGGAACGCACCAGATGCCCTTTATGGAAGCATCCTCGGAGACGAGCTTTTCGATCATATCCATATCGGGGCCGGTCTCGGAGGTGGGGATATTTATCATCTCAAAACCGAACTGCTCGGTAATGGCGAAATGTCTGTCGTATCCGGGGACAGGGCAGAGCCACTTGATCTTCCCCTGATCCTTCCAGGGCTTCTGCTCGCCGTCAACTCCGAAAACATAGCAGCGCATTATCATATCGTACATTATGTTAAGGCTGGAGTTGCCGCAGATGATGAGCTCATCGTCTGAGACGCCCAGCATGGGAGCAAAGAGCTTCTTGGCTTCGGAGATACCGTCAAGGATGCCGTAGTTGCGGCAATCTGTGCCGTCTTCAGACTTGCAGTTCTCTGTCAGGGCAGTGAGCATACCCATTGTAAGATCTAGCTGCTGAGCCGAGGGTTTGCCTCTTGTCATATTTAGCGCAAGGCCGAGAGCCTTATAGCCGTCGTATTCCTTCTTGACTTCATCTCTGAATTTTTCGAGCTGTTCCTTATTCATTTCACAAAGCTGCATGATGATCCCTCCGAATAGTATTGCGTGCGCGGATGCCGCCTTACACACAGGCATTTCCAGTATTGACCCGGAATCAGGCACCGCGCCGTGAGCCTTATTCATTATATACCCAAAGGAACTGTTTTGCAAGTTGTTTTTTCTTATCCTGCAAAAAATCATTACATTTCACAGTTTAGACCTTGTCTTATCCCTATAAATGGACAAAATCACAAATAAACGGCCCGCCGCAAAACACGGCAGGCCGCAATATCAGCAAATACGGGGCAAAAGCCGGCGGGCGGGGCAGGCCTACCCGCTGTAGTAATCGCTGCCCCCAAGGCCGATAGTCATCCAGCGGGAAGCCTTGGCGAGCTCGCTTTCGTAAGCACCGATGCCCAGAGGATCGCCATCTTCCTCAGCTTCGTCAGAAAGCCCCTTGACATCCTCCGGGGTGGATTCTCTGTATACCCCGATGCCGATGGAAGGGAAGGCATAGCTATATCCGTCTTCATCGTCGATGATATCCTCGCCGTTCTTCTCTGTGAGGAGCTCCACCAGCTCGTCGGCATCGGTCCCGAAGGCCGGGACACCGTAGATCTCGGGCTGCAGATCGCCCTCCGGACCTCCCAGGAACTCGATGAATTCCAGCCTGTCATCGTCAAGATCGAATCTCAGCTCGTTGTCGAAGCAGTATACCGATGTGCCGTCCGGGATGCCGCCCTTGCTGTAGGTCTGCTCCACATCGCAGGGGACACCCAGGGCCTTTATCATATCGTCCATCGGCATACCCAGCGATATCTTTCTGCCCTCAAATTCTATTCCTTCCAGCGGAATGATCTTTACCTGCATAGCTGATTCCTTCTTTCGCTTTTTATTTTCAAATCTGACTATCCCGCTGACACACCACACATATTCCTTAAACAAAAGGCTTTTTATCTTGCTGTGCTATCCCCCGCCGGAGGCGGGGGATAGCACAGCGTTGGTCTAATTGCCGAAATCTCATAAATAAGGTGTTTGAAAATGGTGTGTCAAAGGGATAACCATATTTTCAAAAAAGAATATTTCTGAAGCATACTTCCGGGCGGCGGGCATCGAAGTCGTAGCTGTGGAAAGCATCTCCCCGGCAGTATACCGCTTCCGGGCAGCCCCGGCAGAGCTCTGTCGTGTCTGACAGATCCCGGCGGAAGACTTCAAAGCGATCCAGCCAGACCTTACTGAACCTGTCCCGGCGAATGTTGCCCTGTATGAATTCCGGTCTGCGCTCGATGTCAAGGCAGGCGGTGATGTCGCCGTTTGCCATAATGCTTGCAGTATAGAGCCCGGCAGTGCAGAGAAAATACCAGTCTCTTACCTCGCGCTCGTATTCGTCTCCGAGATAGTGGCTGCATCCGTAGCATACCGGCTGCCCGGCCATGCGCTTGCTGCGGATGAATTCAAACATAGTGCGGTAATCCTCCGGGGTCAGCAGCAGCTCGGGATGCTGCTTTGCCCTGCCAATGGGCTCGATATTGATGACTCTCCAGGAGTCGATATCCAGCTTGTCGAAGAGAGTGAAAAGCTCATCGAGCTGAGAGATGTTCTCGTGGGTCACAACAGTTGTCACCTGAAGCGCCTTCCATCCGCCTACATCGAGAAGGTTCTCTATCCCGCGCATAGCCTTGTCGAAGCCTCCGGGAGTCCGGCGGAACTTATCGTGGGTCTCGGGAAGCCCGTCGATGCTCACCGAGATGGTCTTCATCCCGACTCTTGCCAGATCTTTGGCGACTTCGGGCGTTATCAGCGTCCCGTTGGAGGTCATGCCCCAACTGAATCCGAGGGAATGGGCGATCTCGGTTATCTCGAAGAATTCCCGCCTCAGCAGAGGCTCTCCACCGGTTATGCAGAGCATTTTGCCGCCTGTTCCCAGATCTTCCCTGACTTCTCGCAGCAGCCTCTCATATTCCGGGACAGTCAACTCTTCGCTCTGCACATCGCCGCAACTGCTCCCGCAGTGTATGCAGCGCTCGTTGCAGCGCAGAGTCAGCTCCAGAAAGAGATTCCTGAGCTGCGGCTTTTTCAGCAGCCCGCGCCTGTATTCCGCAAGAGCGTCCATATCTCTGTGTTTCTTGTTTACATCCAGCATAGCATCCTCACTCTCCGAGCCCTTCTGCCGGCGGGCCATAGACCACCTCTATGTTGTCGAGGGATGGGTCGTATTCCGGCACATCGGAAGTTGTCACTGACGTGGCAGCGGTCGCTTTATCTGTGACAGCCGGAGCCGTCACGGCGGGAGCAGGCTCATCGGGCTCTTCCGTAAAGAAATCAGGCGGCCCGTAAACGCCTTGGGGGACCTCGCTGTCGTCAAAATAATTCGGCGGGCCGTAGACATCCTGCGGGATCTCGCTGTCTTCGGGAGAAGGCTGGGAATGAGAGGTGACAGTTCCGGTCAGATCGACCGGGGAGCCGTAAACGGTCTGCTCTTCCTGCGAGCTTGGGTCGTATCTTTCCGAGACAGCCAAAGAAGCCGCAGCCGTGCCGCTCTCCGGAGCTGCCGGGGAAGAAGAGCTGCCGCCTCCGCAGGCTGTCATTGATACAGCCGCAAAAGCTGCTGCGATAAGGGCGGTCTTTTCTGTCTTTTTCATTTTTCTGCTCCTTTCATGCCGGGAATCCCGTTCCTTTTTGATTTGATTATAAACCATACCCGACGGTTTGTCAACGTCCGTTGGACAAATGGTAATAATAAACAAACAACGTTCCTGTTTTTGTGCTTTTCACACAATTCACAAGCTGCTGCTTTTGTGCTATAATGATTGCATAGTCCTATTCACTGAGGTGAAGCGGAATGGAGAAAGAAAAGAGGAATAAAAAGCTGTCGGCGCAGATCGGGCTTATACTTCTTGCGGTCTTTACCGTTATGATCGGCGCCGTCGCATTTACTACATAAAACAGCACTGTCAGCGGATTCCTCAAGGCGCAGGATGCTCATATGAAAACCTCACTGGAGGATGTTTACAAGCTCGATAAGACATTGAATGACGATCTGCTCGGCCGGTGCTTTGATGAATGGGAAAATGATCCGCAGGAATATCATGAGCCCGTTACTCCTGAGGAGGAAAAGGAAGCGACAGAGTTTATAAACAAGGCTATTTCAGTTACGGATGTATCCTCCGCCGACTATGCCATCAATTACTCTTCCATTATCAGTCAGTCCGAAAATATCCGGAACTGCTATTTCAAGACATATTGCAGATCTTGTTAAGCAGATCGAACAGTTCACCGGAGAGCGCGAAAGAATAGCTGCGGAATTCGATATGGCCAAAAAGATACAGGCCAGCCAGCTTCCGAGCACCTTCCCCGCCTTCCCGGGACGGGACAATTTCGATATATACGCGACTATGACCCCGGCCAAGGAGATCGGCGGAGATCTCTAAGATTTCTTCCTTATCGACGAGGATCATCTGGCACTGACCATAGCTGATGTCCCCGGAAAGGGCATCCCCGCCGCACTGTTTATGACGGTCTCCAAGAAGCTGATCAACAACTATGCAAGGAGTCCCCGAAGCGATAAACGCGGATGAAGAGATGTTCAGGATGGAAAGACTGCCGGATACTCTCAACAGGACTCCCGAGGCCGCTCCCAAGGAGCTGCCGGAAAATGTCCACAGGGCTGTGGATGAGTTCGCAGGAGAGGCTCAGCAGTTTGACGATCTGACTATGCTGGGGATCGTGCTGAAATAGTTTTTTGCAGCAAAGCTCCGACAGGATGTTGACAATTCGGGCATATATGTTATAATGAACTTGCAAAATAATGGAAGATACAAAGAAAAATCGGAAATTGGAAATGAAAGGAATGGTCAAATGAAAAAAGTATTATCGCTCCTGATCGCAGTGTCTGCGATCCTCGCCGGCTGCGGCAGCTCCGAAAGCAGTTCCTCAGCCGAGACATCCGCTCCCGCCGGGACAACTGCCTCTGCCCAGACTACAGAAGCAGCCCCCGCCGAAGCCCCCAGGGAAAGTGTCCCCGGCTTTAAGGTCAGCGGGACAAAGCTGCTGGATTCCAAGGGAAATGAATTCATCATGAGGGGCATCAATCACTCCCACGCCTGGTTCGCAAACTCTGACTTCTCCGCCCTGGATGCTATCGACAAAACTGAGGCCAATACCGTCCGTATCGTCCTTGCCGACGGCGAACAGTGGAACAGAGACACCGTTGCTTCCATCAATTCGCTGCTGAAGATCTGCAAGGCCTTTGAGATGGTGGCTGTCCTTGAAGTACACGACGCTACCGGAAAAGACAGTGTCTCCGATCTTGAAAAGGCCGCCGATTTCTGGATTGACGTCAAGGACGCTCTCATCGGCAACGAGGACTTCGTTATCCTCAATATCGCCAACGAATGGATGGGCGGCTGGAATTCGGCTAACTGGGCAAAGGGCTATACCAAGGTCATCCCCAAGATACGCGAGGCCGGGATCAAGAATACGATAATGGTGGATTCCGCAGGCTGGGGGCAGTATGGCAAATGTATCAGAGATAAAGGCAAAGAGGTCTTTGAATCAGACCCGGAAAAGAATACAATGTTCTCTGTCCATATGTACGGCACATCCGGCAAGAACGAATCAACGATAAAGGATAATCTTACCGGAGCTACGGATCAGGATCTCTGCGTCTGTGTCGGAGAGTTCGGCTATAAGCATTCCGACGGCGATGTGGATGAGAAGTTCATAATGGATTACTGCGAGGATAACGGTATCGGCTGGCTCGCCTGGAGCTGGAAGGGCAACGGCGGCGGAGTAGAATACCTTGACCTTACCGCCGACTGGGATGGCACTATGCTCTCACCGGAATGGGGCGAGGTGGTAGTCAACGGCGATAAGGGCCTTAAAGCAACTTCCAAAAAATGCACATCCTTCGCAGGCTGAATCCTCTCGACAGACAGCCGCAGGCGTGATACCGCCAATGCCTGCCGATAAGGTATGGCTGAGCGGCAAGGCATATACAAAAATATATGGCTTATGTTCCGCTGCGTAGTTTTTCCGGCAGACATCCAAGGCTTTGACAGCCCGCTTGTGTCCCGATTTTTCGGGGCATAAGCGGGCCTTTCCTTTGGACGGCTATCGGTTTCAACAAAATCTTTTTTATTCTTAGTGTAATATCTACAAAAAGTAGTTTCATATTTAAAATGTTTGTTAAAACACTTGCAAAATGCCGATAAATGTTATATAATTAACAATGTGACAGTATGCGTTCTGCGCAGGCTGTAGCTTTGTTGTGTAAGGACTGGACTCCGGTCTCCGGCGTGCGGTCTGACGGCGAAAGCCGAAAATATTTGTAGGAGGTTATGTTATGAGTGAAAAATCCCTGATCCCGTTCAAGGGCACTCCCGAACAGGAAGCTGAGCTTATGAAAGTAATCGAAGCTCACCGCGAGCAGCCCGGCGGACTTATGCCGACTCTCCAAGAGGCACAGGGTATCTATGGGTATCTCCCCATAGAGGTTCAGAAGATGATCGCAGACGGCCTCGGGCTCTCTCTTTCTGAGGTGTTCGGTGTTGCGACATTCTATTCTCAGTTCTCCCTCACTCCCAAGGGCGAACACCGTATCAGCGTCTGTCTCGGAACAGCTTGCTATGTTAAGGGCTCGGACAAGATCCTTGAGGCAGTAGAGAACAAGCTCGGTATCAAATCCGGCGAGTGCACAGCCGACGGAAAGTTCTCCATCGACGCCTGCCGCTGCGTAGGTGCCTGCGGCCTTGCTCCCGTAATGACTATCGATGAGGACGTTTACGGCAAGATCACTCCCGATAAGGTAGCAGCGATCCTTGATTCCTATTCCAAAGGAGGTGCCGATAAGTAATGACAGTTGCAGATATGAATAAGATCAAGACCGAGTACGAAGATCTCGTCAAGGTCAGAAGACTTGTAGCTGAGGAAGGCGCCAAACTCGCCGAGAAAACAGGCTATCGCAAGCAGATCCTTGTCTGCGGCGGTACAGGCTGTACTTCTTCCGGAAGCAGAAAGGTCATCCAGGCTCTGGAGGACGAGCTCAAAGCTCAGAACGTTAACGATGTTCTTATCGTTAAGACCGGATGCTTCGGCCTCTGCGCACTCGGCCCTATCATGATCGTTTATCCCGAGGGCTGCTTCTATTCTCAGGTCAAGCCCGAAAATATGAAGCGTATCGTCGATGAGCATATCATCGGCGGCAACGTCTGCAAGGACCTCCTCTATAAAGAGACTGTTCACGAAGACGGCACTATCATCCCCCTCTCCGGCACAAACTTCTATAAGAAGCAGCTCCGTATCGCTCTCGAGAACTGCGGAGTTATCGACCCGGAGAACGTTAAGGAGTATATCGCTACCGATGGCTATCAGGCACTCTCAAAGGTGCTCCTTGAGATGACCCCCGATGACGTTATCAAGACTATCTCCGATTCCGGCCTCCGCGGGCGCGGCGGCGGCGGATTCCCCACCGGCAGAAAGTGGGCTTTCGCTAAGGCTTCCCAGGGCGACATCAAGTATGTCTGCTGCAACGCCGATGAGGGCGACCCTGGCGCATTCATGGACAGATCTATCCTCGAAGGCGACCCCCATGCTGTCCTTGAGGCTATGACTATCGCCGGCTATGCTATCGGCGCACATCAGGGCTACATCTACGTAAGAGCTGAGTATCCTATCGCTGTTGAAAGACTTAAGATCGCTATCGCTCAGGCCAGAGAGTACGGCTTCCTGGGCAAGGATATCTTCGGCAGCGGCTTCGATTTCGATATCGAGATCCGTCTCGGCGCAGGCGCTTTCGTTTGCGGCGAGGAGACCGCTCTTATGAATTCCATCGAGGGCCACAGAGGCGAGCCCAGACCCCGTCCTCCGTTCCCCGCTATCAAGGGACTCTTCGGCAAGCCGACTATCCTCAATAACGTTGAGACCTGGTCCAATATCCCGAAGATCATCCGCAGAGGCGCAGATTGGTATGCCTCTATGGGTACAGAGACATCCAAAGGCACCAAGGTATTCGCCCTCGGCGGTAAGATCACAAACGTCGGCCTCGTTGAGGTACCTATGGGCACGACCCTCCGCGAGATCATCGAAGAGATCGGCGGCGGCATCCCCAACGGCAAGAAGTTCAAGGCTGCTCAGACAGGCGGACCTTCCGGCGGATGTATCCCCGCAGAGCATATCGATACTCCTATCGACTACGAGAACCTCATGAAGCTGGGCTCTATGATGGGCTCCGGCGGACTTATCGTTATGGATGAGGACACCTGCATGGTGGATATCTCCAAGTTCTATCTGAACTTCACCGTTGACGAGAGCTGCGGTAAATGTACTCCCTGCCGTATCGGTACAAGAAGACTTCTCCAGTATCTTGAAAAGATCACAGACGGTAAGGGCACAATGAAGGATCTCGAGGATATCGAGGATATCGCTACTCATATGAAGAGCTCCTCGCTCTGCGCCCTCGGCCAGTCGGCTCCTAACCCGATCCTCTCTACTCTCCAGTATTTCAGGGACGAGTATATCGACCATATCCAGAACAAGCACTGCACAGCCGGTGTCTGCAAGAGCCTTGTCAGCTTCGAGATCGAAAAGGACAAGTGCATAGGCTGCGGCCTCTGCGCAAGAAACTGCCCTGTAAACGCTATCTCGAAGACAGACTATATCGCTCCCGGCAAGAAGCTGCCTGCGCATGAGATCGACAAGAATAAGTGCATCAAGTGCGGTGTCTGCGAGTCGAACTGCAAGTTCAAGGCCATCGTTAAGAAGTAAGAGTAAGGAGGATAGGTCACATGGAAAACACAATGGTTCATCTTAAAGTGAACGGATTGGATGTTGAAGTTCCCGCCGGCTCTACTATACTTCAGGCTGCAAAGGCTGTAAACATAGACATCCCTTCGCTTTGTTATTTAAAGGATATCAACTGCATCGGCGCCTGCCGTATCTGCGTGGTTGAGGTCAAGAACAGAAGAGGTCTTGTCGCTGCGTGCGTTTATCCCGTTGAGGAAGGCATGGAGGTCCTGACAAATACCCCTGCTGTAAGAAAGTCCAGAAAGACAACTCTCGAGCTGCTGCTCTCGACTCATAACAAAAAGTGCCTCTCCTGCGAGAGAAGCGAAAACTGCGAGCTCCAGAGGCTCTGCCGCGATTACGGCGTCGAGGAAGACCGCTTCGTAAACGAGGGCCAGAGATATGAGATCGACGAGACATCGGCTTATATCGTAAGAGATAACAACAAGTGCATCAACTGCAAGAGATGTGTTGCCGCTTGTAAGAACCTCCAGAGCATCGCCTGCATCGGCGAGATCAGAAGAGGCTTCAATACCCATATCGGCTGCGCATTCGACGGCGACCTTGCTGACGCTCCCTGCGTAGGCTGCGGCCAGTGTATCGTTGCCTGCCCCGTCGGCGCTCTTACCGAAAAGGACAGCACTCAGAAGGTCTGGGACGCTATCGCTGATCCCGATAAGGAAGTTATCTTCTTCACAGCTCCTTCTGTCCGCGCTACTCTCGGCGAGGCCTTCGGCAACCCTGTCGGCACCAACGTTCAGGGCAAAATGGTAGCAGGTATAAGAAGGCTCGGCGATGTCAAGGTCTTCAATATGGATGTTACCGCTGACCTTACCATTATGGAAGAGGCCAACGAGCTCCTCGACAGGATCCAGAACGGCGGCACCCTGCCTATGTTCACATCCTGCTGCCCCGGCTGGGTAAAATTCTGCGAGCATTACTATCCTGAGTTCCTGCCCCATCTCTCGAGCTGCAAGAGCCCGCAGCAGATGTTCGGTGCAGTTCTCAAGAGCTACTATGCTCAGAAGAACAATATCGACCCGAACAAGCTCTTCGTAGTATCTGTTATCCCCTGCACATCCAAGAAGTTTGAGGTAACAAGAGAAGAGCAGAGAACATCCGATTTCGATGATGTCGATGTTGCACTTACAACAAGAGAGCTGGCAAGAATGATCAAGCGCGCCGGCCTCGATTTCAACGCTCTTCCCGACGAAGAGTTCGATAACCCCTTCGAGACTGCTTCCGGCGCAGGCGCTATCTTCGGCGCTACCGGCGGTGTTATGGAGGCTGCTCTCAGAACAGCCGCATTCAAGCTCGATGGCTCTACAAAGGCTCTTGAGTTCACCGAAGTAAGAGGCACAAAGGGCATCAAGGAAGCTACCTATACCGTAGGCGGCGCTACCGTTAAGGTCGCTGTTGCTTCCGGACTTGCTAACGCAAGAGCTATCATTGAGGATATCAAGGCAGGCAAGGCTGATTATCAGTTCGTTGAGGTCATGGCTTGCCCTGGCGGATGCATCAACGGCGGCGGCCAGCCCTATCAGCCTGATACCGTAAGAAACAACGTCGATCTCAAGGCACTCAGAGCTAAGGCTCTCTATGATCTTGACAGCTCGATGGATCTGAGAAAGTCTCATGAGAGCCCTGTTATGGATATGCTCTATAACGAGTTCTTCGAGGCTCCCAATTCGCACGTTGCTCATAAGTATCTGCATACTCCTTACGTTAAGAGAGGTCACTGATACTGCATCGGCGGATAAACGCTCATAACTGAAAGAGGCGGCATACGAAGGTATGCCGCCTTTTTGTGTCATGATCTCAGAAAAATGCCCCCGAGTGATTATAAGCACTCAGGGGCTGAGCTATATCAGAGGTATCTGTCTGTTCGTGTCAGAACAGGCCGCAGTCAGATGATCCTGTAATTTCCGCTCAGAGCCAGGACAGCGAAAAGATACAGGCAGTTGTCGTAATATCTCCTTACACCTGTCCTCAGGGGCTCATCCCAGAACCGCAGGACCCACTTCGCAGCCAGTGCGTTTGCAGGGTCGGGGCTTTCCGGGGAGAGAGGCCCTTTCACCGCCAGAGATGCCTGCGCTGTCGTCGCAAGTATCCCGACAGGGTGCAGCGCCGGCTGGGGAAGGGGAGTCCCATCTACTTCGTAGGTGAGATAAGGGTCGTCGGCATTTACGACTCCGAGAGTATACTGCAAGCGCTTCACCGCATCCCATTGTCCGACGTCCTTGCCGAACCATTCGCAGTCCAGGCCGATGTTTGCAGCAGTGCGGTATGCGTCGCTGTAAAACCAGTCGTGGCGGTCGGTCGTCCAGCCGAGAGGCCGGCTCATGGGGGAGCCGTCAAACTCGGAATATTCCGGGTTCATACCTGTTTTCGGGTGGCAGACTTTTACAAGGAACTCTCTGCTGACAGCGGCAGCCTCAGCGAAGAACTCCCTGTCCTCTTCGTAAGCCCACTGCGCAAAGAGCTCGTAGAAGTGTGGGAGGTGATAGGAAGGGTCGGTATGGTCGCTTCCGGGGACGAAGAGTATCTGCTTGTTGGCAGGATCCCACATGGGCGCACCGGGGCGGCCGTTCTCGCCTTTATGCAGGCAAGCGCGGAGTATCTCTCTGGCCTCGCGGGAATAATTGAATATCCCTTCGCCGTCGCCCCAGCGGTGTGAGGCGAAGAAAAGAGCCATAGCGAAGAATTCCTCGCCGTCTGGGGCAGGGCCGTAGGAATTCTTTTCGCCGTTTGTCTTGCAGGACCAGGCGAAATAGCCTTCGTTCACACCCTCGCTCATATACATATAGGTCTTGGCCCATTTCCAGAGGCGGTCGAATTCCTCTTTCATCCCGAGCTGAACGCACATCATCATCCCGTAGGACATTCCTTCTGTTCTGGCATCGATATTCCCGGTGTCCTCGATATAGGCCATATCATCCCCGACAGGGAAATAGACCTTGTCTTCTCCGTAGAAAAAGCCCCGGACGGTATCGTTTATCTTCTTAGCGATCTCCTCGTCGCTCTTTCCCAGCTCCCTGAAAACATTGCGGTATTCTCTCTTCATATATCGCTCCTTTTTACCTTACTGCTTCGGCCAGCGTCTCTCTTACAGCGCCCTCCGAGCTTATCATCTTCTCGAATATTCCGAGTATCCTTTCGGAGAGGCCGGCCTCTTCAAGATCGGCTCCGAAGAGCTCCTTGTTGCGCAAGACAGCCGCAATACCGCAGCGGTCGTCATCGGTAAATGGCAGGGCGCCCTTGAACCATCCGGCATTTATATGCTTCTGCATCTCCGGGATCATCGGGTCGGGGCTGAGCTCAATGGGTCTGCCGCTGTCGTCGATAGCCATAAGGTATCTCAGCCAGCCTGCGATGACCAGGGGTATGAGCCTGAGCTCGCCTGCTTTTCCCTGCCCGGCATAGGCGCTTACAGTTCCGCCGAAGCGTATTGCCAGCTTCTGGCTGGTGTCGGTGGCGATGCGCTGGGGAGTGTCGGGAAGATAGGGGTTAGGCAGCCTTTCGGTCAGGACTTCCTTGAGAAAATCCTCGGGCTTGATTATCCCCGGGTCAACGACTACCGGCAGGCCTTCGTCATAGCCCAGCTTCCAGACCAGCGCTTTCAGATCCTTGTCGTTCATCTCGTCGGAGATCTTGCCGAAGCCCAGCAGGCAGCCGAAAACTGCCAGCGCAGTATGGAGCGGGTTCAGGCAGGTCATTACCTTCATCTTTTCTGCTCTGGCGACTGTTTCGCGGTCGGTGAGATATACTCCCGCTTTCTCCAGCGGCGGTCTGCCGTTGGGGAAGCTGTCCTCAATGACGAGATACTGGGGCATCTCGGCGTTTACGAATGGGGCGATAAAGGTCTTGCGGGAGGTGACGATAGGCTGCATATCTTCTATCCCGAGAGCGGTCAGCTCTTCGGTCACAGAAGGGTCGGGGCGGGGAGTTATCTTGTCGATCATGCTCCACGGGAACGACACGCGGCTCTCGTCAGAGACATAATCAAAGAAGCCCTGCGGCACAAGACCGTTCTTCTGCCAGCCCTCGGCAACAAATAGTATCCCCGAGCGCAGCTTCTCGCCGTTGCGGGAGCAGTTGTCCATACTTACGAGCGCTATCGGTGCGGCGCCTGCCCTGAATCTCTCGACGAGCATTGCGCATACCTTCCCGAGAGCGGTGGAAAGCTCACCGTCGGGGCCGTTCTTTATGTCCTCTGCCACCGCAGGGATGATGCCGCCGTTTATATCGGTATAGGCATAGCCCTTCTCGGTTATCGTGAACGAGATCATTTTGAGAGACTTCATGCGGGCAATATTCCTGAGCTTATCAAAGCTCTTTCCAACGGCGGCAACAGCCCCGCCGATGCCGCCGACTACCCGCAGATAGCGTCCGCCCTCGGCGCGCAGTCCGACAAGCAGAGCCAGGTTATCAAACGGCTCGTATATCTTTTCGATAGGCTCGGTGTCAAAGCTGTCAGCGGCGATGATACCGCTTTCCATCAGCCCTCTGCCGATAAGCTCGTCTGCGAGGCAGGCGATGTATCCCCGGAAAATGTTGCCGGGGCCGAAGTGTACCCATTCCGGCTCCTGCTCCGATCGCGCCCTGACGGCCTCGGGGTCGAAGGCGGGCAGGATAACGCCGGCTTTCTCCCAGCCGGAACGTTCGGTCTTTATACTGTTTACTGTAAGTTTCATATCAAAGAACTCCTGTTATATCAATAGTTATGCCAGTCGGTAAAGGACAGATCATTCAGATCGATTTTGTCATAAGCAGTGCAGAAAAGCGCCCGTTGGTATTTATCCGAGCAGTCGCAGTTTACTCCGATCTGATCATCCCTATACAGACCGATATACCCGAAATCAAAGGTCCCTGAAATTGAAGTTTTCGTTTTCTGCATATGCTCTTAACATAATGCATCTCTCCGATCCAATATAGCTGATGATCAGTGACTTATCTTTGTACCTGTGCTGAGCCGCTTCCGAATGCAAGCTGTCTGACCTCATTTGCTGAGGCAATGCTGCAATCGCCCTCAACTGTCAGTTTCAGACAGGAAGCCGCAGCAGCAAATTCCACAGTTTCTTTTGTGCTCATCCCTTCCAGAGCCCCATAGATGAGACCCGCCGCGAAGCTGTCTCCGCCGCCGACTCTGTCAACGATATTTATATCGTATTCTCTGCTGAATTCAAAGCTCTTGCCGTCATAGATCAGAGCCGCAAATTTATTCCTGTCGGAGGAGAGAGTCGTCCGCAGGGTCATCGCAACTGTTTTCAGCGAGAAACGCTCCATGAGCTCCTTCGCAGCGGCTTCGTAGGCAGTATAATCATCCTCCGAGCGGAGATCTGTTTTGATGCCGAAGAGGGCATCCTCCTGGCCTCTGCCGCCGATGTAGACATCCGCGAGCCCAAGGATCTGCCCGATGACTCTTCCGGCCTCATGAGCGCCCCAGAGCTTGGCTCTGTAATTGACATCGCAGCTCACGACAAGCCCATGCCTTTTGGCAGCCGCCGCCGCATCCAGCGCCGCTTTGACCAGCTCTTCGCCCAGCGCCGGAGTTATCCCGGAGATATGGAACCAATCGGCTCCCGCGAAGATCTTGTCCCAATCGAATTCCTCTGCTTTGGCCAGCGCGAAGGCGGAGCCTGCGCGGTCATAGATCACCCTTGAAGGCCTGAGGCTAGCGCCGCGTTCAAGATAGTATATCCCGACTCGGTCTCCCCCACGGACTATCTTCGAGGTGTCTACTCCGTATCTGCGGAGGTGGTTTACCGCAGCCTGCCCGATGTCGTGCTCCGGAAGCTTGGTGACAAAAGCCGCATCGTATCCGAACTGCGCCAGGGATACAGCGACATTTGCCTCTCCGCCGCCGTAGACAGCGCCGAAGCTGTCGGCCTGCAAAAATCTCATATACCCTTCGGGAGCCAGCCTCAGCATTATCTCCCCGAAGGTGACGACTCTTTTTTTCATCAGTTCTGCCTCCTTATTTCCCGGTGAGTCTCAGCCCGGCTCCGGGAGCAAAGATGCTTTTCAGTTTTCCCCCTTCGCGGATCTCGGATGAGCGGTCGAAGGAAACTCCTCTGCGCTCCAGATGATAAACTGCGCGTTCAATGTTCTGGACTTCCATTACAGAGACCCTGGATCCGCCTTTTTCCTCAAGCCGCAGGAATGTCATCCCCAGCATAAGGAGGACAGCCTTTTCGGTGTCGGCCCTGACACGGTCCCAATCCTGCCTTGCGACAACATCCTTCTGCACCATAAAGCTGCCTCCGCAGGCTATTATCCTGGGTTCGGCAAGATATGCTCCGATGTTCTGGGTGTTGAGCCCGCCTGTCGGCATAAAGCGGACAGCGCCGTAGGGAGCCGCCATTGCTTTTATGGCTTTGAGGCCGCCTATCTGCTCGGCAGGGAAGAATTTGACTTCTGTAAGCCCGAGGCTGAGGGCTCTCTCTATATCTGAGGGAGTAGCGCAGCCGGGCAGCATAGTAACTCCTTTATCAAGGCAGTGCTTTACGACCTCCGGGTTCAGTCCGGGGCTGACGATGAACTTTGCGCCGGCGGCTATGGCTTTGTCTGCTTGTTCACAGGTCAGAACTGTCCCCGCGCCGACTGTCATATCCGGGCAGGCTTCGCTGATCCTTCGGATGGCTCCTTCGGCGGCAGCGGTGCGGAAGGTTATCTCCGCAGCGGGCAGCCCGCCCTCCGCGAGCGCTTTCGCAAGAGGAACTGCATCCTCTTCGTTTTCTATGACGACCACCGGGATGATGCCGATCTTTTCAAGTGTTTCTGTTATCTTATCCATTATATCCCCCTCGTTCTCAAAGCCCGAAAAAGACCTTTGCGTTATTATAGCTGACATTCTTTACAAGCTCTCCGAGCTGCTCTTCGTCCCAGAAGAGCTCGCCGTCGGCAGCGAGCCTGCCTATGAACGCGCAAAGGATGCGCCTGAAATACTCGTGCCTTGTGTATGAGAGCATACAGCGGGAATCGGTCAGCATACCGATAAATGTCCCGAGAGCTCCCTGCTCGCAGAGAGAGCGCAGATGATCTTTCATGCCGCCGATATTATCGTTGAACCACCAGGCGGCTCCGTGCTGCACCTTGCCCTTTACTCCGGCTTCGTTGAAGCATTTTGCCAGAACATCCAGCGGGGCGTTCATTGAAGGGTCGAGGCTGTAAAGCACTGTTCTGGGCAGGCTGTCTGTCTTATCCAGCTCGTCCAGGAAAGCAGCCAGCGTCTCGATGGGGGCGCTGCTGTCGATACGGTCGAAGCCGGTGTCCCGCCCGATAAGGGAGAACATCCTTGAATTGGTGTTCCGGGCGACGCCGAAATGGAGCTGCATGACCCAGCCGAGCCTTGCATATTCCCTCCCGAGGAAGAGCATGATCTCTGTCATAAAGCCGAGGCGCTCCTGCTGAGAGAGGGCTTCGCTTCTCAGTGCCTTGTTTAAGACTTCGCCGCATTTTTTCTCCCCGATCAGTGTGCAGGGGAAATAAGCTGCGCTCTGGTCGGAGCTGCGGCAGCCGAGAGCTGCGAAATGCTCCATCCTCCCGGTGAGGACTTCTTTAAGGGAGGCCAGATCGGTGATCTCCCGGCCTCCGGCCTTGGAGAGCCTTGCGACAAACTCTGTGAACTCCGCTGTTCCGATAAGCAGCAGCTTGTCCGGCCGGAATGTAGGTATGACCCGGCAGAAGTTGAAGCTCTTGTCCTCTTGGAGCTTTTTATGCCATTCAAGGCTGTCGCAGGGGTCGTCGGTGGTGCCGATGACCTTTACCTTGGAGGCCTTGATTATGCTTCTCGGAGTCAGGGCTCCCGAGGCCAGAAGAGCGTTGCATTTATCATATATAGCATCGGCATTCGCGGGGCAGACGGGGAGCTCCTCCCCGAAGTATCTTCTGAGCTCAAGATGGCTCCAGTGATACAGCGGGCTGCCGACAGCCTGAGACAGCGCATCAGCCCAGGCTCTGAATTTTTCTCTGTCCTCCGCCTTGCCTGTGACATATTCCTCGGCATAGCCGCACTGCCTCATAAGTCTCCATTTGTAGTGGTCGCCTCCGAGCCAGAGAGAGGTGATGCTCTGGTAGGGCTTGTCTTCATATATCTCCTTCGGGTCTATATGGCAGTGATAGTCGATGATAGGCATATCCTCTGCAAAGCGGTGATAGAGCGTGCGGGCTTCTTCGGTATCCAGCAGGAACTCGCTGTCCATAAACGGCTTTCTCATATCCTGCCCTCCTGCTTATCCAGCATATCCCAGGCGCCGAGGATATACATTATCCCAAGAGCGCGGTCATAGAGGCCGTAGCCGGGGCGGCATTTTTCGTTCCAGATATGTCTGCCGTGGTCGGGGCGGATATAGCCGTCGAATCCGCCGTCGTGATAGGCCTTGATTATATCCAGTATACCTACATCGCCGTCGCAGTCGCGGTGCGAGGTCTCGGAGAAATCTCCGTTCTCAAAATGCTTGACATTGCGAATATGTGCGAAAGCTATCCTTCCGCAGTATTTGCGGACGATCTCTGCGACATTGTTTTCCGGGTTGGAGCCCAGCGAGCCGGAGCAGAGGGTCAGGCAGTTATACGGGTCATCCACCATAGAAAGGAAGCGCCCTACTGCGGCTTCATCCACCAGCAGCCTCGGAAGCCCGAAGATATCCCAGGGCGGGTCGTCGGGGTGTATGGCCATTTTGATATCGCACTCCCGGCAGGTAGGCATAATGGCCTCGAGGAAATATTTGAGGTTCGCCCAGAGCTTTTCCTTATCCACATCCTTATAGAGCTCAAAGAGCTGTTTCAGGTTGGCGAGGCGCTCGGGCTCCCAGCCGGGCATAGTGTAGCCCTTGGTCTCCTTCAGAATATATTCCGCCATCTCGGCGGGGTCCTGTCTGATCTTGCTCTTCTCATAAAAAAGCGCTGTTGAGCCGTCCGGCAGGGGGTGGAAGAGGTCTGTTCTGGTCCAGTCGAAGACAGGCATAAAGTTATAGCAAACGACCTTTACGCCGAACTCAGCGAGATTTTTCAGTGTCTGCTTATAGTTTTCGATATAGAGATCGCGGTTTTTGCCTGCGGTCTTGATGTCATCATGAACGTTGACCGATTCGACGACGCTCATCCCGAAGCCGTATTCGTCCAGCTCTGACTTTACTTTTGCGATCTCTTCCTTTTCCCAGATCTCGCCGGGCTGTTTTTCATGCAGCGCCCAGACGATCTGCGTTACTCCGGGGATCTGTTTTATCTGCGAAAGCGAAATGCTGTCGTTGCCGGTGCCGTACCAGCGGAATGACATCTTCATAATTTTTTCCTCCTTATCTTATCCCCTGTATGAAACGCTTTCGGGGATACCGAGATAGTCGCCGGGGAGCTCTCTGCCCTCTTTGACCAGTATTATCCGTTCAGGTATTGCCTCGCGGCTTGTGCCGTAGAACCGCAGTGTATTGGCTCCGGCTCTGAGGCTGACCTCTGCTCTTGCATATCTTGCGTGGCTAAGCACGCCTTCTTCCCAATCCCTCGTGACTCCGGACACATAGCTGTCCGAGAGGACAGCCAGCTCTGACTTTTCGCCGTTCAGCTCATAGCAGAGATCTATATTGCTGCCGAAGGTATAGGGGCTGTTGGGCTGGAGCTGGAAGATGAGCTTATAGCTGCCGCCTTTGTCTGAGACAAAGGTGTAGTCGGCGTTTGGGGCGTTAGCAACGCCCCTGGGCGTTTCGTTGAGCGGGAAGAGCCGCAGCCCGCCCTCGGCACGCCCCAGCTCAGGAAGTACCCTCAGCTCGAAGCCGCCGTTGTCCGCTTTGGAAGCGAAATGCTCCGCTTTGATGCAGATAAGCCCGTTTTCTTCAGCGTAGCAGCGGGAATCCTCATTGCCTTCCGCACGGCAGATGACTTTGATGACCGCTCTTCCGCGTGGATATCTGAATACTATCTCTGCCTCGTTGATGTCGGCAGGAAGTTCGTCTGAGACGGTAATTGTTATATATTCCAGATCCTTCTCCGGCGAGAGTTCACCCTCGCTTCGGGAAAGCGTCAGCCATCCGGCATCGCAGGAAAGAGAATATCCGACAGGCTTTCTCCCTGTTAGTGCCGCGAAGAGCCCGGCAGACCTTTTGCCGCCCTTCTTCTCGAACCGGTCAGCGATAAGCGTCTTGCGGGTCCAGTCAAGCCCTCTGGTATATGAGCCGTCAGCGCAGACACCGACTATCAGCTCGTCTCTGCAGGAGGGTATGACCCTCTCGATAACGGGGTAAGTGCTTTCCTCCGAGTTCCAGTATCTGAACCCGATGTGCTCCGCAAGGCCGAAGCCATCCCATTTGCCTCCGGCAGCGGTGTGCAGCTTTTCTCTGAGCTCCCCGTCCCGTGCTATGCAGGCCTCGACCTCGTTGGCATAGCTGTTGGCGCAGACAGCACCCATCTGTGCAAAACGGTGCCCCAGATCCGCAGAAGCCCAGAGCTTCAGAAGCTCCATCCCTCCGCAGACATTGTAGCTTATCAGCTCGGTGAATGCCGGCCTGAGCTCTTCCGGGAGCCGGGCTTCCAGCTCGGTGCAGGTATTTATTATGCTTTCGGCGCGCTCCTTCAGGCGCAGAGCCTCCCCGAAGGAATAGACATCCCGGCTCATGTGCTCGGGACGGCGGTTGTGGATGAGCCTGCTGCACTCGGTGAACATAGCCGAAAGAGCATCGATCTCGCTTTCCGGGAGGCCTCCGCCGAACTGCCTCTCCATCCAGAGTCGGGTGTATCTTTCGGGAGCATCTCCGCTTCCGGCGCTCCATTTGTCGTAGTCGTAAGCGAGATCGAGGAAATAAGAGAGCGGGAATTCTTGTAAAGCCAGGTCTCCGACATTTACTATCCAGAGCTCCCGGACACCGTTCTCATAGCAGGTAGACATCTGCTCGCAGACCTCAGGCAGATAGGTGGAGTTTATCCATTCGTATGATACAGGTGCGCCGTGGTAGTCGAAATGGTAATACATCCCGAAGCCGCCTTTGTGCGAGAGCATCTCCTCATCGGGCAGGCTTCGCAGATAGCCGTGGTTGTCATCGCAGAGCATAAGGATTACTCCGTCCAGCGAGGGATCGTTTTTCAGCCCTTCGACAGTGCTGCTGCCGTAATAATAGGGCTCTACCTCTTTATAGAGCGCCAGCATACGGGGGACACTGCCGATGTCCCGGCTGACCTCCTCGGTTATCAGTTGCTTCTGGGTCTTGAGAACATCCCGCAGCAGATCGATATTGTCTTTCAGAGTCGCATCCTTGCCCAGTATAGCTGAATCGGCTTCGCCCCGCATCCCGACAGTGATGACGTTCTCGAAACGCCCGCTGCGTTTCAGCCCGTCTCTCCAGAACCGGGTAATGCCCTCACGGTTACGGCGGAAATCCCAGGCATCTCCGTAGATTGAATCCTTGCCCCGGAGCTTGCTGTATTCCTCTCCGTGCCGCAGACATGGCTCATGGTGCGAGAGCCCCATAACGATCCCAAGCTCGTCTGCCAGCTCTGCGCTTTTGAGGCCGGGGCCGTCGCAGGAAAAGCAGGATGCCCACATCGCCGGCCAAAGATAGTTGCCTTTGAGCCTCAGCAGCAGCTCGAAAACGCCCTCGTACATCGCAGCGTTTATGCCGCCGAAATGCTTTTGGCACCAGGTCCCGAAAGCAGGCCATTCGTCGTTTATGAAAAAGCCTCTGTATCTTACGGAAGGCTCCTTTGAGATCATAGTCTCTTTATCCGAGAGGATGAAGCTGTCCATTTTTTTCGGGCAGCAGAGAGACCAGTTCACGAAAGGCGAGACACCCATAAGCTCAGAAAGGCGGAAAAGCCCGTAGACAGCTCCCCGCTTGTCGCTGCCCAGTATCACCAGAGCTCTGCTCCCGGGGATGACCTTGAAGGAGTAGACCTCTCTTTTCCCTTTTATATCCGGGATCGGCTCTCCGGCATCGGACAGCAGCTTCTCGGCAAAGGGGCTCATCCCGGCGACACCGTAAACGACAGTAAGATCCTGCCCTTCGGAAGATGCAAGGCTGTCAGAGCTCTCCGCAGAGATACCAAGAGCCAGGAACATATCCTTTATGACCTTTCCGGCTATTCTGACGACACCGGAAAGGCATCCCGGATCGTGTATAAAGCAGACACGGCTGCTTTTGTTCAGTAAGATAGAGCTGCTCATATATTTATATTCCTCACTTTGCTGCGGCTGTAAAGAGTGCTTTGATACCGCACCCGGCCGCTGCTTAGATTATATCACACAGGCCGCCTTTTTTCAAGCAAAGGCGGCGCATATAGCAACAAATGAACAATTTTGATAAAACAGCACAAATAACGTTTTTCAGGCCGCATTGCAGTGTACGGCAGGGCGCTCTGCCGCCCTTTCAAAGTATTTATAAATATGGTTATCCCTTTGACGCACCATTTTCAAACACCTTATTTAGGAGATTACGGCAATTAGACCAACGCTGTGCTATCCCCCGCCTCCGGCGGGGGATAGCACAGCAGGATAAAAAGCCTTAAGGAATATGTGTGGTGTGTCAGCGGGATAGTCAGATCTATAAATGAAAAAGCTGTATATCTTCCGGATGTCGGGATGATATACGGCTTTTTGTTTTCGGGAGCTGATACCGATACAGGATCAGCTGTCTGTTATTCCCAGACCTTGTCTCCCAGCCTTGAGATATATTCTGTCAGCTCAGACGCCATCTCATATTGCTCCGGAAGCCTGGGATGGCCCGGGGTCGCCTTGCCGCAGCGCTTGAAGGTGAGGTGTGATACATCCCCGAAATCCTCTGCTCTGAGCTCTGATACGATCTCGTCCAGCGCCTTATCCCATGTCCTGTCGTGCATGAGGACGGTGAGCAGAAGAATGAAGGTCGCATCCGGATAATGCCCCTTGAGATCGCGGAGAATATCTTTATATTTATCCTTCCAGAGCTTTCTGTAAGCGGGGTCGGTTATATCCGGGTCTTCACCCTTTTCGCGGTGCTGATCGTTCTGGCCTATGGCGAAGATGACGATCTGCGGAACATAGAGCGAGAAATCCCAGTCGGTGAACCCGCACTCCTCCGGAAAGTAGCAGACCTTGTTATAGGCTGTCTCCATACCGATAGTGTCAGGGGAATGATACCAGCCTGTTCCGTCAAATATCGAGATGCCGCCCTGAGCGATATTGTTGATCTCCGCGCCGAGATTGCGGGCGGTTATCATAGGGAAGGAATGGTAGGCGTTGTCGTAGACTCCCTGAGTGTCCTCCGGGTCGGGGGAAGCAACATTCTCTATTGCCTCGCAGACAGCTCCGGCGGATACCGAGTCGCCGTAACATTCTATACGCCTGTCGGAGCGGGGCAGGGGAGGGAGAGCCTCGGCATCAGGGTCGATCTCGAACCCGAAGAAATCGAAGTAATGGGAAGCATCCTGCCGCTTGAAGAGGGTGACTTCATGTTCGGTGTCTTCGAGACCGCTGACCAGCGGGAGGGTGAAGCGCTCTCTGTCTGTCTCGAAGGAGAGCTTGCTCTCTCTGCCGTCTACCAACAGACCCAGCTCCATTTTATTGAAGAAGCGGTGGTTGCGGATTATGGCGGAGACTGATCTTCCGGCAAAACGCAGGGTTATCATCGTCCCGGCAAAGACTATCCTCGGAGCGTCGGGAAGAGTGCGGTCGATCCTCCCCATATATCTTACAGCCGGGTCATTGGCGCCGATGAATTTCTTTTCCATAGCTCGATACCTCTTTTCAGTATTGATGTTTTTCATAACTGCGGAGACGGTATTCTCATTAAAATCATTCTATCATCCCCGCCGAAAACTGTCAAGAGAATGTAAACGATTTCAGTTAAATAATTGTTTCGTAAAGGTAAAAAAGCCGGGAATTCCCTTGAAAAAACGGCATCTGAGAGTTATAATTGTCTCAGAGATCCGGCAGCTTTTACGCCGGACGGATGATAATGATGAAAGGATGGATCATTATGAAAAAGATCGCACTTGCAGCGCTGGTGCTGGCACTTACCGCCGCGCTGACAGTAGGCTGCGGCAGCAGCGACAGCTCCGGAGCTTCTTCTGCCCCCGCCGAGACCAAGGCAGAAAAGCCCGCCGACACCTCGGCACCTGTGACGACTGCCGCTCAGGAAACACAGCCCGCCCCAGAGAATGAGGCTCCCGTTGCAGACGCACCCTTTGACCCTGCCACAGGCATTACCGAGAATATGCTCAAGCGCTCGGTCTATTATGAGGGCGATACCTCGCGCCTCGCTGCAAAGCTGAAAAAGGCCGTCGAGAGCGATAAGGAAGGCATAAGCATCGTGTTCATGGGAGATTCCATAACTCAGGGCAGCGGCGCATCCAACGGAAAGAAGCAGTATACCTCTCTGCTGACAGATTGGTTCAAGGAAAATGTCAGCCCGCTCTGCAAGTTCCATAACGCCGGCATCGGTGCTACCGATTCCTATCTCGGAGTCCACAGAGCCGAGAACGATGTTTTCGCCAAAGACCCGGATATCATCTTCATAGAGTTCATCAATGACAGCAACGATGAGTTCTATAAGTCTACTATGGACAGCCTTATAAGAAAGTGCCTCTCCCGTCCCAACGACCCTGCTGTTGTGCTCATCGAGATGACCCTTCAGGGAGGAGGCAACTGCCGAGATGCTCACGCTGCTTCGGCCAAGGCCTACGGTGTCCCTGTCCTCTCTTATCACGATGCGGTCGCTCCCGAGGTCAATGCCGGGAACTTTGAGTTCTCCAAGATCTCCGGTGACGGCACTCACCCCAATGACATCGGACACGGCTGGGTAGCCGATATCGTCGAGAATTTTGTCAGCAAGGTAAAGAGCAGTATGGACAGCGCCTCCGCCCCCGTTCCCTTTGACCCTGCGACTCCTTCCCCGACAGGCGACAGATATTCCGCCGCAAGGATAGTCGATCTGAATTCGGAGGATGTTAAGGTAACACTGGACGACCACTTCGACGAGGGGTCTTCCTTCTGGGCATATAAGAACGGCTGGAGCACCTCTTCCGGCGGAACGATAACCTTTGAGCTGAAATTCAGAAATCTCGGCCTGTTGTACTATAAGTCCGTAAACGGCAAGGGCGGAGCAGCCGCCGTACAGGTAGACGGTGTTAACGCCAAGCTCATAGATTCCGATTTCTCCGGCGGCTGGGGAAGCTATGCCGCAAATATGGAGTGCTATTCCTCCGATGAGGCAAAGATGCACACCGTTACCGTAACAGTCGAGGACGGCGACAAGCCCAACTTCGAGATACTTGGTCTGCTGGTATCCTGATCTGCCGGATTGCAGCCCTGCTTTTACACTAAAGACCTCTAAGACCGTATACCCTGCCCGCTGCGGGAGGGTGTGCGGTCTTTTGTGTTTATCTCCTCCGGAGGCAGACGCCTTTTGGATATACCTGCCAAAGAAGCAGGAAACAGGTCAAGTTTTTGGAGAGGTTTTCAAAAAAAGTGTTGCATTATTCGGGATATTGTGATAAAATAGGTTTGTAAAGGCAACAATTATCGAAGGAAGGGTTTGTGATGAAGGACTTTTTCTCAGTTATATTCCGGAACCTTATCGGTTTCGATATGATAATATTCATCGTCGCTATCATAAACGGTGTTTTCTATCACTTCACCAAACGAGCCGCCGACGAGCTGTACCGTAAGATGCACCTTACAGTTTTTGTCCCCGGCAGCGCCCAGTCTCAGGAAGATGCACAGAGAGCTCTGAGCGAGCTCAGAGAAACAGAAGTCGTACGTATGCGCGACCTTATGGGCAGGCTCTATTCTGTCTTTGTGAACCTGACAGGTATTTTTCCCCTGTTGGGTATCCTCGGGACAGTCTCCTCGCTGCTGACTCTTGTAAAGGATATGACCGATGTCGAGGGCAGCTTCTACGGAGCCCTTACCTCTACCTTCTGGGGGCTGGTGTTCGCCATATCCTTCAAGCTGCTGGACGGCTTTATCAGCGCTAAGATCGAAGATAACGAAAAGACCGTGGCGCTCTACCTCGCCCGCAACGGCAAGGAAAACTGATGGCTGTAGGGCAGTAACGGGGGGGAGCGTATGGGCAAGAACAAGGGAATGATAATCGAGCTGACCTCTCTGCTGGATGTTATCCTCATCATGCTCTTCTGGGTCATGATGGTCTCCTCGGATAAGGCCGATAAGGCCGAGCAGAAAGCGGAGGAAAAGGTCAAAGCAGCCGATGTCCGTGCCGAACAGATGATAAAGGATGCCCGCGACGAGGCCGACAGCAAGATCGATGAGGCCAAAAAGGAAGCCGCAGACAAGCTGGCTCTCTATCAGGCTGATAATGACAGGATGAAGGAGTTTGTCCAGACTGTCGAGGGCTTTGAAAACGGCGAGATGCTCTCGATAAGCATAACATATTCCGATTCGAAGGGGACTCTCTCTTTCGCAAGGATGGGAGAGCAGATATCCTCGGTCGTTCTCAACGAGCACGCAGATGTGGAGTATGAGATCAAAAGGGTGCTCGATCAGCTCCCGGATAAGGACGGCATTATCCTGGCCTGCTTCGTTTATGACGGCAGCACAGCTCTGCACCGGGACGTTGAATCCGTAAAGAGAGCCCTGGAGGGGCTGCGCAGAGAGTATAAGAATATATACTTCGCTTATGTCAACGCCAGCGGAAGATCCTGAAAGATACTTATTTTTCCCGAAAGGAGTTTATGAATATGGCTAATAATAACTACATCCATCCCGCACAGAGAAGACAGGAGGAGCATGAAAAACGCAAGGAAAAGAAAAAGAAGAAGAGAGGCCTTCTCTGGCTGCTTCTGATACTTCTGCTCCTCGCAGCACTTTTGGGCGGCCTCGGCTTCGGTATGGGCTGGTTCGACGGCAAGGGCGACGGCAGCAGCGGAAACAACGGCAGCACAGCAGCCGCTACTCAGGCTACCCAGGCGGAGACCCAGAAGGCTCCCGAGGATAGCAAGCCGGCACAGAAGACTACTGTCAGCATAACTGTCGAGGGCAAGGAATATGTATATAACGGCAAGAAGTTCAACCTCGATGACATTAAGAAAGAACTGGGCACCCTGGATAAGGCTGCAACAGTTGTTGAGATCGTAGACAGCAACGCTATCGAGGACGATCTCAAGGCCCTCAAGGATGCTCTCAAGGAGCTGGGGATCGAGACAGCCGAATCACAGGCTCCCGCTGTAACAACAGCGGCTGCGGCTGAATAATACCTATTTAACACAGCACAGAAACAGGCGGCGGCTTCTTTCGGGGCGCCGCCTGATATCTCGTAAAGGAGACAGAAAATGAAGCTGACCACAAAGCTCGGTATAGGTGCTCTGGCAACGGCAGCAGCCGGCTGGATGTTTGTAGATAATCGTATGCTTTCTGTCGATAAGCCGGAGGTCAAAGTCAAGGGGCTCCCCGCTGCTTTCGACGGCAAGAAGATACTGCACCTTTCCGATCTTCACAGAAAGCGCTACGGCGACAGGTTCAACAACCTGATAAATACCTGCGCTTTTCTGAAGCCCGACTATGTGTTCTTTACAGGAGATGTCATGACCAGACACGAGACCGATCTTTCGCCAAAGCTGGTGTTTATGAAACGACTCATGTCTTTGGGGCCGGTGTATTTTGTCCCAGGCAACCATGAGACAGCCGCTCCCGACGGCCGGGGGCACAGGCTGTGCAGGGAGATCGAAGAGCTGGGAGTCCATATGCTTATTAACCGCTCCGAGAAGATCACAGCCGGAGGAGAGTCGGTAAATATCTACGGTGTTGAGCTGCCTGCAACGCATTATTATTCAGACAGGGGCTTTAGAGATCTGACTCCCGTTACAGCGGATATGCTGAGGGAGTATGTCGGTGAGCCGGAGCAGGGAAGGACCAATATCCTCCTTGCCCACGACCCTCTGCCCTTTGAAGCGTATGCTGAATGGGGCGCAGACCTTGTTTTCAGCGGGCATATCCATGGCGGGATAATAAGGCTTCCTTTTGTGGGAGGGCTTCTCTCGCCGGAGAGAAAATTCTTCCCGAAATATTCAAAGGGGCTCTATAAGTCAGGAGATTCGCAGATCGTCGTATCTGCGGGGCTGGGAAAATTCAGGATGATGAATCCTTCGCATATCCTGCTTGTCACGCTGCGGCAGGGATGAGATTGTGCAGACTGCGGGTTTACACCTTGCTATCTTGATAACTCTCGGCACAATGCACAAAGTTAAAAAAAGCACTTGACAAATCGAAAAATATAGCGTATAATATTTTATGTTGCGAAACACAAACGGGAGCTTAGCTCAGCTGGGAGAGCGTCTGCCTTACAAGCAGAGGGTCATAGGTTCGAGCCCTATAGTTCCCACCAAGCACGGGCGGCGTTAAGCCGCCTGCGCTGACTTTTTTTGAAAGATCTGCTCTCGCTGTCGGCGGGTCGTAGATTTTCAGCAGCTTTCACACAAGCCTGACGGCTTGCTGAAATATGCGGCCGGGTAGTTCAGCTGGTTAGAACGCCAGCCTGTCACGCTGGAGGTCGTGGGTTCGAGCCCCATTCCGGTCGCCAAACGGTTCCGTAGCTCAGTAGGTAGAGCAGAGGACTGAAAATCCTCGTGTCGCCGGTTCGATTCCTGCCGGAACCACCATAATGCGGATTTAGCTCATCTGGTAGAGCGCCACCTTGCCAAGGTGGAGGTAGCGAGTTCGAGCCTCGTAATCCGCTCCACTTAAGAAGGCCTGCAATAGCGGGTCTTTTTTATTTTTTGCTTTATTAGTTATAGCGGCGGATCTGTCCTGTCCTTTCCAGAGTGCAAGAGTGCGGGAACGTCGATCAGCCTCATGCCTGACCCGGGGGGCCTTCCGGCTGTCACCGAGCCCCTTGAGGTCCGGAATTGAGCTTTGAGCGGGATATGCCTTGTGCAGACCTGCTGCGGACTTAATAACAGAAGAAAACCGTATATTCCCTTGCTGCGGGGGAATATACGGTTTTTGTTTATTGTGCTGTTCTGTTATCGAACGATACGGTCACCAAGGCGGGTTTACCCAGGTGACGCCGCCGTTGTAGTAGTCTACCCAGTTGCCGTCGTCGTCAAGGTAAGCGTTCTGCTGTGCGAACTCTTTGAGCTTGGTCATCATCTCTTCGTCGATATTGGTTATGCCGTAGATCTTCTGCTGGAGATCCATAGCGTTTTTGAGGGTGTTACAGAGGATGACGCTCTTTCCGTCGATCCAGTGGCCGGAATAAGTGCCCTCCTCGGGGATACGCATTTCCTGCACATCATAGTTGGCGTAGTCCAGCATATTCAGCAGCAGGGAGGCTGCCTCTCCTTCTTCGATATCTGTTCTGATATTTGGGAGGATGAGGTTGGCAAGGTTGTTGAGCTGCACAAGAGAAGCTCCTCTGGCCTTTTCGATTATCTTGTTGATAACTATCCTCTGGCGCTTTGTACGGCCGAAATCGCTGTATGCAGCGTCCTGAGTCGAACCGTTTTCGGGGATATAATCGACGTGCCTTATTCTTGAATAAGCAAGAGCCTGATTGCCGTTCATGTGAACGGTCTGCCCCTTGATGTCGTAGCTCATCTTGATATAGTCTGTGCCGACAGGGTTGCCCATGATGCGGTTCTGCTCGTCCAGAGGATTCTGCATACCGCGGGTATTGTCTCCCAGCGGGTCTGCGCCCTCTTCACCGTTGCACTCCTGCGGGGTGACATAGAGATCAAGCCCGCCAAGGGTATCGACTATCTCTGTGAACTGGTTGAAGTTTACGACTACATATCTGTTTATGCTGACTCCGAAGTAGGTCTCCAGCGTCTCTCTCAGGTATTCGGGGCCGCCGGCAAAGAATGCGGCGTTGAGCCTGTCGGAATACTGGCAGGGCGGGAGATACATCCAGAGATCGCGCATAAAGGAGGTCATGGTTATCTGCTTTGTCCTCTGATTGAGGGAGAGCAGGAGCATAACGTCGGTGTTGCTCTGTTCATCGGTATTGGCGGTCGTTCTGAGATCCTGCCCGACGAGCAGCACATTGAAGACATCCTCATCTTTCATAAGGTCGATCTGGATGTTCTGCAACTGCTTCTTGATCCGATCTTCTTCTGTCTCGGGGTTGAAGGTGTTGGATTGTGTAGGGTCATCCTGGCTGACGACCATACGCTCGGAGGTCTTGGCCTCGCTCCATTCGCCGCCTGTTTTGTTCCAGTAGTAATGGAAGATCAGGAAAAGCGCGATACCCAGCAGGCAGAGCAGGATGAATATCAGGCCTACGATAAGGAATATCATCTGCTTTTTAGTCCACTTTTTCTTTTTCCTGGCTGCGGGCTTCTTGCTGTTTTGCTCGCTGCGGTCCGGCTGCTGTTTTCTGGCGCCGTTTGGCTGCCTTCTTGAAGGCTGAGCATCTTCTCTGCTGCGCTTCGGGTGCTGGCCGGCGGGCCTGGGAGCTTTCTTTTTTGGGGCAGCCGCCGGTATAATATCCGGCTCATCGCCTTTATTGACTTCTTGTCTCTGTCGTTTCGGAGCGGCACTGTCTGCGGCTGTGCGCGCAGCGGCGGGCTTCAGCCTGAGATCGGGAGATGCCTGGCCTTCTTTATCCATTGCCGGCTCTTTGGTATCCTGAATGGGATCGGGCTCTATGACATCCTGAACGGGATTCGGCTCCGCAGCAGACTCTTTCTCTGTCACTGCTGCTTCGCTGCCTCCATTTTCATTCAATGCCTGAAGGCGCCGTTTCTTGGCCGATAGAGCATCCGAGATGATCTGCTCAAGATCAAGCTCGTTGTTGTTGCTGTCTGCCATAACAAACCTCTCTTTTATTAATTATCTCCCGCTCCTGACAGATATTGCTGCCTGCTTTGCTGTTTAAGCATCGGGGCAGAAACAGCCCGCAGCGGGATCGCTTTATCGCTGTATATGAATATATAAATTGACATAATACTCTTATATTATATACCAAAACTAAATAAATTACAACAGTATTTATGACGAATTTATTTACCGAATTACGAACTTTTTGCATATTTATGTTTAGCTTATGGGCTTTTTCCGCGCAGTATAATACAAAGCCCTGCACAGCTCAGAAGGCTTTGCAGGGCTTATTATGCTGAGCTCAGCGGTTTTTAGCTTCGATAGCGGTTATCTTGTCCAGCCTGCGGCGGTGTCTCTCATCGCCGGAGAATGGGGTCGAGACAAAAGCATCGACGAGATCCAGAGCTGTGCCTTCTCCGACTACTCTTGCGCCGAAGCAAAGAACATTGGCATCGTTATGCTCGCGTGAGAGCCGCGCAGAGAACACCTCCGAGCAGCAGGCAGCTCTTATGCCGTTGACCTTGTTTGCAGCGTAGGACATTCCGAGGCCTGTACCGCAGATCAGTATCCCCAGCTCACACTCGCCGCCTGTCACCTTTGCGCAGACCGCTTCTGCGGCATCGGGGTAATCGCACCTTTCGCCGGGAGCGCAGCCCATATCTACAACCTCGATACCTTTCTCTTCGAGATGTGCCTTGACCGCCAGCTTGAGCTCGGGTGCGGCATGATCGTTACCAATGGCTATCTTCATTTTCTTATCCTCCGTTTTCAAAAGATATATTCCAGTACAGAGCAGATATTGCCTGCATCGTCGGAAAGCGTTATTACAGTAGAGCTGTCCTTCTCATAGACAGCGGGGTAGATCCTGTCCGAGGGCATGAACGAGGCCTTGTATTCGCACCGGAGCTGTTTTACTTCGGTATCCCTTGGGATAAGCTCGTCTCCGAGATCGACATATCTGGCGTTGTTGATATGCCCGTTGGTATCAGCCTGGCAGCCAAGAGCTGTAAAGGGCGGCAGATGTGTTCCGCCGGATCCCGGGATATCTATCTTTCTCGGGGTGTATTCCATCTCGATGGCGGGGGCAAGGATAAGGGCGTCGTTTTTATCCTTCGGGAGGTTTATGGGCCTGCGGGTGTCGGCATAAACAAGGGTCGAGACCAGATAGGATCTGGCGCAGAGTCTGCCGTCGGCTCCGAGGATTACTGTCGAGCGCTTGCCGTAAACTCTGCGGCTCTCGAAGAGATGGGTCCGCACAGTCAGCTTCTCGCGGTATTCGGGCTGGCTCAGCAGGTCTACCTGGCGGTAAGCGACATAGAGCAGCGCCTCTCCGCTGCGCATCATCGGCCCGATGACACAGTCTTCGCTTCGGGATATAGTGCAGCAATCCTGCATAAAGTCTATGAGGGCGCTGCGGCGTACCTTTCCGTCGGCGCCGAAATGGCTGTAAAATGTCTCTCTTGCTATCTCTGTCACTGGGGCTTCCCCTTTCCTCTGTATTCTTCCTTGAGATGATATATCTGTACGGTCTCCATGACATCCGAGAGCTTATAGAAGCAATGCCGTTCAAAGGTGGCTTCGAGCTCGTACATCTCGTCGATGTCATCGTATTCAAGCTCCGGGAAAACTGAATCTATCGGGCATTTGCAGAACATATACTCCGGGTAGCCATATTCTCTCCAGAGGCCGAAATTGCGCTCGTTGTCTTCAGCGGTGGTTTTCTTGAAGGTGTTATAGAGATCGTCGTGGTGGGTGATATTGAAGTTGTAGAAGATATTGGAATCGAAGTAAGGGGTCAGGGAAGCGCCGTCCGACTGTTCGTTACTCATGTTAATCCTGTTTGCGTCGCTGCGCTTTGCCATAAGGGACTTATCCTTGTAATCGAAGAGCCAGCACATCATTATATCATGGCCTTCGATGTTGTTGTCCTTGATATACTGTGCTACTTCACGCATACCGTAGGGCTCGGTAATGTCGCAGATGCAGCAGTAGACCGTCCAGCTCAAAGGGAAAAGTGTTATCCCGACGAGGGCGACCTTTCCGAGAGTCCTGGTCAGGTCTGATTCTATCTTGGCGGCTATCTTCCCGAAAAGCTCCGGCATAGCGGCATTCTCGTCGTCAAGGATTATCCAGGCGATGAACATCAGGAAGAAAGTGAACACTCCGAGGTGGTTCCAGTAAAGATACTTGAACACTCCGAAGACAGAGAGCATAAGGAAGGGGACAGCAAAGGTGGCCAGCTTTTTGTTCTTCCGGGCGATGAGAACGATAAGAGCCAGCAGCAGCGTTCCCCCGATGAGAGTCGTGATAAGCCCGGAGGTGCTCTGCTTTATGGCATCTATGTCGATATATATGCCGAAGAGGGAATCTATCGGGTAGATAAGAATCATATAAAGATTCTTGGCCCGGCTGCCGAAACTGTCGTCCATGTGCAGATAGCGGACATCTTCGGCCGGGATTATCAGCGCGATCAGAGCCAGGGCGAAGATAAGTATCAGCAGGAGGGAATAGAAGCGCTTGTCCTTGAAGGCGGATATCAGGCGCTTGCCCTTGACCAGCTCTGTGATTATCTCCGCTGCCCAGACGATGCAAAGCCCTCCCGCAAGTATGATGCCGTAGGCATGAGAAGCGCAGAGCAGCATAAGGGGCAGGATGTAGCGAAGAGGCTTTTCGTTGCGGCCCTTATAGCCCCAGGCGGCGAGAGCCAGCCCCAGCATTGTCAGGGAATAGGGGCGGCAGATAACGGCTGTCTGATAGAAAAAGAAGAAGGTAAAGGGAATAACGCAGCGGACGATCTTCGGGAATGGCGACTTGTAAAGTATGACCCATACCGCCGCAGCGCAGACAGCCAGATTGACAGCTTTGAGGGAGATCTCAAAGGGGGCGTCCAGCTTTGCAAAGGGAGCCAGCATCAGATACCAGAGGGGAGGATGACCCTCGTAATGGGGTATCTTGAAGATCATATCACTGAAAGGGGCGCTTCGGGCGATAGACCAGGCCTGGGATTCATCAAACCAGGGCTCGTGGAATATACCGATGGCTATCACGCCGAGGATGTATGCCAGAAAAACAATGAGCTCGGCTTTTCCGTGATCTTTGGAAAAAAGCAGCTTTTTTGTTTCCGCTTTCAAGACTTATCCCTCCCGACAATGTGCTACCTAAACAGTATAGCACATTATCCCGAAAAAGTAAAGACACAGGGCACAAAAGTTGTTGTGTGCTCTGTGTCCGCGAATTGGCCAGCCCGGCCTTAGGGCAGAAGGGTCAGATCAGACAAAAGGAAAGATACCGGGCACAAAAGCTGCAATCAAAACTAAAGTGTCCGCGAATCGGCCAGCCCGGCCTTAGGGCAAAAAAAGAACTCGCCGAAGCGAGTTCCTTTTAATGATTTGATTCTTGAGATTAGGTCCAAGATGTACCGAAAGTATGAGTAGCATCAGGATCAGACTCAGGATTCGGATACTGACCGATAAGCTGAGTAGCGCCGGCATCGTCAGCCCACTGAGCAAATACAGGCTTGTAAGTACCGGAATCAACAGCATAAGCGATAGCGCCGGAGCCGTTACCGTTCTGGTCAAGAGCCTCTCTTACGAAGAAGTCAAGGTTGGTCTTGTTGTTAGCAGTCTTAGCGGTAGAAAGCTGAGTGTAGTTGCCGTTGAAGGTCAGGTTCTGCAGATTAGCGAAGCTACCATTGGAAACTGCGTCAGCGCAAGCGCTGGATACGGTTGTGAACACGAGTTTCGCGTTCGAGTTTGCGGACTTCAGCTTGGACTTCTTAACGTAGCCCATCATCGAAGGAACGAGGATGGCTGCCAAAATGCCGATAATGGCGATAACTACGATAAGCTCAACCAGTGTGAAACCCTTCTGTGCCTTTTTCATAGGAAAATCCCTCCATAATAAAATAATTGTTTTTCCGGCAGGGGCTCTTGCCCTTGCTTTAATTGAATTATACACCCCGTATCCAGATTTGTCAATAGTTTTTTATCTTGTTGGCTTAAAATTGGTTATCTGCACAAAAAGTCAGTTCATATTCGGTTCATATTGCCAATGAAAAAGCTATAATGCACAAATTATGAATAAAATAATTGTTTTACTGTTTGGTTAAAGTAATTCAAAAGCCCTGACTGCGATCCCCGCAAACCACGCAAATACGCGTTCTCAAACGTTTTAGTTTAGAATTTTTACAAATGCTAAGATAAATATATTCAGCTTGGTAAAGCGAAATCAGGATAAAGCAAGCGTTCTTTTTGTTCAACTCGACCAAAAAGCTCCCCGGGTGCGGAGACAGTTTTTTACCCGCCGCAGGATGCCTTTCCGTACTTGACAAGCGGCTGAAAATACTATATAATACATTATAAATAGAAGAGAGTAGCCGGCAGGGCAGACCTGTTTATGCTTGCGTCAGGACGGTGGGCGATCCACCCGCAGCATATCTAAACGGCGAGACTTTTATTGAACAGATCACGGGCGCGCGGCGCGGAATGGATCCTTCCAATAAAAGTCTCGCTGTTTGCTTTTTGCCCTGACAGAAAGGATGTATCAGAATGAATGATCGCTATCGAATGACCCCGGAGGAAGTCTTCCGGGAGCTGGGGACCTCTGAAAACGGTCTCAGCTCCGAGCAGGCAAGACAAAGCGCTGAAAAATACGGCAAGAATGCTCTGGCAGAAGGCAGGAAAAAGACTCCGTTCCGCATTTTTCTGGAGCAGTATAAGGATTTTCTGGTCATAATACTCATCATCGCAGCCATAGTCTCGGCTATAACCGGAGATGTTGAAAGCACTATCGTTATCCTTACAGTCATCACAATGAACGCTGTCCTCGGGACAATACAGACCCTCAAGGCCGAAAAGAGCCTCTCGAACCTCAAAAAGCTCTCATCTCCCAACGCGAAGGTCCTCCGGAACGGTGAGGCCGCCGTCATTCTCTCAGAGGATGTGGCGGTAGGCGATGTCGTCATCGTTGAGGCCGGAGACCAGATAGCCGCCGACGGCAGACTCATAGAATGTGCCTCGCTGCAGGTCAATGAGAGCGCCCTCACAGGAGAGAGCCTGAATATCGACAAGAGTGTCGATACCATAACCAAAGAATGCCCCCTGGCCGAGCGTACCGATATGGTCTATTCCGGCAGTTTTGTGACCTACGGCCGAGGGAAATTCATTGCCACTGAGATCGGTATGAAGACCGAGGTCGGAAAGATCGCCTCGCTGATACAGAACGCCGAGGAGCGCAAGACCCCTCTCCAGAGGACTCTCGATTCCTTCGGCAGAAAGCTCTCTATCGGTATCCTTATAATATGTGCCGTAGTTTTCGGGCTCAGCCTTGCCAGAGCCGACAGCATAAACAAGGGCGTAGTCTTGGATTCGCTGCTGTTTGCCATAGCTCTTGCTGTTGCAGCTATCCCCGAGGCGCTTTCTTCGATAGTCACAATAGTTCTCTCTTTCGGAACACAGAAGATGTCCAAGGAGAATGCAATAATCCGCAAGCTGCAAGCCGTCGAAGGCCTGGGATCTGTGTCGGTCATCTGCTCGGATAAGACAGGAACGCTTACACAGAACAAGATGACAGTCCGTAAGATAGTTGTCGGCGGGCACGTTATCGCCGCCGAGGACGGAGAAATGGAAAACTCCGGCGAGAAGCAGCTCGTACTGGCTTCTGTCCTCTGCAACGATTCCCAGATCAAGGACGGCACTGAGATCGGTGACCCGACAGAGACCGCTCTCATAAGCTATGCAAGAGACAGAGGCCTCTCCGACGATACTATAAGGATAGACTGCAAGCGTATCAGCGAGATACCTTTCGATTCCGACAGAAAGCTGATGTCTACCCTCAATATCGTCAACGGCGAGAATATCATGTTTACCAAGGGCGCCGCAGATGTCCTTACCGAGCGGATGAATATAACTCACGAGCAGAAGGAGCAGATCAAGGCTCAGGTCGCGGAGCTCTCTTCTCAGGGGCTGCGTGTCCTCTGCTTCGCTTATAAGAAATACAACGCCGCAGAGATCGGTCTCGATGATGAGAACGGCCTGGAATATATGGGCCTTATCGCAATGATGGATCCTCCGAGAGCCGAGTCCAAGCAGGCTGTCACCGAATGTAAGGCAGCGGGCATCAAGCCTGTAATGATAACCGGAGACCATGTAGTCACCGCTTCGGCAATAGCCAAGGAGATAGGTATCCTTGAAGATTTCTCCGAGGCTGTTGAGGGCGCAGAGCTGGATAAGTATACCGATGAGGAGCTCATAACCTATGTACGCGATAAGAGCGTTTACGCCCGCGTTACCCCAGAACACAAGATCAGGATAGTCAAGGCATGGCAGCATAACGATAAGATAGTCTCCATGACCGGCGACGGTGTCAACGATGCGCCTGCGCTCAAGCAGGCTGATGTCGGAGTCGCTATGGGAATAACCGGAACAGAGGTCTCCAAGGATGCCGCAGCTATGGTGCTGGCTGATGACAACTTTGCAACGATAGTAAAGGCTGTCAAGAACGGGCGGAATATCTACGACAATATCAAAAAATCCATTCTGTTCCTGCTTTCCGGCAATCTGGCGGGCATCATAACCGTATTGTTCTGCTCGCTGGCGGGGCTTCCGGTGCCTTTTGCAGCGATACACCTGCTGTTTATAAACCTGCTCACCGACTCTTTGCCCGCTATCGCGCTGGGTCTGGAGCCTCACAGCGATGATGTTATGAAGCGCAAGCCCAGGCCTGCCAATGAGTCGATCCTGACAAGCGATTTTCTTATTAAGATCGGTTGGGGAGGGCTTGTTATAGGAGCTGCGACGATCGCTGCCTTCCTTATCGGAAACACGGTAAATGCTGCAACGGCTATGACAATGGCATTCGGTACACTTTGCCTTTCCAGACTTTTCCATGGTTTTAGCTGCAAATCGGACAAGCCTGTGATGTTCACAGACAAGATGTTTGACAACCGTTTCGGGATCCTTGCCTTTGTTGCCGGGACAGCGCTGATAACAATAGTTCTGCTTTCTAAGCCGCTCCACAGTTTCTTCAAGGTCGAGACACTTTCGGCAGGCCTTCTCGGGGCAGTATACGGTCTTGCTTTCGGCTCGATGCTTCTGATACAGATCATCAAATCCGTTATCTCCAGAGTAAAAAAAGATAACTGATCTTTCCGCAGCGCTTGCAGCAGTGAGCGGAAAAGCTGCACCGCCTCAACAAAATGCGGAACTGTTCTTTCGATCACTCCTGACTCCGGGGTCTTTCCGGCCGCCCCGGAGCCCCTTCGGATGTGATCGCCTGTTTCAGATCATACATTATTAGCTGTTGACTATCAATTAAATAAAGGAGGATCAGTATGCTGAATTTCGGTATTATCGGTGCGGGAGGGATCTCCCATAGCTTCTGCGGAGCTCTGCGCGAGACCGACGGCGCTCAGACTACGGCTGTCGCTGCACATGATCTCAAAAGAGCAGAGAAATTCGCCAAGGAGGAGGGCATCCCCCGTGCCTACGGCAGCTATGTCCAGTTCCTTTCCGACAGATCGGTGGATGTTGTCTATATAGGAAATACTACCAATTTCCACTATGAGTGTATCAAGATGTGCCTGCTGGCCGGCAAGCACGTTATCTGCGAAAAGCCTATGACCGAGACCGAGGAGCAGGCGCTGGAATGTTTCAGGCTTGCAGCCTCAAAGGGGCTTTTCCTTATGGAGGCTATGTGGTCGAGATTTCTGCCAAAGAGCCTCAAAGTCCGTGAATGGGTCGCCAAGGGCAGGATCGGCGGGATCACTGCTATGCAGGCAACTATCGGCAACAATATCAAAAAGGATATGACTAACCGCTTCTACGATCCGAAGCTGGGCGGCGGCGCTCTGTACGATCTGGGCGTTTATCCCATAGATCTGCTGACCTGGTTCTCCCGCAAGCAGATAACTTCCTATACAGCTAAGGTGATCTGGGCTCCTACCGGGGTCGATGAGACTGTGAGCCTCGATCTTGATCTTGAAGGGACTCCGGCAAACGCTATGATAACATTTAACGCTCCTATGCCGGAGGATATCTATCTTTACGGCGAAAAGGGAGTGATCAAAGTTCCGAGAGCCCATTGGGGCGGAGATGCTGTGCTCCTCGACCCGGGTATGAAGGAGATCGACCGCTTCTCGCAGCCCGAAAGATTCGGTATGAAATTTGAGGCTGCGGAGGTAGTCCGCTGCATCGGGGAGGGGAAGCTGGTAAGCGATATCGCATCCCCGGAGATGACCCTCGCTTCCTCCCGGATGTATGACAGGATACTCAGAGGCAAGGGCAACTGAGTGCTTTATCCGGTTCTTCCTCCGTATTCCTGAAAATGCGGAGAAAGTGCAGGAGTATATGGCTGCGGCTCTATCGTAAAGCTTGATAACTGTTAAGGAGGAAATAAATATGAAGAAGATACTGTTTTGTGCGATTTGCCTGGTAATGGCTCTCTGCTGCCTCGTCGGCTGCGGAAGCGGCGATGTTGCCGGGAAGTATGAATGTTCCGAGTATAACGACGGAAAGACCACCTATACGGACGTCGCCAAGGGAATCCCGATACACGCATTTTTCCGTATGGAGATCAAGGAAGACGGCAAGGCTGTTTTCTACAGCTTCTCCGGCAAAGAGGAAATGGACAAGGAAGAGTTTGAATGGAAGAAGGACGGAGATAAAATAATTTTCACCCAGCCTGACAAGAAAAATTCAGAAGAAGAAGAAGGAACTATCGACGGCGATACTCTGACCCTCACCATCACCGAGGACGGCATTACTCAGAAGGCTGTATTGAAGAAAGTAGACAGCTTCTCCAAGTACGATATCCAGGAGATCATGAAGAGCGTTGCCGAGGCTGCAAAAGCCGAGGATTAAGCCTGTCTCCGGGCTGTTGACCGAATATCATCTTAAAGTGCAGGACCGTATACCCCCTCTAGCCGCAGCAAGGGGATATACGGTCTTTTTGTTCTGCCTGTTCCAAACACTTTCGCCCCGGTGCAGAGCAGCGGGGCGATGATTATCTTTATACCTGTCAGTCGGGGTATTTTTCGAGGATGTCGATACATTCCTCTACCAGAGCGTTAGCGCGGGAGAGGGTCTCCTCTACGGTCTTGCCGTCGATGGTGACCATTACCTCCTTGGCCTGATTTAGAGCCTCCTTGCCGACCTCGGTCTGATGATGATACATACTGTCGAGGCGCTGCAGAGCCTTGACCTCCAGATCCTGATAAACGTTTTTGATATCGTTGACGATGTTTATCCTGATCTCGTCATAGTTCTCAAGAGCGATGTCGATGATGTTGGTCTGCATCTTCTTTTTAAGGATGAGGCTGAAGACGCTCATTGTGGCAGGCGGGAAGGTCTCGCTGGTGCCGAAGAGCTTAACGCTCATTACAGAGCGGGTGACATTAGTATTCATCGAGCGCATAAGGCGGCCGGTATCTGCGGCCTGAGCGCTGTTGGAGAGCTCCTGGAGGCCCAGCTTTCTTGCCAGCTCGCGGCTGGTGTTTGCAACGAACTGATTGATCTTGCTGCGGTGACATTCGATACAGGTGCGATAAGCCTCTCCGACCTTTTCCATAAGGTAGGAGTAGAAATACTTTTCTATATCCTCCTGGGCGTAGATATCCTCGCCGTTTTCGTCCTTTTTGCGGCATTCAAGCATACTCTGCCTGAGCTTGGCGAAGAACTCGTACATCCATTTTTCGGCTTCCTGCTGCATTTCGGTTATATTCAGATGCAGCTTGGGCTTGGCCTCTGCCAGAGCCTCTGCCAGTTGTTCGCACTGTGCGTCGAAGTCCCTGGTCTTGTTTTCAAGGACTTTCTGATCCATCTCGGCCATATCCATGAACATCCTGATCTTGGAATAGGTCTCGCCGACCATATTCTCCACCATCGTGAACACGCGTTTTGTCCGGATGACATCCTTCTGCATTATGATATCCCGCTTCAGGCTCAGCTCGAACTGGAGGAACTGTGTCTCATAGAATTCGCGGCTGCCCTTATCAGCGGGGCGCTGACCGCCGGTCTTTCTCTGATACTCGTCGTATCCGCTGATACCGTAGACTATTGCGTTGGGGACGATCTGTTCGGAGATTCGGGTGAACCTGCGCATTATCTTATCGACATCCTGCCTGTTGTTCAGCGCATCCATCATATTGACCAGGACATAGAGCATACCGAAGCGCTGGGGCTGGATATGCGAAGCGAGATAGACCTGCTCGGTCTCCGAGAAGGGGAGCAGGGAAGAGGTAGCATACATTATTGCGTCGGCATTGACGAGATATTCCGTGACCTGCTTGTCGAGGTCTTCGAGATCGGCAAGGCCGGGGGTATCGACTATACGCATCTCTTTAAGTATCTGGGCGTTGTCCTTGATATCGAGATAGGCGATCTTTGAGGGATAGAGGCGCATCTTGATCTTCAGCCTGTCGCGGGTGATGTCTTTGAAGGTCAGGATCCTTCTGTCGCCGTTTTCCAGGACAGCCTCTACCTTCGGGATCTCGCCGTAGGAGATCTCGTTGATGGTATAGGTCTCCGGGGAGACATTCGAGGGAGCCAGCTCCTTACCCAGCAGGGCATTGATTATCGTGCTCTTGCCGCGCTTGAACTCTCCGAGTATGACCAGGGTAAAGGGCTCGGAGGAGCGCTTTTCGATCATAGCGTCCCAGCTTCTGAGCTCTTCCATAAAATCGCTGCCGAGTATCTCTCCGAGGTCCCGGTCGTTCATAACAGCGCGCATCTTGGAGCGTATTGTCTCGATATCGTCGGCTGCGGAGCGGTTATTGTAAATATCCATTACTGCTGCCCTCCTGTCCCGAGGAGAATAGCTGCGCGGACATCGCATCCCTGGCTGGTGATCTTCTGGGAAGAGGGGTTGCCCTCGAGATCGTTCCGCCAGCTAAAGAGGGATTCGCAGTTAAGGAACTCGTTTGAAGCGAGGATACGCTTTTCAAGCTCTGTAAGAGCCGGGTCGATGCGGAGCGCTCTGGCGTTCTGCGAAGAGAAGACCTGTGTCAGAGATGTCAGCTTCTGGGGGTCGAGGTTCTCGGCCTGTCTCCCGTAGAAATCGACAAAGCCTTTATTATAGAGCGAGCAGAGTATCTCGCAGAATCGCCCCGGCTCTTCGAGGCAGATCATTCCGGCTCTGTCGGCGGTAACGTCGGCATATTTGACCCATTCGATCAGCGAGCAGACAAGCTGGTTGCTGACAGCGCTCTTATTGGAGCGCTCGACGGGGATATAAACGTTCCTGTTATAGTTGAGATAGGTGAACGCCCAGTTAAAGGCGGCGTGGTTATTCTGCAATCTGCCGCATTCGCAGCCGATCAGCAATGTCAGCTCGTCCTTGGTGCATCTGTGTACCAGCCATTCGGTGAGGACGATGCAGGGGTCGATAAGGTCGCTGGTTATGGAATAGATCAGCGGCTTATCTATATCGTTTCTTACGAACACTATCGGGAGATTGAGCTCCAGCCTCTCCGCACATTTCTTGACTATATTATAGATCTCGGGATATTTCAGCGCTCCGGCCTGGTCGCATTTCATGAAAAGGTGTTTGGCTTCCGAGGAAATATCCGTGGAATTTATCGACTTTGCCAGCTTTCCCCAGCCGCCGAGGCCCATTATTTTCTGCCTTACGGCGAAATCCGATTCAAAGGCGTAGTCCAACTGGCCGTCTACCATGTGATTCTGGAAAGAGCGTGTATATGCGTTAAGGTATGAGCGAAATCCCGTATCTATTTGCAGCAGAGGATTAGTGTTCTCTAAAGACTCACTCATCAGGGTACCTCCTATGGTTTTTTTGCATTACGGGCAGGGGCCTCTTTTAAGAAGCTGAAGCTGTATCCGTATTTTCAGAGAGTGCCTTTCTCAGCGCATAGGCATCGGAAACGATAGCGCTGGCTGCCTCGGCGATACCGTGCAGGCGCTCCATCTCCTTCTCAGAAAGCTCGTTCTTCTCTGTTTTGAGCGCATTGAGGTTATCGAGGGTCTCCTGGGTGTCGCGCAGGATTATCTCGGTCTCGCTCTCGATCTTGCTCTTGAGGCCTTCAAACGCTGAGAATACCTGGCGGCGCACAGACTCGGTAAAGTCGTTATTGATGCGCATCTCGTGGAACTGCTTTCTGACCTGATTCTTGAAGTTCGTCTTATATTTGTCAATTCTTTCGTTAGTCAGGAACTTATCTATCGAGAGCCCTGCGACGAATGTTCCGCCGAGACCCGAAGCGGCCATGATGACCAATGCCACCGGCCATGCGGGAGAGAGGCTCAGGAAGGTAGTGAAGAATATCGCCGAGAAGCTGGCAAAGCCTGTGCCGAAGCCCAGCAGCGCGCCCTTGAGGCCGGCCTCGCGGAAGCCGAGGAAGGCTGCTCCGAAGCCAAAGGAGCCCAGCGCTGCGCCGATGCCCTTGTCGATACCGCTGCCGTTGCGGGAGACTCTGTCGGAGAGGGTGAACATTTCCTGGATCCTTGAAACAGACTCAAAGAACTCATCCTCGAAGCCCTGCAATCTGTCGGCCTCGACGCTGATAGCGATATTGATGGCGTTCTGTATCTGTTCGCAGATAAGGGAGGCTCTTACCTCGATCGACTCTCTGATCTTATCAGTCAGCTTGGCGGAAACGACCTTGAGCTGATCCTTCTTGAAGTCGTCGGAGGACATCTGGAAGTTGTCGATAACTTCCATAGCGGCCTTTTCGATATTGTTCCAATAGCTGTCCAGAACAGGCTTCAGGTCGGCAAAAACGTGGTTAGCCGATTCATTGATCTTAACGAACTCCTGCCTCTTCTTGTTTCTGATATCGTCGATCTCGCTGATCGCCTTATCGTATTTCTCCATAAATTCGTCGTTTGCCATCATAAGGGCATTTTCCTGCATAACGACCGAGCGGAGTATTTCTGTTCCGGAATTGGTTATCTTGTTTGTAAGGATCTGCAGGGCGATAACGCCTCGCTCTTTGGTAAGGATAGTTTCGAGAGCCTTTTCAAACTCAGGGAAATTGGAATCCTGGAGGAGACCCGGGTCTTCGATCTTTTTGGCTGTCAGGGCGCGTTTAGCATACACTCCGATAACTCTCGGAGTGCCGATCTTTCTCTTATAAGCTGCGAACTCGCGGCTGTCCTCGCCCATTACCATCTTGGCCTTATCCATAACGTACTTGGTTATGCGGCTCCTGACGGTCTCGACTATTTTATTCTCGTCTTCTGTTGAGAAGGTGCCGAAGCAGTTTACGACGAAGATGATCCTGCCGACGTCGGAGGTCAGCATCTTCTTCTCGAGAAAGTCCTTTTCAAACTGAGAGAAGGGCGAATTTGCGCTGATAACGAACACGGCGGCGTCGATCTTCGGGAGGATCGAGAGGGTGACATTGGTCATCTGCTCGTCGTCGTTGAGACCGGGGGTGTCGATGATATCGACATTATTGCGGCAGAAAGCGGTGTCGTAATAGACAGTAGCTTCCTTTACGGTCTCGGCTTTTTCCTCGGCCTCGGCAGTCAGTTTGGTGACATAATTCTCCAGTTGGTCGATATCGACGCGCTCGCTGCGGCCGTCCTTATATTCAACCTGGACATAAGGCTCCTGGCTGTATGTTACGCGGTTGAGGGTAGCCGTTGCGGGAAGAACGTCTGCGGGGAGGACTTCCTGCCCGAGCAGGGCGTTTATCAGCGTAGACTTTCCGCGCTTGAACTCTCCGACGATCGCGACCTCGAAGTGATCCGTTTCGGATTTCTCGATGGTCTCCCGGATCGAGTTCGCGGTATTGACGAGAGAGATCTCTTCGCTGAGCCCAAGAAGGCTCCGAAGGTTCTTGTTAAGAGTCTGTACGGTGTCCCGATAGCCGGCATAGCTGCCGTAATCAAATTGCTTTTCCATTTCAGACCTCCATTGATAAGATTTCCGCCTATATGAACTATACATATTTTCAGCATTATACACTTTAAATTATATCACAACCCCTCTGAATTTGTCAACATTTTGTACTAAAGAACCGTAAAAAAAGCTCTTTTGCACAAAATGTAGGGGGGCTGCTTGTGCATAACGCTAAATGGCGGAAATAAGAAGCCGGAGCAGAAGTTTCAGAGAGTCTTAATGAGCCTATAAACGCAGAGAAGGGTATCCCCCTGTCGGCCGGAGAGATACCCTATTTACACAATTTCGCCCCGCTGTTCTGCAGCGGGGCGATGAAAGTTCAGGATAATGTTTTTGCTCGGTGATGTATGGATACTATCAATCCTCGCCCAGTTTCAGCGCCTGGGAGATCTTGATCTTCGAGATCAGTCTGCCGAGGACCAGGAAGCCTGTCAGCAGCATGAGCCCGATGATGATATAGAGCTTGAGATAATCGCTTCTGAGGGGGACTACCGTGAAGCCCGGGACCTGCTCGCTGGCTGAATAGAGGGACTGAAAGAGCGGCACGAAGAGATCGCTGGCGCCGCCGCCTACGAAGATCGCTGCGAAGATCGCTGCTCCCGAGACGAGGAGCTGTTCATAGACGATCATTGCTATGATCTCGCCGTAGGTCATACCCATAGCTCTCAGTATACCGAACTGGAGAGTTCTCGATCTGATGGAGAGTATCCAGTAGATCAGGAAGCCGATGATACACATTATCATTATGATGATGAATCCGAGGGTCAGCGCTCCGTTCATACCCTGGAGCATCGGGTCGGTCTTTTCGGAGATTATCTTCTGGCTCTTGACGTTAAGGGATGTAGGCTTGATTCCGGCGGCGGAGATCGAGTTATAGAGGTCTTCGGTCTTAGTGCCGTCCTTGAGCTTCATCCATACCTGATAGGGCTCAACTGAGGTCTGCACTCTTACATAGTCGTAATCCATGATGGCGAAGTCGATATAGCTGCCATCTGAGGCCTTGTCGTAGGGGTTCAGGGAAGGCCAGTAATCGACGAATGCCAGGATAGTCGTCTCAAAGGAAGAATTGCCGCCCCAGGTACAGCTTACGACATCTCCCAGCTCCAGTCCGTACTTATCCTTGAAGGAAGAGGAGAGGATGACACCGGCGTTGAAGTTGCTGAGGGCATCGAGATACTTATTGATATGTGCGGGCAGCAGCCTGTCGGTCGACCAGCAGACCTGTGCGAAATCGCTGGGGATGACAGTCATGAGCTTGACCTTGTCGGTATGGTCGGAGATGCCTCCGGACTGGCCGTAATCTGCATTTGCGCGGTTCTTTCTGCTGCTGCTTTCCTTGACCGTGGAAACGACCTTCATCTTATCCGATCTGATCGTAACATCGCTCTTTACGAAGACCTTGGTCGCCTTCTCGACACCTTCGAGGTTCTCGAAGCGCTCGAAGGTCGGCTCGATATAATCGACACTCTGTTTTGTATCGGTCTCCTCCTCTTCCTCGCTGCTGGAGGAGGGGATAGCTGTGGTCAGCGAGCCTGATACGCGCCCGCCGTTGCTGTTCCCGCCGGAGCCGGAGCTGCGGTTGCTCTGCCATTTCTCGGTCAGTGTAGCATCCGCGCCGACAGCGTAGGATACCCGCTCTTCTGCATTGCGGTTTAGTGCGCGGGCGGTGTTGGCGAAGAATATACCCAGCGATACAGTCATGATGAGGAATATCATCAGGAAGCGCTCTCTTCCGTTTGCGCAGCGCCCGATATTATTCAGCGAAACGTGGGCAGCAGGAGACCATACCCTCTTTCCGAGACGGGTTATGATACGGATGAGCATGGGATATATCCTTATGAAGAAGAGGCCGCAGCCCATGATGAATGCTGTCGAAGCGACGAACATCAGCGGGTTGACTGTCGCGGTAGTGTCAGTAAGGCCTTCGTTTATCAGCTTTTTCTGCTGGTCGTTGTAATAGAACAGCCAGCCGAGGGAGCCGCCGATGAGGATAAAGTCCAGGCAGAGCTTTTCCCAGAGCGGGAACTTTCTCTTCTTGGCCTTGGATTGTTTATGCTCGACGATAGTGGTTTTTGTCGCAGGGACGATAGGCACCATAGTCGTGATAAAGAACACGGCGACGGCTATGAGGGCATATACAAAGGCTTCGATTGTCAGGGAGATAGGCAGCGACTTTCTGTTTACGAACTCCAGGAAGCCGTTGGAAGCTCCGAGGACACGGCAGAGAGTCATGCCTGCGAAAGGCCCGATGACTGCTGTCAGGACTCCGAGTATCAGGGATTCGAGAGCATAGATGGCCATGACCTGAAGTCTGCTGGCGCCTCGGCTCTTGAATACGGCGATCTCGTTCTTTTCCTGCTCGACATTGAGCTGAGAAACCATGAACAGATATACAAGTATCATCATGATGACAGGTATCTGCACCAGCCAGAGGATGAGCCTGAGCCTGTCGGCTCTTGCGCCGTAATCTCTGAGGATATCGACTACAGGCAGGCTGAAGGAGACCTTAGCCTTGCTGTATTCCTGAGCCTGTTTATCGCAGGTCTCTAGTATCCCGGAGACATTGTTCATATCCAGCTTGGTATAATCCATGGAGAAGCGTCTCGACACCTGTGAGAGGGCTATGGCGCCTGTATCCAGGGCTTTTCCGTTCATAGTGTCGTAGTCCATGAACAGGGTGCTGACATATTCTCCGTCCAGCCCTTCAGACCAATAGGAATCGGCTGCATCCTCCGAGAGGGTGAACACTCCGACGACTTCGATCTTTACAGAGGAGTCAGGGGAGAATACATTGGCTGTCTCGTAAACGACATTGGGGGTAAGTCTTGTTGCCTGGAGAGATTTCTCGGTAGCGATGACTTCAAAGACTCCGTCGTTTCTCTGGCCGGGCTCAAACATACGGCCCTGGGTCAGCTTGATATGGCCGTCGATCCCGCTCATAGCGCCGAGGGTGTATCTCGGGGGAGATTCGCCGTCGTCGAGGGAGGCGGTCTTGATATACATATAGGCATCGCCCAGGAATGTCTTTTCGTTGACAGTCGGGCAATCCAGCTCATCGTATTTCTCGTTGATGAGCTTTATGGTCTTTTCAGCGTCCTCGCGCCTGTCTGCGGCGGAGAGGTCGTTCTTGATATTATGCTTTGCGCTGTAAACGCCGGGAAAAATATCGTTCTCGAGCTGGAACTCCTCCATATCCTTTACCAGCATACGCTGGAGGGAGGCGTTCATATAGATCGGGATAGTGCTCATCATAGCGCTGGCCATAATAAAGCCGATCAGCAGGCAAAGCACCATCCATTTGGTGTTCCGCATCTTGCGGAATAGCAAAGTAAGCATAGCCTTTTTATCCTTCCGTCAAAGCGTTATCTGATAACTATTTCGTCTCCTACATTGAGCCCCGATTTGATCTCGGACTGCGAGACCGTTTTGAGCCCTATCTCGACCGGGACTGCGACTTTTTCATCGTTCTTGAGGACATAAACGACCTGTTTGCCGTCAACGGTCTTGATAAGGTTGTTGGAGATGACGATAGCGTCCTTGACGCTTTCCTGGATAAGTATGCAGTCTGCAAGCTGGCCTACCGACTCCGGCGGTATATCTTCGGTAAAGCGGACATAGAAGGTATCGGCTGCATAATCTATGCCGGTATCGTCGGCCTTTTCGTGGTCATCGGCGTGCTCGCGCTTATAATCCCGCAGAGCCGAGGGGGTCATAAAGACCTCTCCGCCGTATTCCTGGTCACCGATCTTGACGGTCAGCTTTGTCCCGACGGTGAAAGCTGAGCCGTCGGAGGGCTTGGTCGGGATATAGAAGCCTGTTGTGTCGATAACGGTAGCGATCTTCTGCCCGGTGCTGACACCGTCTCCGACTCTGACATCGGAGATCTGGGAGATAGTCCCGTCAACGGGAGATCTGAGGACAGCATCCTTTTTGCGCTGATAGAGCTTTTCCAGCTCATTGTCGATAAGCTCGACCTCGACTCCTGCGCGATCGATCTCGGCCTGAGTGCCTTTTCTCTGGATGATTATGGAAACACCGAGCTCTGCACGTTTTTTATAGAGCTCCTTTTCGGTTATCTGGTAGTCGATATCGGAGGTGTCGATCTCGCAGATAGGGTCGCCTTTCTTTACGGAGTCTCCGGTATGGACATAGAATTTGCTTATCGTGCCGCCCTGCTTTTCGTATGTCAGGGTGTACTGCTTCTCAGCGGTAACTGTGCCGGAGCATACGAGCCTCTTTTCCAGATCCTTCTTGGAAACAGTTACAGTTGAATATTTTACCTCGCTCGCCTTAACGACGGGAGGCGCCAGGACTTCTTCCTCATCGGGTAAGAGGTAGCAGCCTGAAAGAGAGGCCGAGATCATTATAGCTGCCAGCGCTGCGGCAGCCTTGCTGCGGGATCTTTTCATAATTTACTTTCCTTTCAAACAGTTATAATATTCTCATATCACTTATCTCATATCATATATCACCGGTGCCGGGAATTGTCAGTGTTATTTGTTAGGGCTATCCTCGAAACTGTAATATACCCACTTGTACTTGTCTGCATGATCGCTGGGGGATTTAAGACGGAGTTGAGGATTGTATCCAGGTTCCCTCATCTTGCTGATAGTTATCCGATCAGTGTATGCAATACCCATATCATAATCCACTGTGCCTGACTTTTCTGCGACGATAGAAAGAAGGGTTGCGCCGTCTGATAAATCTTCACAGGACGGTTCAACTAAGGCAACACCGCACAACCCACGGCTAACGCCTCTGCACATCATCTGCCGTGTCAAGCCTGCTTGACGACCGGCTTATCCTTCATGATTACCGACGTCATCAAAGATGACGTCAATTCTCCTTGACGTTGCGTAAAGCGAAGTGAACTTCGCTTGCAAGCCTGCGTCGAATTTAGGCGATCTGACGAAAATCTGTGCCTCAACGCCAGTTGAGGCTGCGCATACTGATGCACAGGGGTTGTGCGGTATTGCCTTAAAATACTCATAAACGACAATATCTCCGAGTTCAACCTCGTAAATCGACAGGTCGCCTGACCGGATGAGGATGCGGGAATGTTTATTCCTGACTGATGGTAGAGATACCATACAAGACCGGAACAGTCAAAGTCTGCGTGGGACCTGCCACCTGCCACATAAGGCACGCCTGCTTCCCAATATGCACGGGTCACTACTTCGCACTTATCAAAAGAAGTATGGTTTGTCTTCACGGCAGGATATTCAGAGGTGTAGTATTTGTCTGTGGACGGTGCTGCAACAGGAACTTCCTTTGCAATAACAGCAAGGGCAGTGGCTATGATCTTCTTTATTATCGTGATTCTATCCTTTGTTTTTGGCGAGAGCTTTTCTCTCTTCCGGTATCATATCTCAATATACTGTATATCTGTTTAATTAAATTATAGCACTTCTATTCTATTATATCAAAGAGCTTTGGATTTTTCTATGTATGAAATTACAAAATTTAAATATAAAAACTGTAAAATATAACTAACCGGCAGGGCTTGTCAAGTCATATCTGCAAATAGATTGAATAATTATTGTCATTGGCTGTTTATCGGTTATGTGAAATAATGCTATTGACAAGGGGGAGCGAATTAGTGTAGAATTATAGTGGTGCCTTATAAAATATAAGGTGTCGCAGATCGGGATCACGTTGAGTTCGTAAAGGAGCGGTGTTACAGGATGGACGATGTCGCGCGACCGTGGCTGGGTGTCATTATCCTTGTTTTTCTTACCTTGCTTACAGGCTATCTTACCGCCTGCGAGAAGGCTGTCGGAGAGATCAAAGAGAGCGAGGAGGAGAAGCTCTATTCTCAGGGAAGAAGAGGGCGTGTCCTCAAAAAGCTGAGGAGCAATACCGCAAGGCTGGATACATCTGTCCTGCTGCTGAGAGCCCTGCTGGGAATGGCGGTCTCGGCTTCGGCTGTGGTCTGCTTCTTCAAGCCGCTGGACGGCCTGCTGGGCGGAGGGCTCCCGATGCGCCTGCTGACAGTGTTCATCGTCATAAGCCTTTCGGCACTGGTGGTCTGCACCTTCGGCGCTGTGCTCCCGGAGAAGCTCTGTGTCGCCGGGAGGATAGGCAGCCGCTTCGCTCTGAACAACAGCATCATCCTCTATATCGCGCTGAAAGCTGTTATCCCTATGGAAAAGGCTGTATCGTTCTTTTCCTTCGTTATTCTCAGGCTGATGGGAGTCAAGCGCTCTGAGCTCAGAGAGAAGGTAACAGAAGAAGAGATACTTATGATGGTCGATCAGAGCAACGAGACCGGAGGCATCGAGGAATCGCAGGCCGAAATGATCTCAAACATCTTTGAGTTCGACGATCTTGAAGTCCGGGAGATAATGACTCACCGGACAGAGATCGCTGCCCTCCCGCAGGACGCTACTGTCCGCGAGGCAGCAGATCTTGTTATAAACGAGGGCTTCTCCCGCCTGCCGGTCTATGAGGGCAGTGTCGATAATATCACAGGAACAGTTTTCGCCAAGGACCTCCTCCGGGAGGCTGTCAGCGGAGAGGGGACGGATAAGCCGATAAAAGACCTTATCCGCGAGATAAAATATATCCCCGAGAACTACCGCTGCGATACTCTGATGGAGGAATTCACCTCCCAGAAAACACAGATAGCCGTCGTTGTCGATGAATACGGCGGGACAGCAGGCATCGTTACGATGGAAGACCTGCTGGAAGCCATTGTGGGCTCCATACAGGATGAATACGACAACGAGATCCCCGATATCCAGGAGATAACCCCCAATACCTTTGACATAATGGGCAAGGCCGATCTGGATGAGGTAATGGAAACGCTGGGCACAGAGCCCCCCGAGGGCTGTATCCACGAGACGGTCGGAGGCTTCTTCACCGAGCAGCTCGGGCATATCCCGGAGCCGGGAGAGTCTGCATCGGTAAGATGGGGAAATGTTGAATTTACAGTTATCCGCGCTGAGGGCAAGGCTATAGAAAAGCTCCGGGCGGTAATAGATAAGGCTGAGAAGCCGGAGAAGGAGAACGAATGAAAAAACTCATAACAGCGCTTGCCGCCGCGCTTGTCTTTGCGGCGATGACGGCCTGTTCCCTGGGAGACAGCGACAGCGGAGACTTCCTTCCGTTCACTGTTTCGCAGACAGAGACAAAGACCACCAAAAAGGAAAAGGCTCCTGATATATCCGAGAAGGTCGAAGGGGTCGAGCTGCCCTTTGCTGCGGAATACTATCTCTCCGGCTGCCGAAAGGAATTTACTACCGCCTGCAAGGCTATTGTCAAGGGCGCAGCAGATGGAGAGAAAAAAATAGACCTGACAGGTCTCGGGATAAGCTCCGACGAGCTGGCGGATATTGTTACGCTGACTATCTCCTGTGTTCCGGATATCGCTACGATAGACAGCGAATACGGATATTCCTCCGACTCCGAGGGAAATGTTACGGAATGCCGGCTGAAATATATTTACGGCGAATCGGAGCGCAAGCAGAAGCGCTCGGAGCTGGATGAAGCCGCAGATATGATAATCGGTTCTTATGCCGATTCCGATCTTTATACTATGCTCATCGGTTTCCACGATGCAATTATCCGTAAATGCACCTATACCGATAAGGCGGAGAGCCCCTATTCGGCTTATGGCTGCCTTGTTGAGGGAGAAGCGGTCTGCGAGGGCTATTCCAAGGCCTTTCTCCTGCTCTGCCAGAAGGCTGGTATAGATTGCATATCCGTTTTCGGCTCGACTACAGAGTCGGATAAGGCGACTACTTCCCATATCTGGAACAAGGTAAGGATAGACGGCGAGTGGTATAATGTGGATGTCACCTGGGATGACCCTGTGACCGAGCTGGGAGACAACTATCTCCGCCACGATTACTTTATGGTGCCTGATGAGCTCATCCGGCGGGACCACACCTTCGAGGAAAACGGGATAATGAAATATCCGGCTGCCAATGCGGTCGAATATAACTATTTCAGGATGTCCGGGCTGCTGATAGAGGACCCTGCCGAGGCCGAGAGCATGATCCTTCACGAAGTCTGCGCAAGGGCGGAGAAGAACGACACCTTTGTTCAGGTAAGATGCGCCGACAGCGAGATATATAAGGCTGTTACCGACAGTCTTTTTGCACAGGATGCCAGCGAGATCTTCTCCATCCTCAGCAAAGCGGCTGCCCAGACCGGAGCGCCTATCAATGTTTACACATATTCTGTATCCAGAAATGAGAATGCCGGGACGATAACTCTCATTATCGAGTATTACTGACTTTTGTTTAAGGCAACACCGCACGACCCCTGTTCATCAGATGCGCCGTCCAGATTTTCGTCAGATTGCCTAAATTCGACGCAGGCTTGCTGACGCAAGTCAAGGAGAATTTGGGTAATATGACGGAAAACTGGCAAGCAGATGATGTGCAGAGGCGTTAGCCGCGGGTCGTGCGGTGTTGCCTTAAGGATCATAAAAGCCGGGCTGCAAAAACAGTCCGGCTTTTTTATTTTCAGACAAAAAAAGCTCCTGCCCGAAGGAAGGAGCAGATGTTTGAGTTGAGATTACTTGAGCTCAACAGTAGCGCCGGCAGCCTCGAGCTTAGCCTTGAGCTCTTCAGCGTCAGCCTTGGAAACGCCTTCCTTGATAGCCTTAGGAGCAGCCTCAACCAGCTCCTTGGACTCCTTGAGGCCAAGGCCGGTGATCTCCTTAACAGCCTTGATAACGCCCATCTTAGCGTCACCGAAGGAAGCAAGGATAACGTCGAACTCGGTCTTCTCCTCAGCAGCAGCAGCGCCAGCGCCGGCACCTGCGGGAGCAGCAGCAACAGCAGCAGTTACACCGAACTCCTCCTGGATTGCGTCTACGAGCTCAGCAAGCTCGAGAACGGAAAGGGTCTTGATATCTTCTACGAATTTTAAGATCTTCTCAGAAGCCATGATAGTATTTCTCCTTTTCAATATTTTAGTTTACGCCGCCTTTATGCGGCTGATGTGCGGGCTGCGATCAGGCAGCGCCGTTTTCCTTGTCCACGATAGCCTGCAGTGTAGCTGCGAGCTTCTGGATAGGACCCTGCAGGGAGCCGACCAACTGTGCCAGCAGAACATCTCTCGAGGGGATCTTGGACAGTGCCTTGACACCCGCCTCGTCATAGATCTCGCCGTCAACATAGCCTGCCTTCAGCAGGAACTTTTCGCCCTTGCAAGCTTCGGAAAACTTTCCGAGGATCCTTGCGGGAGCTGTCTGGTCTTCATTCGAGATGGCGATAGCGGTCGTCCCCTCGAGAGAATCAGTGAGCCCGTCAAGGCCTGCGTTCTTCATAGCAAAGCGCAGCATTGTGTTCTTTTCAACAAAATAGCTTACGCCTGCCTCACGAAGCTCCTTACGCAGCTTGGTGTCTTCGTCAACGGTGATGCCCTTGTAATCAACGAGCACGCCCGCAACAGAAGCCTTCAGCAGCTCTGTGAGCTTAGCGACCTTTTCCTGCTTTGCAAGCAAAACCTTTTCACTTGGCATTTTTTGATTTCACCTCTTCGTTTCAGATTGCAGCGCATCAAAAAAACCTTCCGCCGGAAAGACAGAAGGATACAGTAATAAGCAAATAATATTGCTATTCCTTCCTCGGCCGGACTTCCGCGAAGATCGGGGGACCGAACTTCAGCCGCCGGCTGTCTTTAGATACGAATGCCTAATTATTATAGCATAGTGTGCAGCGGCTGTCAAGAGGCAGGAAAAAATATTTGTAAATTTTATGTTAACCGGGCTATGGGGATGAAAAAGCCCGAAGCGGCAGCTACGGGCTTTGGATCTGATCTCAGGCCTGCCAATCCGCAAAGATGGAATCGGCTTTTTTGTCCTTTTTGTGTTTCTTGCGGTTCTCGCGGATGACTTCCAGAGGGTCTCCGAACATTTCCTTGGCTTTTGTCGGGTCGAGAGGCTTGACTTCGGGCTGGGCGGGATTGGAGATCAAAGAGGTCATCTCCTGCAGGAGCATCTTCTGCTCCAGCACGCCTACAGCGTCCTCGCAGGTCTCGGCCTCGCCGCTTACGAGTATCTCCTCGATCTGGTCGATGCTGTCCATATAATCAAGCGACATAAAATCGACGCGCTTCTGGAGCCCGCGGTAATAGTCGTCTCTTTGACGGATGAGCAGCTTATCTCTGTCTTCGAGGTTGGCGATCTGTTCTTTGATGCCTTCGTTGACTTCGCGCTGAGCATTCTTGGCATCGTTGAGGCGGATTCGGAGGATATAAGCGGAAACGACGATAAGGATGCAGGTCACTACGCCGAATGTGATAGCTCCGACGAGCCACATCTTTGAAATAGCAAAGACCAGCAGCCCGACGACCAGCCCGATGATGGCAGAGTAACCGAAGAAACGGGTTATCTTCTGCTTCATATTGAATTCGTCTTCTACGTCGAAGTCGTTATGGATATAAGTTTTCAGGTATTCCTTATTCTGCTGATTGACTGCAACAGCATCCTCGAACTGATAATAACGCTGGAAGTATTCCTTGACCTGTTTGAGTCTCTCAAGCTCGGTGGTTTCGGCCATTTCTTTTACCCCTCACGATCGTATGGAAATAATATGCTCATTTAGCAACTATCTTTTTTTAGTATAGCACACGATGCATACTTTGTCAATCTTTTTTTCAAATATTATTAGATTTTTTAGCAAATTGCGAGGAGAGACTTTCAAAGTAGTCAAATCTGCATTTTTGGGGGCCGGGAAGAGACAAAAACTGTTTAAAGCTCCGAAAAATCAAAAATCTGTTGCAAAACTGCGGTAGCCATATTATAATATGTTAGGGAATAAAACGAAAGAAGTGTTTTAAGTGGACAAGATAGGTTTCTTCAGAGACCTGGCTGTTATTTTTTTGTGTGCAAAAGTCATGGGCCTGGCGGCTCAGAAGCTGAAGGCGCCGCAGGTCGTGGGCGAGATCCTGGCGGGGCTGCTCATCGGGCCTTCGGTCTTCGGATGGGTAGGGCAGTCGGATTTCCTCTCGATGATGGCCGAGATCGGTGTCATACTGCTGATGTTCGGCGCAGGGATCGAGACTAATATGCGCGATCTGCTGAAAACAGGTCCGAAGGCGCTGCTGGTAGCCTGCATCGGAGTTCTTGTCCCTCTGGCGGGAGGTACTGTGCTTTTCAGCTGCTTCCACGGTTTCGGGGAGATCGGCAGCGACAAATTCCTCTCTGCTTTGTTTATCGGAACGATAATGACTGCTACATCTGTCGGCATAACCGTTCAGACCCTTAAAGAGCTGGGCAGGCTCAAGGGGCATATCGGGACCCTCATCACCAGCGCTGCTATCATCGACGATATCATCGGCATCATTGTGCTGACTTTTGTTATCGGCTTCAAGAACCCGGATTCTCACCCGATGGATGTAGTCCTGCATACCGGGCTTTTCATAGTCTTTTCCTTCGGAGTCGGCTTTGCGACCTTTTACGCATTCAAGCTCATCGACAAGCGCTGGCCGCATCAGCGCCGCATACCGATCCTCGGCCTGGCGCTTTGTATGTTCATGGCCTATGCTGCTGAAAAGTATTTCGGCATCGCAGACATAACCGGCGCTTATGTTGCCGGGCTCATCCTCTGCTCGCTGCATGATTCCAACTATATCGCCCGGAAGATCGATATCAGCTCCTATATGATGTTCGGCCCGGTGTTTTTCGCAAGTATCGGCATAAAGACCAAGCTGGACGGTATCACCCCCTCGCTGCTGGTCTTCTCCATCTGCTTTGTGCTGGTGGCTCTGCTGTCAAAGATCATAGGCTGCGGCCTGACCGCAAGGCTCCTGCGCTATAGCTGGAGAGACAGCGCAAAGGTCGGTGTCGGGATGATGACAAGAGGCGAAGTTGCTCTGATCGTTTCGCAGAAAGGGCTTTCCGTCGGGATGATGGATTCAAAATACTTTACTTCGGTCATCCTGCTGATAATCATCTCTTCTGTCACGACCCCGATACTTCTGAAGCTGCTTTACCGGGGCGAGCCTCCGGAGGAGGATGCGGAAACTCCCGTGCCTGCGCCTGAGCCCGCTGACGAGGCTTCCTGAAAAAACAAACAACGGTATATCCCCGATGCCTTTCGGCTTGAGGATATACCGTTTTCTTTTTTGAGGAGCTTCCGCTCTCAGTTGTATTTCATGAATTTCAACAGATCGGCTCCCATGCCGACAATAGAGTAGAGAATAGCGATCACTCCGATTATCCAGATGAAAACGCCCAGCACCTTTATCCCTCCGAGGAACATTATGAGCACGACGGCTAGAACGATGATGCCCATATAGATGCCGACATTTATCATCAGCGGTTTGACTTCGCTCTCCTTGCGGTAAAGCGGAAAAATGTCTTCAAATTCGATCTCTCTGACCTTTTCGAGCAGTTCCCTGAAATCCATATCAAAAGCCTCCCCCGTTTTTTTCTTATTATACATCAAAGTTTTGCTAAAATAAATAGTCAAATAAAAAAATTGTCATTATGTCAAAATCGGAGGGGGGACAGTTAGGCATAATGACAAAAAAAGAGCCGGTGCATAAACACACCGGCTCTTCTGAGATCATATCATGCGTTCAGCGACTTGGCAAGCTGCGACTTCTTTCTTGCAGCCTTGTTCTTATGGATGATACCCTTCGAGCAAGCCATATCGACTTTCTTGATAGCGACCTTTACAGCCTCTTCCTTGTTGTCAGCACCATTCTCAACAGCAGTGCTGGCCTTCTTCAGGGCAGTCTTGAGATCGCTCTTTATCATTTTGTTTTGCAGGGTCTTGGCCTCGATGACCTTGACTCTCTTCTTTGCAGACTTAATGTTCGGCATTACCGACACCTCCCTCAGTGTTGAATAAAAATCACTTATTCGCATAAACTAACTGCACGACTGAGAGGAAATGCAGCCAGCCATTTAAACAAGCCTCGTTTGTTATTATAACACAGTGCGAAACGGATTGCAAGAGGGCGGGGCAAAAATTTTTGAGATTTTTGCGGACGGTTATTGTGCAAAATACCGAGAATACGCACTTTCGATACATAATATCTGCAAAAGGAGGGGCAGTATATGGGAATGAGAACAGATCTGGCGCTGGAATCTGCTGAAAGGGCGGAGGCCTCCGGCGGGACAGAAGGGATAGTCAAGACAGAACGCAGCTACGACAGCGCCGGCCTCAGGGTCACAGAGATAAGCATCGAGACAGAAGCTGCTGCGAGGGCTCTGGGGCGGCCTGTGGGGAAATATATTACAGTAAGCTGCTGCGGCGGAAGGCTGTCAGAGCTTTGCGAAAATGCCGAGGAAAGGGCGGAATGTCTGGCCGGGGAACTGAGAAGGGTGTCGGAACTGCCGGGGAAGGTGCTTATCGCGGGGCTGGGGAACACGGCCATAACATCCGACAGCTTAGGCCCAAGGACAGCCTCAGGGATCCTGGCGACCAGGCACATAAAGCGCCTTGCCAGAGACATCGACACAGCCGGCCTTTCAGAGGTAACGGTGATCTCGGCGGGAGTGATGGCGCAGACGGGGCTGGAATCCCAGGAGGTCGTACGCTCGGTAAGAGAGGCAGCAGGAGCGGAGCTGGTCATAGCGGTAGATGCCCTGGCCTGTTCGGAGCTTTCGCATCTCGGGAGCACAGTTCAGTTCTGCAGCACAGGCATATCCCCGGGGAGCGGTGTCGGGAACAGCCGCTCAGAGCTTTCAGAGGCAACCCTCGGAGTGCCCTGCATAGCGATAGGCATTCCCACCGTAACAGACTGCGAAGTGATCGCAGAGTCTGCGGGAGGGGAGATAAAGCCGGAATACGGTGGTATGATCGTAACTCCGAGAGATATCGACGAGCTCATAGCCCGCAGCTCCGGGCTGCTGTCAATGGCGATAAACCGCGCTCTGCACCCTGATCTCGGTTTTGAAGAACTCTCGCTGCTGATGAATTGATTTTTATTATAAATAGTATACCGATATTATGGGACCCGGGAAACCGGATGTACGGTTTAGTCCTGTTTTCGCTGCTGAGTCAGCACGCAGCAGGCCCTTTAAACAACGTCCCGCCCCTCTAAAGGAAAGACGACAGCCTAACCTATCGGCAGCGTCGCAGGGTGTACAGACGACCCCACAACGACAGCAAGCGACCAACGGGAGCGCCGTGTTTCGGCGCTAAAAAACGGAAAATCGCTTCGCTCTTTCCTGTGCCAGCGGACTAAAGGGTTTGTCGGCGCGGCTTTTTTGTTTTTCTCGCTGCGTTGTGTGGGAGGATGTCGTTGTTGGCCTTTGGTTTTGGTGTGCCGCGCCTTGCCGGAACTGCGTTCCGGACGAGACTCTGTCTCGTGCTCTGCAAAGGGGACGCTGTCCCCCTTGACCCCCTGCCAAGGGCTGGCGCGCCCTTGGATTGGCGCAATGTTGCCCGCTTTGTGCGGTGCAGTACTTGTTTTGTGACCCCGCCGCAAACAACGTCCCGCCCCTCTAAAGGAAAGACGGCGCTGAACCTATCGGCATCGTCGCAGGGCGAAACGACGACCCACCACCGACAGCAAGCGACCATCGGGAGCGCCGCGTTTCGGAGCTAAAAAAACGCGGTTCGGAGCTAAAAAACAAAACTTGCAAAATGGTCTTGAAATGTTCATAGTTGTTTGGTATAATAAATGTGTATTTGATTCTGGAGGTTATGCGTATGGGCGGATTTTTCGGGGCAGTTTCTAAGGAAAACTGCATCTATGATGTGTTTTATGGGACCGACTACCATTCCCACCTCGGCACAAGACGTGCCGGAATAGTCGTTTACGGCGAAAGGGGCTTCAACAGAGCTATACATAATATTGAGAATTCTCCTTTCAGAACAAAGTTTGCCGACGATGTGAACTCTATGGAGGGTAAGTTGGGTATTGGCTGTATATCTGACTATGAGCCTCAGCCCCTTATGGTAAGATCGCATCTCGGGACTTATGCCATCACTACTGTCGGTAAGATAAACAATACCGATGAGCTGCTGGATCTGGTTTATAAGAACGGCCATACCCATTTTCTTGAAATGAGCGGCGGCGATATCAATGCAACAGAGCTGGTTGCAGCTGTCATAAACCAGAGAGAGTCTATCGTCGAGGGCATAAGGTATGCTCAGAGCCTTATCAAAGGTTCTATGAGCCTCCTGCTGATGACCTCCAGCGGTATCTATGCCGCAAGAGACAGATTGGGCAGGACTCCGGTAGTCCTCGGAAAGAAGGACGACGGCAGCCACTGTATCTCGTTTGAATCCTTCGCATATCTCAATCTCGGATATAATCACGACAGAGAGCTTGGCCCGGGAGAGATCGTGTATGTCTCTCAGGAGGGCGTCGAGCAGCTTGCTCCTCCGCATAAGGCTATGAAGATCTGCTCCTTCCTTTGGGTGTATTACGGCTACCCCTGCTCTTCCTATGAGGGAGTTTCTGTGGAGCAGATGAGATATAACTGCGGCGCTATGCTGGCAATGAGAGACGATGTCAAGCCAGATCTCGTCGCCGGTGTCCCCGATTCCGGAACAGCTCATGCCATAGGCTATTCCAATTTCTCCAAGATCCCCTTTGCAAGACCGTTTATCAAATATACCCCGACCTGGCCGAGATCCTTTATGCCGGTCAACCAGTCGCAGCGGAACCGTATCGCTAAGATGAAGCTCATCCCTGTGGACAGGCTCATAAGAGATAAGAGACTGCTGATGATAGACGATTCTATCGTCCGCGGGACACAGCTCCGTGAGACTACTGAGTTCCTTTACAGCAGCGGAGCCAAGGAGGTACATATCCGTCCGGCCTGCCCGCCGCTGCTCTACGGATGTAAGTATCTGAATTTCTCACGCTCGACCTCTGAAATGGAGCTTATAACCAGAAGGGTCATCGCAAAACGCGAGGGCGAGAATATCACCGACGAGGTGCTCAAGACCTATTCGAATCCGGACAGCACCAATTATAAGGAGATGCTGGAGGAGATCAGAAAGGCTCTGAATTTTACATCCCTGCGCTATCACAGGCTCGATGATATGATCGAATCCATCGGCCTTGACCCGGATTGCCTCTGCACCTACTGCTGGAGCGGCAGAGAGTAAAAATATGTATATGTCGGCTGCCGCATTTTGCGGCAGCCGATTTTGCTATCCCAGAGCGACATCCAGGATCATCATTATAATGAATCCCAGCATTACGCCTAAGGTGCCTGAGTGCCCCGAGCCAAGATGCGCCTCGGGAATGAGCTCTTCGACTACGACATAAAGCATGGCTCCTGCGGCAAAGGCCAGCAGCCAGGGCATGATTGCCGCTATATGCCCCGCTGCAAGGACGGTCAGAGTCCCGAAAACGGGCTCGACTATCCCTGAGAGAGCGCCGCAGACAAAGGCTTTGCGCCTGCTCATCCCGGTTTGGTGCAAAGGAAGTGAAATTGCCGCACCCTCAGGAAAATTCTGGATGCCTATGCCGATAGCAAGGGCAGCCGCCGCAGCAACGGACTCCGGGTCGGAGCTCTCTGTCAGTGCGACAGCCAGCCCTACCGCCATCCCCTCGGGGATGTTATGGAGGGTTATGGCAAAGACCGAGAGCGCAGCTCTGCCCATGCCGTGCGGAGCGCCGCCCTCAGCCGGAGGCCGCAGAAATGGCGCCAGCCTGTCAAACAGCATCAGGAATAACACCCCGGCTATCATCCCGGCAGTTGCGGGGAGCCAGGGGATCAGGCCTCGCTCTCCCGCCTGATCGATAGAGGGGATGAGCAAAGACCAGACAGAAGCTGCGATCATCACTCCCGCCGCAAATCCGAGGAAAACCCTCTGGACAGGCTCTGCGGAGGAACTGCGCCGCATAAAGAATACGACGGAGGAACCCAGCGCCGTCAGCAGAAATGTAAAGCCTGTCGCCAAGAGCGACATCAGTAACGTGTTCATAGTGTATCAAGCCTTTCGTGGTTATCGCGGGATACCGCTTTGATATACTATGCCTGCGGGGCGGGAAGAGTCACCGGCAGCAGCCTGCGGGATAAAAATGCACAATTTCAAAAGACAAAATTTAGCTAACAAATTAAAATAATACTATTGTAATTGTGACGGTTCTGTGATATACTTAGAGTGAGATAAAATCGAAAAGAGGTGGCAGAGCTTGGATTCGCTCAAATTCCTGCTGTATACGCTCGGACGTGTCGGGCTTATGATAGCTGTTACAGCCTTCGCTGTCCTGTTCGGTATGGCGCTCTGCCCTGCGATCGTTACTTTGCTCCCTGAAGGGTCTCTGAGAGATACTCTTATCGAGCCGTCTCTCAGGTCCGGGCTCTCCTTTGCCGTTATGCTCGCTTTTCTGATAGCTGTCTTTGCAGAGGACGGAAAAAAGCATACAGCCTATGAGATCTGGAGCAGCGTCAATGTCACGATAACCCTGATCGCTATGGTAATGGTCGCTTTTATCCCTTCGATCTTCCGCGATTCCTTTGAGCCTCACGGAAAGGCCAATGCGTTTTACGAGGTCGCCTATTTTCCGTATCTATGGCTTAATGAAGGCGCGGGGATGGACTTTGTTGTGAGCGTTATGCTGGGACTTGCGGCTATCGCATTGCTGCTTCTGGGAGTCTATGTCGTGTCGTTCAAGCGGTATGCCAAGGCGCACCCCTTCGTGCTCAGCGGGATAAAACGCGGCAGCGAAGAGGCAGAAGAAGGGCAGGAAGAGCATGACGAAAAGGAGGAAGAGTCTGAGGATTTGAATTAGTTAAATGAATTGAACACGCGATCTGGGGTGTTTATTGGACGCATAATGCGGTGGTTGTGTGTTTTGTTCAATTGTGATAAAAATCCAGGGGATATTTTGTTACTAAAAATATAAAAAAATTTAATTTTTTTCTTGATTATTATAACGAAAAATGTTATAATTATAAAAATGCGTTTTGTGTATGTGCGCTTGCATAAACGCTGAAACGTGTGACACAGTGGAGGTGTGACCAGAAAATGAAAAAGTTTACCTACGTTGCCAAAGACGCCAGCGGTAAGACGGTCAAAGGCACCATAGAAGCGGAGGACGCGCAGGAAGTCCTTGAAAAAACTCATAATCAAGGCTTGTTCCTGGTCAGCTATACCGAGGCGCTGGGAGGAGCGAGAAAGAACTCATATAAGTTCTCGACCAAGAAGCTCGCTTTCTCGTGCCGTCAGCTCGCTGCTATGATGACTTCCGGCCTGACTATCGTCAGAGCGCTCGATATCCTCTATAAAGAGGAAGAGCACAAAGGCGCCAAGGCAGCATGGCTGGGCGTTTACGAAGACGTAAACAAAGGCTCAACGTTTACTGAGGCGCTGAGAACAAGGCTCGGCACTTTCCCCGACTTCTTTATCTCGATGGTCGATGCGGGAGAGACTTCCGGTACGCTGGACCTTACAATGCAGCGTCTTTCGGATTATTACGCTAACTCGAACAAGCTCAACAACAAGGTCAAGAGCGCAAGTATCTATCCTATCATCCTCGGTATTTTGTGTATCGCGATGGTAATCGGTATGTTCACATTCATCATGCCGCAGTTCGCCGGAATGATGGAAGAAGAGAAAATGAACGGCCTCTCAAAGGCGCTGTTCGCATTCAGTGATTTCTTCAAGGCTAAGTGGTATATCCTCCTGATAGCTCTCGTTGCTATCGTCGTAGGTATCATCTACGGTCTCAAGGTCGAGTCCGTAAGGCTTTGGTTCGACAGGGTCAAGATCAAAATGCCCGCCGTCGGGCCGCTGATGGTCAAGATCTATGAAGGAAGATTCGCAAGAACCCTTTCTTCGCTTTATTCAAGCGGTATCTCAATGGTCGAGTGCCTTGAGCGTTCCTCCAAGATACTCAACAACGCTTATGTTGATAAGTGCTTTATACAGGTAGTCGATGAAGTTAAACAGGGCGCTCCGCTTTCACAGTCGCTGGTAAAAACAGAGATCTTCGAGGGAATGTTCTGCTCGATCATCTACGTCGGTGAAGAGTCCGGTGCCCTTGACGAGATCCTCGAAAAGACAGCAGATTTCTACGAAGAAGAAGCCGATTCCGCAGTCGAGAGACTGGTCGGCCTTATGGAGCCTCTTATGATAATCATCATGGGTGCAGCGATAGGCCTCTGCCTCGCGGGTATCTTCCCTCTGCTCTATGGCAGCTTCGAGGGTATCGAAAACTCGTAATAAACGTAAACTTATTTATCTTGAATGGAGTGAAGAATAAATGCTGTCATTTGATATTTCGGACAGACAAGTACACATTGTTAAAGGCGACAATACCGGCGGCAAGATCAGGATCGAGAAATCGCTGACTGTCGATGTCCCCGAGGAAATGATCATGAACGGTGAGGTCATCAACCTCTCCGGTCTCGCAGAGCTTCTGGTATCCAACCTCAAAGCCGAGCTTATGATGGATAAGGACGCTATCGTTACCTTCTCCTCAAGCAATATCGTGTTCAAGGAACTTATCGTCCCCAAGGCTAAGAGCAATGAGTTCCTGATGATGGTACAGAACCATATGTCCCAGGAAATGGGTATCTCTGATGAATACTCGATCTCCTACACAGTTGTAGGCGAGGCCGGAGAGGATAACCCGGGCTCCGTTAAGGTCCTGGCTACCGCCTGCCCCAGCGCCATAGTTGAGGCTTTCAGAAAGCTCTTCAATATCATGTCGATCAATCTGAAATCCGTAAACATCACCTGCAACTCTATCTCCCGTATCGTTCTTGCAGATAAGAGCAATAACGAAAAGATGCCTCTGCTGGTTTGCCAGCTCGATGATAACTTCCTCGGCCTCACACTTTTCGAGAACGGCCAGATGGCATTCGCAAGATATGTCCCCATCGATCCTCAGGATTACGACCAGGAGGACTACGTTACCGAGGCTCTGAATGAAAACATCTTCAGAATGGAGCAGTTCAATAAGGCCAGAGGCGGCCCGGGCCTTGACCATGTTATCCTCTACGGTAAGATCGTAGACTACATCAAGCTGGTCGACTCTCTGGACGGCATGGACATCAAGGCTTCGATCCTCGGTGTTCCTTCCCAGATCTCCGGTTACGAGAACTTTGAGTTCACCATCTTCGCCAACGCTATCGGTTCTCTCTATAAGAGAAACAAGCAGACCGAGCGTATCAACCTCCTGGAGATCGATACAGCAACAGGCAAGACCTCCGAGGCTTCCACAGGCCTCCTTATCACAGCCGGCGTCATCACACTGGCTTCCGCACTCGCTATCGGCGCTATCACCTTCTTCGTAAATATGAAGAAGAACGGCGTAAAGGACGATATCGAGGACACCAAGAAGAAGATAGTTGAGGCCGATCAGGAGATCGCCCGCAACCAGATACTTCATAACGGTCTCACAAAGATCGAGCAGTACGGCAACTACGTTACCAAGGCCAAGAATAATCTGGATGTTCTGCCTACCATAAGAAAGAAGACCTTTGAACAGATCGATAAGGCTACTGACTCCACCAAGGATCAGACAAACTACAAGGGCTTCAATTTTGAGCTCACCAGCGGCCTTGTTACTATCTCCGATGTTCAGGTGAAGGAACAGCTCCAGGCTCCTGACTTCGTTGATGAGATCAAGAAGCTGAATTACTTTGCTACTGTTGAGTTCGGCGGATACAGCGGAACAGGAAAGGATAAGGACGATCCTGTTGTGATCTCCAACCTGCAGATCTATCTTAAGCCAGAGGAGGTAACAGAATAATGAAACTGAGTTACCGTGATAAAGTCATTCTGATCGTACTTTTAGTTATCATTGTCTGGGTAGTCGGCGTAATGTTCTTCATCAAGCCTAAGTTTGAGGAGCTCGATGACGCAAATAAGGAGCTCGAGACCCAGAACGGTATCCTTGCAGAGAAGCAGGAAGTCATCAAGAAGGATGAGGGCCTCAGAGAGAGAGTCCAGGAAGCATATAACAATGTCATCAAGCTCGCAGACGTTTTCTATGATACCAAGATAAGCGAGACTGAGAACAGAAATACACCTGATGTCAGCCGTGAGATCGATGAGATGCTCGATAAGTTCGATATCGAGAACGACAGACTCGACATCTCCCAGTATTCAACTATGGTGCTCGATAAGGTAAGCTCTGCTCCTCAGAGACTGGTAACGGATCTTGATAAGATCGCAGACGATATCCACCAGCTCGGCCAGCAGATCCAGGCAGCAGACGGAAATGTCGCTACCTCCAATGACCCCAAGGCGCTTACAGGCCCTGTTTCTGTTCCTGCCTATACCGTAAGCTTCGGCTATAAGTGCGAGCTCGATAACCTCAAGAAGTTCTTTGACAGCCTGAGATCCAATACTCAGAGAAGCCTTGTTGTTTCAAGCTGCAGCATCGCAGACGTCAAGGCTGATGTTGTCACCGGTGAGATCACACTGGTGCTCATGATGATGCCCAGGATCGAGAACCCGATCGCTCTGAACGAGAACGCTCAGCAGGCAGCATCGTAAACAAATCAATAGCTTTTCGGTAGGTAGAGGGCAAAATGCCCCCTACCGAAAAGTGTTGTAAAAGGAAAGTGGATTGAAACCTCGTAAAGCTACTCTTAAAGAAAGGTGGTAATTATGAAGAAAAAGATCAGGAAAAACCTGCAAGGTACTGTTCTTTTGACGGTCATCTGTTTTACCACGATGTGCATGATCATTGCCGCTATCGCACTGCACGTATCCAATTCGGCGGATAAGCAGTCGAACGACAACGTAATGCGTACTCAGGCGCAGATAACCGCAGAGCATTATCTCGAGCAGTATCTTTCGACCTTCCCGGTGGATTCCAAGACCGGAAAGACAAACTACGATATGATCAAAAAGCTCGCAGGCCCGACTGAAGAAGCTGCGGGCAAGGTCACTATCACATTGAAGCAGGGCGCTACAAGCTCGGTCAATGTCAGCAAGGAGCTCTATGCTACCGAAGACCAGGAGACCCTGGAGACCCTGAAATCTACCGCTGCCTTCGGCGGAAACTGCACTATCTATATCTATAAGGCAAATGCCAACGGCTATGTTGTAAAGGCTGTCGCCGATTACGACGGTCAGGCCGGCGTTTCCAGCGCATATTTCTACGGCATCACTCCTACTACCGACCTGAACAAGAACGCTATCGAGACCTGCGGTACCTATAACGTATCCGAGACAGCCAACGTTTCGGGCGATATCCTTATCGAAGAGGTCAACCCCGGCACCGCGGTCCTGAAGTTCAAGAACAACAACGGTATCTATTATTCCAACATCAAGAGCAACGGCAATATCACAGAATCGACGGAAAATGTTGTAATCGCAGATACTCTTCAGGGCTATGCACCTACTCTTACCGCTGAGGGTCATATCTTCCTCAAGCAGACTGTGATGTATACCGATATCGGCAAGACCGATATCAACGGCAAGAACGCCAAGAAGAAAAACGGTGCTACTCTGGTAGCTGTTGACGGCTATGATCCGGATCACCTCCTCAACAAGAACGGCTATATCAACTCCGATAAAAAGGTGTTCTTCAGCGCTCAGACCGGCGGCACTTCGATCGGTAAATCCGGATATCCTATCGACATCTACTGCCGCGGAATGGTTATCGGTACTATCCCGAAAACTGCCTACGGCTCTGTATCCGCTGGTAAGGCAGCGGAGTTTGCAGACCAGATCTACGGGCTCTTCGGAGCTCTGAACCCCGGCGGAAACTCTGTAGCACCCACCCTTTACGGAAATGTATACTGCTACAAGAAACAGTCCGGCTCTACTATTGATACAGACGGAAACCTTATAATAAACGTCAAGAGCGGCGGCAACGCTACCATCCACGGAGACCTCGTTGTAGACGGCAACATCTATATCCTTGATAAGGAACTCGTCGTTACCGGAAAGGTATACTGCTCCGGTACTGTTTCGGGTACTATCAAAAACGCTTCCGGTGCTACTCAGAAGATCATCACAAAGCTCCCCACCGACGACAGATCGATACAGCCTTCGATGGACTACGCTCCCGGTCTTTACAAGCCCGGCCAGAACGATTCTCCGACGATCTCCAAGCCCAGCACCTATCCTTCCGTTACTTCGATCTTCACAGACCCTGATGAGGAGAAGACCAAGGGTTTCAGAAAGAACTTTGAGACCGCTCTCAAATATACTCTTGACAGCGAGTATACCTCCGGCTCCACCAAGAAGAAGGTATGCCCCGAGTATACTAGTGACGGCAATCTCCAGAACGGTATCCATAAGATCTATAAGAGCTGCCGTCTTACCGAGACACAGGTCAAGACAAAGGCCAGCTTCTCTATCGAGGTGCAGGATACAGATATCTGGATCCTCCTGCCTATGACTGATTCCTCTTCTGCTATCGCTCAGGAGTGCTCCTTCAGAGTCAATAACCCCAGCAACAAGCATCATTGCTACTTCGTATTCTATAAGTGGAGCACAGGTACGAACTATGCTTCCGATGCAGGCAAGAAGGTCGCCAGCACATTCTACACCGGATTAAACGCCGACGGCACAAAGTACACCGGTTCGCCCAGATATGCTCTCGAAGTTGACCGCCAGAACAATCAGACCGCTGTCTGCACCTATGATTTCGCCAGCACGTTTAATACTCAGACCTTCAACAATATAGATGCTGTTACCAATATCATCTATCTGATGCCCGATAATTCAACTATCAGCATCGGCAGATTCCCCTCCAACTATCATGCCGTATTCTATGGCCCGAAATCGACACTTATCAACGATGTCAATAAGGGCGACAGAGTAATAGGCCAGATCAAGGTAGCAAATTACGACACCATGGGCGGTGCGTCCAACAAGACTCAGGCTTCGCGTTTCGCTGAGCTTGAAGAGGGCTCGCTCCTCCATGCATTCCTTACAGACGCAAGCAGCAAGACCGGTTCGCTCAATTTCCAGTACTATATTAAACATAAGTAAACCGAGGAGGGAGTTAATATGAAAACTAAAAACAGAAAGCTCTCAAAAGGTATGACTCTCGTTGAGGTACTGGTCTCTATGACGATCTTTGCAGTTATGGCAAGTGCGATACTTACAGTTATCGCATTTGCCAACAAGACCGCTAACCGCAGCAAGATGCGTGATGTTGAGCTTGCGACGGAGGCCAACATCATCAGCCGCAAGAATAAGGCAAGCGATCAGCTCGATCAGGTCAAGCCGAATGGCTATGCCGGCAATTACAGCATCGTCTTCACACCGCCTCCGCAGGATTCGGTAAAGACGATAAACAATGTCAAGGTCTATGAGACTCAGGAAGGCGAATTCAATGCCGACTTCGATTTCAAAATGAAGACCGTTATCGACAGCACCTCCCTCAACGGACTTACGATCAACAGCGTAAACGACAACGAATATGCCTTTACGGTCAACAACAACCTCTCGGAGCCGATCACTATCGACATCGAGATCAAGGACGGTTTCATCTTTGAGGGCACTGGAAGACAGTATATCCACACAAGACAGACCTATACCAAGACTATCCCTGCAAACGGCTCTGCAAGTATCGGCTACTGCACTCAGAACTTCCAGCAGGGAGATATCAAGATCGAGGCAACTACCGCTGTTTCCGGCTCGATCCTCTCGGCACTCGTAGTAGAGCCGGTAGTCAATGTCGGCAGCATCAAGTCCGATATCAGAAAGGTAAACATAGATATCGGCCAGGAAGGCGTAACACCTGTTCTTAGCGCTCATACGACATATCCCGATACCTGGTAAGGAGGTAAAGAATTATGAAAAGGATTCAAAAAGGCTTTACCCTTGTCGAGTTGATAGTCGTTATAGCTATTATGGGCATTATAATGACAGTTATCATGTCGATAATAGCCCCTACTTCCAGGATCGCTTCTAAGATTGAGAGCCTCAAGGATGAGGAGACTGTAGCAATACAGGTCGGAAGAGCGGTCTCAAACGAGCTTTCTTACGCTACAAAGGTAAAAGTCGTATCGGTTGATGATACCGAGAGTGACTTCCCGGAGATCCCGGCAGCATATAAATACTGCTATATCCTCGACAGTACTTCTGTCAGAGGCTTCTCCAAGAAGGGCGCGACCGGTGTTATCGAGATCGCATCCTATGAAAACGGCACTATTTCAAACAATGTCCCTGTAATGGGAGCTCCCCTCTGGGCTGAGGACGCTTTCAGATTCTCTATCAGCGAGTTCAGCACCGAGGCCGGAAACGCCTATATCAAGCTCCAGTTCAGAGGCTACCCAATGGTTTTCCGCAACGGCGGATATGAGGTCGATACCGAGAAGGAGTACAGCTACAACGAAGGCATCGATTTTGTAAACATCAACAACAGAGAGCAGCTCCAGAAGGGCGGAAACTCCGGAGCAGCGCAGTTTACCTTCGAGATCGACGAGACCAGCCTCCTTACGAAGAACAACGATAAGATCTATATCTTCTTTGTTCCCGCTTCCGAGACAGCTCTTGCTACCAACATCTCGAGCTATGTAAACCTCAACTCTGAGAGCTCCAGCACTTCCTCTACCTCCAGCACTTCTTCTACTTCCAGCACTTCTTCGGAAAGCAGTTCGACTGTTGTAACACATACAGTTAATTACTACAATACCAACGGCACGAAGAATACTGAAAAGAAAGTGAAACATGGAGATACTGCTCCGTCCCCCAGCAATCTGAGCGATAAGGAAGATCAGAAGTATCTGGTCATCGATGATTCCCTGGGTTACAGATGGCAGTTTGAAGGCTGGTTCACTCTGGCCGGTGTTTCTTCCGATGATTCCGAAATCAAAAGCGAGGGCGTGGCTTTCTATGCGAGATATAAGAAGGTAAACCGCTATTCGGTTACTTTCCTCAATAAGGACGGCTCTACACTCAAAAAGGATTTTTATGACGAGAACACCGACCTTTCGACCCTTGTTACAAGCGGTATTACCCCGAACTACGATACTTCCAAGTTCGTCTTCGACGGATGGGACGGTCTGACAGGTACCCTCAAGAGCAACGTTACTATCCAGGGTAAGTATCACGATGTTCCTCCCGATACCGTTCAGACAACACTCAAGGTAACTTATCTTGCCAACTTCAAGGGCGATATAATCGTTAATACAAGCGACAGACTCTGCAAGCTGAATGACAGCGAGACGATCAAGACTTATTATAAGAGTTTCAGCAATGTCAGCAAGACCGGTGTTGACACCTATGTTATCACAAAGGAAAAGAACGATAATAATAATCCTTTGCAGATAAATCATGCATATATTTACAAGAAGGATCAGTATAACACCGATAGGATCAACCTTGCTCCGATTTCCGTTCCTATGGACGGACAGACTCACGAGTATTACTTCTACTACGATCATAGCGGCGAGCCGATGATCGGTCTTACCTATAACCTCGGAAATGCTACCCCGCTTCGCGTTCATTTCGGAGAGGGTACATCCGCAACGAAGATCACCATTTCCGGTGTTGCTACTACCAGAGGCACAGGCTTTACCGATTTCGCCATTGACGGAGCAAGAACTCAGGTCGACTATAACACCAGCGTTGATACCTGCGTCGGAAGCTGCGAGGGAACTAAGGAATTCACCCTCTACTATGATGCAAGAGTGACCATCAACGGTATGCCTGTTGATATCCCGGCCGGCAATACTGATAAGAACGATCTCTACATCTACAATGTAGCAGTTCCGACCTTTACTCAGAAGATGGGCTTCTATCCTCCGGACTTCACGATAGTTAAGATCAACTACATCCAGAAGCCTCCGGCAGAGGGTATGACCATCGTCTCCGGTGTATTCTCCGAGCCTCACGACACCCAGTCAAAGACCGTTGCCAATGGTCAGACGATCTGGGGCGGTGCTTACGCTTCAGAGAAGAAGCAGAGATTCCAGATCTATGCCGACACCAAGATCAGCATAGAAGGCCACGAGTTCGATCTCGTTCATAACAGCGGAGTGATCGATAAGTGGTATTACAATGGAGTTCTTTACGATACTCAGGAAGAGGCCAAGGCTGCCGCAGGCGGCGGCGAGGTCGAAGATGAAAAATTCTGCGATGCTAAGTCAGAAATGCAGGGCAACTGGGGCGTAAGAATTATTCTTTCAAACAAAACCGGCAAAAATCTGAGCGGAAATCATAAGATCGTGATCACTACTGCATCTAATGTTACTAACTCCGGTGCTTCCGGTGATAAGTGGGGTTCGCTCACTTATGACAATGCTTCTGTTGGCAGCATTACTTCCACCGGAAATACCATCACAATTGAGTTCACCCTTAATAGTTTCGCTAATGGCACGGAAAAGGATTTCTATTTCAAGCCTTCAATGAGCGGAACCTATAACGTAACTGAAGTCAAGGTAATCTGATCTATAGCTTTCACAGGCGGCTCGCAAGAGCCGCTTGCTGAAAAAGCCCCCTCGGGTGTCAGCCCGGGAGGACTTTTTGAGCAAAGATGTGAATATGCCCGCTGTAAGGGCAAAAAATAACCGCTCCGCAAAGGGAGCGGCTTTATAACGCTTATTTGTCAGGCGAGAGTCTCGTTGAGGCCGGTGAACGTCATATACCAGTCTCCGATCTGACCGCCGTAAAGTGCTGCAACAGCTATCCCCAGCGAGAGCCAGGGGCCGAATGCAAAAACGGAATTCTCTGTGCGGTGCTTTATTATGATACCTGCTACCGAGCCGGTTATAAGGGCTACGGCCAGCGCGACCAGGATGCCCTGCATCCCCAGGAAAAAGCCTCCCGCTGCCATGAGATATACATCGCCTCTGCCCATCGCCTTGCCCTTGGAGGCCAGCTCGATGATCAGCAGAGGGATACTTACGATGAATGTCCCGATGATGCGCGAGCTTATGGGAAGATCGCTGTCTCCGTGATTGAAGATGAAATATAGAATGCCCATCAGCCCGATGAAGATGACTACATAAGTCGAGATGAGCTGTGTGTCCCAGTCCATAAAGAAAACTACGATCAGCGCAGAGAATACCAGCGCAGTAATGATGAAATTGACCGGGTGCAGAAGGACGTTGACTTTGTAGGCTACAAAAAGCCAGAGCAGAGCGTTCAGTGCTTCGACTACTGTGTATCTCGGGGAGATCTTCGCTCCGCAGGCGCGGCATTTGCCCTTCAGCAGACACCAGCTTACGATAGGGATCAGATCGCGGCGCTTGATCTCTGTCCCGCAGCTCATACAGTGCGAGTTGCGCTTGATAAGCGATTCCTCCTTGGGCAGGCGGTAGATGCAGACATTAAGGAAGCTCCCGACAGCCGCTCCGAAGAGAAATACAAAGAGGTAGATCACAGCATAATAAATATAGTATTGAGTACCCAAGATTTACCCTCCCAAAATAAGTTTCTTCTATTTTAACACACTTTTCCGATAATTACAAGAGCTTTTGGCTCTAAATACATAATTCCCCTCTGTCCGCAGCGGGGCGGGAAGAAAGCAAATCTTTTCTGCGGAGAATGGAGAAGAAGTATGAAAACAGGACCGATAGGACAGTACCTTGTTGAAAAGGGAATGATTACCGATGAACAGCTCCAGCAGGTGCTCCAGAAACAGAAGGAGTCAAAGGGCAAGCTCTTCGGAGATGTCATCATGGAAATGGGCTTTGTGTCCGATGTTCAGTTCACCAAGGTGCTTGCCGAAAGGCTTAACGTTGAGTTCGTAGACCTTGATTCTGCCCAGTTGGATAGGGATGTCGTTAAGCTCATCCCGGAAGGCACAGCAAGGAAATACACCGTTATCGCCGTTAAGAAGCTCGGAAAGAGGCTTACAGTCGCCACAAATGACCCTGTAAACTTCTACATCTTTGAAGACCTGCGTGCTATCACAGGCAGCAGCATCTCACCTGTTCTTTCAACAAAATCCGCTATCAACAGAGCTATCGGTAAGATGTATTCCGAGGGCCAGGCGGAATCTATCGCTAAGGATGCGACAGAAGAAAAGGAAGGCGAGCAGAGCCTCGAAGATCTCAAGGATATCTCTGAGGAGCGTATCGAAAATGCTCCTATCGTTAAGCTGGCTACCGCTATTGTCGAGAACAGCCACCGTCAGCACGCGACCGATATCCATATCGAGCCCTTCAAGGATATAACAAGGATCAGGATACGTATCAACTCCGACCTCGTTGAGCTCATGACTCTGTCCCCCGCTCTCCATGTTTCTCTCGTTACTCGTTTTAAGATCCTCTCGGGAATGAATATCGCAGAGAAGCGTATCCCTCAGGACGGACGTATGTCGCAGGTGGTTGACGGAACAACTATCGACCTCCGTGTATCCAACCTGCCTATGGTCTACGGCGAGAAGGTCGTTCTCCGTATCCTTGCCGGCGATGAGTCGGTAAGAAAGATCCAGGACCTCGGTATGACCGACTATAACTATAAGAGATTCGTGTCCTGCCTGAAGGTCCCGCAGGGAGTCGTTCTGGTAACAGGGCCTACCGGTTCCGGTAAGTCTACCACGCTTTATGCCGCGCTGGGCGAGATCGCCAAGCCGGAGCTCAACGTTATCACAGTCGAAGACCCTGTCGAAAAGAAGATCGCAAATATCAACCAGTGCCAGATAAATGAAAAGGCCGGAATGACCTTCGGTGCTGCGCTGAGATCTATCCTCCGTCAGGACCCTGACATCATCATGATAGGTGAGATGCGTGATACCGAGACCGCCGAGATCGGTATCAGAGCCGCTATCACCGGGCACCTTGTTCTCTCGACACTTCATACCAACGACGCGGCTTCTACCGTTACCCGTCTTGTGGATATGGGCGTCGATGCTTACATGGTAGCTACCTCTCTTATCGGCGTCGTTGCACAGCGTCTTACAAAGGTACTCTGCAATGAGTGCAAGGAAATGACCATGTCTACCGATGAGGATAATATGCTGATGCAGATAGATCATTCTGTCCCGATATATCAGGCTCATAAGGGCGGCTGCCCGAAGTGTGTCGGCGGATATAAGGGAAGAACCGCTATCCATGAGATCCTTCTGGCGACTCCAAAGATGAAGGAGATCATCTCTGCGGGAGCTAAGTCCGAGCAGATACAGGAGCTTGCCAAGCAGGAAGGCTGCCTGCTGCTGAGAGACAACGTTTCCAAGCTCGTTCAGGAGGGTGTTACATCCATCGGCGAGCTCGTCCGTGTAACTTACGCGGTATAATAAGCTTTTCGGTATTGCGTTTGGGGGCAACACCAAGGCGATACAAAAATAAAAAATTATATTGGAGGTAAATATCTTATGTCAGTAGATATTAACAAAATTCTTGATGAGTCGAGAGCGCTCGGATGCTCGGACTTGCACTTCACCGTTGGTATCCCCCCTATAGTTCGTCAGGGCGGTAACCTCAGAAAGCTCTCCAGCTACCCGGATATGACCGAGATCGATATCCTGCATATCTGCGAGGATATGTGTACCGATAAGCAGCGCCAGTCTATCAAGGATCATATCGACACGGACTTTACTTTCGTTTCCACCAGAGGCTTCCGTCACCGTGTAAACGTATATCGCCAGAGAGGTAACACGGCTATCGCTATCCGACTCCTGAGAAACGATATCCCGACCCTGACAGACCTTAACCTGCCCCCTGTTCTTGCAGAGTTCGCTATGCGCCCCCGTGGGCTCGTTCTCGTAACAGGCCCTACCGGTTCAGGTAAGTCAACAACACTGGCCGCTATGATCGACCACGTTAATCTGCATAAATCCGCTCATATCATCACTATCGAGGACCCTATCGAGTATATGCACGCCCATAAGAGATGTATGGTAAACCAGAGAGAGATCGGACCCGATGTTCCCAGCTTCTCAATGGCTCTCCGTGCTGCCCTCCGTGAGGACCCGGATATCATCCTCGTAGGAGAAATGCGTGACTTCGAGACTATCGAAGCCGCCGTTACCGCCGCTGAAACCGGACACCTTGTTATGAGCACACTTCATACCACCGATGCCGCTTCTACCATCGACCGTATCATCGACGTCTTCCCCGCACATCAGCAGCATCAGATCAGAACACAGCTTGCTTCTGTTCTCGTCGGTATCTGCACTCAGACTCTCTGCCGTACACTCGACGGAACCAGCCGTGTAGCTTGCTGCGAGATCCTGAACGCGACCGATAATATCAAGGCTATGATCCGTGACGATAAGGTACACCTTATCAACTCCGCTATGCAGACCGGTAAGAACGTCGGAATGCAGACTCTGGACTCCGAGCTTGCCAGACTGGTCAAGGAAAAGAAGATCACAAAGGAAGTCGCTGTCGAGAAGTGCCTGAATCTCGGCGAGCTGAACAGATTTATCGCTGCCGCTCACTGATAAAGCAATAATTATCGCGCCGTAGAGACCGCTCTCCGGCGCGATATTCTTTATTATTGGTTTTTGGGCGGGTCGGCGGCCTGCGAGGCAGCGTGCCGGCGGTTGTTGTAGATGAAATTTGCTACCGCCATCGAGATTATGATGACATATCCCGCAAAGCTCCAGCGGTCGGGGATATCTCCGAAGAAAAAGAAGCCGAGAGCGGTGGAGAAGATCAACTGGGAGTAATCGTAGATGGAGATCTCCCGGGCGGGAGCACAGCTATATGCGGCTGTTATGGCGAACTGTCCTCCTGCGGCAGCTGTTCCTGCGCCAAGCAGACACATCAACTGCCCGGCAGACATCGGGCGATAGTAGATTATCAGCAGCGGCAGGCAGAAAAGGCAGGAAAATGCCGAAAAGTAGGCGACGATATATGGCCCCTTTTCGCCGTGCTGCCCAAGATAGCGGACACAGGTGTAGGCCAGCCCGGCACCGAGACCTCCGAGAAATCCGGCCAGAGCAGGAACGAGCTCAACATTTGAAAAGCTGGGCTTGATTATGAAAAGGCTGCCCGCAAAGGCGGTGATGACGGCGGCGCTCTGGAAAAGAGTCAGCTTTTCGCTCAGGAAGATAAAGGAAAAAACTATGGCGAAAAAGGGGGACATCTTGTTGAGCATCAGCGCATCTGAGAGCACCAGCTTGTCTATGGCGTAGAAGTTTCCCAGCATACCGAGGACTCCTCCGAGAGAGCGGATCGTCAGGGGGATGAGGTTTTTCTTATGGGCGGGGCGCAGCGAGATATGCTGCTTCTTCAGTACTCCAAAAGCCAGGAACAGTGCAACGAAGTTCCTGAAAAATGTCTTCTGGAATGTGGGAAGATCTCCTGAAAGCCGGACAAAGACCGCCATCAGAGCAAAGCAGAAGGCGGAGACGACTATGCAGATAACGCCCTTGTATCTAGCCGGGATCATCATCTTCGGCCTCCGTTCCTGGTCATGTATTCGTGCTCACGGGCAAGCTCACCGAGGAGCGCCCGAAGTGTCCAGGACTGATTTGAAGGAGTGCAGACTGCCTTAAGCGGGACTTTGACCCCTTCCTGTGAGAGTTTATCCACTGTCTCCGAAAGGCTGCGGCGGTCGAATCCCGAGAAGATCAGGCACTCTGTCTCAGGAGGCTCCGGCTCCGGAGATGCAGGGGAGAAGCTCCCAAGCCCGCAAAGAAAACCGACAGTGCAGTCACATTCATGCGCCCCGACGTTCCGGAGGGCAATGCCCTCTCGCTCGCAGAGAGACGCAAGGGCAGTCAGCTCTGAACCGTCCAGGCCATAGGCGGCGATAAGGCGCTCTTGTTTTATAATCCTGGCTTTCATAAGATCATCCCTTTTCAAGTGCACCGGGGCAAGCTCGGCTCATCGGTACACTATTATAATAGTATTATACACGAATCAGGCAAGCCTTTCAAGCGGTAAATAATGAACAGCCCCGAAACATCGGGAAGAAAATTTACAAAATATTCATCTCAGCACTTGACACACAGAAGAATATATGATATAATAAACATACCTCTTTGTGAGGTCTATTTTTTTGCGCGCTTTTTTCGGAGCTGTGCAGCCGGAAATGCCGCAGATCATAAGTTGACCTCATTCGTGAGGGAGGCAGAGCCGCTTTGCAAGTCGGCAAAGCGCAAATTTCGTCAGGAGGTGCCGAAAATGAGAGTTAAGATCACACTCGCGTGCACAGAGTGCAAGCAGAGAAACTACAACACCAAGAAGAACAAGAAGAATGACCCTGACAGGCTTGAAATGAACAAGTATTGCAAGTTCTGCAAGAAGCACACTCTTCACAAAGAGACCAAGTAAGTCCGAGGAGGTTCAGTATGGCTAAAAAGGAAACTGACCCCAAGGCTGCAAAGGAAGCCGCAAAGGCTGCCAAGAAGGCCGAGAAGAAAAAGGGCGGCCTGAAAAAGTATTTTCGGGATATGCGTTCCGAGATCAAGAAGGTCGTATGGCCGAGCAGGAAGCAGGTCGTTAACAATACCGGAGTCGTTATGACAGTTATGGCTGTTACGGGTCTCTTCCTCTTTGCGATCGACACAGGTCTTGCTGCCGTAATCAAGGCGCTCCTTAGCATCGGCAGCTAATCAAACAAGTTCTTTACGATCAGGACGGAGGTTTAAGAATGGCTGAAGAGGCTAAGTGGTATGTTATCCACACATATTCAGGCTACGAGAACAATGTTAAACAGAACATCGAAAAGGTCGTCAAGAACCGTAAGCTCGAGGATCTTATCTGCGAGGTAAGGATACCTATGGAATCCTATACCGAGGAAAAGGATAATAAGACCGTCGAGGCGGAAAGGAAGCTGTTCCCCAGCTATGTGCTCGTCAAAATGGTCGTTACTAACGATTCGTGGTATATCGTCAGGAACACAAGAGGCGTTACCGGATTTGTCGGCCCCGCTTCAAAGCCCGTTCCGCTGACCGATAAGGAAGTCGCTTTTCTCGGTATCGAGACAGGCGAGACCAAAACGGCTCAGGCGAAGATCACATTCGCGGTCGGCGACAGAGTTGACGTTGTATCCGGTATGTTCGAGGGCTATTCAGGAGAAGTCGCAAGCGTCGATGAAGAAAACGCACAGGTTGAGATCATCGTTTCAATGCTCGGCAGACCGACTCCCGTCAAGATCCCCGCATCCGATATCAGAGCTGCGGAATGACCGCTCGTTTATCGGGCAAAAATCATACGTTATTTAGAAGCATAAAGTTGATATAAGAGGCTTGTCCGCTGGAAATAACGCGGAAGTCTTAATGTCATCGCTTCAAAAGAGTGGGAGAGCCCATCGAGGCTCGCCTTACCACAAATTATGGAGGTGCGAAAGATGGCACAGAAAGTAGTAGGCTACATCAAGCTGCAGATCCCCGCAGGAAAGGCAACTCCTGCACCGCCGGTAGGTCCTGCACTCGGACAGCACGGCGTTAACATCATGGCATTCACAAAGGATTTCAACGAGAGAACAAAGAACGATATCGGTCTTATCATCCCTGTTGTTATCACAGTTTATGCTGACCGTTCATTCACATTCATCACCAAGACTCCTCCCGCAGCCGTTCTTATCAAGAAGGCTTGCAAGATCGAGTCCGGTTCCGGTACGCCTAACAAGACTAAGGTCGCTACTATCACCAAAGAGCAGGTCCAGAAGATCGCTGAGCAGAAAATGCCCGACCTCAATGCTGCAAGCATCGAGAGCGCAATGAGCATGATCGCCGGCACCTGCCGCTCGATGGGCGTAACAGTCGTAGACTAAAGGAGGAGAATAGAATGAAACACGGCAAGAAGTATGTTGATGCAGCTAAGCTCATCGACAGAGCTAAGCTCTATGACGCTCCTGAAGCTCTCGATCTCGCGGCTAAGGGCGCAAAGGCAAAGTTTGACGAAACTATCGAAGCGCATATCCGTCTGGGCGTTGACTCCCGTCATGCTGACCAGCAGGTAAGAGGCGCTGTTGTTCTTCCCAACGGAACAGGTAAGAGCGTAAGAGTTCTCGTATTCTGCAAGGAAGATAAGTTCGACGCAGCTAAGGCTGCCGGCGCTGAGTATGTCGGCGGTATGGATCTTGTTGACAAGATCATGAAGGAAAACTGGATGGAGTTTGACGTTGTTGTTGCATCGCCTGATATGATGGGCGTTGTCGGCCGTCTCGGTAAGGTCCTCGGACCCCGCGGCCTTATGCCGAACCCCAAGGCCGGTACTGTTACTCCTGACGTTGCCAAGGCTGTTACCGACGCTAAGGCCGGTAAGATCGAGTATCGTCTCGACAAGACCAATATCATCCACTGCCCCATCGGCAAGGCTTCCTTTGGCGCTGAGAAGCTCGAAGAGAACTTCAACACTCTCCTCGATGCTATCGTTAAGGCTAAGCCGGCTGCTGCAAAGGGTCAGTACCTCAAGAGTGTTGTTGTCGCTTCCACTATGGGTGTCGGCATCAAGGTAAACACCGCCAAGTACGGTGTCTGATCTCTGAGAAGATTATAATCAAAAGCTCGGAAAGTCCTTCTTCCCGAGCTTTTTTAATTCGCATTTCACCCTCCGCTTTGCCTGGTCAAGGAGTTTTCAGATCACAGGTCAATGTTCCGCCCGAAGGGAGCGACGTGGTTCGGAGCTAAAAAAGGAAAGACGGCGCTGAAACTATATGCAGCGTCGCAGGGCGTAACGACAACCCCGCAATGACAGCAAGCGACCAAAGGGAGCGACGTGGTTCGGAGCTAAAAAGGGTTGATATTGGACGGGATATGTGATATAATGGAAGCCGAATGGGGGAAAGTATATGGAATTTCGGTGTGAACTCGTCAGAACGGTTGACGATTCTTATGATATCGAGATCGGAAGGAAGCTCGAAAGTAAACTTGTTTCCGATCTGAAGAACGGACTCTTGGGAAAGAGAAAAAGATTGGCTGTCATTACAGACTCTAATGTCAAAGAGCTCTATGCCGGCAGTATCACTGCTATGCTCACTGAGGCAGGTTTTTCGGCGGAAATGTTCGTCATCCCGGCGGGCGAGAAAAGTAAGACCAGAGAAATGAAGGAATTTCTTGAGGATTCTATGCTGGAAAAAGGCTTTCGCCGCGATTGCGCTGTTATCGCTGTCGGCGGGGGCGTAGTTACTGACCTCGCAGGCTTTACTGCCGGAACATTCGGCAGAGGAGTCCCTTTCGTAAATTATGCTACTACTCTGCTGGCTGCCGCTGATGCTTCCGTAGGCGGTAAGACAGCTGTCGATACACCGCTGGCAACTAACCTCATCGGGATGTTCAATCAGCCGAAAAAGGTGTATATCGATATCGAGTGCTGGAAAACTCTGCCGAAACGCGAGCTCTCCAGCGGCCTGGCCGAAACTGTAAAGCACGCCTGCCTCGGAGATGAGGAGATGTTCTCCTACCTTGAGGAGCATATCGCGGAGATCCTGGAAAACAAGGCCGAGCCTTGCGAGTATATAGCGGAAAAGAACTGCGGGATCAAATACAGCGTCGTTATGAAGGACGAGCGGGAAAGCGGCCTGAGAGAGATCCTCAATCTCGGGCATACCGTCGGAAGAGCGATAGAGACCTGCTCGGATTACAGGCTGCTGCACGGCGAAGCTGTGTCTATCGGCCTGGTAGCCCAGGCCAGACTCGGGCAGGAGCTGGGCTTTATAAGTAAGGAAAATGTGGGGAGACTCGAGAGGCTGCTGCAAAATGCAGGGCTTCCGATAAGGGTCCCGGGGTATATTCAGATACCTGAGCTGCTGAAAAAGCTGTATACAGATAAAAAAGTGCGTGACGGCAGGCTCAGATTCGTTTTTCAGAAGGAGATCGGAGACGTAATGCAGTTTTCGGAGAATAACTACGGGAGGCCGGTATCCGAATCGGAGATAGCGGCTGTTCTGGAGAAGATCGCAGAATGACGGGAAGCTCATTTTTCAATAAGCGCAGGGTCATAAATATCGTCTCAATGGCGGCGGTATTCGTTATGCTGCTTATTATGACCATTCTTTGCCCTCTGCTTTCGGACGATTATCATTTCCATTATGTTTTCCAGAGCATAGGGATGAACCCTGTCGAGAACAGGCTGGACACCTTTGAAGAGGTGCTGACCTCGACGAAAAATTATTATAATTTCAGCGGCGGAAGAGTGCTGAGCCATTTTATGCTGTTTCTGATGTTCAGCATCAGCGACAGCATCTACTATGTACTTAACCCGCTGATGTTCACGCTGCTGGGGTATCTGGCATACAGGATCGCCGTAAAAGGGAAGGATCCTGACAAGCTGACTGTTCTGCTGCCGTGTATGTATCTGGCGATGCTGTTCATGCTGCCCCGCTTCGGAGATAATGTCCTCTGGAGAGCGGGCTCGGTGAACTATCTGTGGATGAGTGTGCTGCTGGTCGCTGCATTGATGCTCATAGACCGTCTGCTGGATAAGCCCACATTGGTAAGAGCTTTCTTTACTTCGCTGGCAGTCTTTGTTTCAGCTACGACCAATGAAGTCAACGGCGGGCTTATGATCGTTTTCATAGCGGCAAGGCTGCTGCCGGCTCTGTCTGAAAAGCGGCTGAGAGAATACCGGCTGGCTCTTTTGCCTGTGTCTTTCGCTGTCATCGGGACGAGCCTGCTGCTGGCAGCGCCGGGAAACGCTGTCAGGATAAGCGAGGACGTCGGCGCCGGGATCTCCGGGCCGGGAAGGTTCTTTGTCCTGCTGGGGCTGTATTTCCTGATGTATATTCATAAGAATATCTGGCTGCTGCCTGTATTTATCGCCAAGATAGTGCTTGTCGATGTAAAGAAAAAAGGGAAGAGATTTACCGGAGTCGTTTGTGCGAACAGGTATTTTGTTGCCGGATTTGCGGGAGTCATGGCGCTCTCGCTGGAGAGCCGCAGATTCCAGAGGGCGACCTTTACGGGAATGATGATCGCACTCATCGGGCTGGTCGCGGCTGCGGCGACGCTGTATCTCCATCTCTGCGAGAATGAGAGCTTCCGGGAAGGCAGGAAAAAGCTGACCGACAGAGCTATCGCGGGGCTGATGTCGGCGCTTGTACTGCTGGCAGGCTGGAATATCTGGCTCATGAAGGGCGACGGCGAGCGTTTCACAAAATGGCAGGATGAGCTGGTAGCGGGATATGAATCCGGCGCCAAGGAATGGTGGAAGCCGGAATACATAATGGACCGGGACAGAAAGAGCATCTTCATGGCTTTTGACAGCCTTGAAACGACTACTCACAATCAGCATTTTGCAGGCTGGCAGATGCTGTATCTCAAAGGGATAAATCTATACAGGGAAGTATACGAGGTGATAGACGTTGAATATTACCATTTACCCCCGCCGTCTGAAAGGTGAGGCGGATATTCCGAGCTCGAAGAGCGACGCGCACAGAAAAGTGATCGCCGCTGCCCTTGCTGAGGGCGAGTCGGTGGTGGATAATATATATATTTCCAAGGACATTGAGGCTACGATGAAAGCCATGGCAGCGCTGGGTGCCGGAAAAATGATCTGCGAGGGAAGCACAGCCCGGATCTGCGGGATCGAAAAGCCCCCCGCTGAGGCTGTCATCGACTGCGGCGAGAGCGGCTCGACTCTGAGATTCCTTATACCTGTCGCAGCGGCGCTGGGTGTCAGGACTACCTTCATCGGCCACGGAAAGCTGCCGGAGCGCCCCATAACTCCTTATCTGGAGGAGCTCCCTAAACACGGAGTCAGCTTTGACTATAACGGGACTATGCCTTTTACCGTTTCGGGAAAGCTGGAAGCCGGGGAATACCGCATCGGGGGTGACATAAGCTCCCAGTTCATCACAGGTCTGCTGCTGGCGCTGTCTGTTGTCGAGGGAGAGAGCAGGATCGTATTGACCTCGCACCTTGAGAGCAGGCCTTATGTGGATCTGACCGCCGCCTGCCTTGCAGGATTCGGCTGCACTGTCACTGAGACCGGGGACGGTTTTGCCGTCAGCGGAAGGAAGGCGCTTGCTCCCTGCAACTGCGCCGTTGAGGGGGATTGGTCGCAGGCGGCATTCTTTGAAGTCGCCAATTCTCTGGGCAGCGAAATAAAGATAAATGGACTTAATGTAAACTCTGCTCAGGGGGATAAAAAAATCCTTGAAATTTGCAGAGAGATAGTGTATAATAATAGTAGCACCCTTAGCAGCTTTGATCTCGATTGCTCGGATATACCCGATCTTGTGCCGATACTTGCCGTCCTTGCCAGCTTCTGCCGGGGCGAAAGCCGCCTTACCAATGTCGCAAGACTGAGGATAAAGGAATCTGACAGGCTGGAGGCTATATCAAAATGCCTTAACGCTGTCGGCGGCGATGTCAGGGCGTATGATGATCTGCTTGTGATCAAGGGCGTCGGTGAGCTGAGAGGCGGAGAGATCGACAGCTTCAATGATCACCGTATCGCTATGGCTATGGCGATAGCAGCGACGAGATGCACAGAGCCGCTTAATGTAAAGGGCGCAGAGTGCGTCGCCAAGAGCTATCCGACTTTCTGGGATGTCTACGCATCTCTCGGAGGGTGCATCAAGGAGTAAGAGGTCGAGGCTATGGACTATGTTACTTATATAAGAAATATGGTCGGGCACAGCAAGATATTTCTTGTCGCGGCCGGGATGATCGTCCATAACGAAAAGGGAGAGATCCTCCTTCAGCAGCGCAGAGACTGCGGGCTCTGGGGGCTCTCGGGCGGTATATGCGAGCTGGAGGAGTCCGTCGAGGAAACAGCACACCGCGAGCTTATGGAGGAGACCGGGCTGACAGCCGAGATCGAATATCTGCTGGGAGTCTATTCCAAGGGTTCAACAAAGCTCAGGAACGGCGACGAGATACAGTGCGTTACTGTCATCTTCGTTTCGCATATCACAGGCGGAGCCGAGACAAAGGGCAACGAAGAGACGATCTCGCTGGGCTGGTTCTCAAAGGACGAGCTCCCGGAGATCTTCAGTCAGAAGCATAAAAGAATGATCGAAGATTACTTTGAAGGCGGCAGAGGGGTCTGGAGATGACCTCCGGCCGCAGTAAAATCAGCATTGGAAGCGAGGATAGGATATGTCATCAACATGGAGCGACAGAATATCATTTTCCGTATTCGGAGAGAGCCACGGGCCGGCTATAGGCGTGTGCATGGATAATGTTCCACCCGGGGAGAGCATAGATATGGACAAGCTGATGCAGTTCATGGCAAGAAGGGCTCCCAAGAGGGATCAGACCTCGACTCAGCGCAGAGAAAAGGATATGCCTCAGATCATGTCGGGCTATTTCAACGGCAAGACCACAGGCACACCGCTGTGCGCTTTTATCGCAAACACGGACCAGCATTCGACTGATTATGTCAAGCTCTCTAAACTCGCACGCCCGGGGCACGCCGATTATACCGGTGCCCTCAGATACCGGGGCTTCTCCGACCCGAGAGGCGGAGGCCATTTCTCCGGCAGGCTTACGGCTCCCCTCTGCTTTGCTGGAGCTGTTGCAGGGCAGATACTGGAAAGACGCGGGATCTATGTCGGCGCTCATATCGCAGAGATACATAAGATCAAGGACGAGAGCTTCGATCCGATCAGGACTACAAGAGACGATATTATCACTCTCAGAAGCAAGGACTTCCCGACTCTTTCCGAGCGCAAGGGCAGAATGATGATAAATGATATCACTAAGGCGAGAGAAAATCAGGACAGCGTCGGCGGAGTTGTCGAGTGCATCGCAATAAATGTTCCCGCAGGCATCGGTTCACCGATCTTTGACGGCCTTGAGAATTCCATTGCACAGCTCATCTTCGGAATACCGGCTGTTAAGGGGCTGGAATTCGGCGCAGGATTCAATGCTGCTAAAATGCTGGGCAGCGAGAATAACGATGAGTTCTATGTCAACGAGCAGGGACACGTCGTAACAAGGACGAATTTCCACGGAGGCATCCTCGGAGGGATCTCTTCCGGTATGCCTATAACTCTGAGAGTCGCCTTCAAGCCGACTCCGTCTATTGCCAAGCCCCAGGAAACTGTGGATTATTCGGCTCTCAAAAACGAAACTATCGCAATAAAGGGCAGGCACGACCCGTGTGTCGTTCCGAGAGCAGTTCCCTGCGTTGAAGCGGCTGTTAATATTGCCCTGCTGAACCATATGCTCGATTATCCGAATTTCTGACCGAAAAGGAGGCCTGGAGTTGGCCAGCTCGTATACGATCCCGACTGACGCTTTCAATCCGGTCAACGTCTTTGAGGTCAAGATCCTGCTCGCGTATTTTCTCAATAAGATCGACCGCCCGGTAACACCATCTCAGCTTCTCGAGATCTTCACCGGAGACGGAGTCGTATCGTATTTTCTGTTCGTCGAGGCCAAGGAGCAGATGCTCAAAAACGGGACGCTGGCTCTGGAAGAGCGGGAAGGGACGGAATATATAGTACTTACCGAATCCGGAAAAGAAGGAGCTAACAGTTTTAATAAGGAGCTTGTTACAAAAAGCGTCCGGGATAGGATATATGCTGCCGGATTGCGGCTCTTTGCAAAGCTGCGCGCCGAGCAGGAAATGCGATTTGAGATCAGGAAGCTCGATAAAGGGTATTCTGTAAGATGTGTCTGCGAGGACGGGGATATCAAGCTGATGGATCTGTCACTTTTCGCCCCCGATAAGGAACAGGCGGAATTTATCAAATCGAAGATACTTATGGATCCCTCTGCCTTCTACGGGAGAGTGCTGGATTTTGTTATCGCAAACGAGGAATATGTACCGGATATAAGTGAATAATTAGCACGCGGAGGCCCTGAGTTTGGGTCTCCGTTTTTTGTTTTTTTACAGCCGATGGTCAAAGTGCACAAAGCGCAACGACAAAAGTTTGCGATAGATGGACAATTGAGAAAACCTAAAAAAACCGCTTGACAAAGGGGAGATAATGTGATAGAATAATAAAGCTGTCGGAAATGACAGAAACAGCATCTTGAAAATTGAATAACAACACGAAACCCTTGGAAAATTCTTTTGAGG